>WBZR01000375.1_pt1 | contig 37839 bp, 30 predicted proteins | sample 5204231 | NCBI WGS metagenome assembly WBZR01 (sample SAMN12412403, study PRJNA552823) | activated sludge metagenome | isolation source: activated sludge from anammox sidestream of wastewater treatment plant... | place: USA: Virginia | collected 2017-08 | reverse complement strand
ATCGGCTGAACCACGGGGGTAATCCCTTTTGCCTGGATATTGGTGGCATGGAACAGAATTTGCGTCATCAGGCGGGTGGCGGTGGCTGGCGTATACCCAGCGATGCCATCCGTTTCATTGCCAACCAATCCAGAACTTAAATCCTCACGGCTGTAGATCACACCCCAGCGATCGTCAATCCTGATCCCTTGCAAATGTGGCCCGTGCAATGCGCTGCCTCGTGCATGGCGCGTGTAGAATCGCCAGGCAATGGCGGTCTGTGATTCATCCCCAGTTTTGTAAAGCGCATCATTTTCATCAATGGTTTCCAACTTTTTCTGCGGAAACATCTCCGCCAGGATTTTTTCCGCCGCGCTGGCAAAGGCGCCTTGCCCACCGGCTGCATCGATCACCAGCGTGCCGCCATCTTCGACAAATTTTTTCAGATGCGCCTGCTCTTGTGCGGTTAATGACAAATCATCCGTTCCCGTCAGATGCGCCACCTTCACATCGGTCAGCGGTTGATCCAGTTTCACCACCCGGCTGACCAGTTCCACCGCGTAACGGTTATGCAACTGCGCCGCCAAGCGCTGCCAACCTCCCGGTTCAGGATTCCAGTTGCCCGCGGTCTGAACCCGTGCCAGGGTGATCGTCTGGGTCGGCTTGATTGCATCATCCTTGTGCACCCAGGAGGAAAATCCGCGATAATGCCGACCCGCTCCAACGACTGCGTACTGATGGATATTGGCAGCCAGTTCCCAACTGGATTCCCTGCCTTTAATGGTTCCGGTCTGCCAGTCACGGGCGGGATCACCACTGGCGACAATCAGCGCCAGTTCGCGCACGCCATTGCTCAACCCCATGACCTGTGGTTTGCTGCGCCAGCGTGAACGCTGAAACCGGCTGGTGTAGATGAGGTGGTCTTCCGGTAAAACGCGCAATTGATAATCGGGAAACAATTCCTCCAGCAGCTTTCGGAACGATTCCGTAAACGGCCGCGAATTACAATCCGCCATGGCCAGAATCAATCCGCCCTGTTCGACAAAGTTCTTGAGTTTCTGCTTGTGCTCATCCGGCAGTTTGAGCGCTTCGTTACCGGCGATATACAGGATTGGTGCATCATGCCAATCCGCTTCGGGAGACTCCATCTGCACAATTTGCCAGTTGTATTCTTTTTCTGATTGCAGACTGACCCAACGGGCGACATTGGCCAGATCGCGCCGACGATGATTCCATACCGCATCGGGCTGGCCTTCATTGGCGTATTCGAGCTTATTCATCAGAATCGGCGCGCCGCCGCGCGCCAGGAACAGCAGCGCAAAACATGAGCTGGGCAGGGCTGGAATCCAGCCAGCATAATCCGCCGGAAATGAACCGTTGCGATTCTGCTGGGTGACCAGCCAGTCAGCCCCTTTGCTGAACCAATCCACCGAACCGATATATTTGCGCCCGCTGGCCACCCCGATGCGCTCGATTCCATAAAGCGTGACGATGGGAAAATCGCGCCTTTGATAAAACCGCTGATTCGAGGCGATTTTATCCATGTTGTCCGCCAGCCATTTCATCCCCGCCTCGATCGCCAGATCGCTGGGAACAGGTGCTGAAGGGCGACAATCCAGACCGCGATTGGCGTACAGGTAGTCCTGCATGATATACAGCGATGCCACCCCCGCCGCTGTCATGCCCGGCGTCACCGGTTGCGTAGTCACCTGGGGATGCATGTAACTCCATCCGCCGCTGGGGTCCTGGTTATTCAGCCACGATTGTTCGACAAATTTCCAGTACTGGATCGGTATCGGCACGCCTGTCTGTGCTGCGGCCCAGATGCCCAACACCGCGTACTGGCTGCGGCTATGGCTGTAACTTGAAGTTCCGGGCACATAACCATACTGTCCGATCCCGCCAACTATTTTGGTGTCAGGCCCGTTGATCATGTTCAGCAAAAACTGGGCGTCTTGCGCCATGAGCGCCTTGATCTGTGGCGACTGCGGAAGGAAATACCACACCTGACAGCGCACGCCCAGGGCATAGACGCCAACCATCTTTTCTTGCATGAGAAATTCAATGGCTGGTTTAAGGCGCGGATCCTGCGGATTTTCGCCACTGGCCAGCAGGGCATAGACCGCCAGGGCGGTGGTACCGCCCCATTGCCCCCCACTGCTTAAATTGGCACGGTTCTCCGGATCGCGCGGGGATTTTTCCCAGGTGCCGTTTTGCTGCTGGCTGTAGATGTACTGCTTGGTCCGATCGATCGTATCCTGTATTTGCTGCGGTGTGGCCGCCAGCACCGGTGGACAGACCAGAAGAACCAAAGCTGCGGCAACCACCGCAATAATTCCGGGAGCATCAGGGGCATGAAGAACACCGGGGCGCATGGGCAAAGCTCCGTTTCTTGCTGACGTCATCGCGCAACGACGCTGCCGGAGAATCTCGCCCTGGGGACGCTGACAGTCTAGTTGCGTTTATCCATGGGCAGATAATCGCGCAATTTTGGCCCGGTGTAGATTTGCCGCGGTCGGGCGATGCGCGATGTCTTGTCGTCGAACTGTTCCTTCCAGTTGGCGATCCATCCCGGCATGCGGCCAATGGCAAACATCACCGTGAACATATTCACGGGAATGCCAATCGCCTTCATGATAATGCCGCTGTAGAAATCGACGTTGGGATAGAGTTTGCGCTCGACAAAGTAGGAATCCTTCAGCGCCAGCTCTTCCAGCTTCATTGCGATATCGAGCAGCGGATCTTTCACGCCCAGCTTGGCCAGCACCTTATCGGCTGATGTCTTGAGAATACGGGCGCGCGGATCGAAATTTTTATAGACCCGATGCCCAAAGCCCATCAGGCGGAATGGGTCGTTTTTGTCCTTGGCTTTGGCAATCACCTGCTGGGGCGTCAGACCGCCGTGATGAATCTGTTCCAGTTGTTCCAGCACGGCCACGTTGGCCCCGCCATGCAACGGCCCCCACAGGGCCGAAACGCCCGCCGAGGCGGAGGCGAACAGATTCGCCTGGCTGGAACCAACCACGCGCACGGTCGAGGTCGAGCAGTTCTGCTCGTGGTCGGCGTGCAGGATCAGGATCATGTTCAAGGCATGCTCGATGTCGGGATCGACGACGTACTGATCATACGGCATCGAGAACATCATGTGCAGGAAATTGGCCACATAGCGCAACTTGGGATCGGGATAAATAAATGGCAGCCCTGACGACTGGCGATACGAGTAGGCTGCGATGGTCCTGACCTTGGAAATAATGCGGGCAGCGGTCTCTTCCAGAACGGCAGCATCTTCAACATGCAGCAGATTGGTGTGAAAACAGGCCAGCGTCCCGATCATCGCCGACAGCATGGCCATCGGCGGGGCATTGACAGGGAATCCCTGGAAATGATGCTTGAAATCCTCATGCAGGTGGGCGTTGACTGTCAGGCGCTGGCTGAAACGCCGCAACTGATCACGCTGGGGCAACTCGCCGAAAATCAAAAGCCACGCCGTCTCAATAAACGTCGAGTTCTCCGCCAGTTGCTCGATGGGGATACCACGATAGCGGAGAATTCCCTTATCACCGTCGATATAGGTGATGGCGCTGCGGCAGGCTCCGGTGTTGCCAAAGGCAGGATCCAGCGTAATCAATCCGGTCTTGGCGCGCAGCTCCGTGATGTCAATTCCCAGCTCTCCCTCCGAACCTTCGATGATCGGAAGTTCGATTTTCTGGTTTCCGTATGTTAACGTAGCGGTCTTGGCCATTCGATGAAATCCTGCGCTGATGTTTGTGAGAAATCAGCCACATTGTGGCAAGCGATGGAGTATAACGCCAAAAGAGCCTGATCGCCAATCGGGCGCGCAGGAAACTTGACCATCAGACCGAACCCGCGACGCCGAGGCGTTGATCGCTTCAACGGGCTGATATTTCAGTTCATCGTGCTACAATCCAGCCGTTTTGTTGGAGAACCATCATGATGCCCATCAAAAAAATTCTGTTGTTATTCGTCGCGTTGGGTTGCGCTTCATGCGGGGGCAACAACCCTCCCCCGACTTCTTCGTCAACCGGCACGCTGACGCCAGCCGCGGAGGCTGCGGCGGTTGATTCAGCCTCCACCAGCGCCATTCCCGCCGGGGCGCAATGGACAATTTATGTCCAACAGGTGCAAGGCCCCAGCCATGTCGCCCAGGCTAAACGCCTGCGCGATCAACTGATCAGCACCACGGGAATGAAGCAGTGGTATCTCGTACACGATAATTCGTCCAGCACACTCTATTACGGCTATTACAAATCCATCGGCGACCAAAGCGCCGACCTGGAAAAGATCAAGGCGATGCGCGATCCGGTTTCCGCCCGGCGCCTGTTTGCCCAGGTGATGACGGTCGCCATCAATGCTTCCAACCCACAGGCGCCCGAGGCGTGGGATCTGCTTAACAGCGGTGGTTATTACACCTTGGAAATCGCCACGTATTCCGGTGGGCCTGGTCGGAAGCAGGCAGCCGTGGACAGCGTGCGCGAAGCCCGTGCCCAGGGTGTTGAAGCGTATTACTATCACGGCGACACCTCCAGCTCCGTCTGCATCGGCTCGTGGCCACGCCAGGCGGCCGAGGAAGCCGCGCCAGTCGTCAATGAAGGCGCCGATCATACCATCATCGTCTCCACCGGCCCGCGCAATGATTCGGTCGAACAAACCATGCTGCAGGCAGCGGCGCAGCGCAAAGGCATCGATAATATCGAAAAGCCGATTCACGTCGCGCCGCGTTTTGTCCCGCGTGATCCCTCCATGATCGCGGCACTCAAAAAATTCCCCTATCGGTATGTCGATGGCGAGCTTTACAGCACGCGAGTCGTTGATCCCAAGACACACCAACCGAGTCTAATGCCTGACCCCTCGTTTATTGTGGTCATTCCCCGCAAACCGCAGAGCATTTTGACCCAGGAAAACACGGCGCAACAACCCCAGGGCAACTTTGGTCAAGCCGTCTATGGCCAGCCACAACAGCAGACGCCGGCCACTTCATCTCCGAACCAGCAACAAGGCAAACTGAAATCACTGGGCGATTAAACAACCGGATGACCCAACAACAACCGATCCGCTGCCTATGAATCTGAAAATCCTCATTGCGACCAGCAACGCCGGCAAGGCAGCGGAGTTTCGCCACATGCTCAAGCATGACCGTCTGGACTGGATCGATCTGTCTCAACTTGATCCCGCCCCGCCGGTGGAGGAAACAGGCCAGACTTTTCTGGACAACGCCAATCTGAAAGCCGCCGCGTATGCCCGCCATTATGGTTTGTGGACACTGGCTGATGACAGCGGATTGGAAGTCGAAGCGCTGAATGGCCAGCCGGGTGTGTACAGTGCGCGATGGGCTTTGCGTCATTCCGCTGGACAAGGCGATGCGGCCAACAACGCCCTCCTGCTCAAGCAACTGGCCGATGTGCCTGATGAGCAGCGCAACGCCCGTTTTGTCTGCGCTTTATCATTGGCCCGGCCATCGGGGGAAATTGTTGTCGCCACCCACAACAACATCGAAGGCCGGATTCTTCGTGCTCCGAAGGGCAAAAACGGTTTTGGTTACGATCCACTTTTTTATATTGAATCGCTGGCGCGCACCGCTGCCGAGCTTTCGCCCGATGAAAAGCACGCCATCAGTCATCGGGGCAAGGCATTGCGCGCCATGAAGCGCCTGATGGATCAAACCGACTGGCTGACCGAACAATAAGCTTTCTCTCATTCTCCAACGACCAGCGGTTTGGCTGGGATGTGGTGCCAGAGCAAACGCAAGTAGGCGTCCGATAGGCAATCTCTACCGTCAGGGAGCGGTTTTTGAGCCGATCACCGCTCCCTGACGGTCGCGGCTCGTTAATACATCGACCCTCGCGGGCTACTTGCGATTGCCCTGGGGTCTGGCGCTGTCTGCAACCTGTTAATCCGCGCCAAGACGCAATTGTTCACCTACAATCCCGTCCATGCCGGTCAAATGGAAACGAATCGCTGACTGGAGCAAACAGCGCACCCTCCCGCTGCGCATTGCGGCGCAACTGGGGCGCGGCCGTGGCCGCTTGCGCTGGCTGGATGACCTGCCGGCCATCGCTGCTGCGCCGGTTCAGCCAAATCTGCGCAACTGGAACGATCATCAATTTGCAGCACTCTGGATCGGGCATGCCACCGTTCTGCTGCGGCTCGGTCCTTACACCATTCTGACCGATCCGGTTTTCAGCCCGCGCATTGGTCTGGGGCTGGGGTTGTTTACGGCTGGCCCGCAGCGGCTGGTCGCGCCGGCGATCCCGATAACGCAATTACCGCTCATCGATCTGCTGCTGATCTCCCACGCGCATTTCGATCATCTTGACCGCCCGACGCTGAACCGTCTGGACAAATCCATCCCCATTATCACTGCCAGCGCCACCCATGATCTGCTGATGGATCTGGGTTTCAAGTCAATTGTCGAGCTGGCCTGGGGACAACGGCATCAACCCTTACCCGGTTTAAGCGTGACCGCCCGGCCCGTGCGACACTGGGGCGCGCGAACATTTATTGATGACCATCGCGGATACAATGCTTATCTGATTGAGGCAGCAGGCAGGCGAATTTTATTCGGCGGTGATAGCGCCTATCAGCAGCTTCATGCCGATCTCGGCCGAACCGGTGTTGATCTGGCGATCATGGGCATCGGCGCCTATAACCCCTGGATCAATGGCCATGCCACACCCGAGCAGGCGCTGGCGATGGCTGATCACTGCCGGGCGCAATTCATCCTGCCCATGCACCATTCCACCTTCCGTCTCAGTCATGAGCCACTTGATGAACCATTGACACGGCTGCTGCAGGCCGTCACGGATGAACAGCGTCTGGTCGCTAAACAGATCGGGGAGATCTGGATCTGTCCGTAGACTGACGGCGCTGCAATCGGGCGACGATCTCAGGCGATATATGATTTTTTCTTGCGCCCCGACAGATAACTTTCCATGACGCAACTGGCCAGATCACCGCTGCTGGTGTAGAAGGAAATTCCGCGCGTCAGTCGCGCCAGTTGATCGACAAACCCGACCCATTCCATTCCCCAGTAATCTTCGATCAAGGCAAAGGTGCTGAAACGACAGCCTTCGCGCACCGCCATGGCTGCTTCTTTCAGGGTCGCCACGGTGCTGCGCGGGTCCGGCGGATAGAGCAGATAAACCATATCCCCTTCGACATGGGCTGTGGGCTGACCATCGGTGATGATAAAAATCTGTTTGTTCTCTCCCCCGCGACGGCGCAATATCCGCCGCGCCAACTGCAACCCCATGTGCAGATTCGTAAAATGCTGAGGCGCGTTGGCAAGCTGATCGATCGGCACTTTGGTCCGCACCTGATAGTCATGAACCGTCACCGGTTTGGGCATGGCCAGGGGAAGCTGACTTTCCGCAATGTGCTTGGCGCCGGAATAAAATCCCACGAAGTCGATGGTATCCTGGGAAAACCGGCTGCGCACCAGCGCCTGCATCGCCAGTGCCACGCGCTTGGCTGAGGCAAAACGGCCATGGCGCATCATCGAACCGGACATATCCAGCAGCACCACGGTTGAGCAGCTCGTGGTCCCCTCATGTTGATGCAGTTCAAAATCCCGCTCGTGAAATTTAATCGCCCCACCGGACAGCGGCGGCGATTTTACAGGCTGATTGGCTGGCGCAATTTTCGCCTGATTTGGTTGTGATTGCCCAGGCCATGGCGCTGAATCCGACCACGCCTGTGCCGCTTGTTTCATCGTCTGTGTTGCAACCCGTGACAGGGCATTGCGCAATGTCGCATTCACATCCAACTCCGACACCGGGTCGCCGAATTCGTACGGTTTGGTCCCTTCAATACGCTCGCCACCCCAGCCTGGCGTAACGCGCTGATGCCCTTCGCGCTGACCGCGACGCAGATCAGCAAATATCTCCATCAGCGCCTTGTGCTGCATGTGCGTGATGGCCCGCGGAGTCAACCGCAGCCTGCCCTGACCATCCTTATCAAGCAGGCCTTCGTCCAGCAATCTCTGCAGCAATTGCTCCTGATCAGCGTTCTTCGGATTTTTCAACATTTCTTCCAGAGCGCGCAACGCTTGATCACCGTACTCCAGAATAAAATCAGCCAGCCCGCCGGAGATAAACAGTTTATCGCCGGTGGGAAATTGCTGACCATTGAACTGACCGTAGTAGTATTCCATTCTGGTGGCTGATTATAGGCGCATGAACACGGCTGTTTCCGTCAACTTTTCCCCGCCTCTCTGACGGCTTCAGATTCCTGCTGCCACGGCAACGGCTGTCTGATCGGGATCTGTGGCAGCATGGACACTGGTGGCCACGATGGTCAGATCATCAACAATTTCACGCTGACCACGGAAAGCAGCCACCGCGCCCAGCACCTGGTCGATGCACGCCTGAACCGTATTGGCTCGGCCGGCCAGCGCCTTGATCAGATTCTCAAAACCAAAACGCTCGCCCTTGGGGTTGGCGGCATCGGGAACGCCATCGGTGTACAGCAGGATGCGGCAACGCTCAGGCAGGTTAAAAGTTTCCGTGGTGTATAGTTCGTCCGGTTCGACGCCCAGCACCAGATGGGCCTCCATTTTCAGTTCCGTATATTCATCGCCATGGCTGAGCAACGGCGGGAAATGGCCGGCGGTCGCCACCTGCAGACTCCGGTTGGCACGATCAAGCACCATGATCAGCATGGTTACGAACTGCCCGCTGAAAACCTGATTGCACAACTGGTGGTTGACTTCCGTAAGACAGGCACCGGGATCCAGGAGGCGCGGCATGGTGTTGCGCACCATCAACTGGGTTGTCGCCATGAGAAAAGCCGCCGACATGCCATGACCGGTCACATCGCCGATCGTCACCACTGTGCGATCGTCAGGCAGATCAAACCAGTCATAAAAATCGCCGGAGATATGATTGGCTGCCTGATTGACCGCAGCGATGCGGATAGGCCCGTAGTGGCGGGCGATCAGGGGCAACCACGCCAGTTGAATCTTGCGTGCCTGATCCAGCTCCGTGCGAATCGCCTGATTGCGTTGGCGCTCGAGACGCAGACGGGCGCGGATCATCTGGATCGCGGTTGAAACGAGGATGACCGTCAGCACCAAACCAACCACTGCTGCCCAGATCATCGCGCGGCCAAACGTGGCGCGCACCATATTGTCAACCACCGAAAGATGGGAGGACATGAACAATGTCCACGGACGCTGGCCGGGGAACATCACACCGGGAAGGAGCGATGAAGTCGGCAATCCGCCCGGTTGAACCACGATTGGCACGGCGGTAACCAGCCGCGCCGGCATGACCAGATTACCCACATGCAACGGATGTTCGATCCGCACGCTGGTCAATTTGGGGTCGGCCATATATTGCTGGAACAACTGGCGCAGATTCTGGTCATTAAGGTGTTCGTAAATACTGGCACCGACGAGCGACGGATCAGAAGTCGCCATGGTGCGGCCGGTCGAATCCAGCAAGGTGGCGGACATGGCGGCTTCAGCGTTGACCATGTCCAGAAATCGGGCGGAAACCAGTTGAATCGGTACATTCACCACGACAAGATCATCCTGACCCAGTGGAATTGCCACCAGGTTGGCCCCGCCGGAGGGCAACGCCATGTACGGGCTGACCGATGGCTGATGCACCTGTGCCAACCACGCATCAGCCTGAGCGGTAATTTGAGTTGCCTGTCCGGTGGAAGCCTGGGGCAGTACAAAATCGATGTGCCGATCCGAACGTTTGATGATCATCAGCAAATCGCAGCGCTGGCGCAATTGATCCCACAGAATTTGCGCCATTTGCCTGGCGGCGAAATCCGTCGCTTGCGAACCGGACTGAATCTCCTGAGCCTGTTTGATGAGTTGCAGATTCGCATGGATGGCGGCGTAATAATCCTGAATCGCCTGGGCCATCTGCGAACCCAGCAGTTGCTGCCGATCCTGCACCTGAACCAGAACTTGATCGCGGGCACGATAATAGGTTTCGCGAACGGCAGCGAAAACCAATACCAGCACCCCCACCAGCAGCAGCAGGTGAATGATTAAAACCCACCGAACGTATCGTTTAGCAGTTAGTTCCATCGCATAGGCCCGATGCGCCAATACTACCGGCGAGGCACCGGTTTTGCGATGAGAAATTGCCTTATTTTAGCACCGTACAACTGCAGCCATGATCAAAATCGCCATCAACTGAACGCCGAAACATCGGCCTTTTCAATCGAAATCCGCCGCTTTTCCCCGGCGCAAGCGGACAATCTCATTTTAACAGTTGCCGTACATCCGTAGCGATCCAATAATCCAATGGTTGGGTTTGTTTGCCCACAAGAGAAAGAGCAGATCATGAATTCGCATGCCAAATATGTTTTAATCGGTGGTGGTTTGACCAGTAGTTCAGCAGCCGAGGAGATTCGTCAGCGCGATCCGGCTGGCTCGATCATTGTTATCAGCCAGGAATCTGAACATCCGTATCATCGGCCGCCGCTGAGCAAGTCGCTTCTGGCGGGTCAGTCGCCGCGCGAGGAGCTGTTCACGCATCCGGAGCAGTGGTACAGCCAATCGAACATTGATCTGCGCCGCGGCCGCCGCGCGGTGGCGATCGACACCAACCGTAAGTCTGTCCGGCTGGATGATGGTCAGACGGTCATCTTCGATAAGCTGTTAATCGCCACCGGCGGAGCAGCCCGGCAACTGAACATCCCCGGATCAAACCTGCCGAATCTGCACTATGTGCGTCAGTTGCGTGATATGGAGCGCCTGCAGAAAGATGTTGCCCGGGTCAAGGCAAGTGGCCATCAGCATGAACGCGGACGCGGGATCGCGGTCGTCATCGGCGCAGAGCTACTGGGCGTGGAACTGGCGGTGACATTGACACAACTGGGGCTGGCGGTGCATCTGGTTGCGCCCCACGCGCATCCATGGAACAACATCGCCGGGGCTGAAACCGGTGCATTTTTAGCGCGCCACCTGCAAGCCCATCAGATTAAAATCCATCCCAATGCCCGCGCCACCGCCCTGGAGGGAAGCGGACAGATTCAGCGCGTTGTTCTGAACACCGGGGAAAAAATCGAAACCGATCTGGTGGTGGCCGCAGCCGGAATGCAGGTCAATCTGGAGCTGGTACACAACACCAGCATCAAGAGCGATCGGGCGATTTTGACAGACGCCAGCACGCGCACCAATGTCGCCGATGTTTACGCCGCTGGCGATTGCGCTGCTATTTTTGACCCGCTGTTCGGAAAATATCGGTTGATCGAACACTGGGATCATGCCCAGCGCGTGGGCAAGCTGGCTGGGGCCAACATGGCTGGCGGTCACGAAACCTATGATGCGGTCAATTATTTTTTCAGCGACATTTTCGAGATCGCACTGGCAGCATGGGGCGAAGCGCGGCAGGTGCATCACCGTTTGATCCGCACTTCGACGACCAATGGCATCACCAGTTGGTTTGAAATCGGGCTGGACGATCACAATCGGGTTGTACAGGTTCTGGCGCTGCGCACCGGCGGCGACGAACCGGATCTGTCCTGGCTGGTCCGGCAGCATGTCGATGTAACCGGTCGGGAGGAACAGTTCAAAAACCCTGCGGTCCCTTTTGAGCAGTTGCGATGAAGGTTGCGAATTATTTCCGATTCAATCGGCCCAACCGACCGGGGTTTTGCAGACTCGGTTGGTTACGTCGATGGCAACATCATCAATTGGTTGTGCCGATCAACCGCCATTGCATTACCATTCAGTCGGTTGGTTCGGACAACTTTTGCTGAGCGGCCGTCAACTGGTGCATCAACTCGACATAGGGGTTGTGATCCTGCGTGACGGGTATGACCTTGGCCGATTCGATGATGACAGGTTGTTCCGGGCGGCTGGCCTGAACCGGCGTGTCCGCGATTTTATGTACGCTGTCCATTCCGGTGGCGATCTGCCCGAAGGCGGTGTAGCGGCGGTCGAGATTGCGCGTTTTGGCGTAATCCAGACAGATGAAAAACTGGCTGCTGGCCGAGTCAGCATATTCGGGTCGCGGCATGGCGCCGGTACGCTCGTTGGGATCACCCTGCCGCGCCATCGACAACACACCCTCATGATGAGGCCGGTCATTGAACTCCGCGGGAATGGTATAACCCGGACTGCCGCTGCCATCGCCGCGCGGGTCGCCACCTTGAATGACAAACCCTTTGATGACCCGGTGAAATGTCAGTCCGTCATAAAAACCCTGATTCACCAGCGTTAAGAAATTGGCCACGGTGTTGGGCGCAACATCGTAATAAAACACCATCTCCATCGGCCCGAAATTGGTCTGCATCGATACCAGGCTCAGCGGCGAAACGTGGATCACCATCGGCCCTTCGGGCGCGCCGGGGCGCGTATCACGACGAACTTCAATCACCAGCGGAGTTGACCCGAACTGGCTGACATCCTCCGCGGCAGGGGGAACCATCCACAGAACATAGGTTCCCGGGCGCGACAGGACATCGGGAAAAATCTGGCGGACATCGACCGACTGCGTGCTGCTGAGCCTGGCCAGCTCCGGATTTTCCGCGCTGATGATCCGACCGGTAAAATCCGTCAGCATCAGTTTCACCGGTTCTTCACTTTGCACGTTGACCATCACCGGAGCCTGCGGGGCCATCCACTGACGCTGCGGAGCAAGCACCGATCCGATCAATACCAACAATCCAATCACACTCTGCATGTTACGACTCCATCAAAAAACATCGGCTTTTATAAGGTGTACTAGGATTGCTCATCCTCGATGGTTGTCAACCCCGGGCATATCATCGAGCCGATGTGCTGGCGGCATGACCAGCCTGGAATATTTGACAACCCCAACGCCAGATCGAAACTATCGCTATGAATACGCAGCTTGATTCACTGAAGTTTGATGCCAACGGTCTGATCCCAGCAATTATTCAGGATCATGCCACCGGTCAGGTTCTGATGATGGCCTGGATGAATCGCGACTCGCTGGAACAGACGATTAAAACCGGAAAAACGCATTTCTTCAGCCGCAGTCGTAACAAATTGTGGCTTAAGGGTGAATCCAGCGGCCATATCCAGCAGGTCAGGAGCATCGCGACCGACTGCGATCAGGATGTGCTGCTGATCAAGGTGCAACAGGCCGGTGCAGCGTGTCACGATGGTTATTACAGTTGCTTTTATCGTCAGTATCAAGGTGAAACCAGCGACTGGAAAATTGTGGGCGATAAATTATTTGATCCGCAGAAGGTCTATAAAAAATAGCCGGTCTGTCAGCGGTTGGGCACTGATCGATCTCCTCAATCCCTGGGCTGGCAAACCAGCCGTTTTTACTCATGCTCTTACGCGAAAAACCACCGAATTCGTGCGGTTGGCCTCGTAGTGATCCGGGTGGAAAACTGGCGGAGCATCTGCTGCTGTGGCTGGTCGCGTACGCCATGCTGATTGTATTGGGCGCCGCTGGTCTGCTACTGCCCGGGATCATGGCTGGCGGAAATGAGCTGCCGCCTTCCAGCGCCATCTTCATGTCGATCAACGCTGCCACGCTGAGCGGGCTTGATCACAACATTCCTGTAACACAGTATCTTCTGCCCGGACAACTCATCGTGCTGGGGTTGATGATCGGCGGCGCGCTGATGAGCCTGATCATTGGCGGCATTGCCGTATCGAGCATCATGGCGTTGCCCTACGCGCCGCGGCAGATCGTGCGTATGACACTGATCTTTTATATCGGCGCGGTCGTGATCGTTTCACTTCTGTTGCTGGATGATGAGCACAGCACGTTTGATGCAGTTTTTCTGGCGTGCAGCACGATCGGGAATGTTGGTTTGATCCTGGGGCATTTGCCGGCGCAGGACAGTTGGAAAACGCATCTGGTGCTGCTACCGCTGGCGCTGGCCGGTAGTCTGGGGATTGCGGTGTTGATCGACGTACGTGATCGTATTCTGGGTCGCCGCGCCTGCCTGAGCCACTTCAGCTCGGTGGTTTTGACCCTGACGGCTGGGTTGTATTTGATCTGCGTGTTGGGGGCACTCATCGTTGATCCATCGCAGCTCACCGCGTTGACAGCCTCGATCCTGGCAATCAACACGCGCAGTGGTGGATTATCGTTTCATTATGCCGATGCCTTCCCCCGCTATGTACAGTGGCTGGTAATGGGGTTAATGCTCATGGGCAGTGCTTCTGGAAGCACCAGCGGCGGATTGAGCCTGGACACCGTGGGCGAACTTTGGCTGGGTTGCCGCCGATCCTTGAAAGGAATTACGGCGGGGCGCAGTTTTGGTCTGGCGCTGCTGTGGGCGGGAATTTATTTTTTGTGCATCGCCGCAGCCCAGGTTCTTTTGACCTTGACTGAACCACAGATTCCCGCAGATCGGCTATTGTTTGAAACCATCAGCGCCATCGGCAATGTGGGTCTATCCTTCGGGCCGGTCACGATCACCAGCCCGGGTATTTTTGTGCTGGGCGCAATCATGCTGGTCGGCCGTTTTGTCCCGCTTCTGATCCTCATCCACCTCGCCCGCGCCACCAGCAGGGCTGGCATAGTGACCAAATAAAAATTTTCTCCTTTTTCTGCGCGATTGGTTGCGCTGCCGCGCAATCACCGGGGTATTTATAGAATGCTTGGCGCCGATGGGGACCAAACAATCCCTGCGCCCGAAGCCACTAACTGTTTGAAGATGCCGATCGATCAAAAGGCAACGCAACAACCGTGCCGTGGCGCATGGCCCCTTCTGCGGGAATGGTCAATCGGCTGCCCTCGGCGTAGTAGGGTTTGCGCACGTAACCCATGCACAAGGCGATATTAGACAGCACCGGCGAAAGTGTGCTGCTGGTAATACCGCCGATCTCGTCACCTTCGTCATTAAGAACCTTGGCGCCGGCCAGCGGGAGGCGATCATCATCCATGCGAATACCCACAAACTGACGCGCCTGCTTTCCGCGGGCAAACATGCGCAGGACAATTTCCTGCCCGATGTAACAACCCTTGTTCATGTTGACCGCCCGGGCCATCTGCCCGGTTTCCGCCGGCAGGACAGATTCATCAAAGTCCACCCCAAGGATCGGCCGACCTGCTTCGATCCGGCAGGCGTTGTAGGCAGCCCAACCAACCGGACGCAAACGACGCTTGCCTGGTTCCTGCTCCGGTTGTTGACCGAAATTGGCCTGCAGGCTCGTCCAGAGGACGACCATATCCTCACGACCGGCGATCAAATGATATCCAGCAACCCCGCACTCATCGTCACGCCACAACGTGACGCTGCGCCCCAGCAACCGGGTTTGCGCCGCTTGCATCGGTTGCAGATCGGTCAACGTATTGTTGCTGAGATCGCGCAGGATCGAAAACGAACCCGGGCCATGCAGGGCAATGGCATGCAGATCGGTGCGCGCAGTGATCTTGACCTGATCGGCAAACAAATAGCGATCCAGCGCTGCCACCGTCGAATCCATCAACCGGGCATCGAGGTCCAGCCAAAGTTGCTCACCCAGCTCGGTAATGTTCATGTCCAGAACAATCCGCCCCTTGCTGTTGAGCAAAAAAGCATAGACGACCTGTCCCGGGGCCAGTGCTGTTTTGGTTTTTTTGTTCGCGATCTCATTCGTGATGAGATTATTGAGAAACGTGGCGCGGTCGCGGCCGGTCAGTTCGATCACCGCCCGCTGGGGCAGGTCGATCATGCCACAGGATTTGTGTATCGCTGCGTATTCCGCCTGGGGTTGGCCGAACGTACTGACAATTTCAATCGGGCCAAACGCCTGGAATTCTGTTTCCGGTTGCTGGTGCAGATGGTGCAGCGGGTTGTGGGCAGTCGTCTCCATAGGTTGCATTGTAGGCCAGTTCGGGCTGAGCGTCGCCACCTGTGGCGGGTCAGCGAATGTATTGTTGATCACCGGCTGCACAACTATGATGGTTTTCATGATGCTCGCTGCTTTTCTTGATACGTTCAATCACGACATCGCATTGTGGGCTGCGTCGTTCGGGAACGTTGGGGAGCTGGCACTGAGATTGCTGCTGGCGATGCTGGCAGGTTCCATGGTTGGGCTGGAGCGGGAGTTGCGCGGGCGCATGGCGGGATTCCGCACGCATATGCTGGTTTGTCTGGGCAGCGCCATGGCGATGGTTGTCTCAGGGGAAATTGCCAGCGCGCCTTGGGCACCGACGGCTGACTATGTGATCCGGCTGGACCCAGCCCGTATTGCTTATGGTGTCATGGGGGGCATTGGTTTTCTGGGGGCGGGCACGATTATCCAGACGCGCGGCACGGTGCGCGGGCTGACAACCGCTGCCGCGATGTGGTGCGTGGCTGCCATTGGTCTGGGAATCGGGTTGGGGTTGTATCTGCTGGCGATTCTGGCCACGCTCATGGTGGTCATCGCGCTCTGGTTTCTGGACTACGCGGAAGCCATCATGCCCAAGAAACGATTTCGTTCGATCACGGTTCGCTGCCCCTGGCATGCGCAGTGCGTGCCGCAGATGATCGAACGATTCAAGGCGTTGGGATTCAGGGTTCACAGCGTTACCTACGAGCGTCTGGAGCAGAATCTGGAGCTGGTCGATATTTCGCTGGGCATTACATTTCGACTGCTGGCCCAGCTCGACAAACTGGGCGAAGACCTCGAGAAAGAGCCATCGCTGCAACTGATCAGTGCCAAGGAATAGCCGCGTTGAGCGCACGGAATCCACGAATCCAATTTCGCATGATGATTCGTGGACTGCCCTCAATTTAATCGTTTCTCCGTGCGAATTGGGATCATTTTTGTTGAATCGTCGATCTTGCCGATCATTTTGACGTATAATCAGTAGCGGATTCGAATGTGGAGTTATCATGCGCGCTGCAGGTTTTTCGCTGGTTGGTCTTTTGGTGGTGGTGGGCATTTTAGCCCTGTTGCAGGGAACGTATACCGCGCCGATGCTGACCAGCAGCAAGCAGGCGCGGCAGGAGGCGATGCAACTGGCGGGTGTCAACGACAAGGGGATCCGAACGACCGAATCGATTCAATTCAGCGGCGTCATGAGTGGTTCGCAGCTTCGCGGGATCAAAGTGGACAGTGTGATGATGGACGGGCCGATGCACCAGTATTTTGGTTTATTACCAGGCGATGTGGTGACGCAGGTCAAGGAATTGCCGGACCTGGGATTTTTGTCAGGCAATGATCCCGATACGGCTGCCGCACTTGTACTCGAAGCCTATCAACGTCATCAGAATCTCAAGATTCAACGACCAGGTGTTGGTGAGCTGGAACTACCGCGCGACGCTGCCAAAGTGTCGGCGCTGCAAGGCAGTTCATCTGGAGCATCGACAACAGGAGCAGTTGGCGCAGCGGCTGGTTCTGACCCATCGGCACAGACATCCTCGTCGTCGTCATCATCGTCGAATGCGCCGACGGGAGCAGCTTCTCCAGCCACTCCCGCGCGCCGACCAACGGTCTGGGATCGTCTCAATGAGTCCGATTGAACCGCCGAAGCAGGTTGATTTCGCGACGATCTCGCGACAGAGCCGCGCGATACCCCTGATAACGGGGTTTATTGTCGTCAGCCGCAACTGGCGAATTGTCATCGGTTTAGAAGATTGGCACGGATAAATATCCGTTGCAATCGACCCGGAAAACTTTACGCGCCGACGCGCTGTGCTAAACTCATCCGTTCTGCCATGCAATACGAAGTCCTGGCCCGAAAATATCGATCGAAAACCTTCGATGAAGTCGTTGGACAAGCACATATTGCCCAGACGCTGAAAAAGGCGATTTTGTCCAATCGCGTCGCCCATGCCTACCTCTTCTGCGGGACACGCGGCACGGGCAAGACATCCATCGCGCGCATTTTCGCCAAGGCATTGAACTGCGAAAAGGCCTCGGCGCAAAGTGCCGAACCGTGCAACGAATGCAATTCCTGTCTGGCGGTGGCGCGTGGTGAGGACATGGATGTCATCGAAATTGACGCAGCATCCAACACCGGTGTTGATCATGTGCGTGATCTGATCGAAAAGGCCAGCTTCATGCCGGCGCGATCGCGCTACAAGATTTACATCATCGACGAAGTGCACATGCTGACGAAAAATGCGTTCAACGCGCTGCTCAAATTGATCGAGGAGCCGCCGGCGCATGTCAAGTTCATTCTCGCGACCACCGAACCGGAAAAAGTGCTGCCGACGATCCAGTCACGGTGCCAGCGGTTTGATTTCCGTAATATCCCCACGGGCGAAATCGCCGGGCATTTACGCCATATCGCCCAACAGGAGGGAATCCAGGCGGATGACGACGCGCTGAATCTGGTCGCCCGGGCGGGGGCTGGTTCAATGCGCGATGCCTTGTCCCTATTGGACCGCCTGCTGAGCATTGGTGAAAAAAAACTCACCGTGGAGATGCTCGAGCAACTGCTGGGCATGCCGCGCAGCAAGCATATTCTTGAACTGGTGGCGGCAATCGCAACGGGTAACGCTGCCAGTGTGCTGCAACAGGCGGACCAGTTGATCCAGAACGGACTGTCCAACGAAGCACTGGTTGTCGCGCTGATCGAGCATTTTCGCAACCTGCTGATTCTTCGAGTCTGCGGCGTGGAAAGCAGGCTGATCGAAACACCGGGAACCAACCCGCGCGATCTGCATCGGCAGGCGCAGCAATTCGACGTGGTGGCGCTGACCCAGGACATTACCATTCTCGAGGAGTTGCGCCGCCAGATTCGCAGCGCCCATGCCAGCCGGGCGCTGATCGATGCAGTGCTGGTGCGCCTGGCGATGGCGGATCAGTTCATCGCGGTGAATCAGGCGCTGGCAGCGATTGACCCGCCGTCTGACGGGATTGCAGCAAAAAAAAAACAGTTGATTGAACCGCCCATCGGGCAACCGCCGGCTGCTTTCGTCAGCGCGACCGCGACTCATCACGCAGAACAAATCGATGACGATGATGACCTGCCGGCGGTGGGCAAGGTCTGGCAAAGTGATGGCGGGCCTGACCTTTCGGAACTGCTTAAGCAGCACACGGCCGATGAATCAACTGCGCCGAAATCACCAACATCACCGGCTGATCAGGGCAGCGTCCCGCCGGGCACGGGTGATGCCAACATCACCCCGCTGGCAACCGATGATGTACAGAAAATCTGGCCGCTGCTGTTGGCGCACCTGCAGAAAAAATCGCATGCGACCAACGCCCTGAGCCTGGCGCGGCTGGATCGGATCGAAAATAATGTGGCGTTTATCCGTTTCAGTCCCAACGGCGCGACCTTTGCCCAGCAGTGGCAACATAACGGCAAGCGCAATCTCATCGCCGATGCACTGACGGCGCTGCGTAATGCTTCCACCGGCGTTACTTTTGAAGTTGACGAAAACCCCGAAGCCCGGGATGAATCCGCGGCCGTGGCGCGTGATGCAATCAGCCCATCATTTCATCCCCCTGCTGCCAATGAGCATGGCCAGTCAGCTCAACCCGATGCGCCCAATCCATCGGATCCGCCGGAACACCAATCTGCCGCTGAACCGGCGGTAACATCCATTCCGGTAACACCTGAGCTGCTCGACCAGATTCGTCAGGATCCGCTGGTTGCAGCGGCGCTGGATGAATTAAAAGGCCTGGTGTTGCGTGTCACCGAGCACTGAACGAAAACAGGCTGCCGTTTGCCCTGTTGATCAGACTATTCACCTGCGCTTTTGCCAGTAATCGCAGTCAATAATCAATGCCGCGGAGTTACGCTGCCTGTTCCTTACCCGGCCGGGTTGTAATCAACGAAACGCCAATGCCCGCCCCCAGAATCAACAGTACCACGACCAGCAGATAAACATTGAAATTGGCGCCCAGCAATTCCTTCAACCAGTGATGCGCCAACATCTTGAAACCCACCAGCCCCAGCACCAGTGCCAACGATACCTTCAGATATCGGAAACGATCCATCAACCCAGCCAGGGCAAAGTAGAGGCTGCGCAAACCAAGAATGGCAAAAACATTACTTGTAAAAACCAGAAACGGATCGGCGGTAATGGCGAAAATCGCGGGAATGGAGTCAACGGCAAAAATGAGGTCGGTGAACTCGATGGCGATCAGGGCTGCCAGCAAGGGCGTCGCCAGAAGCGCTCCGTGACGGGCCTGGGTGACAACACTGTCGTGGATGATCTCATCGCCGACCTTGACGGGCTGACGGCAGGCATCGCTCCCAGCCCGCACAAAAAAATGCTGACCGTAATATTGCTGGCAAATCGGCACGATACGTCGCATCCAGTTGATCACGCGCATGCTCAGCGATTCGGTCTGTTTCTCCTTGCTGAACAGCATCTTGATGGCGGTCAGAATCAGAAAGGCACCAAAAACATATAAAATCCAGTTGAATTGAGCGATCAGCTTCGCACCAACCGCAATCATCAGCCCGCGCAGCACAAGGGCGCCGATGATCCCCCAGAACAGCACCCGATGCTGATAAATCGCCGGTACGGCAAACGAACCAAACAACATGGCAATGATGAAAATGTTATCGACGCTCAGACTTTTCTCGACCACATACCCGGTCAGATATTTCATCAGCGCCGCACCGCCGCCGTTGATCTGCCCATCCACCGCGTCAATATGCGATCCCAGCCCCAACCAGTGATGCTCATAGCCAAAATAGACAAACACCCCGAACGTCAGCCCGACGGTAATCCAGATACCGGTCCAGACCAATGCTTCAGTCAACGTAACCGCGTGGGCCTTGCGATGAAAAACCCCAAGGTCAAGAATCAGAAAAAACAGAACCAGTGCGATGAAACCCAGCCAGATCCAGAGCATGTGCCACTCCATGCGCCATCGCTATACATCAAATTGGTGTATAAACAGGCGTCGTTGGCGTGGTCTTGCCCTCATGACGGCACGGTCGGCCGTTTGAGAAAGAGGCCGGGAGGGCATTGATACGCCACTCCGTGTTGACGACCTCATCTCCCGCAATAGCGGGGGCTACTCCCCAAGCAATATCGCCTCATTATCATCGGAATATACCCTGGCGTCAAACGATGATTTGCAAAACGAATTTATGAGCGGCATATTATCGCGATCTGATGATTCGGACGATCCGAACCCGATGCCGACTACTGACCAATGGATAAACCCCCATGCCTTCAATTGACATGCCGCTGGAAGAGCTTCGCAAGTACAAACCCGCCCTGACGCGCCAGGCCGATTTTGAATCCTTCTGGGAAAAGACCATCGCTGAAGCACTGGCTCAACCGCTCAATGCGGAGCTGATCCCTTATCCGTTCCCTGCCCGCGATGTGGACGTTTTTGCAGTTCGTTTCGATGGTTTTGGTGGTGGCAGGATCGCCGGCTGGTATCTCCGGCCCAAGGGGGAAGGCCCGTTCCCCGGTGTCTGTCAGTATCATGGTTATTGTGGTCGCGGCCCGCGCCCGCTGGATATGTTGCCGCTGGCCAGCCAGGGTATCGCCAGCCTATCCATGGATTGCCGCGGGCAATTAGGCGACTCACAGGATGTGCGCACGATCGAAGGTGGCCAGCATCCCGGGTGGATGACTTCGGGAGTGCGCAATCCCAAGGAATATTACTATCGATATGTCTACGCTGACGCTGTTCGCGCGCTTGAAGTTCTGGCGCGTCGATCTGAAATTGATCCGCAGCGGCTGGCGATTACCGGTATCAGCCAGGGTGGCGGCATTACGCTGGCAACGGCGGCCTTGTCCGATCGACCGCTTCTGGCGCTGCCTCGTATTCCGTTCCTATGCAATTTCCCCCGATCGCTGGCGATTACCCCAGCCGGACCTTATCCGGACATTACCAATTATCTTCGGTATCGCCCCGACCTGGAGGAGATAACGTATCGCACCCTCAGCTACGTTGACTGCATGAACCTCGCACCCTGGATCAAATGCGAGATCTATGTCTCCAACTGCCTGTGCGACGATATCTGCCCGCCCAGTACGGTCTTTTCGGCCTACAACCATATGAGCTGTGTCAAACAGATGGAGATTTACCCCTTTCATAAACATGAAGTCATTTACGAAGACACCGAGCGGTGCTATCGCAAGATGATGGAAACGCTCAAACCATAATCATCTTGAAGCAGCGGTTACTGCATCAAGACTCTGCCCGCTGAGATCAGATGCTCAATCCAGTGTTGGATGATGCCACCTTGCTGGCAGCAGTGGATTGTTGTTCGTGTTATGATGAACGGACCTGATGACTTCGTTTTTTGATTTTCACGAAAAAATAACGCGCGAATCGCGCCGACCGGCTGGGTCTTCCGCCAAAGGCAAGCCCCCCGAGCCGCTGAGCGTCTCCGCCCTGACGCGGCAGATCGATCAGGCGATTCGCAGCGCCCTGCCGGCGCGCGTTTATGTTCGTGGTCAGCTCTCCAATACCCGGTTACATACCTCGTCGGGGCATCTTTATTTTACCCTCAAGGACGAGGGGGCCGCCCTCAGTGGCGTGATGTGGAAAAGCGACTGCGCCCGTTTGAAATTTCAACCGACAGACGGGCTGGAAGTCGTTGCCAGCGGCAGCATCAAGATTTTCCCCCAGCGCGGCGCGCATCAGCTATACGCCACCTCGCTTCAACCACTTGGCCAGGGGGCGTTGGAGATTGCCTTTCAGCAGATGTGCCACAAGCTGCAGGCTGAAGGTCTGTTTGATCCCCAGCGTAAAAAACCCGTGCCGGCCTACCCGATGCGCATCGCACTGGTTACCGGAGCCAGCACCGCAGCCCTGGCCGACATGCTCAAGGTGTTGCGCCGCTACCCCTGGCTGCAACTGGGCGTCTATCCCGTACCGGTTCAAGGCGAAGGCAGCGGAGATAAAATTGCTGCTGCCATCCGACATTTATCGCAGAGCGGCCCGGCCGCCAAAATCGAGGTCATCGTGCTGGCGCGCGGTGGTGGCTCACTTGAGGATCGCTGGGCTTTCAATGAGGAAGCGGTCGCCCGCGCCATTGCCCAATGCCGTCTGCCGGTGGTGACCGGCATTGGACATGAAGTGGATGTGTCGGTGGCGGATCTGGTTGCTGATTATCACGCCCACACCCCCACCGAAGCGGCGCAGGTGATTGTCGGTCAATGGCGTCTTGCCCGCGACAATGTGGGGAATTATGAGCTGCGCCTGCGCCGTGGCATCAGTCAGCATCTGCGCGACGCGCGCCAGCGCCTCGGATCAATTCAGCAACATGAGGTTTTTCGGCGCCCGCTAGATCGTATCATCCAATATCGCCAGACGCTGGATGAGAATGAACGGGCGCTATTGCTGGTGCAACGCCAGCACCTGGCGAATAAGCGCCGTTACCTCGACAACCTTGCCGGCCGGCTGGACCGTCATCGGCCGGTCGTTGTCGCAACACGTCTGCATGAACGGCTGACTGCCTTTCAAGCCCGTATCGCCACCGCCACGCGCAACCAGCTTCGCCGTTATCGCCATCAAATTGAGGCTGCTGCGACGCACCTGCACGCGATTGGCCCACAGCAGGTTCTGAAACGTGGTTATTCCATCACCACTTTGAAAAAGACGCGGGCGGTGATCCGCAGCGCCAGCCAGATCAAACCCGGCGACCAGATCATCACGCGACTGGCTGACGGCCAGATCGAATCGACCGCCGGCGATCCCAATCAGCCCGGGCTGTTCGATTCATAACGTTGCAGTCGTCCGTGAAACAGGCGGGGAATGGAATTGAAGCGAGCCGCAGGTTCAGGCCGTGGCGACCCAACCTGCGGCTTCACTTTTGCATCCCTCTCCGGAAGACAGATTACGGCTGGCCCAGCGTGGGCTGAATGTTCCGCGAGATTCCCGTTGAATCAGCGCCGCTGGTGCTGCTGGTCAGTTTGGATTCAGTCGAACCGATATGACCACCTTCGCTCTGGTAAATCGATGCTGTACCAAATGACGCCAGATGTGTATTGGATTCGTTGACGCCGGGATTGACCGCGATGCGATCGCTGGCAACGCCATGATCGCCCAGATAAGCACTGACGCTTTGCTGGCGGGCGTCGGCGTACTGGTCCGCCTCGGGCAGATTCAGATAGACCGTCACCGGACTATGGATCGACGTACCGGCGATGATTTTATCCAGCTTGTCCTGACCCAGCGAATTAAGCTGGTCGCCGTCAAAATGGGCTGCGTACAGCATGGCGTCGGCGGCGGCACCGCGGTTCTGCTGGCTGAGCAGTACATGGGCTGTTGAGCGCTGCTCCTGCTCATCCTGGAAAAAAGATTCCGCCGTCGGGCACTGAGTTTGTTGCTCGTGCGCTTTGTTGCTGCTGCATCCGATCGTGGTGGCGATACCCGCCAGGCTGATCAACAGTGTCGTCGTTGTCGTTGTAAACTTCATAATTGATACCCTTTGTTTCGGCACTTTTATCCTTTCAATTCACTCTCACTTGAGGAACGGCAACATATTCAAGACCGCTGGTCCGGCCAACACAATAAAAGTGGCCGGGAAGATGAACAGCACCAGCGGAAAACTCATTTTCACCGACGCCCGACCGGCAATTTCCTCGGCGGCCTGCTGACGGGCGGTGCGCAGACAATCGGCATGAACGCGCAGCGCCTGAGCGATGCTGGTGCCGAAGCGCTCGGCCTGGACCATCATCGCGACCAGCGACGTCACGGCTGCGTTATTGGTGCGCGTGGCCAGGTTCTTCAGCGATTCCGATCGCGACAAGCCGACGCGCGTTTCCATGTGCGCAATTTCCAGTTCACGACTGAGACGCGGGTGCGCCAGCGACAACTCCTCACCCACCCGCTGCATCGCTGAATCAATGGTCAACCCCGCCTCAATGCACACCACCATTAAATCAAGCGCATCGGGCAGGCTGTAATTCAGTTCCTTCTGATGGGCGCTGGTCTGCAGTTTCAACCAGAGCTGCGGAGCCAGATATCCCACCAGACCGCCCAATGACAAACCCAGTACTGGCATGGCAAAGGCCAACCCGACCGCATAGCCGCCGATCAACCCGACCATCAGCAGAATAAACTTGAAACCGATCATGATTCGCGCCGCTGAAGGGGAATAAATTCCCGCCCGCGCCAGGCTGCGGCGCAGCGTCGAAACGCGCGATCCATCCTTGGGCATGAAGGGTTCAGCCGCGGCCTCGCCCAGACGGTTCAACAGCGGCGCTGATGCTTCGGCGCTGCGCGTCACATCGGGGCTGTCCTCATAACCCTGACCCGACAAGCGCTGACGCAGTTTTTCGCCGGTATCGTCCAGAAGCAGGCGCATGACCCAGTAGGCCAGAACGCCGACCGCACCAAAGATACAGATGATGACAATGTATTGATTCATGATGACTTCCGCGATTCTTGACCAGCGCTCATCGTTTCGGATCACTTCGCTTGGGTCGAGCAAGCGTAATAATTCCAGGCAATGCGTCTGTGCCTACACTCGAACCACCGTGATTTTTTTGATCATGAACAAGCCGAGGATCAGCATGACCGCCGTCACGCCCAACATCATCAGACCGGTCGGCGTGCGGGTCAGAACACCGGCATATTCAGGATTCAGCGCGTTGCTGACCAGGAACATGACCAACGGAAACGCCACCAGAATGTAACCGGTGAACCGGCCTTCAGCGGTCTTGGCTTTGACATTGGCCTGCAGGCGGATGCGCTGACGAATCATCCCGCTGATGTTGTCCAGCACTTCGCACAAATCGCCACCGGTTTGACGCTGAATCAACACCGCCGTGACAAAGAAGGCGAAATCGGTCGAATCAACGCGCCGGCTCATCTCCTTGAGACATTCTTCCATCGGCTGACCCAGGCTGTGCTGGTGGTAGCAGCGCGTGAACTCCGCAGCGATGGGCTGGGGTAATTCTTCGCCCATCATCTGCAATCCGGTGCTCAGCGAATGCCCGGCGCGCAGCACGCGCGAGAGAAAATCCAGAGCTTCCGGCAATTGGTTGGCCATCATCCGCTGGCGTTTGGCACGCTTGGTTCCCAGAATGAAAAAGGGGACATAAAAACCAAACCCCAGTGCAACGACCATGACCATGAGCGAAGCCGACAAACCACCAATCAACAGCGCCAGGAGAATCCCCAGACCTATCGCCTGCAGGATAAATCGTTCCATCGACATATTGGGATAGGCGATGCTGAGTTGCCGATTCAGGTTGACGAACATCGGCCAGCTCGCCAGACCACGTTCATCGGTCTGCAGGACAACGCTCTGGCGCGAATAAACGCTTTCCGAGCGCGTCTGCGTCACCAGGCGCTGTTTGAGCTTGCGCTTATCGTCGGCGCCGGCTGTCATGAGCTGTGCCACGGCATACGTCGCCAGAGCGACCGCCAGGGCAATGATGGATGGTAACAAAATACTGGTCATAACCTACTCCGCATGGCCTGTTTCCGGATCAAACGCGCGCACTTATTCCGTCGCCACGCTTCGCCGGGCGAACAGGTCAGCCGGCAGGCGGATTCCACGACTTTCGATACGACTCAGACACTGGGGACGTATCCCCGTCACCTTGAATTCACCCACGGCATGGCCTTCGCTGTCAACACCGCTCTGCTCGAACATGAACAAGTCGTGCATCATGATGTTGTCACCTTCCATGCCCGTAATTTCGCTGACACGGACCACCTTGCGCTTGCCGCCGGACAGTCGCGCACCTTGCACGACAATCTGAATCGCACTGCTGATCTGATGGCGCAGCGCCCGGATGGGAATGTCATAACCCGCCATGGCGATCATGACTTCCAGACGGCCCAGGGCATCGCGGCTGCTGTTGGCATGGATCGTGGTCATGGAACCTTCATGGCCGGTATTCATCGCCTGCAGCATGTCCAGCGCTTCGCCGCCGCGCACCTCACCAATCACGATTCGATCCGGCCGCATACGCAGACAGTTCTTGACCAAATCGCGCTGGGCGATTTCGCCCTTGCCTTCAATGTTGGCCGGGCGTGTCTCCAGCCGCACCACATGCGGCTGCTGCAACTGCAATTCGGCCGCATCCTCGATCGTGATGACGCGCTCATCGGTCGGAATGTAGCGTGAAAGACAGTTCAAGAGGGTGGTCTTACCCGAACCGGTGCCGCCGGAGATCAGGATATTGCAGCGAGCCTGCACGGCTGCGGAGAGGAAATCCATGACACAGGCAGGAAAGGCCCCGCTGCGGATCAGGTCTTCCAGTTGCAGAGGCCGGGCACCAAAGCGGCGAATACTCACCGCCGGCCCATCCAACGCCAGCGGCGGAATAATCGCATTGACGCGGCTGCCGTCAGCCAGGCGGGCATCGACCATGGGGCTGGTCTCATCAATACGCCGACCGACCATACCCACAATGCGGTCGATAATCTGGCGTAAATGCCCGTTGTCGCGGAAGCGTACGTCGCTCAGCTCCAGCCGGCCACGACGCTCGCAATAAATCCGATCCCACTTATTGACCAGAATGTCCGTAACGGCTGAATCTTTCAGTAATTGCTCCAGCGGGCCAAGACCGAACGTCTCGTCCAGAATGTCGTCCATCAGCTTATCCTGATCGGCTGAGCTGATGAGGCTTTTTTCGCTATTGCACAGATCGCGTACCAGATTGCGCACTTCCACCCGCAAAACATCCGGCGGCACGCTTTTGAGATTCTGCACATCCAGCCGTTCAACCAGTTGCTGATGCAATTTCGTCTTCAGCGACTGCATGTAGATCTGGCGTTCAGACAATTGCGGCGTGGGCGGCATGACCACCGGAGCCGGTATCGCCGGCGCAGGCGCAGCCATCACCGGCGCAACAGCCGTCAGTGTGGGCGGGGTCACAATGTCGCTGGCATCGACCGGTTTGGGTTCCGGTGGAATCTTGACCACTGTCGAACCCTGATTATTTCGCGTAAATAGTCCCATCTTTATCTCGCTTTATCTAAACTTCACACAAATCAACCTGCGACACGTCACGCCGAGGCTTGAGTCTGCTCGTCTGTCATTCACGCGGCATTGGCCTTGGCGTGATTGCCTTTGAGTTCCAGGGCCAAACCGTTCAGACTCTGGCTCATCTCCGATTTGGGGGCGCGTAAAACCACTGGCTCGCCAAAATTAATCGCGCCGATGGCGCTCTTAAAATCATTCGGGATCGTCCAGGCGATCTCCAGACCCAGGGCGCGTTCAATTTCGCGCGGCTCGATATCGCGGTTTTTCTTTTCAAATCGATTCACCGCAATCTTGATCTTGCTGCTTTCGATACCCATTCGACGCAGCGCCCCGACAAAACGCTCGGCATTTTTGGCACTGGGAACGTTGAGCTGCATCACGATCAGGTTGACATCCGCATTCTGCACCGCCACGGTATAGATCGGATCAATGCTCATCAGTGAATCGATCACCACAAAATCAAACGTGCGCGCCATCAGCCCCAGTAACCGAGCCATACCCGGTTGGGTGACGCGCTGCGTATCTTCCGGCAGTTCCGGCCGCGCCAAGATGGCCAGCTTGCTGCCCGGGTGAACGCTCAGGGCGTTATCCAGCAGATGACGATCGAGCTTTTCCGTACCCATCACATCGGCGATGGTGTAACGCGGACGCAGGTCGAATTGGCTGGCGGCGCCACCGCGCACCAGATCCAGATCGATCAGAGCGGTCCGGTTGGTCTGCGACAAACTGGTGGCGACGTTACAGGCCACCGTGGTCGAACCGCAACCGCCGATGGTTGGGATCACATGAATCACCTTCGCTCGTTTGCCCATGCCATGCTGCTGAGCCACACGCTCGATGGCGGCGGCGAATTTTTCCTCGGCAATGGGCAGCGGAATAAATTCCTTGACCCCCAGGTGCATGGCATCCATCAGCAGGTTGGCATCGACCACACTGCTCATCATGAAAAAATTCACTGCCCCAAACTGTCGCGGCAAATAGCCAGCCTTTTTCAGGCTTTCCTGCGGCGACGGATCAAGATTGATGATGACCAGATGCGGGGCATCTCCGCGTTGCAGCAGCGGCGGCAAGGTATCAACTGAAGACAGTTGCGCAACCACCTGCATGCCGTAGTGCTGGAGTACGCCCACCAGCTCCTGGCGGTTGTTGGCGTCGGCGTCAACAATAATGCAGTTCATTTGCAGATACATATCATTCGTCCTCAACACCTGCGTAACCCCTGACAATTGCTCCCAGCAGGAATACGGCTGGCTGGTCTAGGGTTGATCCACGGATTCTTCCGCCGGCACAAAACCGCTTTGACCCTGGTAGCGTGGAGCTGGTTGCCCCTTGGCGGGATCCGGCTGCTCGCCTCCAATGTCAGCCAGCAGAAACTGGCTGGCCAGATCGGGATGCCGCCAGTCCTGTCCGGGCAGCTTACCAACCTGCGACGGATTCATTCCTTCCACCAGCACCGGGCTGACCAGAACCACCAGCTCGGTTTCGCGCCGTTCGTAGCGCGTCGAACGGAAGAGCGCACCCAGAACCGGCAATTCGCCCAGAAGCGGTACGGAATCCTTGTTGGCTGTCACGCGGTTGTTCATCAACCCGGCAATGGCCAGTGTCTGACCTTCAACCAGTTCAACCGTCGTATTGACATTGCGAGTGGTCAAAGCGGGAATGCGAAACCCGTTGAAGAAGACGGCGTTGGTGAAATCCAGCTCGGACACTTCCGGAGCCACTTCAAGCCGGATGCGACCATTGCCCAGAACAGTCGGGATAAAGTTCAGCCGGACGCCAAACTCCTTGTATTCGATCGTGATCGTGGTGCTGCCATTGCCGCCATCCTGCGGGACGGGAATGGGGAACTCACCACCGGCCAGAAAACTGGCCTTTTTACCGCTCAGCGTCACCAGATTCGGTTCAGCCAGAACGCGCAACAGATTATTCTGCCGCAAAGCCTGAACCATGAACAAAAACGCGGAGTTGCCGCTGACAGCGCGACCAAAGATATTGGCCGGTCCAACAGCTTCCGGCGTAGTAATGCCATTGCCGGTACTATTAAAGCCCATGCCCGTGCCGGCGCCGTTGTTCATACCGAAAATCGCCGTGCCGTCGCTGAAACCCAGATTGACACCCAGGGCATCGGCGGCGCTCTTGGAAACTTCGGCGAACTTGACCTGCAGCATGACCTGCTGGCCGCCGCTGATCTCGGTGAAATCCATCACCTTGTCGCTGTAACCTGAAGCCAGCATCTTGGCCTGCTCGGAAACCTGCAGATTGGGCACCCGGCCCTTGAGCAGCACGTTGTCACCGGTGGTGCTGGCTTCGATCTTGGCGCCGGGGAAACTCTTGTTGAGCTGCTCCTGCAACTCAGCCAGATCAAATCCAATCACAACATCCATGACCTGATTACGATCCTGGTCATCCCAGACAATGATCTGGGTCGCCCCGACTTTCTTGCCCGTGACCAGCAGGGTCGTCGGCCCCAGCGGATTTACGTCTGCAATTTCCGGCTGGGCGACGCTGATACGTTTGTAGGGAACACGGGTCTGCAGAACCTGACTTTTATTGAGCATGACACGCACGGCGCCATTGGCATCGGCACCCTTGTGAACCAGACCGCTGTCGGCTGACCCACTGGCGTTGATGGCTGCATCCTGACCGGTCGAGGCACGCACGGACAACAAAATCGCCAGCGAGGCCCCGCCGATAATCGCCAGCGCCTTGTAAACACCCGGGCGATTCATCTGGGTTGAATTATGTTTTTGCTGTGTCATTGATCGTTCCTTGTTTCGCTTGCACTTGCACTGTAAATCAGCCGGGATGGTCGCCGGATGGCCCCGGCAATCCATCCGCGGTTACTCGTTATTTATTGATGTAGTCGGTTTCGCTGTTGCTCAGCATCGAATTGCGGTCAACCGAAGCCTTCACGATCACTTTGCTTTCCACTCCGCCACGGATGATCGTCACCTCGCGCTGGGCGCTGGTGAACCCCTGATGGGCAACATTTGAATCCTGATTGAGCTGGGAAAGATTGGCCGGTGGCGTGGTCGTGGTCTGCATGACCGGACGAGTCTCATACACGTCGCGATCGTTCGAGCGCGACTCGCCGCGCAGATCCGCCACGGTTACACCCAGCGTCCCCTTTTCTTCCTTATCCAGTGGAGCACGCAGAACCAGCCAGGGCAGGCCGGCACCGGCGCTGCGCATGGTCACGACCGCCAGTTCGAGCTTTTCAGCCTGCTGCGGTGTTACCAGCAAGGTGACCGCGCGGCTCATGGGCTGGGCGTCATCTTCCTTTTCGCCGGCATTGATACGCTGACCGACCGCCTTGACCTGAACATTCTGCACGATCGTCCGCGCAACAATATCCTGATCCGCAGCATGAATGGTTGAAATAACGTCAACAAAACTGCCGGGCATCAACATCCCTGACAGCCCGCTGAATTCGCTGACTTCAATCGAAATCGCACGCATACCGGCGGGAACCAGTGCCTGAATGCCGCCGCCAGCACCTGTCGGTGCCAGACACCCTTCCAGAACAGGCTGACCTTGCACCATAGGCAACATCACGACCCGACCGACAACATTGTCGGTATTGGAAAACGTCCCCTGCGGCGCCTGTCCAGCACTGATCGACATCAGCACGATGTCGTCCGGGCGAATTTCATCCCCCGGAGCCAGCGTTCGTACCGCACTGGCCACCTGAACCTGCGGCCCCGATGCAGGCCCCTTCGTTTGCGAAGGCGCAGTCATGTTCGTTGCAAAATAAGCTGCCACAATTCCCAGAACGATGGCAACGAGCAGAGGTATCCATGTTTTCGCGTTCATTAAGCATCTCCACAAAATTGACTACAATCTGTTTCGTCTGTGACGATTGCTCGCTTTAGAAGGTTGATCCGATTTATGGCATGACCAGGCGCTGAATAACGACGGGTAGCCCCAAGCGTCGATGCGCGCCAGCTGACGTTTTGTCACACCAACCCACGGTTCATCGACGTTTATCAGGCATGATTTGAGTGCGATAATGGTTATGGGGCGTGAAAAGAGGCGATAACCAATTATTACGCGGATCAAGACGAATACACGCTTTGGCTGGGCTAATAAAAAAAGCGACTGGCTGTCTGCCAGTCGCGCGGTTCGTATCAATTTTCTATGGGCTCTTTTAGAACCAGGCTTTTTTATTGATGATGTATTCCTGCTCAAACTGCGGGTCGGTCTTGGTCAAATAAATAATGCCTTCGATAAGGCCGATAATGCTGCCAAACCCGCAAGTCACAACGGTAATGACAATCCGCAGAATCCCACCCGTGACATCACCCAGAATAAATCGATGAACCCCCAATCCCCCAAACAAGATTCCCAGAATCCCGGCAATCAGACGCTTGCTCTCGGCGGGGGGAGGATTGTATTGCGGTTGTTGTTGCTGCTGCGACGATGAAAACTGATCGCCTGGAGTCTGTGACATGGCAGTTTTCCTTCCACGAAACTCAGCAAACACCCGCGAAGCGACGCGCCTGACACGGGCATATTGCCCTGAATACTCAGCAATCACCTTAGATAGAATTCATCTATGTGTCAAATTATTTTTAGCAATGCACCCCGGTAGATGCGTAATTCCCCTGCAGTGCGATGTGATGATCAAACGGTGAAAACTGACGATACCTTGGGTTTGCTGACAGCAGAAACCTTTACCACCCGGATGGCATCGCGCAGGCTGCGGGCAATGCCCAGGGCATCAAGCCCCACCTCAGCCAACTGCTGAGCGCGGGTGGCGTGCTGAACCAGGCGATCAGGCATACCCAGCCGCGTGATGTGCTGAGTTGGCAGGCGATGCGCCTGAGCATACTCCAGCACCGCACTGCCAAAACCATTGGTCAGGGCATGATCCTCGACGGTCAGCACGGCATGGCCAGCCAACAATACGCGCCCAAGCATCGCGCCATCCACTGGCTTGCAAAAACGCGCATCGACAATGCCAACACTCAAACCATCGTTTTGTTGCAGTAATTCCGCCGCCTCAAAGGCATTGGTGAGCATTGCGCCATAGGCGATGATGGTGGCATCTTCGCCAGTGCGCAACGTGCGCGATTGTCCCAGCACCCAGGGCCTGGCTGCACTGGCGCGCAGTGCGGCGTCCTCGATACGGTCTTCAAAATTGGTCGCCGGCACAGCATCGCGCGGATAGCGGAGCGAACTGGCTGTATCCAGAGAGGCCGCCAGCGTCAGGCAGCGATTCAGTTCCGCCTCGTCGCTTGGTGCCATCAGCACCATCTCTGGCATCGCGCGCAGGAAGCTCAAATCACAAAAACCATGATGAACCGCCCCATCGTCACCAACATATCCGGCGCGATCCAGGGCAAAAATGACCGGCTGATGATTCAGCACCACTTCCTGCCAGATCTGATCAAACGCCCGCTGCACGAAGGTGGAATAAACCGCAACCACCGGCCTCAACCCCGCCTTGGCCATGCCGGCCGCCATCGCCACCATGTGCGACTCGCAAATGCCGGTGTCGTAATAACGGTCAGGAAAAACCTTCTCAAATTTACTCAGCCCCGTTCCATCAGGCATGCCCGCATTGAGCGCGACGATCTTGTCATTCTTCCGCGCCAAGTCGATACACGCCTGAGCAAAGGCGGTTGTCCAGTTGCGCGCACTGGATTTGATCTCGATCCGGCAATTACAGTCTTCCGTGTCGTTGTTGATCTCCTTGAACGACGCCGGTGAATGAAAGCGCGTCGGCTCATTGGCAGCATGCTCGTAACCGCACCCTTTGATTGTGCGCACATGCAGCAGCACCGGATGATCGTGGTCCTTGATTTCGCTGAGCTGTTCGATCAACGCCGGCAGATCATGGCCATTGATCGGCCCCATATATTTCATGCCCAGCGTCTCGAAAATCTGCCCCGGCCAGACGCTGTGTTTGAGCGTTTCGCGCGTAAATTGCCAGACCTGTTCAATGGTATTGCCCACCGTCTGCGGCAGTTTGCCAACAATGGTCTGCGCAATTTTCTTGGCTTCGTCGTAGGTGCTGCTGACACGCACGCGCTCCAGATAGTGCGCCAAGGCGCCCTGGGGCTGGGAAATGCTCATTCCGTTGTCATTGAGAATCACCAGAAGCTGGCGTTTGAGCGTACCGGCGTTATTCAGCCCTTCAAACGACAGACCATTGACGATGCTGGCATCACCCACCAGCGCCACAACCCGATTTTTCCGGCCCAGTGTTTCATCACCGCGCGCCATGCCGACTGCGGTTGAAATCGCCGTACCCGCGTGCCCGACGGCAAACAGGTCATACGGACTTTCATCGGGCAGTGGAAAGCCGCCAACATGCCCCTTCTTGCGCAACTGGGCAAAATCACCCGCCCGACCGGTGAGCAATTTATGCGAATAACACTGGTGGCCAACATCGAACAGCAGGCGGTCCGGGCCAGCAGGATAAGGACCGAAGTCATAAACGTAATGCAGCGCCAGCGTCAATTCGACAACACCCAAATTCGATGCCAGGTGCCCCCCGTTGGCACTGACGGCCGCAATAATACGCTGGCGCAGCTCCCCGGCGAGCTGGGTCAGTTCATCCAGCGACAAGCTCTTAATCATTTCAGGCGTTTGGATTCGATCCAGCAGGGACATATCACGACCTCCCGTGCGCTTTCTGTCAGCAGCTTCCGTGCTGCCTCGATTTAATCTTACATTCAACCAAGCATAACGATGTAATGAACCATAAATCCAGCCAACCGATAACCCGCTTCATACCGGATCGACGGGGTTGTTAATTTACCGTTATTGCCTTGTCACGTCCATCGAACACCTGCTGTTTAACCGATAAATTGTATGCCCGATTTGACTGATTTGACTATTTTATCGCCGCTCCCCCGTATCCAGCAGCACCGCCAGCCCCACGGCAATCCGTCGATCCAGATAATTCTGCGAACCTGCGGCTAAATCCAGCACATAACGATCCAAAATCGTCCATTTGCGATTCAACATGCCGATCACCGTTCCATCGACCGGACTGACAAAAATAAAATTCGTGCGTAACAGGCCATACAACGGACCGAAAAATCGCCGCAAAATCGACAATGGAACCGAATCTTCCATTGCCCGACAGATCAACCGGCCATCAGGGCTGAAGCAGTCCCAGTAGCGTCGGTACAAACTGACCAGCATGTGCCTTCTATATTGCGCCAATACCTGCCCGGCATGATCGCATAGTACAAAATGCGCGTATAAAATCGGCCACTTATTGAGCTGAAGAATTTCCAATACCAAATTTTGGCGCGTGTCAGCCTGATAAAAATAAATATGGCGCAAGGGCATGATGATCAGGGCCAAAGCCAAGCCAGCGGCTGAGCCGATCAATGCACCGAGCACCAGTGACACGGGAAGATATTTTTTCCCCACCAGTTGCGTCGTCAAAAGATAATCCGCGTAGACGACCAACGTCACCACACCAATACCCAGCCAAAACGCCAGCAATCTTCGCTGCCACTGCGCTGGTCGGCGCACAAAAAGCAATTCCCGCCCCGTCTCATCATAAAGATAATATTTTTCGTCAATCGCCAGATGCTTTTGATGAAGCAGAAATCGATCGGCGGTAAAAACGTGTTGCGCCACCGCAATGGGTGGCGGTTGTTGATGAGCAGGCAAAACACACCCGCACTTTTGACAGTGTGGCGTCTGACCAGAATCGCTGGCTGGTTGAAACTCATTGATGTGGCCACAGCGGCAGATCATTTTCAGGTCCATGAAAATTTTTTTCTCCCGTGTCCTGGACAACAGGTTGTATCAACGACTGCCCGCTCGTGCTACGCATCGTATCCTCGTCGTTCCGATAAAATCATGCGTATCAATTCATCCACAGGTTACCCACACGTCCGGTAAATATGTGCATGATCCGTTCAAAAGATTTTTATTGTTTATCCGGCCTTCGGCAGGACAGACGTTTACGTCGTTGTGGATGGAAAATCCCATAAAATCGTTCTTGCTTGTACAGGCGTGCGCGACTACATTGCCCATCGTCAACCCACGGATGGCCAACTAAAGCTCAGGAAGGATTGCCAGCTCGTTGCCTTCGGGCACAACCGGGTACACGCCTGTAACAGGCCCGGCCAGGCTGGTTCATCAGGAGCTTTTCGTAACTGGCACGGATGCAAATCACTCACGGATGAAAACTCACGGCAGGACGCCGAACGCTTGACGGGTAGGAACCATGGCACAGGGGCCATGGGTCGTACTGCCAGCAGGCATGCGGTTTTGTTGCGCTGTTTGATTGAGGCACTGCGGTGTCTTGAGGACGGCGGGTATTCAGGGAGCACGACCATCCTGCACGGATGTGTCTGAAAGGAGTCCGGCATGAGCTGCATGAGCATTGAGGATCCGCAACTGGTTCGATTGGCGGATGCAATTGCCCAAAGGGTGGGAGCACAGCGGTTCCATGTATGGTTCAATAATTCCACACGGTTGAATCTCAAGCAGGATGGGCTGGAGATCGCCGTTCCCAATGATTTTATCAGCGAGTGGATCGGCACTCATTTCAAGAAACCAATCCAGGATGCCGCCCATGAAGTGCTGGGTTGTTCGCTGCCGGTTCATTTTAATGTTGTGCCCCAGTTGTTTGAGCTGGGTTCCCGCGAACGAAAAACATCGGGGCCGACCAGCGATAACCGCGCACTGGAAGACAACAAGGCCGGTATTGCCGGTGCAGCATCGCTGCTGGATCCCAAGACGGTCATTCCCGCCTCCAGACCGGCTCATCACAATTCAGCCCATGCAACCACCGCCCGCGCCAATATCCTGGCTGTGGGTCGCGAAAATATTGCCAGTCGGCCGCGCCTGCGCCACGAGATCGACACCTATATTGTCGGGCCAAGCAATCAACTGGCGTACAATACAGCGCTCTACGTCAGCGAATTTCCCGGCGTCCAGTACAACCCGCTGTTCATTCACGGCAATTGCGGTCTGGGTAAGACGCATCTGCTCCAGGGTCTGTGCCGAAAATTTGCCGAGTTTCATCCCGCCAAGCGCTGGATGTATCTCACCGGCGAGGAGTTCACCAATGAATTTCTCACCGCTTTGCGCAATAACAAACTGGATACATTCCGCCGTCGCGTGCGTGATCTTGATCTGCTGGTGATTGACGATGTGCATTTTCTCGGCGGCAAAAAGGCGACGCAGGAGGAATTTCTTCACACCTTCAACTCCATCGAAGCAATGGGTCGGCAGGTCGTTCTGGCCAGCGACAATCACCCCAAACTGATCGAGGAGTTCGGCGAATCACTGATCAACCGCTTCGTCAGTGGAATGGTCGTGCGGATCGATCCGCCGAATTTCACCACCCGCTGCGATATTCTTCGCGCCCTGTCATTGCGCAGCCGCCTGAATCTGGATGAATCGGTTGTCAATTGGATCGCCCGCCGCGTCACTCAGAATGTTCGTGAGCTGGAAGGCGCAATTACGCGCATCGCCGCCCATGTCAAACTGACCGGTCGCAAGCCCGACATGGCGGTCGCGGTTGAATCGCTGGGCGATCTGGATAAGCACCTGATTCAGCCAATCCGCCCCGAAGCCATCCTCGAAAGCATCTGCGAGTATTTCGGTCTGGCGCCGAAGGACCTGATGTCCGGCCGCCGCCAGCGCACGATCAGCCTGGCGCGCAGCGTGGCGATGCACCTGGTTCGCAAGACCGCCAAGCTCAGTTTCCCCGAAATCGGGGCGCGCATGGGCAAGCGCAATCACAGCACGGTCATCAGCGCCTGTCGACGGATTGAAAAAGCGGTCACCGATAACGAGAAACTTGTCTGGACCAGCAGTGTCGGCGACCGTGAAGAAGAAGCGGCCGAGCTGGTGCAGCGGCTGGAGGAGCTGGCACGGATCAAAAGCTGATGTTGCCCGCGCGGCAGTCAGCGTGCCAGTCCCCGCGCCATGAATAGTGCGGTATCGGCATGGCAATCGCGCGATTCACAGAGAATCTCTCGCGCCGTGAATGTTTCGCCTGTTGCAGTGTTTTTCGCGGGAATGTTTCATTCGCCGGGAATATGGCTGATCACGCCATCAAACGGACTGCTGGCGGTGGCGTAACGTTTTTTGGCAATGCGCCCCGCTTGATAAGCCA
>WBZR01001050.1_pt1 | contig 37910 bp, 32 predicted proteins | sample 5204231 | NCBI WGS metagenome assembly WBZR01 (sample SAMN12412403, study PRJNA552823) | activated sludge metagenome | isolation source: activated sludge from anammox sidestream of wastewater treatment plant... | place: USA: Virginia | collected 2017-08 | reverse complement strand
TTCAGCGCGTCGGTCACCTTGTCCACGACGAACTTCGGCATCGCCTCATTGATCTGACCGGCGAGCTCGATGAAGCGCGGCTCGAAGCCGTTCATCTTCGCCTTCCAGCCGAGATAGAACGGATCGATCGGAATGCAATGCCCGCCGAGGCCCGGACCCGGGTAGAACGGCATGAACCCGAACGGCTTGGTCGCGGCCGCGTCGATCACCTCCCACACGTTGATCCCGAGCTTCGCCGACATCAGCGCCAGCTCGTTCACGAGGCCGATGTTGACGCTGCGGAACGTGTTCTCCAGGAGCTTGACCATCTCGGCGACGCGCGTGGACGAGACCGGCACGACCGAGTCGATGCTCTGCTCGTACAGCGTCTTCGCCACCTGCGTACACTGCGCGGTGACGCCGCCGACGACCTTGGGGATGTTGCGCGTCTGGTACTGCTTGTTGCCCGGATCGATGCGCTCGGGCGAGAAGGCCAGGAAGAAGTCGTGCCCGACCTTGAGGCCGGCCTCCTCGAGCGCCGGGAGGACGACCTCGTCGGTCGTGCCGGGATACGTCGTCGACTCGAGGATCACGAGCTGCCCCGGACGGATGTACTTCTTGATCTCGCCGACCGCGGCCAGAATGAACGTCATGTCCGGATCCTTGGTCTTCCGGAGCGGCGTCGGCACGCAGATGTTGATCGTGTCGCAGTCGGCGATGACCGAGAAGTCGTTGGTCGCCACGAGTCGTCCGGTCGCGACGAGCGACGCGATCTCCTCGTCCGCCGTGTCGACGATGTACGACGTGCCGGCGTTCACCGCGTCGACCTTCCGCTGGTCGACGTCGATGCCGACGGCCCGGAAGCCTGCGTGCGCGAACTCGATCGCGAGCGGCAGGCCGACGTAGCCGAGCCCGATGACGCCCGTACGCGCCTTGCGGCTGTGAATCTTCTCCAACAACTCCATGGAAGCCTCCTCGGAGATCCGACGGCTGGAGCCGTCACGATAGAGGAAAGGGGCGGCGCCGACGACCGCAAAAACGCCACCGCGGCGCGGCCCTATAGCGCCGCGGGTCCGCGAGGTCAGCGCTCGCAGGCGGCAAGCGCCGCAACGACGGCGTCGCGATGGCGGTCCACCCCGCGGCCGATGAAGACGGCCTCGGTCTCGCCGTCGCCCTCGAGCTTCACCCAGCCGAGGTCGACGCGGCCGCACACTACGTTGAAGACGCGATGCCACTCGCGCTCGGCGAGGCGGACGACGCCCTTGGCGCGGATCACCTCCGCCGGCAGCTCGTGAAGCACCCGCTCGAACGCGTCCTGCTCCAGCGGACGGCGGCCGCGGTAGACGAAGGACCCGAATCCGTCGCGGGCAAGGTGCGCGGACGCCGCTCGCGGCGCGCGTCCGACCCGCGCCCGGTGCCGGGCGACGTCGGTCGCGAACAGCACGTCGGCGTCGACGGCGCCGTGCAGGCTCACGAGCTGGAGCGCGCGCGGGTTCATCCGCGCGAGCCGCGCCCGCACCCGCGCCAGCGCTTCCGACCCGATCAGATCGGCCTTGCTGACGACCAGGAAGTCGGCGGCCGCGATCTGCTCCGCCGCGACCTCGGCCTCGTCGAGAAAGCGCTCGACGTGCGCGGCATCCGCCACCGTGATGAGGGCGTCGAGCGCGAGGCCGGCGTTCTTCACCCGGTACGCGAGCGGCTCGGGATCGGCGAGGCCGGTCGACTCGATCACGATGAGGTCGGGACGGGCCGTCTCGATGATCTCCCGGATCGCCAGATCGAAGCGGTACTCGTCGATCGAGCAGCAGATGCAGCCGCTCGAGAGCTCGACCATCTTCTCGACGTACTCGAGGCTCGTGACGATCCTTCCGTCGACGCCGATCTCCCCGATCTCGTTGACCACGAGGGCCACGCGCTTCCCGGCGAGGCCGTGGGACAGCGCGTGGGTGAGGAGCGTCGTCTTGCCGCTCCCGAGGAATCCCGTGAGGACGTCGACCGCGACCTGCCGCGCCGGCATCGCGGCCCTACGCGACGAGCGACGCGCCGATCATGTCTGCGGGAACGGGCTCGCCGAGAAGCCGCAGGATCGTCGGGGCGACGTCGTAGATGGCGAGATCGGCGAGGTCGCCCGTGACGGGCGAGGCACCGTCCAGGGCGGCGAGCGCGAACACGCCGAACCAGTCGTGGTTGGCTTCGTCGGGGCCGGTGTCGTTCTCGAAGGTGTGGATGCGGCCCATGCCCACCGCGCCCACGGAGCGCCACGCGAGGTCCCCGAAGTAGACGAGCAGATCGGGCGCGACGCCACGCACATCGCGGTAGATCTCCTCCGGGCGGAAGGCCCGGGAGCGGAGCGGTCGGCCGTGATCGTCGGTGATCGCGGCGATGCCCGCGATGAGCTCGTCGCGCACCCGTTCGTAGTCGCCGGGATCCACGACGCCCTCGGGCTCCCGTCCCTTCACGTTCATGAAGCAGCGGCCGTAGTAGCCGCCGTCGCCCCAGGCGCGCGTACGGCGCCAGTCGATGGCGACCTTTCCGATCGGCGTCGGCGTGGCCGGCGGATTCCGGAGCGTGAGGTGGCCCTCGCGGATCAGCCACTCGTTGAAGCAGATGCCGCCGTCCATGCGCTTCGACCCGTGGTCGGAGACCACGAGCACGATCGTGTCCCGGGGCACGAGGTCGAGGAGCGCCGCGAGCTCCCCATCGAGATGGCGATAGTAGTCGCGAACGGCGTGCTCGAAGGGATTCCCGGGCTCGTACTTGCGGTGCTCCGGGTCCATGAAGCTCCAGAACCCGTGGTGAAGCCTATCGAGGCCCATCTCGACCAGCACGAAGAAGTCCCAGGGACGCGTCTTCGCGAGGTGGCGCGCGACCGCCCAGTGCTTGCGGGTCTTCGCATACACACGCTCGAGGAGCGCCAGTTTGTCGGCCGTCCGGAAATCGTCGACGTCGAGGACGTAGCCCCCGGACACCGCCTCGACCTCCGCCTTCAACGTCTCCGGGTAGGTGTACGCGGCCCGGGTGGACGGCGTGAGGAAGCACGTCACCATGTCGCCGACGATCGGGCGCGGCGGATACGTCTGCGGCACGCCGAGGACGATCGAGCGCTTGCCGCGCGCCCCGAGGAGGTCCCATACTCTCGGCACGCGCACGTGCGTCGCGTTGGCGAAGGCGTAGCCGTCGTAGGAATGGTCCTTGCGGTTGCGAAATCCGTAGCAGCCGAGCTGGCCGGGATCCCGACTCGCCATCATCGCCGTCCAGGCGGGGACCGTGATCGGCGGGTTCGTGCTCAGCAGACGGCCGTGCGCGCCGCGGTCGAGGAGGCCGGCGAGGGTCGGCATCTCCGGCCGGAAGCGGTCGAAGAGGAGGTGGGGCGGCGCCGAGTCCAACCCGACCACGAGAACCCTACGACCCACGTACCCTCCCCCGCGCGGGCGTCAGGGGGTTCCCGATCGCCGCAAGCGCGTGCCCGTCGCCATGAGGAGCTGACCATAGCGCGCGAGGTCGCCCGTGCCCACCAGCACCGTGTCCCGCACGCGGCGGCCCGACTCGCGCACGAACACCGCGAGCAGGATGCCCGCCGCGAGCGAGTACGAGATCGCGGTCGAGAGCGCCGCGCCGACGATGCCGAGCCGCGGGATCAGCAGCAGGTTCGCACCGGCGTTCACCGCGAGGGCCACCCCGGCGGCGACGATGTTGATCTGTTGACGGTTCCGGCTCGTGAAGTTACGGCTCAGAATCTGATACATCGAGATCATGATGATGCCCGGCAACATCATGAACATCGGCGCGATCGCCGGCGCGTAGCGGCTGCCGTAGAACAGAACCATGAGCTGGCTGCCGACGCCGGCGTAGAAGACGGCCGCGACGAGGGTCGCAAAGAGGGTGTGCCGGCACGTGACGGCGGTCCGCTCGTGCGCCGCCTGATCCGACGAGCCGGCGAGCTTCGGGAAGATGACGGTGCCGATCGCGTCCGGGATCTGCAGGATCGGGTTCGTCATGTTGACCGCGATCGAGTAGAACGCGACCTGCTCCGGAGTCAGGAGCAGCGCGATCAGGTAGAGGTCGATGCGGTAGTGGAGGTGGGCGGCGAGCGTCTGGGCGTACGACTTGGCGCCGAAGCTCAGCGTGCCGCGCCCGACGCGCTGATTCCAGCGGAGCCCGAACGGCGCGACGCGATAGCACTGGATCAGCAACCAGAGATTGCAGGTCGCCAGGACCGAGACCTGCGACACGAGCGCCTCCCAGAGCTTGCCGTGGGCGAGCAGCAGCGCCGTCGCGATGCCGACGAAACTGAGGACCGCCTTGATGATCGACTGCAGATTGTAGGCGCCGAAGGCCTCGACCGCCTGCAGGATCGCCATGAAGTAGCTCTCGATCAGGAGGAACGGCACCAGCACGAGCGCCAGCCAGACGTACGACCACGGCGCGCCGTCGACGAACGGGTCGATGATCCAGTGGCCCGCCACGGAACACGCCGCGAGCACCGCGAGCGACACCACGAACGTCAGCACCAGCGAGTTCGATGCGACCGTGGACACCGGCACGTTGGCTCGCCGCACATAATAGACGTTCGCCTGCGCCACGCCCATCTTCGCGAATGTCACGAGCGTCTGCGGCAACGTGATCAGCAGCGTGAAGAGCCCGCGGTCGTGTGGACCGAGCACCCGCGCCGTGATGATGCCGGCGCCGAAGCCGAAGACGACGAGCATGAACCGGGAGCCGATCAGCCCGGCGATGTCGCGCACCATGTTGCCGCTCGCCGTGCGCTTCACGATCCGCTCGCCGGGGACGCGGTCCCGTGGTTGGCGACGACCGGCCTGAGGCGCGCCGGCAGCTTGTAGACGGCGCCGCTCGGTCCGACCGCGACCTTCTCGGCCCCGGCGATCAGCTCGTCCCAGAGGCGGATCACGCGCGCGCCGACCGGATTGGCGGCGGCCTTCTCCTCCTCCGGCTCGCGCACCACGTGCGTGACCCCATACGGCGCGATCGCCGCCGCGAGATCGTCGACGCTGGCGAGCCGGCGGTAATCGATGGCGCCCTGCTCGAGGGGACTCGCCAGGACGAAGCGCCGGAGGACGTGGTAGGGGTGCGGGATCATCGCGAGGATGAGCACGTTGCCGTCGGCCGGCACCTCGCGATTCACGAGATCCCAGAGCGGATAGCGGCGCTCGTAGCGCCGCAGGAAGGCGTCCTCCGACAGTCGCCCGAGGGCGACGCGGAGGCTGTCGGGCGCGAGCGGCGCCGTCACACGGAGGGCCGTCACCCCCTGCCACAGAGCCGTCCCCGCGAGCGCGACGGTCACCGCCCGACGCGCGAGACGCCCCGAATCGCCGAGCGTGCGGAGCGCGTACACGGCGACCACCAGGAAGAGCGGCAGCGTGGGGTGGATGTAGCGCGGATGCGCCCACATGCCGAAGACGACCGCCGCGCCGTACGCGAGCCCGACTCCGGCCAGGATCCGCACCCGCGGGTCGCGGCGCACCAGCACGACGGCCGGAACGAACGCGAGCAGGAACGGGCCGACGTCGTACGCGAAGCGGCCGACGTTCTCGAACGCGTATGGCGCCATCGTCGCGTCCCACGGGAAGCGGAGCGTCTCGCGCCACGAGCCGTACGCCCCGCCGCCGCGCTTCTCGGCATGGGCCTGCCGGTAGGCCGCGTAGTAGTCGTCGAGGCCGCGCGCCGCGGCGGCGCTCCAGTTGCGGCCGCCGAAGACGCCGTAGCCGAACGGGAAGATCGGGTTCCCGGTCGCAGCGGCGTTCCGCAGGTAACACGGCGATGCGACCACCATCGCCACGAGCCCGAACCCGATCGTCGCGCGCAGCGCGGGGACCCATCCGCCGCGGGCGCGCGCGATCACGAGCACCGTCACGCCGAGCAGCGCCGGCGCCAGCACGCCCATGAGCTTGGTGCCGGCCGCGAAGCCGCCCATGACGGCGGCGAGCGCGAGCCAGCCGCGATGACCGGACTCGCGCCACGCGAGCACGCCGATCGTCGCCGTCACGACGTAGAGCGTGAGCGCGAACTCGACCCAGGCGCGAATCATCAGGGTCGCGGTGAACGGCATGCAGAAGAAGAGCAGCGCCGCCCACGCTCCGACCGTTCGTCCGAAGGCGCGGCGACCGAGCGCGAACACCGCCGCCGTCGCCAGCACGCCGAACGCGACGTTCACGAAGCGCGCCAGCACGTCGCCCCGCAGCACGAAGGCGGCGGCGAAGAGCATGTTCACGAGGTACTGCATGTACCCCCAGAAGCTCCACGGCGTCGGGACGAAGCCGCCGGCCGCCGCGAACAGGCGCGGGTACACGAGCTGATACTTCGTCTGGTCGCCGCCGACGACCGGCGCCATGACGAGCACGCACTCGGTCGCGAAGAGCCCGAGCGCGAGCAGCACCGCCGCGCGCGCGCCGAGCGGGGCCGTCGCCGCGAAGCGGCCGAGCGCGCGGAGCCCGCGGACGCCGCCGCTCACCGCTTCGCGCCTGCCCGTCCACGCCGCCGCGGCCAGCACGGCAACGAGCGCCGGCAGCCGAAGCAGGCCGAGGATCCCGAGCGCCACGGTCGCGTACGCGAGCAGGCCGAGGCCGAGGCCGAGGGCGAACACCGCCTCCTCGGCGCCGTCGGAGAACGGCACCGCCCGCAGACAACGCCGCCCGACGCCGTACAGGACCACGAGCACCACGGCCAGGAGGATGGCGTCGAGCATCAGCCCAGATAGCTCGCCGCGTAGACGGCGTACACCAGGACCGCCCATCCGAGCAGCGCCAGCCAGAGCGGCCGGGACGGTCGGGTGGCGGGCGCGTCAGTAGACATGGGGGAGGAGGCGGGAGGTGCGGGAGGCATAGGCGGGGTAGTCGGGAAATCGCGCCGTGAGCGCCCGCTCTTCGACTCCGATGCGACGGACGACCGCGACGAGGAAGAGCGCGCTCACGACGAGGGTCCAAGGCGCGGCGAGAAGGATCGGCAGCCCGAGGGCCAGCGCGAGCTCGGCGAGATACATCGGATGGCGGATCCGCCCGTACCAGCCGTCCTCGACGAGCCGCGCGGGCTCGACCGGAGCCACGAGCGGGCTCAGCTGATCCCCGAGCACGCGGCCCGCGCGGCGATACCCGCACACGCCGGTCGCCGCGAGCGCGGCGCCCACGGTCTGCCATGGACCGGCGGGACAGCCGTGCAGCCACCACTCCACCGGCGCGGCCGCCACGAGCAGATAGAAGAGCGCGTGATGCCGGCGCACGAGCGCGAGATCGGCCTCGCTCGCGACGAGGCGCCGCGGGGCGCGCGCCGCCTCGGGGTCGACGAAGCGCACGAAGAGCGCCGCCAGCGTCGCGAGATAGGCGGCCATGGGCCAGAGCGCGATCAGGCGGCGTCCTCCGAGCCGGCGCGCGGACGAAGCGCCGCGAGGGCGCGCCGCGCGTACGCGGCCTCGGCGGCACGCCAGAGCGCGACGGCCCCGAGCACCAGCACCGCCTCACGCGCCAGGACGAGGACGGTCGGCCACCCTAGCACGCTCCCGACGAATCCCTCGCGGGTGAGCCCGTCGATGCGGATCTCCCGGAAGAGGGCGACGGGCGCGATGTAGTAGGCGTCCGAGAACGGCCACAGGAACTGCGCGCCCTCCGGCGGGCGCGCATCGCTGGTGAGCCAGTCCAGGAGGAGATGCGAGGCGTAGGCGGCCGCGCCGGCGAGCGCCGTCGGCATGACGGCCTCCCCTCCCCGTCGCCGGGCGACGATCCCCGCCAGCACGCCGAACGCGGCGGCGGCGAGGATCGTGTGACTGACGCCCCGGTGGATCAACCCGGGGCGGCCGCACGCGAATCCGATCAGGAAATCGAAGTCGGGAAGATTCCCGATCACCATGAACACCGCCGCGCGCCTCCACGCCCCCGCCGGCGATCGGTCCCGGTCCGGGACACGCCGCACCGCGCGATGAACGAGATAGCCCGCCGCCGCGTGCGCGATCGGCAGCGCCATGCCCGCCCGTCAGTTCGCGGCGCGCCGCTCGACCGGCTCGACCGCGTCGGCCGCCGCGGAACGGATCGGCTCCACCACGCGCAGGCGCGGCTGCTTCTTCCGGAGCATGAAGCGCTTCTTCACGAGAAAGAACAGGTTGTAGAAACCGTCGCGCCAGATGTTGAGCTTGGACTCCCCGATGCGCGCGCCATAGTAGATCGGCATCTCGAGACAGCGGATGCCCGGGTGCGTGAAGGCCTCGATCTTGATCTCCTCGGAAAGCGCCATGCCGTTCGAGGTGAGGTCGAGCTCCGGAAGAATCTCCTTCTTGAACATCCACATACCCGACTGCGAGTCGATGATGAACTTGAAGTAGAGCGTCATCATCGCGCCCGAGAGGATCGCGTTGCCGAGCAGACGGATCGGGCTCTTCACCTCGCCGCTCTTCGAGTACCAGCGGCGGGCGGTGATGAAATCGACCTTCTCCTCCAGCATCACGTACAGGAGGAGCGGGACGCTGTCCGGCGGGTAGGTCCCGTCGCCGTCCATCGTGACGATGATGTCGCCCTTGGCCGCGGCGTAGCCCGCCTTGTGCGCGTAGCCGTAGCCCTTGCGGCTCTCCGTAACGACGCGCGCTCCCGCCGCGGTCGCGACCTCGGCGGTCCGGTCGGTCGAGTTGTTGTCGACCACGACGACCTCGTCGATGATCGACGGCATCTGCGCCATGACGGCCGCGATGCCGTCCTCTTCGTTGTGGCACGGGATGACCACGGAAATGCGCTTGCCTCGGTACATGGGGAACCTCCAGTCGAGTGGGATGGGATGCGGTGGGAAGATCGCGGCCTGGGCCGCGATCCCTGTCGTGATCAGTTGAGCGGGTGGGTTTCGCCGTTCGCGCGCACGCTGCCGTTTCCGGCGCCGTTCAGCGCCCCGTTGGCGTGGCCGTTCGCGTGTCCGGCGGCGCCGTTGAGCACTTGCTGATTGTGGGCGGCGATCGCGCCGTTGAGGCACGCCCCGCCCTGCGCCTTCGGGTGAGAAAGGATCGCCGAGGGCTTCTTCTCCGCGAGGCCCAGCGCGCGCATCGCCTTGCGGATCTTCAGCCCCCCCCACTCCTTGAGGATCTTCGGCATCATGCGGGGGTTGAAGAGGATGTTGACCGTCAGGAAGCACTCGTAGGTGCAGAAGCACTTCGTGTCGCGAATGAACTTCCGCGTCTCGTCGGCCTTCCGACTGTACCAGATCTTCTTGAAGTCGTAGTTCACGTCGCGCACGTTGCCGAGCTTGCGGTCGATCAGGAGTTCGCACGGCAGGATGTCGCCGTTCGCGAACATGCAGGCGCCGAGCGAGCCCGCGTAGCACGGGATCTGGTAGGTGTTGGTCTTGGCGATCTCGGCGATCAGGCGATGGCGGACGATGCGCTTCGCGTTGATGAAGTCGGCGAACGGGAACGTGTCGTATCCCGAGAGCGCGCCGCTCTTCATGTCCTCCTCGATGAGGTCGGCGTACTCCTCGTAGAGCTTCACGTCGAAGAACTTCGCGATCGACTCCTTCGGCGACCCGCGCGTGAGCAGCGTGAAGACATTGTCGACCTCGAGCTCGCGGCGGAACCACGCGTAGTTCTCAAGGAGATGCTTGTCGTTGTGCGCCGAGACGGTCGTCTCGACGTTCACGTTGAGACGCGGGTAGTGCTTCGAGAGCTTCTTCAGCTCACGGTAGGTCTGCACCGAGCGCTCGAAGAGGCCCGGGAAGACGCGGATCTCGTCGTGGAGCGCGCCGACGCCGTCGAGCGACACGTCGATGCCGAGGTCCAGGTCCGGGCAGGACTTGAGCACGTCCTCGACGATCTTCAGCGTGCGCGCCACGGTCGAGCCATTGGTCGGGATGCCGACGTTCCGCACGCCCGTGTTCTTGTAGAAGATCTTGACGATCTCGCCGATGTCCTTGCGGAGGAAGGGTTCGCCGCCCGTCGGCAGGAGGAACATCAGGCTCTTCCCCATGCTCGCGGTGATCTTGTCGATCTCCTCGAGCGTAAGCTCCTGCTTCTTGAACTGCATGGTCGGCGTCTCCCATCCCGGATGGGCGCCGTCGGCGAGGAGGCAGTGCTTGCACTTGGCGTTGCAGGCGTCGGCGATGAAGTACACCATGTAGGCGGGCATCGCGCCCTTCTTCGAGAACAGCTTGGTGCCGTGCCGCAGGTAGTCCAGGTAGCCCATCGGGAAGTCCTCCTAGTACTTCTTACCGCCGAGATAGGTTGCGACGCCGACGGCGCTGCCCGCACCGGCGGCGAGAAGTTCGATGATGAGAAGACCGCAGCTCAAGCTCCACGCCCGCACCCCGCCGTGTTCACGAATGAGCCGGAGAAACGGCACATTTAGCACGAGAATGGTCGCCAGGGCGAGAAAATTCGCAAGCAGCAGCGTGCGGTTGCCGAGCGCCATGCCGAGCAGCAAGAGCAACGCCGCAACGCCCGCGAGCGGCACGCTCAGGATGTAGCCGGTCGGCACCGACGTGTCGTTGCTCCCGAGCCCGTCCGCGCTCTTGCGCAGCTTCAACCGCGCAAGAGACATGGAGCGCAGGAAGTCCACCCGCAGCAGACCCGCGAGGTCGTAGCCCTTCACGTGCTCGACCTCGAGATCGGGAAGGACCTGCACGCGGCGGCCCTGCCGGGCGAGCTTCTGCCCGTAGTCGGTATCCTCGATGTTGGGGTCGACGTAGTTGGCGTCGAACCCCCCCGAGGCGACGAAGGCGTCGCGGCGGATCGCCGCCGCGGTCGTGTAGAAGAGCGGCACGTCCTCGCCCGCTCGCCGCACGTACGTGTAGTGCATCCAGAGGTTCTTGTAGACGCTGCAGAGGTTCCGGAACCGCATCGTCGGCGACTGCACGGCCATCAAGCCCGACACCCCCGCATCCCGGTCGAACGCGCCGACAAGGCGCGCCAGCGTGTCGGGGCGGACGACGACGTCGGAGTCGATGAAGAAGACGATGTCGCCGCGCGCGTGCTCGACGCCCCTGTTGCGAGCGCGGCCCGGACCGAGCCGGCCGCCGCTCGGAACGACGCGGGCGCCGTGGGCGGCCGCGATCTCGCGCGATCGATCGGTCGAGCCGTCGTCGACCACGACGATCTCGTAGGCGCGAAACGTGCTCGCGTTCACCGCGGCGAGACATTCTCCGAGCAGGCGCTCGGCGTTGTATACGGGCATGACGACCGAGACGCGCGGCGGCGTTCCCGTGAAAACGTTGGAGGGGGAACCAGTGGGGGGCATGCCTCTCCTCTCTTATCTTATTCGACGTCCTCGCGGAGATCGGCGTAGGGATCGACGGCGGCCGCGACGTTCGAATCCATCGCGCTCATTGCGGCCTCGAGCTCGTCCTCCATGCCGCTCACCCGCTCGGGCTCACGCGCCGCGAGGTTCTCATCCTCCCCCGGATCCCTCCCGAGGTCGAAGAGGAAACGTTCGCCGCGCGAGGTGGAGATCAGCTTGTACGGCCCCTCGTAGATGACGCGCAGCGCGCGGTTGTAGACCTCGCCGTAGAACGACACGAACTCGGGATTGATGTGCTCCTCGGCGAGGCTGTCGTGCGCGACCCGCTGGAGCGGCGAACCTTGGACTCCCCCCGGGAGCGGAGCGCCGATCGTCTGCAGCACCGTCGGCAGGATGTCGACGAGTTGCACGGGATCGGCGACGACGCCCTTCGGACGTGCCGGCCCGGGGAGCTTCACGACCATGGGAATCCGCAGCAGCCCCTCGTACATCATGCGGCCGCCGTGACCGACGATGTCGTGCTCGCCGAGGAGCTCGCCGTGGTCCGCCGTCACCACGATGAGCGCGTTCTCGTAGCGGCCGCGCTTCTTCAGCTCCGCCACGAGCGCGCCGAGCGCGGCGTCCATCGCGAGGATCTGCCCGTCATAGTTGGCCGCGACGAAGTCGCGCTCCTCCCCGCTCAGGTTCGCCGGCACGGCATGCGTGAACAGCCCCTTGCGGGCGAGCCGCGCGGCGTGAGGCAGGTCGCGCGCCCAGAGGTCGTACGGCGGCGCCGCGATCCAGTGATGAGGCTCCAGGTAGTTCAGGAAGACGAACGCGGGCCGACCCGCCGGCACTTCGTCGAGCCACGCGAGTGCGGCCGCGTTGATCGCCTCGGCGCTCCGGAACGGCTTCTTCATGAACGCCGGCGAGAACTGCTGCAGGAAGCCGACGACGTGCGGGATCGGCCGCAGCAGGAGTTCCGGATGGTCCTCGTAGCGCTGGAACCCCTGCGCCATGCCGAAGCCGCGGAAGAGGTTCGCGAAGTTGGCCACGAACGCGCCGGTCGCCCATCCCCGGTCGTGCAGCGCCTCGGCGAGCGTCGTGCGGTCGTCCGCCAGCGGAAACACGCGACGGCGTCCGTAGATCGCGGGCCCCGCGCTCCAGCCGCCGACGTAGTGGGCGCCGTGGCGGCTCGGGTACATGCCGGTGAGCATCGAGGCGTGCCCCGGCACCGTCCACTGCGCAGGCGACCGCGCTTGCGTGAAGTTGAGGGCGTCGGCGGCAAGCGCGGTCAAATGCGGCGAGGTCTCGCGCGCGTAGCCGTAGGTCGACATGTGGTCGGCGCGGGTCGTGTCCATCGAGATCAGGAACACGTCGGGCGCGCCGACGGGAGCGACCGCGCGCAGCGGTCGCGGATCGTCGAGGGGCGCGATCGATAGCGGCTTGCCCCAGAGTCCGCCCGCGACGAGCGCGGCGACCACCCACGTCGCGAGGCGGACGGCGTCCCGCCGCACCACCAGGCCGACGAGTCGGTCGGCCGCGACCCCCGCGAGCGGCAGGGCGGCCAGGACCAGCACCAGCGCGACGCCGTTCGGCTCCTGCTTGCTGAAATAGGAGCTCTGCACCTCGGTGATGCCGGTCTTGCCGATGGCGAGCGCCGCCGTCGCGACCAGCGCCACGTGCACGAACCCGAGCGCGCCGCGGCGCGGGCCGGCGAGCAGCACGCCGACGACGGCGGCGAGGGTTCCGACCACGACGAACATGGCCTCGCCGAGCAGTCCTGGAGGCTCGTACACGCGCAGCAGCCCGTAGACGATCGTGATGCCGAGGGCGTACCCCGCGACGTCGCCGCCGCGGCCGAGCGCGCCGAGGACCGCGCCGACCACGAGCCCGCCGACCCCCGCGATCCCGAGATCGAGGGCGAGGACGATCAGCGCCTGGCGGAGCGGCAGGACGCCCCCGAACCCGTAGTTCACCGCGAACTCGACGAGCCACCAGACGGCTCCCGCCGCACACCCCGCCCCGAGCCCGCGGACGACGGCGGCGGCGATACCGATGCGTTCGTTGCTTCCGCTCATGCGCCCTCGCGCCCCCTCAGTCGCCATGCTCGCCGAAGCGCCACAGCACGCGGAACGTCGGCCGACGTCCGCTGAGATGCGTCACGATTCCGAGACCCACGCCCGCCATGCCCCAGAAGAAGATCTGGATCGTCACGTTGAAGAAGATGTTGGCGTCGGTCATGGAGATCACCACGCCCACCATCGAGCTGAAGATCGCCCACACGATGCGCCGCATGTGCGGGTCGTGGATCTGGTCGTACCCGCGGTACAGCGCGAGCAGCGTGGCGCCGAAGATCCAGAGCATGAGCCCCCACCCGACCAGCCCGTGCTGCCGGATCAGCGTGAGATGCATGTTGCTCGAGATGAACGGGCGATCCTTCTCCGCGATCGGCGAAACGGCCTGGCGCCGGATGCTGCCGACGCCGAGCAGGAGCTCCGGCGTGGGCGCCGAGAACACCTCGCCCACCGCCGCACGGCGCCGCGCCGCCTCGGTCGTCACTTCGGGCACGGACATCCGGAGGGCCTTGCCGCCGATCACGATCACGGTCGCCGCGATGACGAACAACGAAAGGATCGCGAGCAGGCGATACCGGCTCCTCCAGAGGAACGTCCCGAACGTCACCAGCAGCGCGACGAAGCCCATGCGCGTCTGCGTCAGGAAGACCCCCACCAGCGCGATCGTCGCGCAGGCGACCCAGAGATCCCGCACCTCGCGCGTCCGGCTGTGGAGCATCTGCGTCAACAGGAACGGCAGGCCGAGCACAAGATACGTCGCGAGCAGCACGGGGTTGCCGAGCGTCGACGACATGCGGGACGCGCTCTCCGCGCCGAGTTGGTTCGCGATGCCGATCTGCATGAGGCCGATCATCGACACGGCGACGGCCGACAAGCCCACGACGGTCGCGATCTGGTTGGCCTCGGTCTGCGAGAGGCGCGTCGTGACGATCAGAAAGGTCAGGAAGAATCCCGTCGCCACGTAGTAGAGCACGCCCTGGATCGCGGAGCCCGGATCGCTCGAGAAGAGCGCCGCGACGATCGTGAAGCCGACGAAGGCGCCGATCGGGCCGTTCACCGGCGTGTCGTAGATGCAGAGCTGGTGGCGCGGGGACCGCTGTACCGCGACCCAGGCCGCGGTCACCGCCACGAACAGCTCGAACGGGCTCAGCTTGAACGTGCCGATCTCGAGCTGGAACGGATAGTGGAAGAGGCCCGGCAGCAACGCGGCCGAGAGGAAGAGCGCCGTCAGCAGGAGCCCGAGAGTCATCCAGCGGTTCAACACCTTGATGAAGGTCAGGGTGACCAGCCGGACGTCGAGCCACCACCCGCGATTGCGGACGTAGATCTCGTCGTAGCGGAGCTTGTCGCGCGGGTGCGTGAAGTAGCCGCCGCGGACCTGCGCGAGCCCGGTCATGCCCGGGTTCACCGCGAAGCGCCGGAGATACCCCGGGATCTCGCGCGAGAGCGTCTCGAGAAAGATCGGACGCACGGGACGCGGGCCGACCAGATTCATCGTCCCGAAGATGACGTTGATGAGCTGCGGAATCTCGTCGAGCTTCGCGCGCTTCAGCATGCGGCCGATGCGCGTGTAGAGGCCGTCGGAGTGCTCGAGCAAGCGCGCGCCGATCCGCTGCTCGGCGCCGACCTCGAGCGTGCGGAACTTATAGATGGTGAAGACGCCGGCGCCGCGGCCGAGGCGTTTGCCTCGATAGAGGATCGGGCCCGGGCTCGTGAGCTTGATCGCGATCGCGATGACGAACGCGAGCGGCGACAGCGCCACGAGCCCGATGATCGCCGCGAGGCGCTGCCAGACGGGCGTCGCGCCGCCGATCACCGTGAGCGCAGCGGGGACGGCGGACGAGCGCACCAGCTCGGGCGCCTCGAGGCTCGGCATCCGCGGCGTGACGGACGCGCTGCTGACGGGAGTGTGCATGCTCATGGGGCCTCAGGATCCTCGGGATGCCAGGCCGACGGCGGCCGCAGTTGGCACTGGGGGGTGGGAAGCGACGGCGCGCGCGCGCGTCTGTCGCCACATGTCGTACCAGGTCATGAACACGAGCAGCGTCCACAGCGGGCGGCTGTGGTCCATCCGCATGGAATCGTGCTCGACCATCAGGCGTTGCACGTAGGAAGGCTCGAAGAGGCCGACGCGACGCAGGGCCGACGGCGACAGAACGTCGGCGACCATGTCGCGCAGGTCGTTGCGAAGCCAGGTCGCGACCGGCACGTTGAAGCCGCGCTTCTTCGCCTGCAGGATCGACGCGGGAACGTGCGCGGCGAGCGCGCGCTTCAGGATCCACTTCTTGCTGAAGCGGCGGAGCTTAACATCGCTCGGCAGGCGCGCCGCGAGCTCGACGAGTTTGGTGTCGAGAAACGGCACACGCGCCTCGAGCGAATGGGCCATGCTCATGCGATCGGCCTTCGTGAGAATGTCGTCCGGCAGGAAGATGTGCGCGTCGATCGCGAGGAGGCGCGCCAGCCAGTCCTCGGTTCCGGCGCGCTCCGCGGCGGCGCGGAAGAGCGCTGCCGTCTCCAGCAGCGGGTCGTAGGCTCCCCGGACGCAGAGCTCGGCCTGCGCCGCCTCCGACAACACGACCTTCCACCAAAAATGTCCGTCGGCGAGCGGCAGCGCGGCGCCGGCGACGAAGCGCTTCGCCTTGTAGTCGAGGCTCACCCGGGCGTGGGAGACCGGCAGGCGTCGGACGATCGCCGGAAGGACGCCCCCGCCGACGACGCCCGGCAGCCTCCGGTAGAGCGCCGCGAACTTCCCGGCGAGATAGGTCTCGTACCCGGCGAAGACCTCGTCGCCGCCCTCGCCCGACAACACCACCTTCACGTTCCGGTGGGCGAGCGCGGACACGTAGTACACCGGCACGGCGGACGAGTCGGCGAAGGGCTCGCCGAAGTGGTGCACCAGCGCCGGAAGCACGCGCAACGCGTCGGGCCGCACGACGATCTCGTGATGATCCGTGCCGTAGCGCGCCGCGACCTGGCGCGCGAGCGCGAGCTCGTCGAAGCTCTTCTCCTCGAACCCGACCGAGAAGGTGCTGATCCGCTGCGACGCCATCTCGCTCATGAGCCCGACGAGGCCGCTCGAGTCGACGCCGCCCGAGAGGAACACCCCGATCGGAACGTCGGAGAGGAGATGGCTCTTCACCGCGGCGCGCAACGCCGCCCGCACCTCCTCGACGTACTCCTCGTCGCGTCGCGCCGGAGCCTCCGGGGCGAAGCGGAGTTGCCAGTAGCGGCGCGCGACGGGCGTCCGCCCGGCCGCATAGGCGATCTGCGTCCCGGGCTCGAGCTTGCCGACGCCCGCGAAGATGCTCCCGGGCGCCGGGATGTATCCGAGCGAGAGATAGTGATGGAGGCTCGCGAGGTCGATGTCCTCGCACCAGCCTCCCGCCACGAGCGCCGTGACCTCGGATGCGAAGGCGACGGCTCCGGGGCGGATCGCGACGTAGAGCGGTTTGATGCCGATCCGGTCGCGCGCCAGGCAGAGAACGCGCCGACGGACGTCCCACAGCGCGACGGCGAACATCCCGTCGAGATGGCGTACGAAGTCCTCGCCGTGCTCCTCGTACAGATGCGGGATCACGGCGACGTCCGAGTGCGACGTGAAGCGGTGCCCGCGCGCCTCGAGCTCGCGGCGCAACGCCGGCGAGTTGTAGATCTCGCCGTTGCAGACCACCACCACCGAACCGTCCTCGTTGGCGAGCGGCTGATGCCCCCCCTCGAGGTCGTTGATGCTGAGGCGGGTCATGCCCATCCCGAACGCGCCGTCGAGGAAGTGGCCCTCGTGGTCCGGGCCGCGATGCACGATCGCCGAGCACATCCGATGGAGCGCATCGTCGCTCATCGGCGCACCGTCACCGTAGTTGTATTGGCCGACTATCCCGCACATGGCAGACGATCTCGAACGAAACGATCAGGCGCGCGCGCGCTCGGCGACATCCATGAGCACGCCCCGGATGTGCCGCCAGCGCTCGGCGCCCACGAGCTGCTTCCCGAGCTTCTTCACGGCATGGAACGATTGCAGGGTCGCGAGGGTCAGGCGGCGACCCGCGCAGACCTGGCGGAGGAACTCCGGCGTAGTGCGTTGCTTCACCGCGATCCGCGGCACCTCGTAGGGATCCGTGCGGACCGAGACGAGCCCGGGATCGCTCGTACAGAACGCCCGGTAGCCCAGCTCCTTGATGAGCGCGCCCATGCCGGGAGCCGCGCTCCCGCGCGGCAAGGACGCGAAGTGTACGGCCTGGCCGAGCCCGTCCTCCAGGATGCGCTTCGCCTCCCCGAACTCGCGTCGGATCTCGTCGGGGTCGGCGCGGTGGAGAAAGGGGTGCGTGAGGGAATGACAGCCGATCTCCATCCCGGCCGCCGCCATTTCGCGCAGCTCGCGCCACCCGAGCGCCCGCGGCGCGCCGACCTGCCCGGCGACGACGAAGAAGCACCCCGGCCATGCGCGCTCGGCGAGCCGGACGAACGCTACCGTGTAGTCGGTGAGATAGCCGTCGTCGAACGACAGGACGAAGCGTCCCGACGACGGCGTCGCGAGTACGTCGGCGAGTCGGCTCGGCCGCAGCCCCGGCGCCTCGAGCGCCGCGAGGTGCGCGTCGAACTGAGCCTGGCTGAGGACGTACGCCTGGGCCGCGGGCGCCGGCGCATCGGGCCGTTCGACGAAGTTGTGGTACGCGAAGATCGCGGCGCCGCTCACCGGAGCTCCGCTCCTTCGATCCCGGGGGCGGCGACGAGGGCCGCCCGGCCGTTCGCGACGCGCGCGCCGCCCTCGCCGACGGCCGCATAGACGGCCTCGAGCCGCCGCACCATGCTGCGGGCGCCGTAGCGCTCCTCGACCGCCCGACGCGCCGCCGCTCCAAGCCGGACGGCGAGCGCGCCGTCGTCGAGCACGCGACCGACCGCCGCCGCCATGGCGCCGGGATCCTCCGCCGGCACGAGGAGGCCGCTCCGTCCGTCGGCGATCACTTCCGGATTTCCGCCGACGGCCGTGGCGATCGCGGGCAGTCCCATCGCCATCGCCTCGAGGAGCGCGTTCGACATGCCCTCGGTACGCGACGGCAGCACGAACGCGTCGAGCGCCGCGAGCACCCCGCGGACGTCGGTGCGATCCCCGAGCAGACGGATCCGTGATCCGAGCGCGCGCGCGGCGACGTCGGCCTCGAGCTCCCTCCGCAGCGGACCGTCGCCGACGACCACCGCCGAGAACGCGCGCCCGGTGTCACGCAGCGCCGCGACCGCCGCGATCAGCGTCGCCGTGCCCTTGCGCGGCTCCAACCGGCCGACCGTGCCGATCACCGGCGTCGTCGGGTCGAGGCCGAGCCGCGCTTTGGCGCCGGCGCGGTCCGCGTCCGGCCGGAAGCGGCCCGTATCGACCCCGCTCGGGATGACGTCCGTCCGCTCCCCGGCCCGACCGCGCGGCCGCAGGAGCGCGGCATTGACGACGATGCGATCCGCGGCGAGCACCACGACGTCCGCGAGCCAGCGTTGCACGCCCCGTTCCTTGTTGACGCTCCGCCGCGCCGCGACGATCCGACACCCCCCCACGCGCCGCGCCGCGAGCAGCGCGATCAGGCCGGCGCGCCACTCGAAGTACTGCACGAGGCGGACCCGGTGCGCGCGCAGCGCCGCCGCCGCCTCGCGCACGCACCGAAGGACGTCCCGGCTCGCCATCGACGGGCCGAGCCCGAGCTCGACGAGCGGCACCTCCGCGGCGCGGACCTCGTCGCCGAGCGGACCGTGCCCCTTGGCGCAGATGACGATCGGCGCGAAGCGGGCGCGGTCGATCAGCCGCAGCACCTCGAGGAGATGCCGCTGCGTACCGCCCCGCACGAGCTCGGGCGAGAAGAACGCGATCGGACGCGGGGCCTGGTCAGACGAGCACGACACGGCGGCAGCTCACGTAGCGTTTGAAGACGACCGTCAGCACGATCAGGATGTAGGTGATGGGATTCAACCACATGTCGGCGAAGAAACTGTAGAAGAGCAGCAGGAAGAGGCTGGGCTCGAGCGCGGCGGCGATCCAGCGCAGATCGGAGGGCGTCGCCGGGGAGCGTTGGAGCCAGCGAATATCACGCAGCGTCACCCAGTAGAGCAGCATGAAGAGCGCAAAGCAGAGCATCCCCCCTTCGCTGAGCGCCCAGATGTACGAATTGTGCGGCGGCCGATAGAAGGGATCGTTGTAGACCTGCCGCGCCACCTCCCGGAAGTTCCCGAGGCCGATCCCGAGGAGCGGATACTCGAGGAAGATGTCCCATCCGAGGCCGACGGTTTCCACGCGGCGCTCGGTCGAGTGCGTGCCGAGATTGCCGCCGCGCCCCTGGGCGAACGGATTCAGGTTCGCGATGCGGTCGAGGTTCTCCTGGGGCACCACGGTGAGCATCAGGCCGATCATCAGGCACGCCAGGAGGACTACCTGGAGCCGTCCGCCCCTCACCGCGCCACGATCGCGCGCGAGCAGGTAGAAGAGCACGCCGAGACCGAGAAAGCCGCTGCGCGATGCCGTGAGCAGCACCGTCAGCACGAGCGCTCCGATCACGCCGTACACGACCAGGCGCACCGCCGGCGACCGCTGCGTCCGCCCGAGGTACCACCAGAACGCCGCCTGCATCAGGCAGAGGAACGCGAGGCGGTTCGAGTTCGTCCCCATCGAGAACGCCGCCGCCGCGCGCCCGTCGGCGGTCGCGCCCGCCGCCCAGCCGGCGAGCGCCGACGGAACGACCATGATGAGGCAGAGCAAGATGACCGTCATCGCCATCTTGATGTGCCGCTTGGTGGTCAGGAACTTCGCCGCCAGGATGACGAACGCGAACCGGGTGACGAAATCGCGCGTGAGCGGCGCCGTCTGATCGAGCGTGCGGACCTTGCCCCACGTGATCCTGAGGTCCGGAAAGGTCCAGTAGGAGGCGAACGTCCCGAAGAGGAACACCACCCCGAGCAGGACGTAGAGCTGCACCTGGCGGACGCGCGCGAACCAGAAGTCCGGACGCTGCGACAACTCCGCGAGCAGGATCACCGACAAGATGATGCCGAGAACGTTGTTGATCGTGAGAAGCCCGCCGCCGCGGATCGGAGTCGGGTAGCTCGCGAACAGGTAGTTGGTGAGGAGCAGCAAGATACCGATCTCGGGGCGCGCGGCCACGACCACGAGCAACATCGACGCGACGATCAACGCGACCGCCGTCGCTTCCTGACCCGCGCGCGTCGCGAGCACCAGGAGCGCGCCGAGCACGCCGAGTCCGACCACACCGAGCACGGACACGCCGCGTCCGCCGCTCCGCGGCGGGCGATACCCCGCCAGCACCTGCCCGGTCGCGACGTTCATCGCTCCTCGTCGATCCGCGCGCGACGCCGGGCGCGGGTCAGACCATCTCCTCGAGAAACGCCGGCAAGTAGCTCTTGCGGCGGTTGAACAGCGCCCCCAGCATCTTGGTGCCCGCGCGTTCGAGCTGACGCTTCGCACGCTGCGCCTCGTCGATGCGCGTGCGATCCGCCTCGACCACGAAGACGGCGCCGTCCGTGTGCGGGCCGAGGATGAGCGCGTCGGTGTACACGTTGGCGGGCGCGGAATCGAATACCACGAACTGGAACCGTTCGTGGAGCGTCTCCATCACCTCGGCGAAGCGGGACGACTCCAGGATCGCCGACGGCGAACTCTCGTAGTGGCCGCTCGTGATGACGAAGAGCCCCGGGTGCGGCGTCGGCTGCACGACCGTCTCGATGCCCTGCCGCCCCTCGACCAGCTCCGCGAAGCCTCCGTTCCGGCGAATCGGGAACACCTGCTCGAGCGCGGGCGTGCGGAAGTTCGCCTCGATGAGGAGCACGTCGAGCTTCTTGCGCTTGGCGAGCGTCGACGCGAAGAGCGCCGCCGTCGTGGTTGCGCCTTCCCCGTGCTGCGACGCGACGACCATCAGGTCGCGGAGCACCGGCTGCTCGCGGCTCGGCAGCAGCACGTGCGTCCCGAGCCGCTGATAGGCCTCCTCGATGTCGGGCGCCAGGTCGAAATCGATATGGAGCGTGCCGCTCGAGCGAGCGCCGTTCGCCTTCGGACCGCGGCGCCACCAGGGCCGTCGCGGCTGGAACTCGCCCTCGCCCCGGCTCGGAGCGGCGCCTTCGCGCTCCTCCTGGGCGCGCTGCAGCGCCTCGTAGATCTTGCTCATGACCGTTCGACCTCGACGACGTCGCTGATGTCGGGAATCACCGCGAACACCGGTAGTTCGAGGTGCTGTTCGACCTGCTCCTCGAGCTTGAAGTTGCGCCCAAGAAACTCGACGCCGACCGCCGAGCCGACGCCGAGGCCGATGCCCGCGATGAGCGCCGCGAACACCATCACCATGCTCATCTGGTTGAAGGGCTTCATCGCGAGGCTCGCGGGATCCAGGATGCTGACGTTGACAATGCCCTTCTTGTCGAGCGCCTCCGCGATGCGCGCTTCGTCCTGCTTGCGCTCGAACAATCGGTACGCCTCGCGCGCCGACGAGACGTCCTGCTCCAGCGAGGCGAGCTCGATCGTCTTCTTGCGGAGCGCAACCGCCGTCTCCTCGTTCTGATCGCGCCAGTTGTCGAGGAAGGTCGGGAGCGCCTTTACCCGCTCGCGCAGGTCGAAGAGGTTGCGCTCGTGGTGGAGGATCTCCTGTGTGAGCACCTCGCGGATGGGGTTGGCGCTCATGCGCTCGCGCCCGGGCACGCCGGCGCTCGCCTTCGCGAGCGCGAGTCGCTCCTTCAGGATCGCGATCTCGCCATCGAGGTCGGAGACCGTGCGGTCCTCGTCGGTGTAGAGCTGTTTCGCGTTCGCCCGCTTGGCCTCGAGCTCGCCGAGCTTCGTGACGAGCACCTGCGCCTCGGGATTGATCCGCTCCGCGTCGGCGAAGATGCGCTCGGGCTGCTCGGCGAGCTGCTGCTTCATGATCTCGAGGTTGCGCTCGGCGACGCTGATCTTGTTGGTCTGGGTGCGGAGCACGTCGCGGTAGCGCACGGCATCCTTCACCGCCCAGCGAATCTGGTCTTCCGGGACGACGATACGCTCGCGCTCGACGAAGTCGGCGAGCTTCGCCTCGGCGACCTGCACGCGCTCGCGTTGCCGCGTGAGCTCCTCCTCGAAGAACCGCGCCGCGCCGTTCGCGCCGTGCACCTGGGCATGGCGATCGAGATAGGCGTCGACGAGCGTCTGGAGGATCTGCTGCCCCTTCTGCGGATTGCGGGCGAAGAGCTCGACGGCGATGACGTTCGACTGCGGCGTCGGGCCGACCGCAAGCATGCTCCGCAGGACGCCGACCTGCTCGTCCGTCGAGAGATCCGTGTCGGCGCCGAAGATCGGCGTCCCGGCGGCGCTCATGCGGTCGAGCACCTGGCGGGCGAGCTCGGCGCTCTTCAGGATCTCGATCTCGGAATTGACCTGCTCGGTGGTGGCCGACACGGGCAGCGTGATCTCGCGCTGCTCGCCAGAGCTCACCTGCACCTCGGCGCGACCGGGACGGATCATCACCTTGGAGGTGCTCTTGTAGACCCGCGGACGCGTGAGGCCCGCGATCAGCATGGCCAGCACGACGACCGCGATCACGACCAGCACCTGCCACTTCCGCTTGAACACCGCGTAGAGCATCAGCTTGATGGCCGCGGCGCCATCCTGTTGCGGCGGAGCCTCGGCGAAGAGGGGAAGCCCTCCGCCGTTCGCTTTCATGATCTCAGGTTGCACCTTGGCCCTCGTCGCTCACGGAATGGGGATCGGCGCGGTCGCGCCGGCACGCGACTCGACCGGGAGAATGTCGCGGATGTACTGCTTCACGAAGATGCCCGCGTTGGCGATGCGGGTGGCCGGAACGAACACGATGTCGTTGCCGGAAAGGCGCACGACCTCGGGCGTCCCGTTCATCACGACGTCCTCCAGGTCGACGCGGCTCGCGTTGTAGTCGCCGTTCGAGCCGCGTGCGATGTAGAGCACGTCCTTCTTCTGCGCGGTGTCCTTGAAACCGCCGACCGCCATGACGGCCTGGAGCGGGGTCATGCCCTCCTGCACCGTCACGAAGCCCGGCCGGTTCACCTCGCCGCCGACATAGACGCGCCGGTCGCCGATGCCGGTCACGATCACGACGACTTCGGGATTCTTGAGATAGCGCGCGGAACGCTGCTTGATGACCTCCGCGAGCTCGAGCGGAGTCATGCCTTCGGCGAGAATCTCGCCGGTGACGTCGAGGCTGATCATGCCGTCCGGCCTGACCGGCAGCTCCTGGTCGCGCGCGTGATGATAGGGAAACTTGACGTGCAACTTGTCGCCGACCATGAGGCGATACTCGCCGCGCTGGATCGGACCGCGCTGCTGCGCCATCACGTCTTCGGGCGACTGGAGCTTCCGCTCGCCGACGCTGCTGCAGCCCGCGAGCATGAGCGGCACGAGGCACGCCCCGGCGCAAAGCACCCGACCCGCTCGTCCCGTGTGCAGAATGTTCCGAGTCATCGACGTCGTTTCCTCGCTCCCGGCGGCGCTACGGGTCCGCCCCGCCAAGGGGCGAGGCTCCGCCATCGCAGATTGCGTAAGTACTGACAATCCCTTCACAACCACGATCACCCTAGCTGAAACCGGTCGGGCTCACCCAGCCGGGAAATGATTTTTCTTGCGAACCTAGAGACGGCCGACGGCCGCGAGGGGGATTTCCACCGAGGTGCCTTGCCGCAGGAAGTCCATGAGGACGCGAATCCGGCCCCGCTCGGGGCAGGGATTCTCGATGATCGCGATCAGGCCGGCGAACGGGCCGCGCTTGATGCGGACGCGCTCCCCCGCCCGGAAGCTCCGGTCGGGCCGGATGATCCCGTCCGGCCCGGTCTGTTCGCGCAGAAAGTCGACGATTCCACGTCCGATCGGCGTGGGAATCTCGCCGAAAGAAACGAAACCCTTGACCCCGGGGCTCCAGCTGACCGCGTGGTACGCGACATGGAGCACGATGTCGACGAAGAGGTAGCCCGGAAAGAGCGCGACCGTCGTCCAGTCGTTCGTCCAGCCGACCGGCTCCAGGATGCGCGGACAGAACGCGGCGATGCCGCGACGCTCGAGACTGCGGAGCGCCTGCTCTTCCTTGCGAGACTTGGTGCGGATCGCGAACCATTCCTGCTGCGGAGTGTGCATGATGGCGAGGGGGAATCAGGCTCCAAAGGGAGCAAGTTCGATGCCATGAGATCGCGCTAAGCCCCGGCATTGCTCACCTTTTCCGCCTCGCCGCAGCATCCGCTTTCTTGCTGCCTAGGCATGGACCTGCGCCGCCGGCGACGAGCGGGCCCCGATCGGTCCGGGGTGCGCGATCCTCGCCGTCCGATCATCGTCGCGTTGCGATTCTGCCGGATCGTGCACCCACGTCAGGTGATGGCCTGACACGACGTCGAGGAAGCCGAGTCACACTGAGAGGTTAGGCATGCATTCTCGCAATGCGGCTGCGCCGCACCGCGGGCGTCCCATCATCCCGTGAACGCAGCATCGCTCGCCGGAGGAGCGCAGGGACCCTGCAGGAACGCCTGTCACGGCAAGGCGTCGTCATCGCTCGGCGGGAGGTCGTCGGTCGAAGGATCTTCGTCGTCGATTCCCGGCTCTTCGTCGATCGGGAGTCCGTCGACCGACCCGTCGGGCGCGCCGTCGGTGATGCGCGGTCCAGGCAACACGAGCGTCCTGCCGGCCGCGATCAGGTTGGGATCGTCGAGCCACGGATTCGCGGCCTTGATCATCGCGAGGACGCGGGGCCCGGCGCTGCCGTAGTAGCGCACGGCCAGATCCGTGATCGTATCGCCGTCGCTCACCGTGACGCGGAGATCGTCGGCCTGCGACGCGCGCGCGGGCTGCGTCCGCGCGTCCCCGGCGCGCCGGGGCGCCGGCTCGGGCGTCGGCGCCGCGGCGATCGTCGACGTCTCGGTCGGCGGCGCGACCAGCGCGGGCGTCGGCGTCGGCGTCGGGATGACGGTCTCGGTCGCCCTCGGCTCGGCAGGCGATCCCGGCGGCGCGGCGATGCCGGCCGCAAGCGCCGTCGGCTCGACCGCGGTGGCCGTCGGCGACGCCGGGGTCGGCGACGCGGAGAGCGTCGGCGTCGCCGGAGGCGTCGGCGTCGCCGGAGCGCCGCTCGGCGACACGGCCGCTGGCGCCAGCTGCGACGCGGGCATCCGGTCGCCCCGGCGCACCGCCATCAACCCGGCGCCCGCCACTGCACCCGCAAGAGCCGCCGCGGCGAGCAGGGCGGCCGCACGCCCCACCCGGCTCGGCGCCCACGTGACCTGCCGACGCAGGTCGCGCATCGCCTCTCCGATCTCGCGCCAGCCGATCGTCCGCTTGCCGCGCGCATAGGCCGTCACGAGCGCGTTGTCGCAGGCCGCGTTCACGAGCCGCGGCACGCCACCCGAGAACCACCAGAGTCGGAAGAGCGCGCCGCGGGTGAAGAGCCCGCGCACGTCGCCGCCGGCGGCCGCGATGCGGGCCGTCACGTACGCCTCCACCTCCGAGCGGCCGAGCGGCCGCAAGCGCGCGCTCACCGAAATCCGCTGCCGGAGCTGTCGGATCTCCGGACGCGCCAGCAGGGCATCGAACTCCGGCTGCCCGGCCAGCACGAGCTGCAGGATCTTCTCCTTCGCCGTCTCCAGGTTCGAGAGCAACCGCAGCTCCTCCAGCACCGGAATCGTCAGGTCCTGCGCCTCGTCGATCAGCACGACGACGTTGCCGCCGCGCGCCAGCGTATCGAGGAGCTCGGCGTTGAGCGTCTCGAGCATGTCGAGCTTGCTCGCGCCCGGGGCCGGCGGACGTCCCAGATCGGAGAGGATGAACCGCAGCATCTCCTCGAAGCCGATCGCCGGGTTGATGACGAGCACGCTCCGCGTCTCGCGCGGGAGCTCGGAAAGAAGGCGCCGCAGGAGCGTCGTCTTGCCGGTGCCCGCCTCGCCGATCAGCGAGACGAAGCCCTTGCGGTCGACGACTCCGTAGTGCAGCGCGGCGAGCGCTTCGCGGTAGCTCGCGTTCAGGTAGAGGAACTTCGGATCGGGGGTGAGATTGAACGGCTTCTCGCGGAAGCCGAAGTACGCGCGATACACGCCGTCACCTCACGCGGTGGCGATCCGCCACGGTTCAGCTGCCGGACGTCGATGGGCGAAGGGCGACCCGGAGCATGCGCCGCGATCAGCCGACCAGGGCCTGGTCGGGCTCGCCGCGCTCCCGACCGCGGAAGTCCTCCCGTTGCAGCGTGTGCAGCTTCATCTTGCGATGCAGCGTCGCCGCGTCGACCAGCGCGTGCTTCGCGCTCAGGTTGATGCTGCCGCGATTCTTCTTCAGCACGTGGCTGAGATAGTCCTTCTCCGCGCGCCGCAGATACTCCTTCAGCGGCACCTCGTAGTCGTACGTGCGGCGCAGCGACTCGACGTCCTTGCGCTTCCCGGCGCCCGGCAGATCGACCTCGCGGATCACGGGACCGGTCGTCCGCAGGATCGCGCGCTCGAGCACGTTGCCGAGCTCGCGCACGTTGCCCGGCCAGTGGAAGCCCATCAGCTCCGACAGCGCCTTGTTCGACACGCGGGTGATGCCGCGCTCCCGGGCCATCTCGCTGTTGCGGAGGAACTCGCTCACCAGGAGCGGGATGTCCTCGATACGGTCGCGCAGCGGCGGGATGCGAATCGGCACGACGTTGATGCGGTAGAAGAAGTCCTCGCGCATGCGCCCGTCCGCCACGAGCTCGGTGAGCTCGACGTTGGTCGCCGCGATGACCCGCATGTTGACCTTGACCTTGCGGTTGCCGCCGAGCCGCTCGACCTCGCGCTCTTCCAGGACACGCAGGAGCTTCAGCTGCATGTTGAGCGTGATGCTCTCGATTTCGTCGAGGAAGAGCGTACCGCCGCTCGAGAGCTCGATCTTGCCGACACGATCGTGCACCGCGCCCGTGAACGCGCCGCGCTCGTAGCCGAAAAGCTCGCTCTCGAGAAGCGTGTCGGGGAACGCCGCGCAGTTGATCGCGACGAATCGCCCCGACTTGCGCTTGCCCTGGAAGTGCACGGCGCGCGCGACGAGCTCCTTGCCGGTGCCCGACTCGCCGGTGATCAGCACCGTCGCGTCGTTTTGCGCGAGCACCTCGATCGACTCGAAGATCTCGTGCATCACGCGATTGCGGCTCACGATGTTGGCGAAGGAGTAGCGATTCGAGAGCTGATTGCGCAGATAGTTGATCTCGTCGAGCAGGCGGCGCTTCTCGAGCACCTTCTCGGTCGCGAGGAGGATCTCCTCCTTCTGAAACGGCTTGGTGATGTAGTCACTGGCGCCCTGCTTGATGGCCTCGACGGCGCCCTTGATGCTGGCGTAGCCCGTGATCATGATCACGTCGAGATCGGGCCAGTGCTCCTTGATCTCGCGCGTGAGGCCGATCCCGTCGGTGCCCGGAATGCGGAGATCGACGACCGCCAGCGAGAAGTCGTGCTCGCCGAGGAGGCGCAACGCCTCGGACGCGTTGCCCGCGCTGCTCACGAGGTACTGCTGCGAGGTGTACAGATCCTCGAGCTGTCGGCAGATCAGGGGGTCGTCGTCGACGATGAGAATACGCGTGTCCATAGGTGCGATGCTCCCGGATTCCTAGACGTAGAGTGGCAGGAAGATCGTCACCGCCTTGCGGCCGTTGGCCTCATAGCGTTCGACGATCTCGCCGCCGTGCAGCTCGATCAGCTTCTGCGCCACCGCCCACTCCACCCCGGCCTCCGCGCCGCGGAAGAGCGGCGACGCGGGCATGGTCGGCTCGACGTCGAGCCGCATCTCGAGGCCGTCGAAGTCCCGCCGCTTCGCCGTCCCGAGCGTCACCGTGAGCGCGCCGCCGAGCTTCAGGTCCTCGTGCACGTGGTGGAGCGCGATGCGGAACGCTTGCGAGATGCGCGTCGGGTCGACGAGGATGGTCGCCGGCGGATCGATCGCGTCGCGTCGGACCTCGATCGCGTTGCCGTTCAGGTGCGATCCCAGGTGCACCAGGAAGCCGTCGAGCAGCTCGCCGACCGGCACCTTCGTGAAGTTCAACGTGATCGGGTGGAAATATTCGAGCGCGACCTTCAGGAACTCCTCGAGGTTGGCGATCGTGCGCTCGAGCATGTGGCCCGCGGTCGAGTCCGCCTTCTTCGCCGTCTCGTTGTCGGTCTTGATGAAATCGGACCAGTAATAGAGCTTGTGGAAGAAGTTCCCGAGCTCGTGCGCGATGTCGGCGAGGACGCGCTCTTGCACGACCACCAGATTCCCGTGCTCGGTCCGCGTCTCCGGGCGCGGCGGCACGGCATCCCGCGGCACGAGCGTCTGTGATCGATCGCGATGGGCGGTCATGCGTGAAAGTGCGCCAATCTGGATCGCATGCGGCTTTGCAAGAGCCGGCGCGACGGGGCGAGTCTACTTGCGCGCCTGGGGGCTTTCAACCCGTGAAATTCTGCGACAACCGCGCAAACTTTTCGCGATTTCGACGAGATGCCGCATCACAGTTCGATCCGGACCCGTCGCAACGATGCCGCACGGGGGTTGCCGGTCGGGCGGGAATGCGCCGGCCGACCGTCCTTCCGCCAGAAAGGAGCTACTGGCTCCCCTGGTTGCCCCGGGACTCGAAGACGAGCTTCAGATTCTGGACCTTGCGGAGCTCGTAGTCGATCGTGAGGAGCGCTTCGATCACGTTCTTGATCTCGCCCGTCATGCGATCGAGCTCCTGGAAGGACACCCGCTCGAGTTCGCGACGCACCTGCTCGTAAAGGCTCAGGATGCTGCCGAGACCTCCGGCGGACGTGAAGCGGGCGTCGATCTCGTCATAGGAGGAGAGGATGCGGTCGATGAGTTCGCGGATTTCCTGCGTCACGCCAGTGGACTCCTTCCGCCCCGGGGAAAGCAATTCCAGTGCCATTCTTATGGCACGTTGGAGTTGATTCCAGAGTGATTTCAGTCTGTTGGCATATGCTCATCACGCATCGGCTCGTGCAAACTCGCACGAACGCCAAATCTCCCTTGCAGCCCATCGGGAGCGTCAGCCCCGCTTCGACTCGATCGCGCGCGGCGTCTCGTCGCCACCGATCCGGGCCTTGAGCGCCCGCGCCCCCTGCAACTCGGAGTCGATTCGCACGAGACGTTCGAGCAGACCGCGCAGCTCCCGCACGGCCCGGCCGATCTCCGGCGGCTCGACGACCTGCAGCGCGCTCGCGACCTGCTGCGAGACGGTGAGCAACTCCACGATGCCATCCAGGCCCGCCGTCGCGACGCGCCGGTCGAGGTCGGCGTAGTAGCGCAGGACGTCGTCCGCCTGTCGCCGCAGCTCGTCGCCCACGCCGCGACCACTAGCATCGGCCACAGGTGGTCCGTCAATCGGCGTACGCTATGCCGTCAGCACCTTGAGCCGGACGAGCGCGTCGTCGTCGTGCGGATACACGGGCACGCGCGGCAGTAGCTCGAGCGCGCGCCGTCCGAGGCGTCCCCGCGCCATCGTCGTCGCGGAGCGGTAGTGGCGAGCGACCCGCGGCGGCGCGGCGGCGCCGATGCTCGCCGCGCCGCCGTAAGGGTAGCAGAAGTGCCGGCACTCGCGACCGGTGTGCTCGGCGATCAGACGGCGGCTTTCGACGAGCTCGCGCTCGAGCTCGTCGTCGCTGAGCGCCGCGACGGCCGTGTGCGTGACGCCGTGGCTCTCGAAGGCCGCGACTCCCGCGCGCGCGAGCGCCTCGACCTCGGGCCAGGTGATCGCGGGCGGCGGCGCGAGCGCCTCGGCCGGCACGAGACCGCCTCCGACGAGCGCGTCGGCGAGCGCGCGGAGCCGCGGGCCGTACTCCGCCCACGGCCGAGTGTACATGATCTTCGTCGTCGCTCGCGCGAACGCGCGGATCGCACCCGGCGGCCGGAAATCGATGGTCTCGCCGGCCGCCTCGATCACGACGGGCGGCGCGTGCCGCTCGATCGCCCGCAACCACTGGAACGGCAGGCCGCCGGGAGCCTCGAGATAGCCGGTCGGCAGGTAGAACGTGACCGGCCACTGATGCGCCGTCGCCGCCGCGGCGATCTCGCGCACGGTCTCGCCGACCCCGTCGTCGAACGTGATCGCGAAGAGTCCGCGCGTCGACGCCCCGCGCGCGTGCCGCTCCACGAGCTCTCCGAGCGCGACCGGGCGGCTCGGCGCGAGCCCCGCGATCTGGCTGACGAAGCGCGCCGCGGGCAGGTTGTGGTAGGCCAGTACGAAGCCGCCGCGCACGCGTCCGACGACGTCCTCGAGAGGACGATACGCGCCGACGGCGCTCACCGCGCGCGCGGCGACGGCGCGCAGCGCGTCGGCCACCCCCGCCATCGCGCTCACCACGCGCCGCGCGGCGGCGCGGCCGACGCCTCGCCGCCGCGGGCGCCGCGCCCCCGTCCGCGTCCGCAGCCGGCCCCGGCCACGAGCCGTTCGTAGTGCGCCCCGAGCACGTCGAGGTTCGTATCGCGATCGGCGCGCCGCCGCACCAGCGCGCGGTTGCGCTCGGCTGCCCGCGGCCACGCTTCCGGCGAGCGCAGCGCGCGCTCGAGCCCCGCCGCGAGCGCGTCGACGTCGTCGGGCGGGAAGAGCACGCCGTCCCCCACCCCGCCGAGCCATTCCCGGTTCGCCGGACAGTCCGTGACCACGGGATACACGCCCGCCGCCATGGCTTCGAGAAGCGCGGGACTGGTGCCGTCCCAGAGCGACGCCGACACGTAGACGTCGGACGCGGCGAGGATCCCGGGGAGCGCCTCGGGCCGATAGCCGCCGAGAAAGCGCACGCAGCGCGCGAGACCGCGCGCGGCGACCTCCGCGCGGAGCGCCGTCGCATCGCGACCGTCGGCGGCGAACGTCATCTCGAACCCGAGACCGGCCGCGGCCAGGCGCGCGAGCGCCGCGACGATGGTCGCCGGTTGATACGGGCGATGCAGCTTTCGCGTACAGACGATCCGCACGACGCCGTCCGCACGACGCGGCGCACGCGGCAGCGCGAAGCGCTTGGCGTCGATCCCCTGCGAGAGGCAGAGGATCCTCTCCGCCGGCACGCCGAGCGCCGCGATCTTCGCGGCCAGCTCGACCGACACCGGGTTCACGAGATCCGCCCGCTTCACGACCCACCGAATGAGCGCGTGGCGCCCGCGCGAGCGCAGCGAATTGTGCACATCGCTGCCCCGAGCGCTCACCACGAGGGGACGGAATCCGCTCGCGGCCGCCACCAGCCCGTTGCTCGTGAGGAAGTGCGCGTGGACCAGGTCGGGCGCGATGGCACGCACGAGACGCCGCACCCGCGGAATCGCGCGCACGTAGGCGGCCGGGCTCTTCGTCGGATCGCAGTCGTGTGGCAGCGGATGGTGGTTGACTGCGTTCGGCAGCGGATCGCGCGTGAAGCTGATGAGGTGGATCTCGTGCCCCAGGCGCGCGAAGTGGTCGATGTAGGGTGACGCGAAGTGGCTCTGCGAGTGGACGATGTAGCAGATGCGCATGGCCGCTCGCTCACCCCACCGCGAGCGCCGGCATCGCCTGCTCCGGGCCGAAGGTCCCGTCGACGAAGGTCCGGAACCAGAGCTCGAGCCACAGCAGCAACCAGAAGCGCGTGCCGTGGCGCGCCGCGCCGGACGCGTGGGCGCGCCACAGGCGATCCAGGTAGTCGAAATCGAAGAGCCCGCGGCTCCGCGCCGCCTCCGAGAAGATGATCGCGTGCGCCGGCGCGCTCCACGCGCCGCGGAACCACGCGTCGTGCGGAATCGAGAAGCCGTGCTTCGGCCGGTAGACCACGTCGCGCGGCAGACGCCGCGCCGCGACCTTTTTCAAGAGCGCCTTCGCTTCCCAGGGCTTCAGCTTCTCCCGGGCGGGGACGGTCGCCGCCCACTCCACGACCTCGCGGTCCTGGAAGGGGCACCGCGCCTCGAGGCTGCTCATCATCGTCGCCACGTCCACCTTCGGGTTGTAGCCGAAGGGCAAGAGCACGGTGAGATCGTGGTGCAACGCCCGGTCGAGCGCCGAGTCGCCGTCGAAGTCGGCCGCCGTCTCGAGGGCGTAGCCGAGCAGCACGTCGCGGTCGGCGAGCCCGCGATGGGGCGCCGACCAGAGCGCCGGAAGGTGGTGCAGCGACCACGTCGTCGCGCCCGCCCAGTTCACGAGCGGATCGGTCTGCGCGTAGCGCAGGAAGCGCGCGGCCGACCCGCGCCATCCCCGGTCGCCCGCGTCGAGGAGCGCCGTGTGCGACCGGCGCCAGCGATCGAGGAGCGCCTGTGGCGCGACACGTCCGACCGCCGCTCCAAGATACCGCCCGAGATGCTGGCTGTAGCCCGCGAAGGACTCGTCGCCGCCGTCGCCCGTGAGCGCGACGGTCACGTGCCGCCGCGCGGCGTGCGCCACGTAGTAGGTCGGAATGCAGGCCTCGTCGCCGAAGGGCTGCCCGAACTCCCACACCAGCCGCGGCAGGAGCCCCCACGCGTCCGCCGTGACCTCGAACTCGGTATGCGCGGTGCGGCAGTGCTCCGCGACCCGGCGCGCGTGGCCGCGCTCGTCGTGCGCCGCATCCGCGGTGCCCATGGAAAACGTGCGCACGGTCCGGCCCGCGCTCTCCGCCATGCAGCTCACCACGAGGCCGCTGTCGACGCCGCCGCTCAGGAACGCGCCGAGCGGCACGTCGCTTCGGAGTCGCCGCCGCACCGCCGCCGACACCACGCGATCCGCGTCGGCGACGAGCTCCGCCTCCGACGCCCGCAGCTTCCGAGCGAACGACAGGCGCCAGTAGCGCTCCTCGCGCTGGCCCTCGGGCGTCACCGTCAGCACGTGTCCCGGCAGGAGCTGGTAGGCGTCGGCGTAGATCGTTTCGCGACCCGGCAGATAGGTCCAGTAGAGGAAGCGGGCGACGGAGTCCGGCCGCACGCGCCAGCCGCCGCGATCGACGGTCCAGAGCGCCTTCAGCTCCGACGCGAAGAGGAAGCGCCCGTCGTGCCACCCGTAGAAGAGCGGCTTCTTCCCGAGCCGGTCGCGGGCGAGGTGGAGGGTTCGCCGGGGCGCGTCCCAGAGCGCGAAGGCGAACATGCCGTTGATGCGGTCGAGGAGGCCGTGGATGCCCCACTCCTCGTATCCGTGCACCAGGACGTCGGAATCGGCGTCGCTCGAGAAGCGATGGCCGGCGGCCGCGAGGGTGGCGCGCAGCGCCTCGAAGTCGTAGATCTCGCCGTTGAAGACGAGCCATACCGAGCCGTCCTCGTTGCTCATCGGCTGGCGGCCGCGCGGCGACAGGTCGATGATGCTCAGCCGGCGGTGCCCGAGGGCGGCATGCGGGAGGATCGTGGTGCCGGCGTCGTCGGGCCCGCGGTTGACCATCGCGTCGCGCATGCGCGTCACGAGCTCCGGCGCGATCGGCCGGCCCTCGCGGAAATCGACGATGCCGCAGATGCCGCACATGGCCGAGGCCCTCAGGATCCCGTCAGCTCGGCGAAGATGGCGTTCCAGCGCGCGCTCACGACGGGCGCGGTGAAGGACCGGATCGAGCCGGCCGCCGCGGCGCGCAGGCGCGCGAGGGTCGCCCGATCGCGCAGCAGGTCGAGCAGCGCCGCCGTCAACGCGCCGACGTCCTCCGTCGGCAGCAGCCGCCCGTTCACGCCGTCGCGCACGATCTCGCGGACGCCGTGCGGGCAGTCGAAGGCGACGACCGGCAGGCCGCACGCCAGCGCTTCGAGCGCCACGTTCGGCATGCCCTCGTAGCGCGACGACAGCGCGAACACGTCCGCGTGCGCGAAGAAGCGCTCCGGATGCTCCTGGAACCCGACCAGATCGACCGCGTCCGCGAGGCCGAGCGCCGCCGCCCGCGCCGCGAGGTCGGCCTCGAGCTCGCCGACGCCGACGATCGTGAGGCGCGCCGGCACGCCCGCCGCGCGCACCCGGGCGAGCGCTTCGAGCAGGAGATCGAATCCCTTCTGATGGGTGAGCCGGCCCATGGCGAGCACGTGGGGTCCCCGCCGCGTGAAGGGCGACGGCGCGCATGCCGCCGCGGCCGCCAGCCGCTCCGCGTCGACCGGGTTGTGGATGCACTCGACCTGCCCCGGACGCGGAGCGATCTCCGCGCTGAGCCGCTCGGCGACCGCCGCGGTCTGGGTGACGATGCGATCCGCGCCGCGCACCATGCGGAGATACCATCGGTACAGCAGATCCCGATAGCGATTGTGCTCCATGTACCGTTCGCCGATGACCTCGCGGATCACGAGCGCGCAGGCCGGCAACAGGGGGCGGGCGAGCAACAGCAGGAAATTGACGTAGCCCTGGGTCGCAACCACCACGGCCGGACGCACCTGCCACAGGATGCGCACGAGCTTCGGCATGGCATTGCGCGCACGCTTCGCGTCGAGGACGTGCATGACGACGTCCTCGGGCACCTCGGAGCGGAACCAGAACCCGTAGAAGGTGTAGAAGACCACGAGATGCGGCTCGAACCGCGTCCGGTCGAGGTGTCGCAACAGCGTGATCACGACCCGTGCCGCGCCGCCGCCGAGCGTCGGCAACACGAACAAGACGGGACGTCGGGCCTGAGGGTTCGTCACGATTTCACAGCGCCGACGCAGTCGGAACGGCGCTTCGCAATATCGACGGTCGGACGGCGACGCAAGCTCGGAGCTCGGACGCGAAACCGCGTTGACAAGGCGGAAGGCGGCGCGGACCATGGGGAGGTCGCATGCTCACTCGCTCCGAGCCCCAGCCGGCCGGCCGCGGCACGACGGCCGCGGCGGCGCGCACGCCGGCGCGGCGCCCGCCCGGCCTCCTCGCCGCGAGCATCTACCCCGACGTCGGCGACGACCCGGCGCTGACCTTCGTCGCCGAGCTCGACGAGTCGGCCATCGCCCGGGTGCGCCGCGAGTCGCTGGCGCTCCGCCTCCGCCGTCGGGTGCCGGTGACGGTCGAGCTGCGCTACGTCGCCGACGCGGCCGCCGCGGCGCTCGTTGCGACGCTCGCCGACCTCGCGGCGCACGAGGTCACGGTCGTGACGCGGCCGATCGGGGACGGCGCCGCCCCGAGCGCGGCGCCGCCTGCCCCCACCGCGGCCGAGGCTCCGATCGACGCCGGTCCGGATCCCTTCGGGATCGACCTCGCGTTGCGCGCGCGCGCTCTGCCCGTGCTCCGCTTCATGTTCGCGGCGTACTGGCGCACGGAGGTGAGCGGACTCGAACGGCTCCCTCCCGGCCGGGCGCTCGTCGTCGCGAACCACTCGGGAGCCGTCCCCGCCGACGCGTTCATGATGGCGACCGCGCTCGAGCTGCACGCGGGACGCCGCTTGCGCGTACTGTACGACAAGTTCGTCGACGCCCTTCCCTTCGTCGGCGGCGTCTATCGCCGCCTCGGAGGCGTCACGGCCTCGCTGTCGAACGCGGAGCGGCTGCTGCGGCGCGAGGAGCTGGTCGGCTTGTTTCCCGAGGGCCTCGCGGGCGTCGAGAAGCGGTGCACGGACCGTTATCGGCTGCGGCCATTCAAGTCGGGCGCGGCCCGGCTCAGCATCCGCACCGGAAGCCCCGTCGTGCCGGTCGCGATCGTCGGCGCCGAGGAGGCCTATCCGGTCGTCGCCCGCCTCTATCGAGCGGGACGTCTCGTCGGCATTCCGTGGATCCCCGTCACCCCGACCTTTCCGCTGTGCGGCGTCGCCGGCGCCCTGCCGTTGCCCACCAAGTGGGCGATGCGTTTCGGCACGCCGATTCCGCCGCCGCCCCCGGACGGGCGCTCCGAGGACGCCCGCGTCGCGGAGCTCACCGGCCGCATCCGCGACGCGGTCGCGGAGAGCCTCCGGGCCCTGCTCGCCAACCGGGGGGGAATCTTCCTATAAGGGCCCGGCCGGCGCTCGACGCGCGCGCCGGCGCGGACGACACGCGGTCGTCGGGAGCCTTCCCGCCGGCCATGCAGCCCGAGAGGGAGACGAGCGATGCGGAGTCATCTGGCCTTGGTCGTCGTGCTCGCGCTCGGTGGCGCGGCTTGTTCGAGCGCCCTGCAGCCGTCCGTCCGGGTCTGCCCGGCCCCGCAAGCGCGCGGGAGCGGAAACGCCATCGGGATCATCGGCATGTCGCTCGATCGCCGCGCGAGCGCGAGCGGCGGCCTGGATCTCGTCGTGGATCGCGTCGTCCCCGACGGCCCGGCCGCAACCGCCGGCATCCGAGCCGGCGACCGCATCCTCGAGATCGAAGACGCCCCGACGGAGGACATGTCCATCGGCGACGCGGCACGGCGCCTGCGCGGTCCGATCGACGCTTCGGTGGCGTTGGTCATCCTGACCGACGGCCGGTCACGGGACGTCACGATCACGCGGGTCGCGCCGAGCGCGCTCTGGAACGCGACCGGCCGCGCCGCGCGCACCGGCAGGACGTCCGTGCCCGCGACCGACCTCGCGCCGGCGGCGAAGGCCGCCGTCCCGCCCTGCCACCCCTGAGCGATCGCGTCCCGGCTACGCCTTGCAGCGGACGCCGGCCGTCAGGAAGTACGACCCCGTCTCGTGGACGATCCCGCCGAAGACGTCGGCGACGCCGGCGGGCTCGACCGTCGCGACCGCGACGGCGCCGGCCGAGATCCGGGAGGTCCCGTCCTTGCAGCGGAAGACGTAGCCCTCCGGGTAGTACGCGCTCGTGTCGAGCAGGTCACCGGGCGCGAGCGACCCGACCGGACGCTCGGCGCCGTCGCGCGCGTAGAAGACGTGGCCGTGATCGACCTCCACCGACCGGGAGTTGTCGAAGGTGACGCGCAGGATCGGCACCGCCGTCGCGGCGACCGCGATCTCCGAAAAGAGGCGGAAGCCGATCCGCCCGTTCGGCAGCCGCGTCATGACCGTGACCGATTTCCCGGCGAGGCCGCCGATCGCGACCGGACCGTCGACGGTCTCGATGAGACTCTCCCCGGTGAGGCACCCTCGCTCGCATCGTCGTTCGCCGCGCACGTCGCCCTCCTTGGCGCCGGAGCGACGCCGACGACCTCCCTACACGGCGCCGTGCCGACGCGCCACGCGCGCGAACGGCCCCGTTGACAGGCCGCACCCCCTCTGCGAGGAGACGCGCCGCCCATGCCCCGGCATCTCGCGTATCGTGTTCTCGCCGCGGTGACTGCGGGCTGCTTCTTCCTCGTCGGCTTCGCCTTCGTGTGCGGGTTCATGGATCGCGCGCTGTTCCAGGTGTTCGCGCGCCCCCTCTTCGACACCGACGTCCGGGGCTACTACCTCCTCGGCGTCGCCGGCTCGGCGCTGATCGCCTGGGCCGTCGCGCTGGCCGCAGTGGTCCGCGCTCCGACGCTGCACCCGGGCGTCGCGACCGCGACCACCGTCGGCCTCGTCCTCGGCGCGATCCTGCGCCTCCTCGCCTGGTACTCCGGGGAGTACCGGCGCATGGACGACCTCCTGCGCCTCGAGGCGGCCGCGTTCCTCGCGCTCGCGCTCGGCTTCGTCTGGCTCCGCCCGCCGCGCGTGCCCCCACCCCGAGCATGAGCGCCGAGGTCGCACGCCGCCCCCCCGCCTTGGCGGGCCGCATCGGCATCACGCTCCTCTGCGTCTACCTCCTCGGCGTCACGCTCCGGATCGGCGGCTGCTACGGACCCGAGCTCGCCGCGCGCGACGAACGCCCCGACGCCGGCCCCGCGGTCGGCGCCACGTTCCCCGCGTTCTCGCTGCGCGACGTGAGCGGCGTCACCGTCGACCGCGACCGGCTCGCGGGAAGCATCGGGATGGTGGT
>WBZR01001048.1_pt1 | contig 37952 bp, 24 predicted proteins | sample 5204231 | NCBI WGS metagenome assembly WBZR01 (sample SAMN12412403, study PRJNA552823) | activated sludge metagenome | isolation source: activated sludge from anammox sidestream of wastewater treatment plant... | place: USA: Virginia | collected 2017-08 | reverse complement strand
CTCGGTAGTTTGTGCAAGACCATAATCGGGTAGTGTAATCTCTGTGACTATATCCCCTGCTGAAGGGTTGGGATATACCTGCAGACTGGCAGCCGGTGGCTTATCTGCTCGTACTGAGGTGAGGGTGTCACAAGGGCCTACCAGTGCTCCAAGACGGTAGTTAGGGTAATAAGGTAGGGATTGATCACAATAAGATGGAAGATCTACTGATGATAAGTGAGGGCCATTTTCTGTCCCGTCATACTTTTTATCGACATTATCTATCCTTGATAGACAATAACTTTTGAGTTTATGTGATATATATATATTACCATCAGGACCAAGCTGCTGTAGCCAATGCTCAAAACCATTATATGTTGATAAAAGCGTGTCTTTCTCACATAAGATCACAGGCAGATTTAGAGCCACAATTGTATCTATTGACAAAGGCTCCTGCTCAGTGTCCATCTGGTATATTCTTGAGGATGAAAATAAATAACAAAACCGACCCGATGAAGAAAAGCAAGTACCAGCACCATACTTAAAACCATCAAGATCCTGATAATCTGTTAACGGAAGTTCTCGGAAGTTGAACAACAGCCCGCTACAACGGTCAAAATCAAACAGAAAGATAGCTTGATTCCCATAGCCGAATACAAATTTATCACCCGTCGGTGAGAAGCTGGCTTGAAGAGGCTTCCAAACAACTTCCTTTGGATTGGCCCCTATCTCCTGTATCCATGGCCCAAGTATACCCTCTGGAGTCAGTAAATAGCGCCGATAGTGATTGATACCCTGCTCCGGAAGCAATATCCACCAGTCACGACCATTGGCATGTTTTGTAACTGAGTAAGGTGCCCCCTTGGCCTTTTCTATTATCTGGTTCTTTTCTACTACGGCACCCAAGCCTCCGTTGGCTTGAAGGTCAATCTTCGTATAGTACAGAGGTGTCAGCTTGATAAAACCCGATGGGCATTTCTTACAGGTGTCCTCTGCCTGGTGTATCAGGTAGGCAAAGTTGTCCTCATCTCCAGGTGCAGGCAATGCCCGAACACCTCGCGGAAGATAGCTGGCACCAAATGGAGATGGCTTCCAGAAAAATCCCGGGTTTATGGTATCTCCGTTCTGCATGACAGCAAGCGTTGCATCAAAAATTCGCAACGAATTGCTCATAAACTTCAGATTCCCTTCCTTATCTGAATAGGAGGTCGTGCCCGGAGAACTGTCAAAAATAAGAAATTTACTCTTGCTGCTGTCCGGTTGGGGTGGAACTTCCACTTCATACCCACCATTATAATCAAATTCCAGAAAAAAAAAGACTGGTTTAAAATTACTTTCAGAATAAGCAGTACCAAATGGCCAGTAGCGGTCGTGTTTCTGTGCATGTAGGGGAAATATATAGGCTATGCTGCAAGTGAATATCAGCAGGTATCTTATGACTTTCATCATTGTAAGTATTTTAAGGATGCCTCCGGCAGCTACTTTCCTGTCCGGAGGCATACCGTGTGAGTTAATTATTTTATCTTGATCCAGCGTTTAGTCTGTACCTGGCCTCTTTCTGAATATACCGATATATTAAAAATGCCCGCTGGCACACCTGATACATCTAAGCTAATCTTAGGTGCAGATGTGCGTTGTAGCATGATTAGCTCTCCGACAGAATTTCGCAACTCAACTGTATTTTCCATATCTGTCTCATTTTGCAGCGTAATGCTTACCGATGCAATACCAGGGTTTGGATAGATCGTAAACCCGCTACTGCTCGATGCTTGCTGATTAGACCTACGTTCACGCGGTTCTATTGGTGTATAGCAGTTTGTACTATCCTGCATTACCCCTTCTATGCCAAACACTGTCAACAGGTTCCTTGCTTCAAGTACCCCCGGTCCTTCCATACGGTGACACAGCGAGGCAAGATATACCAGCATATTCCGCTCGGTGGTGTCCGGCCTGTATTCTGCATTTATATATCGTTTCAGCTCTATACCCATGGTATATTTCTGATTAACATCCATGATATCAATAACAGACAGGGCATTAAGCAGATTAGCAATCTGGCTGTATGAATTTTGTTGTACTGAATCGATCTGTTCAGATATAACATTTCCGGCGCTTATAACCATTTCATACTGATCTATCAAAATCTCCAAACTATCTAAAAAGTCCTGCGTTAAACTTAAAGTATCCCGCGATTCAAGCAGGTTTATAATTTGTTCAGCCTTCCCGACCTTCTCATTATCTAATGAATCTATTACATTCTGTGTCGATTCAGGGATAAAAGATGCCTGGGCCATCATTTTTCTAATATTCCACAGTTTTCGAGTAGCCGTCAGGGCTTCATCTGCCAAAAAGTCCTGTGCTGTCGTATTGGCAATCAACAAGCCCGGATGTCCCTCAAGATAGTTATACGTATGCCATCGCATATTCCGCCTGAAATAAGCATCGTTCGGCCATTGTGATGTATTATCGGTAATCAGGTCATTGATTAACTCCGGAAGTGGACCATCACCAGGTGGAACCAGTCCGGTCATACATCCACCTGGAGGGGCCGGCAAGGATGTTTTTTCACTAAACCATTCATTTGGTGGAGGTAAATTCGGCTCAATGCTGTTCGGCCAGTATTCTATATCTACAGGAAAGTCGTTGCTATGCACAATGTAGTTTGATTGACCAAACCATAGTCCACTCGCATAATTATAATAAATGGCCTGTTCTTTGGAAAAAGCATTCTTCCAGCGGTTCCCCATATTTTCCTGTTCACCGGTGACTGCTTCTACAAATCCATCCCCATACACCAAGCCCTGCACTCCTGATACAAAAATATTCGACTTGACCTTTGTCTCGTAGCACTCCCACAGAAAATTCAGACAACGCCCCAGCTTTGTAAACCTGTTGCAGATTATCTCATTTTGCTCCGACTCATCTGCTAATATACCCACTCGCTGGGCTACATATATATTCGGCAGAGATTGGTCATTCGCTTCTATCCAGTTATTCTCTATGATACAGTTGTCAGAGCGCCGATGTAGATAGATACCAATATAATTAAAATTAATGTGGTCCATCTTAATATTGTTTTGCTCCACAATGGTGCCTGCTACACCAGAAATATCTATACCATAAACAGGTATGGTGTATATATTGGTATTGCCGGTACCGATGGTTATTGTATTATACTGTATCTTCACAGGTTGTGCAGGCACAGGCCCCACTCCCAAATGCCTGATACCGATACGCGTATAGCCACTTGGCCAAAACAATATCTTGTTTGATTGAACATTAGATGCGAATCCACTTTTATTGCCTATAAAGTCAATACCAACATATTTGACGTCCTGTATCTTGTTATTCTTTATTTCCGATTGCTTGCCGCTTCCTGTCAATGTTATGACTACTCCGTAATTACAAGATATCATATCGTTGTTCTGTATATCACCTTTCGCATCCTGAATTCTGATAGCACGATGGCAGTTTATAAAATTCTGGTTAAAAGTAAGTGGGATGGTATTCGGTGTAAAGGGTGTATTCACCGGACCAACCGAGTAGCTGCCGGACTGGCCATTGGATGCATTATACTTCCCATACATCTTTAATAATACATTCTTGGTACTTCCAATATGACTTATTGCATTTCCCAAATAAGCATAGTCGAACGGATAATCAACTGGTTGAATATCTTTGAACACATTATTCGGGGATATACCTCCAAGCATATTCGCATTGTTGAGCAGAATGCCATTCTGCAAATCATGAAAATAACTATTGTTGACAAAAAATCCCGGCACGTCATATCTGATATAAATAGCACGGTGAGGCCGAGTACTCGTACTCTGCACTCCCGGAAGCAGATTAGCACCGGATGACCTGAACTCGGATGTGTAAATCGCAACAGTAGATTTGCTCACACCTGTGTTCTGATCAATCGTAAACGAGCAATAATTGTCTTCAAAAATATTATTACGGCCTAAATAGTTGCCTCCGTTAATTAATTTGATACCTTCATAAGAACCAGACATCTTGGAACTACTGAATATCATGTTCCAACTAGCTTTTATCAATACATTCCGCCAAAGCTTTGTACAGGCTTTAATTTGACATACATCAAACAAAATATACCCCACTGATTGGATATTTTGTGCTGGACCAATAATTAGCTGTGCGTCATCATCGAGTACAAAGGTGCAGGCTGTAAAACTTACACTCTTGTTTAAAGCAAAACTTCCCGTAACAAAATAGACTTGATTACTGGTTGAAGGGTTTATTAAATCTGAAAACTCGTCAATACCTACGGTTGTACCAACACACAAAGCATTGGGATATTCAATGGAGCATTCAACAGACAGCGTACCACATTGTGAGTAAACAAAAGGAGTTTTGGCAAAATTAAACAAAAATAACATTAACAGTATTTTTCCATGCCATTTGAAAAAATCATACTGTCGAGGTGTCGAGGTGTCGAGGTGTCGAGGTGTCGAGGTGTCGAGGTGTCGAGGTGTCGAGGTGTCGAGGTGTTTTCATATTTGATTGGTGTTTTTGTGGATGATTTAATAAAATCAAAGATACAAAATAACCCGCAATTTTCAAAATATATTTTTCTTATTTTTAGTAAAAAATTTATTTTCCAAATAACATTTTGAATACAACATATTTTAAAGCTGATCAACAGATGATTGTTTGGTGTGTGTAGATATTGCCAATATCTTCTCGTTCATTACAAACATCCATATTGGATAGAAGAATACTCATCTCACCTCGCCAGTGCCTTCACCTGCTCATAGAGCACATCTTCGTCACCGGTAGAGTATTTGCGTTTGTGGTAGGCTATTTTCCCGTTTTTATCCAGCACAAACACTTGCGGAAGTCCATTCAGACCGCCGGGTAGTATTTCCTTGAATTCGCGGTTATAGTCCCACAGCAAGCTGAATGGCCACTTTCTGTCAGCTGCACGCTTCTGTATTGCAGGAAAATTTTGAGAAAAGTCGGTACTGATGGCATAAATCTCAAAATCTGTTTCTTTCTTCCAGTTGTCAAATTTTTGAAAAATGGCATCCATTTCCATGCGGCATGGATAGCAGGTAGTGAGCCAGAATAGCAGTACTATAGGTTTGCCTTTTTTGAAAACATCTGCACTCAGCAGCGAGTCGCCTTGTGGGGTCTTCAAACGTATGTCATAAGGGTATTGTCCGTTAATCTGATCTGCCGACCTTGCGGTTTCATACATATACCTCTGCACTGGCACTGCTTCAGTACTTTTCAACTCTTGCGACATGACAGGAAAACCTCCACATAATATTATCAGCAGAAATAGAATATTTTTTGTCATAGTCTTAATTTTTAATTCATTCGAATAAAACCCGGATAAGGCATTAGGTTCTTTACTGCAAATAATGATTACTTCAAATCTATTTCAAAAGCTCAAAAACCATAGTTCACTACGCTTTTATCTCTTTTTTATGGATTTTTTGTGCGAATCATTTTCGCTTAAAATCATAATGCCCTATCTGGTTTAAAGATACAACGAAATGAAGCGTTAATTAGTTTTTACAGGCGCGAATTTGATGAATGGCATTTGCGAGAATCATTCTTTTGTATCTTGTTACATTCGGTTTGGCTGATGACATTTATTTTTTAAATTTCGCAAGCGCTGATTTGGCCTGTTCGAGTTTTGAATCGAACTTGAGTGCTTGTTCGTAATCTTGTTTGGCTTCGTCTTTTCTGCCCATTTTTTCTTTAACAAATCCGCGATAATAGTAATAAACTGCTTCGGTGGGGTCAACCTTGGTGGCGATTTCGAAATTATTGAGTGCCTTACCGAGCGAATCCATGTCAATATACAAGATGCCGGTGTTAAAATATGCTTCGGAATAAGTAGGGTCGATACCTACAATTTTACGGTAAACTTCCAGTGCTTTGTCGTATTGTACTGTCTCTTGAAAAAAATCAGCCTTAGCATGTAGCGCATGTACATTGGTGCTGTCAATAGCGATGGCATTATCAAAATACTTTTCTGCAAGTTTTTTATCTTTTTTTATGTTGAGCTGCCCCAGATTGATGAATGCATCTATTTTGTCATCGTCCTTTACCAAACCCAGTTCTATTGCTTTCTGAAATCCTGCCCTTGCTTTGTCTTGGTCGCCCATGTCCTTGAATATCATACCGCCCATCATATATGCTTCGGCATTGAGCGGCTCTACCTGCAAAATACGCTGCACTGTGAGCTGTGCATCGGCATGACGTTTGAGGATGAGCTGAAATTCGGCGAGCTTCAGTAAGGTAGGTATGCGTTTAGGAAAGAGCTCTGCTACCTTTTCCATTGTTTCGAGCGCCTGCCGCGACTTGTAATAATCGAGATAATTATCAGCAAGCAGATGGTAATAGCCAGGCTGTGTACTGTCTATTTTTATAGCATCCAACAGATCTGCAATGGACTCGTCGTAGGCTTCTTTTTCATAAAATATTTCGGCGCGTTCGTAGAGCGATTTGTGATCCTTTGGGTTATTCTTTATCTTTTGGTTAAGTTCATCTAGCAGAGGGTTATTGGTTGTTTGGATAACAGTATCAGGTACTTTTTTGTCAGACTTGCAGGCAACTATGCCAGACAGTGTTAAAGAAACAACGATAAAGGAAAAATAAGTGAGACGCATTTTAAAAAAATATTGATTTTGAGGCTGTAAGTTCGAACGAATTTCACAATTAGCAAAACGATGACCCACACTTTGTGTGAATATTGATAAAATCTGACTGTTTCCAGCTCGATATTCTAAATCAAGCACAGCACTCATTCTTACATTTCACAAAAAACCGATGATTGACAGGCATTTATTCCTACAATCATTTCACGCAAAAAGTAAAACCACTTTACTTCTGAAAAGATTTGAAAAACTACCACTATTGCTATTTTTTTTAGAACATCTGGCCTAAAAAATTTAAAACACGACAAAAACCCTATGATTTACATCACCTTTTCATGAATTTCACGTATATGGCATTGTATTTAATTCAATTTCTTTTCTATATTTACGCCCTGCAAAAAAAAACAGCATAGCTTAACTAAATAAAATATTGATGCGCATAGGAGTCCCTAAAGAAACAAAAGCCGGTGAAAAGAGAGTAGCCATATCACCGGATGTAGTAAAATCATTAATCAAGGCTGGTTTTCAGTGTCACATAGAATCAGATGCCGGGTTAAACGCATCTTTCACCAATGATGCATATACGGCTGCCGGAGCAAATATCGTTTCGGGTGCAAAAGAAATATACGGCAATTCTGACATCGTACTTAAAGTAAATGCACCTAATGCTGAAGAAGCATCGCAACTGAAGGAAGGAATATGTCTTGTATCGTTTTTGTATGCTTATACCATTCCGGAGGTTATAGACATACTTAACCAGAAAAAGATAACTGCATTCGCTATGGATGCCGTGCCTCGTATATCGCGTGCACAGAAAATGGATGCTCTTTCTTCGCAGGCCAATCTTGCCGGATACAAGAGTGTCATACTCGGTGCCAATGAGATGGGCAAAATTTTTCCGATGCTGATGACCGCTGCAGGTACCATTACTCCGTCAAAGGTGCTGATATTCGGAGCCGGTGTAGCCGGACTTCAAGCCATCGCTACTGCCAAAAGATTAGGTGCGGTAGTAGAAGTAACGGATGTACGCCCTGAAACCAAAGAACAAGTAGAGTCACTCGGAGGAAAATTTCTGACCGTACAATCAGGCGCAGAAGTAAAGATAGAAGGCGGCTATGCCAAGGAAGTATCGAAAGAATTTTTAGATGCCCAACAGGCATTAATCAAAAAACACATCAAAGATGCCGACCTGGTCATCACGACTGCACTGGTAGTAGGTCGCAAAGCTCCGGTACTGGTGACTGAAGAAATGGTAAAAACCATGAAACCGGGTGCTGTCATCGTAGATATGGCAGTAGAATCGGGCGGCAATTGTGAAATAAGCGAAAAAGGACAAACTGTAAGTAAGTACGGTGTAAAGATAGTTGGCGAAACCAATCTGCCAAGTCTTTTGCCATTTAATGCAAGTGAACTGTATGCAAAGAATATCGCTACCTTTCTCATTCACATAGCCAACAAAGACGGATTTATCTGGGAAGCGGAGGAAGAAATTGCCAAAGGCAGCCTTATAACCAAAGACGGAAAATCCGTTCACCCAAGCATTGTAAAATAATATAAAGCCCAAACTAAAAATCATTTCGCCATGACTGAAATATTAAATTTTATAGCTGAAAACAGACAGTTGATATACATCATCATCTTATCCATATTCGTTGGTGTTGAAGTGATCGGCCATGTACCTACAGTACTGCACACTCCATTAATGAGTGGTGCCAATGCCATACACGGTGTTGTAATAGTAGGTGCCATCATCGTTATGCTCAACCTTCATCCAGAAAACACACTTGCACTTATATTGGGCTTTCTGGCCGTCATACTGGGCACACTCAATGTAGTCGGCGGATTTGTAGTGACCGACCGGATGCTCGAAATGTTTAAAAAGAAGAAATAATAAATCAACAGCATTAGATAAGAACTGAAATAACAGAAAAATATATGAACAGCCATTTACTAGAAATAACTTACCTCATCGCATCTGTCGGATTCATCATTGGTCTGAAAATGATGGGAAATCCGAAAACTGCCCGAAACGGCAACCTGATAGGTGCAGCCGGAATGATTCTGGCCATCATCGCTACCATCTTTCTCTACCCTACAGAACATGAAGTAGCCCAAATAGTATATTATCTCATATTTGCAGGTATAGCCGTAGGAACCATCATAGGTTGGTACACTGCCAAGAAGGTACAGATGACCAAAATGCCCGAATTGGTTTCTCTATTCAACGGTATGGGTGGTGCATGTGCCGCTTTGATCGGGCTGATAGAATACCCGCACGTGATGGAAAAGTCCGGTGATCACACAGGTTTGCTGATTTGTATCATTCTAGGGCTTATCATTGGTTCGGTTTCGTTTTCGGGAAGTATTATTGCATTCCTAAAACTCAATGGTACACTCAATAAGGCAATCAGGATACCGGCGTATAACATGATTAATAACGTATTGCTGCTTGCAGTATTAGCTTTCGGTGCTTATATGGTTTACAGTGATGTATCCATTACCAATCTATATTTGCTTTTTGCTGCATCTCTGCTATATGGCGTATTGTTTACCATCCCGATAGGTGGTGCCGACATGCCTGTAGTCATTTCTTTGCTCAATTCATTTACAGGTTTGGCAGCGGCTGCAGGAGGATTTCTGTATGCCAATCAGGCCATGCAAACAGGCGGTATATTGGTTGGGTCGGCAGGTACGATTCTTACATTTGCTATGTGTAAAGCAATGAACCGTCCACTCAGTAACGTCATATTCGGAGCATTTGGTGGTGGTGGTGCAGCTGCTGCAACGGATGCTGCCGGTGGCAGTATAAAGGACATAAGTGTATCGGATGTAGCGGTACTGATGAATTATTCTAAAAAAGTGGTGATAGTACCGGGTTATGGTCTGGCAGTAGCGCAGGCACAACACGTAATACACGAGCTTGAAAAATTGCTTGAAGAAAGAGGTGTCGAAGTAAAATATGCTATCCACCCAGTAGCGGGTCGTATGCCAGGTCACATGAACGTACTACTTGCCGAATCAAATGTAGATTATTCGAAACTTGTAGAAATGGATGACATCAACCCTGAATTCCCAACTACTGACGTGGTTTTTGTAGTCGGTGCAAATGACGTTGTTAACCCTGCTGCAAAAACAGATCCAGCATCACCTATCTACGGAATGCCAATACTGGAGGTGGACAAGGCGAAAAACGTAATAGTGAACAAGAGAAGTATGAGCGCAGGTTATGCCGGTATAGATAATGTACTCTTTGGTTACGACAATTGTTCGATGTTATTTGGTGATGCTAAGAAAGTCATCACAGAACTTGTATCGGAGCTTAAGAATCTGTAATAATTATGACTTGACCAAACAATAGTCATAGCTTAGAAATATTTTATTAAAAGGAAGTCCAAATATATTGAGGCTTCCTTTTTCATTTTCCGGATGGCGCACATCACTATCCTTCTATTTAACAAATTGTATTACTTTCAGAAAATTTATACCTAATCCTGCATATAGCATATCTAAAGCAAAATAAAGGCAAAATAAAGGTCTATATACTTACATAAAGGTAAATACAGCTTCCACCAGCACGGCTATGTCTAGGTAAATACAACTTCTACCAGCACGGCTACGTCTAGGTATATACAACTTCTACCATCTTGCCTTGTTATTTAGCAAAACAAAAAAGTAACTTAAGTGTGCATTAGCTCAAGGGATTAACTCCGAAGAACCATAACCAAGGCCATACTTAGATTAACCTACGTGCTTGCAACTACGGAAAAACTTGTACACTACTCCATTATTGACCAAGTCAATATCATTATTGAATCTTTATACAATCATTGCGTTCAAAAATAGAAGCCACACTAGAGGCACTACATGATACGCCTAAAACCACCATATTCTATACGCATGTGTTCATGCGTGCCAGGCTATATCCACTACATCATAAGTCAAAAACCCTGGGAGTAGGATATTAGATTTTACATAACTTTTACACTTGCAGTGTTCGGAAAGCCTAAAAATTTGGAAAGTATCGAATCATGGAAAAAAATGCACGATTTCAAGAGTTGAAGCTCGAAATCATGCATTGTACAATTACCGCATGACAGGAAAGCGTGTTTCCGTCAGAAGTGAATTTAATCCATATCTTCTGTAACGCTTGCTGAAGTCTTCATCAGACCTGCTGCTACTTTTTCCTTTATTTTTTGTTCGACCTCGAGTGCTACCTCAGGATTGTCTGCCATGAATTGTTTGGCTGCTTCTCGGCCTTGAGCAATCTTAGTACCGGAGTAACTAAACCACGAACCACTTTTTTCAAGAATATTCAGTTCTGTTCCGATATCTACAATTTCTCCGGTTTTAGAGATACCTTCACCGTACATGATATCGAATTCGGCTACTCTGAAAGGTGGCGCTACTTTGTTTTTTACTACTTTCACCTTTACGTGATTGCCGGTAACATTTCCTTCCTTGTCCTTGATAGCGGAGCCAGACTTGCGGATATCCAGCCGCATCGATGCGTAAAACTTAAGCGCATTACCACCGGTAGTTGTCTCCGGGTTTCCGAACATGACACCGATTTTTTCTCTTAGCTGATTGATAAATATGCAGCAAGAGCCTGTTTTACCGATGGTACCGGTAAGTTTTCTGAGTGCCTGCGACATGAGGCGAGCCTGCAGACCCATTTTCGAATCACCCATTTCGCCTTCGAGTTCGCTCCTTGGTACCAATGCTGCTACTGAGTCAATAACAATGATATCAATGGCTCCTGAACGAATCAGATTTTCGGTGATTTCGAGTGCCTGTTCGCCCGAATCGGGTTGCGAAATAAAGAGATTCTCGGTATCGACACCCAAAGCTTCGGCATAGGTTCGGTCAAAGGCGTGTTCGGCATCTATAAAGGCAGCGATACCTCCTTTTTTCTGACATTCAGCTATGGCCTGAATAGCTAAAGTGGTCTTACCTGAAGATTCCGGACCATAGATTTCTACTATCCTTCCTTTAGGGAACCCACCGACGCCAAGAGCAATGTCGAGCCCGAGTGAACCTGTAGATATCACGTCAACATCCAGTACTTTCTTTTCACCGAGCTTCATGACGGTGCCTTTGCCGTGCTCTTTTTCGAGCTTGTCAATGGCCATGTGCAAGGCTTTTAGTTTTGCTTCTTTTTCCTTATTATTTTCCAACTTGTTACGATTTTAAATATTAACAGATGCAAATATAAAACAATTTGTATATTTTTAAATTATTTTAAATATTTTTTTGTTTTTTTTACAAAGACGTTTGACTCCGTAAAATTCCATAAATTTAATTCAAAAAATTAAGAATTATTCTGTTTACCTCTCGGTAGTTATCTATTTGGGCGAAATGTCCGGCATTCTTGATGGTAGCTACTTCTGCGTTGATAATTTTGCGTTCGGCTACAGCCATCAGATCATTGTATTTCAGGGCACTATGCAGCATACGGTTGGGTATCAGCTTGTCTTCTTCAGCAAAAACAACGAGTGTAGGTTGTATCAGTTGGTGAAGGACATTAGAGGATGGTTCGTTGAGCATTGCATCTACACATTTGCAGATCATTTTACAATACTTAAAATATGCCTTTTTGTCTTTCATAAACTCCAGTCGCTCGAGTAAAAGCCATTCGGCCTCTATGCCAAACCGTTCGAAGTTGATTTCAAAATTTTTTCTAATTTGTTCTTCGGGAGCATTAAAGAGAATTTCAGGAATATTTATTTGACGGAGCCATTGTTTTTCGAACTCGTTGAAGGTCTCGATGCCTGCCGGAGTGAGTAAAATGAGCTTACCGATGAAGGAAGGCTTTTCCACGCCTGCTTTCACTGCTATCTGGGCTCCCATCGAGTGTCCGACCATGGTAACGTTGCGCAGACCAAGGCTGTAACAAAACTTATATATCCTGTCTTTGAAGAATGTGAGTGAAAAACTAAAATCCCCTTTCTCAGAATCGCCATAATTGGGCAAATCAATGAAAATACAACGATGATGTTTTGACAATTCTACAACGTTATTGACCCATGCAAACCGATTGCTGCCAAGGCCATGAACAAACAGAAGTGTCTGACCGCCTTCACCAACATCTACATAAGCTATTCCGGATGACTCATCTGTTTTATAATTTTGAATGATTTTCAGTGATTCTTCAAATTCTTTCTGCTCCATTTTACAAATGTAAACCAATCAATTCAATAATAATTTACAAAATAACAATACAGGCAATGAATGAAGCAAAAATTGCATAAATACAATTACGTAACAATATAATTCTCATTACGAATTCGGTAAAGCGGTGGAAAATTGCGGCTCTGCCGTGACCAAAAAAAAATATATTCAAAAAACTTATGAATAATATTGCACAATGTAATGGAAATGCTATATATTGGAATCTTAAATTATTTAACCAATCAAAAATTAATATCAAATGGCAACAAAACGTGTAGCATTAGTAACCGGAGCCACAGGAGGCCTTGGCACACACATGTGCAAGAAACTTTACGATGATGGTTTTTTGGTTTGTGGCAATTACAGATCAAGAGAAAAAGCTGAAAAATGGAATGAAGAAATGATGGCACAAGGGTACAATGTGTATCTGTATCCAGCTGATGTATCTGACTTTGACCAGGTAGGTGATATGATCAGAGCTATTGAAAAAGATCATGGTATCATTTCTATTTTGATTAACAATGCAGGTATAACACGTGATGGCGCATTCAGAAAGATGTCGCGCGAAGCTTGGGATGCTGTCCTTGACTCTAATCTGGGAAGTGTATTCAACTGTTCGCGTCATGTAATCAACCAGATGATTGAGCAGAACTACGGTCGTATCATCAACATCTCATCTGTAAATGCTCAGCGTGGTCAATTTGGTCAGACCAACTATTCAGCAGCAAAGGCAGGTATGCACGGGTTTACAAAAACACTGGCAATGGAGGTGGCTTCAAAAGGTATTACGGTGAATACCATCTCACCCGGCTACATAGCTACTGATATGGTAATGGCTGTGGCAGAACCGGTCAGGAATCAGATTATTTCGGGCATTCCGGTAGGCAGATTGGGCGGCACGGAAGAGATAGCTTATCTGGTATCGTTTCTGGCTTCAGAACACGCAGGTTTCATAACGGGTGCCAACTATGCCATCAATGGCGGCCAGCATGTTTACTGATTTTTCTTTTTAAAAAAGACTATTAGAAAAGCAATGACCAATGTCAAAGAAATACCTATTGCGGCTTTTGAAATAAGATCTCCGTATCTGACATAAAAAGTTATTTCGTCATTGAACAAAATCTTTTGTCGTATAACAGCCTGCACACCATATTGTGTAGGCTGTTCTATTTCGCCTCGCTGGTTGATGAATGCTGAGCAACCACTGTTGGCAGACCTGGCAATGGATCTCCTGGTTTCTATTGCCCGAAGGGCGCCATATACAAGGTGCTGCCGGTACCCCGGTGTGTCGTCCCACCAACCATCATTGGTGACAATAAATATGGCATTGGCTCCTTTGCGGATGTATTCTGTGCAGTATTCGCTGTAGATAGATTCGTAGCAGATGACCGGGGCAACATTCAGATTGCCACCATTATTAAATACCGACCTCTCTGGTTGTGCTGTCAATCCTTCGGTACTCCCACCCAATTTGTCAACCAATGGTCGGAGGAAAAACAACAGTTGCTTGAAAGGAAATATCTCAGCACCGGGCACAAACCGTGACTTGAAATAAATCGGGATGGTATCTACGCCTGACCTGATACTGATGGCTGCATTATGATGGTCATAGAATATAGTATCTCCGGAGTCGAGTACTTTCTCACGTACAGTAACCGGGTGTACGGTATGGCTGTCAAAAACCCTATATGAACCAATGCCTGTTATCAAATCAAGGTGCGGATATTCATCTACCATTCTTTCGAGCCACATGATGTTTCTGTCGCTGTTGAGGGCATTTGCATTGACCGATTCGAAACTGGTCTCAGGATAAACAAGATAATTTACACTTGTATCGAGCTTTGATTTGCTCAGGCTAATGAAACGAGTGAGCTGAATTTTTTCAGGTACTGTGAATTTTTCATAAAATGGTTCGAAATTAGGTTGCACTACTACGACATCCTGTGGTACACCTTTTTCTGTATAATGATTGAAAATATTGAGCGAAATAAATATCGGTATGGCTACCATAAGAATCCAACCCAGAAAGAATCCTTTACCGTATTGCTTATTGTCTAACCAGGATTTGAAGCCAAGGAACAGAAGCATATTTGACAACAATATCCAGAGGCTGCCTCCGGTAGTACCAGTGAATTCATACCATTGCACCAGTGAAGGATACCCGGCAAGACTATTGCCAAAGGTAAGCCAGGGCCATGACAGCTCCCAATGATGGTGAAGGTATTCGAATGAAAGCCAATAAACTACCAAACTCAAATAACCGGCTGGTTTACCTAACTTTACCTTAGTAACATGGAATGCCAGAAATGTAAGCGACATGAACAAGGTGTTGAGCGATATTGCTACGAAGCCTGCCATCAATGCACTGTTCGAAACCCAGAATGTGGTAAGAATATTCCACAGTAAAAAACCTGAAAATGTATATTTAAAGACCTCTGCTCTATGGAGTCCAGTATTTTTTCTCGAAATGATGTCTTCCAGTATAAGAAAAGGTACAAATCCAATTAAAATAATCGGTGCTGTTGCCAAGGGTGGATATCCAAGGCTCATCAGACATGCACCTGCCGTACTTAGGATAAAATATTTTTTACTTGCCTTGGTGCCCAACATGGTAGGTGCTAAAGCAAATGAAAATAAAAAAAATAAACTGACATAGAATAAAAACGTCATGTAACCCCACATCGGCCTGAGTATCATTTGGTTGATACTGTACACAAGCATTACAGCACAAAGCAATATGAATACAATTCTCAGGGTACGGTTCATTGACGGTTATTGTATGGTCATTCCTGTAGGAAAATCATCGTCCGGATTTATAAACATAAGTCTTCCTTCGGCATTTTCGGCCATCAGTATCATGCCTTTTGACTCTACACCACGGAGTTTTCTTGGTGCCAGGTTGGCCAGTACAGTCACTTGTTTGCCGATTATGTCATCGGGTGAAAAATGTTTGGCAATACCTGAAACAATGGTGCGCTCTTCAAAGCCAAGGTCAACTGTCAGGACAAGGAGTTTATCGGCCTTTTCCATTTTTTCTGCTCTGATGATTTTCCCTGTACGGATATCCATTTTGGTGAAGTCATCGTAGGAAATTTCGGGTTTCAATGGAACAAATGTATCTGCAAGTGCTACCTCAGTACTTGCAGATTTCGAATTTTCGAGCTTTGCTATTTGAATTTCCACTTGTTCGTCTGTGATTCTGGTAAACAAATGTATTGGCTCGCCTATTTTGTGCCCGGCAGGCAAAATTGCTTCACCTTCAGCAAGCTTGCCCATAATATCCACTAGCTCACCATTTTCTTCTGAAAAATCCATACCAAGTACTTCGTGCATGCGTGCCGATGCAAAAGGTAAAAACGGCCTTGTAACAACAGCCAGCACTGCGGTAATCTGTAGGGCAAAATTCATCACAACGGCTACACGTTCGGGTTCTGATTTCTGTATTTTCCAAGGCTCATTCAGTTGAAGCAACTGATTGCCGAATGTCGATATCTCCATCACGAGCTTCAACGATGCTCGGAAATCGAAACTCATAACATGACCGTGCAATTCTGATAACATATCGTACAAGTGTATGATATCGGAGTCGAAATACGTATCCATATCAGGATCGGAGCTGCTGAAAAAACTTTCTTCCATGTCAAAATCCGGAATCTCACCACCATAGTATTTATTGGTAAGCACTACTACCCTGTTGAAGAAATTTGCCAGGTTGTTGACCAGTTCGGTATTGACCACTTCCTGGTAGCCTTTCCAGGTAAATTCGGAGTCTTTTTGCTCCGGCATATTTTTTATCAGGTTATAGCGAAGTTCGTCTTCCTTTCCGGGCATTTCTTCAAGGTATTCGTGTACCCAAACAGCCCAGTTGCGGCTGGTGGAAATTTTATTGCCTTCGAGGTTCATAAACTGGTTGGCAGGCACATTCACAGGCAGTATATACTCGCCATGTGCGTGAAGAATACCCGGAAAAATAAGGCAATGGAATACGATATTGTCCTTACCAAGAAAATGGATAAGAGCCGTATCATTGTCTTTCCAGTAGGGTTCCCAGTCGCGGTTATGGTCTGCGGCCCATTGTTTGGTAGCTGATATATAGCCAATCGGTGCATCGAGCCAGACGTAGAGTTTCTTACCATCCGAGCCCGGTATTTCTGAAGGTACATCGACACCCCAATCGAGGTCGCGTGTCATAGCTCGTGGTTCGAGTCCGCCATCGAGCCAGGAGTTGCACTGACCGAGTACATGGGGCTTCCATGTTGCAGGGTCGTGGAGTTCAGCACCATCGAGCTTGCCGGTGTTGATCCATTCTTTGAGCCATACTTGGTATTTATCGAGTGGCAGATACCAATGCGATGTTTTTCTGAGTACCGGTGTAGAACCGGACAATGTAGAACGTGGATTGATAAGGTCAGTAGGATTAAGTGTCGAACCACATTTTTCACACTGATCGCCATAGGCATTTTCGAATCCACACTTCGGGCAAGTACCGGTTATGTATCTGTCTGCAAGGAACTGATGTGCCTCTTCATCGTAGTATTGTTCTGATTCTCGTTCTTCAAACTGTCCTTTGTTGTAAAGATTCATGAAAAAATCCTTAGCAGTTTGATGATGAAGCTCAGATGAAGTGCGGTGAAAAATATCAAATGAAATGCCAATACTTTTGAAAGTATTCTCGAACATAACGTGGTATTTGTCTATTATCTCACGCGGAGTAAGGCCTTCCTTTTTCGCTTTTATAGTAATAGCTGCTCCATGTTCGTCAGAGCCACATACGAATACAACGTCTTTGCCCATCATACGCAAGAAGCGGACAAAGATATCTGCTGCCAAATATGCACCGGCAAGATGGCCAATGTGTATCGGTCCATTGGCATAAGGTAATGCCGCAGTCACCATAAATCTCTTCTTGTCGAACATCGCTTTCATATTAAAGCCTCAAAGATAAGCGAATATCATCGAACGATAATCACTTGAAAAAATTAATTGAATCAGAAAACCTCTTGAAATAAAAGAAGAATACATAAGCTACACGACACATTCATGCAAATGTTGATATATAGAACTATGATTTTCTCGGGCTAAATCAAATATTATTCTATATGCACTACATGCACTTATTGAGAAAAAAGAATCTCTTTTCACATAAGATTTATTGCTCAACATATCAAACATGAAGCCACAATACATCCGAACAATTATTCAGGCTGTTAATGAAATACTAAGGCCGGTTGACAAACTTGATTTTATATTTGATGAAGCATAACTTTGACTTACAAACATTGATACACTATAAAAAATAAATAAAATGTCTCATTCTAACAAAGAAAATAAAGGTATTTACAAGCAAATGGTATTCAGAAAAGGTTTGTTCCAAATTAAAAATCTGAAGGATAATAAGGTTTTCCTGAAAACCAGTTCCGACTTGGACCGCGCCTTCAATTCGGATAGCTTTCAGTTGCGTCTTGGCAGTCACAGGAACACTGCTTTGCAACAAGACTGGAACTCATTAGGTCAGGATAACTTTGAGTTCTCTATACTTGATGAGCTGAATACGGATGAAAATCACACAGATAAGGACATAAAAAAGGAACTGAAACAACTACATGAATTGTACATAGCGGAATGTAACAAGGAAGGTATTGTGTTGTATTGACGTGATTTTTATGGAGTCTTACCAAGTATTTTTTACTTGAACTCAGATAACCAATTCAGTTAGGCGAATAATTTTTTTCGCCACTTGAGGTATCCGTCGATGCTCATGAATACATAAAAAGAATAGAGTGCGGCAAAGTAATATCCACCTCTGGAGAAAAACAGGTATGCCATCACAGCGTCTATTATCATCCAGTATATCCAATTTTCAATTTTCTTGCGAACCAGCAGGAATGTGTTGAACACAGAAAACACCGTTGTTAAAGAATCAATATAGGTGGAGGCTGCGGATGTGTATTTTGCAAATATGTAACCAAATATGTATGCCAGACAAAATCCCGGAACTATAACAAGTAGATGTTGATTTATACTCATGCGGGTAATGGGCAATACATCCCGCTTATTTTTGTCTCGCTGCCAATGGTACATACCAACGAATGCTATGCCGATATAGAATATTTGTAGTATGACGTCAACATAAAGCCTGAAATAAACAAAGGAAGCGTAAGCCCAGAACAAGCTACTGATAACAGACCACCACCAGCTGATGTATTGCTCACGTGCTGCTGAAAAAATATAAATAACCGCAAAAAAAGAAGCAATAATTTCTGCGTAATACAATGTTGCCGGTTGTTCTTGTTAAAAAAAACAAGCCCGCGAACGGTCATTCACGGGCATTGTGCTGTATTTTCTTTATGCTTATTTCACTTTAGCCTTATAACCTACTGTGTAGATAAATGGAACACTCTTGTCACCTACGGTGTTAAGCATCACGTTAATACTGTCATCAACGTCTTCGCCTTTGCTCTTCGGTGTTGTGTCTAGTACGGCTTTGATGGTACCCTTACCACCCGGCTTTATTACACCCTTTGTCCAGTCGAGTGTCATACATTCGCAGGCGCTGCACAGGTCTATCTCGACGTCCTGATCGGAGACATTTGTAAACTGGTAAGTGAATGATCGCTTGTCTTTATAAGGAATGACTCCGTAATTGTGTGCTGTAGGATCGAACCTAAGCAAAGACGGACCTGAATAACTCTTTGTTGGTTTGAGTTTTGGTTCCTTTTCGGAAGCAGCTGTTGTGCCTTTCGAGTCAGACTTTGGTTCCTCTTTAGGTGCTACCTTAGGCATATCACCAGTCTTATTGATGATAACACCTTCTTCTTTTGATCCTTTCAGCCTCTTCTTTTCTATCTTGATAGAAGTAGGGCCAGATACAATTTTAAATTCTGTTCTTCTGTTGAAACGGTGTTCGTCATCTGTACATTCTATGTCATTTACACATTTGTTCAGAATCTTTGTTTCACCATAACCTACGGCTTGTATTTTATCACCTGCTATTCCCTTTTTCACAAGCCAGTTTTTGGCTGAATTTGCACGACGTTGAGACAGCTTCATATTGTAATCATCATCACCTCGGGCATCTGTGTGAGATGAAAGTTCGATGACCATATCAGGATATTGTTTCATCAGATCGTAGATAAGTGTTAGGTCGCCTTCAGCTGATGGCAAGATTTTGTCATCGTTGTAGTCATAGTAAATGTTATTGAGTCGTATTGCCTCTTCCGTACTGTATATTTCGTATTCCGGTTCTTTTGGTTTGAGGTTTACTTTGTATTTAAATGCTTCATCCTTTGCGAGAGCTACCGTGTTAATGCCTTTAATCGTATCAGGATAATACCCATCTTTGTTGATGATCATGGCGTAAGATTTTTCGAGCACCAATGGAAAATCAACCGTATTTGTCTTTCCGGAATTTTTAGATTCGGTCACACCCATCTTGTCTCCGGTCATCTCTATCAATTGTGCATTGTACTGCTGTACCACCTTACCACTGCTCGCATCGAACACCAGCGTATTGACGGTAGCCTTGAATTTTTCAATATTGAAGGAATAAATATCGTCGCAGCAAGTCTTACTCTTGAGCGATCTGCCGCCAGGTCTGTTTGACACCAGGAAACCATTGTAGCCAGCATCATCGATGGTAAAATACCAATCATCAACACTGGTATTGTAGCCTTTTCCCATATTGACCGGAGCCGTCCAACCGGTACCTGTCCATGTACTGTAGAAAATATCGAGTCCGCCCAGACCGGGATAACTATCAGAACTAAAATACAGCTTTCCATCCTTGTAGAAAGGTGTAAATTCGTCACCTATTGAGTTAATTGCTGTTCCAAGGTTGACAGGATCGGTATAAACATCATCTGCCTTATATGTAGCATAGTAAATGTCATAACCACCATGGCCTCCTGCCATATTGGAAGAGAAAAACAAAACCTCCTTTCCGAACAGCTCGCCTGTCATTGGGTGTCGTGCCTGGAAATCACCATTTACTCCGGCTACTTCCTTAGGAGCCCCCCAACCATCAGGACCGAGTGTCGCAACATATATTTTGCTTTCTGAAAGAACATTACCTTTCAACACCGCTCTGTTAAAATACATTCTTTTGCCATCTCTTGAAAAGGTAGCATTTCCTGTGGAATAACCTTCGCGGTTAATCTGATCATTCATTAACTCACCGGGAGCCCATTTGTCACCGTCTTTTTTCGAACTGTATATTTTCAGAAAATAATCTGTATTCTTTCCATCTAAAGCTACCGCAGAATCACTATTGAATGAAGCATAGAATAACTGTGTGCCGTCGGGCGTGATATACGGAGAGGCTTCAGTAGTTGCCTTGTTGATGGCTTTACCGAGATTTGTTACTGTCAGTCTTGAATTCTGTTCCATCTTTGGTGCCATCTGACAACCTTTGATTTCTATTTCAGCCATTTTTTTCAACACCGGATCGGTCGTGCTGTTGGCAAATTCAGAAAACTGTAGGATGGCATCTTCATAATTCTCATTCATCTTCAAAGCCTTGGCATAATTGAACCTGAGCTGGCTATATTCGCCTTTCTTATCCTTATTGAGTACTTTGCTGTAAAAATTGGCTGCCTTATTATAGTCTCTGAGTATAAAGTTCAAATCGGCAATCTTAGCCTGGGTAGGCAGGTCTTTCTTGTTGTCATCCAGGTATTTTGTATAGTATTCAAGTGAATTATAATAATCCATCGAATCGTATCTTGACTCTGCAATTGATAGGTTGGTTCTGGCAGTTGACCTATTGAGTGGCTGAGCCAGTGTAGTACTGAGTCCTGCAATCAGAAAACAAAAAAACAATATATATCTGTTCATTGCGATGAATAAATTTTAAAGAAAATAAATTAGAATCTCGGGCAGAAGATAACCGTGTTAACTTTTGGTTTTTTATAAATCATTCCTGTGTACATGGCAGCAATTTCATAACCTCCGTTGAACTTGCCTGACACACCTGAAGTGTTGGCATCCCATGAAAATCCGACTTTCAGATTATCATAGTCCATTCCGATGAGTATTTCGGCGGCATCACGCAGCCTGTATCCAAGCCCGAAATTGAGTTGTACCTTGGCCTTGGTATTCTTCAGTTTGTAACCTGCAAGCCCTTGTAATACCATTTCATTCTGACCTGCAATGGTCTGGTAAAGGAAAGAAGGGCTAATAGACCATACCGGATTGAGATTGACATTAAATGTGCCATGCCCTACGTATTTATGTGACAGTCTGTTTTGCGAGCCCTTGTCACCTGAAAAAGCATATTCCGGTTTGTTGATATGTCCCATTGCGAAACCAACGATGAAATCCATCTGTTGGTTGAGTTTTGATTTGAGTGTAAGACCGGCATTGATATCAAGATAGCCTTTTTTATCGCCCTGCCCCAGATTGCGGTCAGCACTTTGTATTGGAATGGGTGATTCGAGCTCGTCAATGAATTTTATTTTATCACTCTGCAGGTCAACATTCTGACTTTGGCGACCACCTTGCAACCCAATGGTAAGTACGGATGTTGACTTTTTGTTTAACCCTAGGTGATATGCTACCGAACCCATGAATGCAGTACGTCCAAGCTTGGCTGTACCGGACTTGTCGGCTGTAATAGCGACTCCTACACCTATCCAGTCATTCTTTCTGAATCCTGTGATGATAGGGGCATCTACAAAGAAAGATGGTGTTGAGTAAGCCGGTATGATGCTTGCCCACTGATTGCGGTAAATACCGCCTACACGATACGACCCCAAATAGTTGCCGGTAAGTGCCGGATTGAGTGTCATGGGAGACATATTGTATTGGGTAAAATGTATGTCCTGAGCCATAAGAATGTTCCCAACAAACAGGCAGATAAGTATTGTACCAAGCTTCAAAAAACGCATAGTGCTGTATTTTATTAATAATAGAGGCGAAATATAAGCTTTATTCCAAAAGCAAAGATAGTTTTTCAATGTTAAATTTGCTTTTTAATTGTGCTTTTTTTGTCTTGAGTTGATGAGTGACTCAATATTTTTAACGATAAGTACCATATTCTGCTGTTTCATACAGTGAAAATGTTTTTTCGGACAATGTTCGTAACCGATTTTACTGCATGGTCTGCAAGACAAGCCATACACCTCATGATTGTGGTACACTGCATCCGTGTTGTCCTTGTACAAGGGATACATTCCAAATTCCGGAATCGTGTTTCCCCAAATGACTACCATCGGTGTACCCATAGCAGCACCGGCGTGCATGAGACCGGTATCGGGTGTTACAAGACAAAGTGCACGTTTGAGCACAGCTACCGATTCCTGTAATGTCAATTCACCTGCAGCATTGACAATGACAGAGGCAGGCATTGAATTTGCTATCTCCTCTCCGAATTGTTTGTCACCGGGGCCTCCTAGCAATACAACAGGTAGCCCAAGCCGGTTTATGATTTGAATGTAAAGATCTATGGTAGGCAGCTTAGTCTTTCGGGCTGCACCTATAGCCATTGCCACGTAGCTGGCGCCATCAGGTATGCCTTTTAGATTCAAAAACCTGTCTGCATCAGTAATATTCTCATCGCTTATGAAGAAATCGGGTCCTTTGCCATCGTATTTTAAACCAACTCTTTCTAATGCTTCAAAATAACGATCCACAATATGCTTTTTGGGCAAAATGTTAATTTTCAATGCCGTCATGAACCATTTCCTTACATTCAGCTTGTCAAAATCTGTGGAAGGTAGCTTTAGTGAGTAGATAATCTGCTTGCTGCGTAGATTTTTATGCAGGTCAAATATGTGGTCAAATTGTTCTTCCCTTAAACGACGTTCCGCTTCTTCATCCCATCGTTCGTAGTAGTGGATCTGGTCAATATACGGGTTACCTGCCAACACGTTAGCAAATGATTTTTTCACCAGAAAATGAATCTCGGCACCAAGCTGTTGCTTAATGCATCGTACTACCGGTGTGGTCAGTATGATGTCTCCAATAGAACTTAATCTGATAATAAGAACCTTCATAAAACGAATCAGCTCTCTAAGGTATGGATTCTCAGAGAGCTGAAGTACTATTATTCGTTATTTTATTGCTTAATTATCTTTTCTGTCTGATAATTATTTCCTGACATGATTCTCATAAAATATGCTCCTGCAGGCAGATCACTGACGTTTATATGCTGCGTGACACCTTTACCTAATGGATTGAGCTCTTCCGACCGTACGGTATTGCCGGTTGAATTCACTATTTGTACTACACCATTGCCCATATCGTTGACAGCCTTAATGACTACACTATTATTCACCAGATTCGGAAACACTGACCAGTTGGCAATCTTCTCTGAGGGCTCGTGCGTGGCTACATTGATGGTGCGTGTACCGTTGCCAAACCAGTAACCATTGGTAGCATCTGTAAACAGCTGAGTACTTGACCCGCCATAGCTAATTTTATCTGAGGCAAGTTGAAAAGCGTGTATTTCGTTGGTATTGACTGTACCTATGATGTAGTTATCCAGTCTTGAATAGTTAGGAACAAACAAGTCTGATTGGTTAGAAATGGCATCCTCTTTACCTGTCTCTATATTCCCACCCACAAGATACACCGTGTTTTCGATTTCATCAATATAGTCAAATGCTACTATGTACGGCGAATTTTTTGAGAAAACAGGATTACCAATACTCGTATTTTCAGGCAATCCACTGTATAGTTTGCTGATATTTCCGTCACCGAATGTATTCTTTTTCTTGTCAAATACACGGATAAACCCAATGTCCCAATAGTTGATGGTACTACCTGCCTGGTTTTTGATTTCGTTGTAGGCGTCATACATCACATAATTGCCACTGTAGTCCCATTCGAGTGCATCGGCGTACAAAACATTGCCGGTCACCGAACCCGAATAGCTAGGATTATAAAGTGTAAATGTCTGCCCTTGCTGCAGGTTGAAGTCATAGACGGTTATTTTGTTTTCTACAGCATTCGAAACCATTGCTATTCGGCTGCCATCTTTTGACACCGCCACATTGCCCCAAACCGGGCTTGTGCTTACCTTGGTCTCCGTTACTTGACCATTGGAATAATTAATCTGTATGGCATGGATATTTTCATCTTCACCTACATAAAATATAGCACTGCCATCATCCGTAACAGAAAATCTACTCTTCGGAGTTGTACCCGAAATTACATCGATTGTTGCAAAGCCATTGCCATGAGCAAGATAAACCTGGTTAGGGATGGCATCGGTTGCTACGATAAAATCCGAGCCCGGATTCGGATTGAGGTTCTTCTGGTATTTATCGCCACTCGAACTGCCACCTGTACCTATGCCTACCTGGGCGAAGGCATTCTCAGCAGCCGTTACCTCAGCTGAAGAGTTGCCATAAAGATCCTTGGCAGCCTGAACCACTGCTGCACGAGCGTCAATGAAAACAGATGATTTGACAAGATATTGGGTAAGTGCTCTGTAATATACTTTTTCGGCCTTTTCCTTACCTACATTCGGACTGGTAGCAAATAGGTAGAAAGCATGATTGGTAATACCACTGTTGATGTGTACACCACCGTTGTCTTCTCCACCATTATATTTTTCATTCATGTGCTTTGGCTGCCATCCGTTGTCATTTAGGCTGTTACCTCCATTGTGCGGGTCCGACATACTTCGCATGATGCCGGTAGGGAAGTATGATTTCTTGGCGACGGTCTCACCTATATTCCAGTTGTCACGGTCTATCATTACACCAAATACGTCAGCAAAAGATTCATTGAGTGCACCCGATTCATTTTGATATACAAGGTTGGCGCTTTTCTCTACGACGCCGTGTGTCATTTCGTGGCCGGCTACGTCAAGCCCTCCGGCGAGTGGCGTAAATCCGATCTTTCCGTTGCCGTAAAACATCGCCTGGCCGTTCCAGAAAGCATTATCAAGACCTCCACCATCACTGTCAGCTATATTTATGAGCGACAATATATTTCCTCCACTACCGTCTATTGAATTTCTGTTATGTGTGGCAAGAAAGTAATCATAGCTTTTGGCTCCGTTGTAATGTGCCGAAACAGATGATTTATCCGTCCATGTATTAGTAGTTGAAGTCACATCTGCTACCGTAAACCCCGAGTTCTCAGGGCTTTTATTTAGACCGTCAAGTGTTGCTATCACACCCACAGCATCAGTTGGCAGATTTGATTGCGCAGGTTTGAACATCGGTTTGGTGATGTCTATAAGATAATACTTGTTACCAGCCTGGTAAGTATTGAGTAACTGTGGTTTGTTGTTGAGGTCTATGGCGTTGGCTGTTGCCGGACCATCCAGTGGATTCATGACTGCTGCATGGCATTCACCACTATGGTGCATCTGATTATGCAGTCCACAGATGGTATTGTATGAGTGAATGATATTGCCTGTCAAGGCATCTACAAAATACTCATATCGGTGGGCAACATTCGGGTATATCTCTATATGCCAGGCTAATCTTTCGGCATGTGCGTCATTGTTCTTATGATAAATGACCAACTTCGACTTCACCTGTACATGATCTTTTACCAGTTTTAGTTCCTGATCTGTTAGGTTTTTAAGTGTAGTAAGCCTTGATACATCATTCTTCACATTCTGTATGGCCTGCACTTCAGACACAGCCGGTGTAAGGCTTGTAAGATCCGGCGTAGGGAAATACCTGCCATTCATCAGATAAGGGCCATCTGCATCCGTATGTACTTTTACTTCAGCTCCGAATACCTCAATACCACCCAACATCTGCGTATAAGTAATATGTCGTATGTGTAGTTCATCCGTTTCATCTTCTGATAATGCAAATTCGGTCATTGGTTCTTTTATCTGCATTTGTCTGCCCATAAACTGTAAATATGTCATTGCTTGCTGGCGTGCATCAACGGGCAATACAACCGAACCCGGAAGTCTGCCCTCTACCCAAACAGGGAGACCATCTTCTGAATACATTTTTACCTTTGGGCCATCATGATATTTGGCAAATACAGGAAGTCCGCCCATCGAACGGTACTCAGGTTCAGACTCTGTAAATTGAGCCTTGGCACCCGGCACCATAGCTTTGTAAGCTTTGAATTCGCCCCTGTTACTTTCATCAACTTTGAGAAGTGGGTTGCGGTTCACCTCTTTTTTAACGCTTTGTGCGTAAATAGCCGATACGCTAAATACCAGCAACATTATCCATGCTATCTTTTTCATTTTTCTGAATTTTTATTTAGTAATTCTTTGGCATCATGTACCATACTTTTGACGGCAGGGTTCACCAAAGTATCATTATTGGCCCACACAAATTTGTATTGAATATCTTTTTCTTTAAATATGATAAAACTCGAAAAATTACCCGGCTTCTGATATTCATCCTTCATCCAGCTTTGCTTGAATGCTGTCTTGAAAAATTTCCTTACTTCAGATTTCTTTTTAATACGTATTTCTTCGGTTTTCTTGTTTGCAGTGGAGTTTTTGAACACCTGGCCCGATTCGCAGAAAATATATTCACTGCCAAAGCCGGATACACCACCCTGGCTGCCAATTATTAGTTGTTTTTCAGGCAAATTTTCTGCCGTGAAATGCGATGATTTGCACGAAAAGATTGCTGATAACAGCATCAAAACAGATAAAATCTTCAGTCTTCTCAATTTTACTGGATTAAGAATTTCATTAATTGGCTGCAATTTAATCATTCCAACCATTGCTTTAGGTATATTTTGAAAAAAATTATGCGATACCAGTTCTCTATACAGCCTATTTAACAATTGTTAAATAATAAAATGCTGTTCGCACCCAGACGGCATACCAACATTGAACCCAGATTGTATGAATCCCTCCGGAATGATTCATTTTCTCACACAACCATCAACATATCAACTATGTATGGAGCGATTGGCAGTAGCTGCAAGTGCTGCTTCTTTGATGGCTTCGGTATATGTTGGGTGCGGGTGACAAATCCTGGCTGCATCTTCGGCACTTGCCCTAAACTCCATCAGCGTTACACCTTCCATAATCATATCAGCGGCTCTGGCACCCACTATGTGTATGCCCAGAATCTCGTCGGTGGTAGCATCGGCGAGTATTTTCACCATCCCGTCCACATCCATGCTCGCCCTTGCCCTACCCAGTGCCTTGTATGGAAACTTGCCTGTCTTGTAGGCCATGCCGGCTGCTTTGAGCTGTGCTTCAGTCTGCCCTACAGCCGCTACTTCTGGCCATGTATAAACCACTCCCGGTACCAGGTTGTAGTTGAGGTGGGGTTTTTGGCCGGCTATAGTTTCTGCTACAAAGACACCGTCTTCTTCTGCTTTGTGTGCCAACATAGGGCCTTCTATTACATCACCTATGGCGTATATGCCGGGTACGGCTGTTTCTAGGTGATGATTGACTGGTATGCGACCTCTTTCGTCCGTTGTAAGCCCTGCATTTTCCAGAGCCAATTGGTCAGTATAAGGCCTTCTGCCAATAGCTACCAGACAGTAATCGGCATGGACGGAAAAGGTTTCGCCTTTTACTGTATTTTCTACCTGTACTTCCACACTACTCTCACTTGCATGTACAGCTGTCACTTTATGCTTCAGATGGAACTTCATCCTGAGCTTTTTAAGTGAGCGTGTCAGTTCTTTTGTACAATCAACATCCATTGTAGGGATGATGCTATCCGCAAACTCTACTACTTCTATTTCTGTACCGAGTCTGGCAAAAACGCTACCGAGTTCGAGTCCGATGACACCTCCACCTATTATACACATACGTGCAGGAATGTCTTTGATCTGCAACGCCTCAGTACTCGTGATGACACGTTTTTTATCATAATTAAGTGATGCCGGTACAGTCGGTTTTGAGCCTGTTGCTATAATAATTTTTGGTGCCGACAGCTCGGTAGTCTGCCCATCGGTGGCTTTTACGGTTACCGTGTTTTTATCTTTGAAGCTACCAACACCATAGTGCACATCTATCTTGTTCTTTTTCATCAAAAACTCGATCCCTTTGGTATTTTCGAGTACTACCTGTGCCTTGCGTGCTACCATCTTGTTTAAGTCGGCGGTCAAGTCCTTCATATATACGCCATGAGCCTCAAAACCCGTCTTTGCATTGTGATAATGCTCCGACGAATCGAGCAATGCCTTAGATGGTATGCAGCCTACATTGAGGCAAGTACCACCCAGGCTTGGATATTTTTCAATTAGTGCGGTTTTGAAACCCAATTGGGCACATCTGATGGCTGCTACATAGCCACCCGGCCCCGAACCTATTACTACTACATCGTAATTCATCTTAGGCTAAGTTTTTATTTCCTGCTTATAATCAGTTATTCTTTCTTGTCGCCCTGCTCAGGCTTATCACGCGGAGGTCGGTTGCCCGGCTTTCCGTGAAACTTCCTTCCCTGCCTGTGTTTTGGGTTATTCGGCCTGTTAGGGTTCTGGTTACTTCCTCTGTTTGCATGATCATTACCTGATACAGTGCCGGTGTCGTTTGTATTGTCCTGCAGGGTATTATCCTGTCTTGTATTTTCTTGTCTTGTATTAACCCTTGGTGTGTCTTGCCTTCTTTGTTCAGGAGCATTTGTAGTACTTGTAGGTTTGTCTTTTGGAGTGCTCTGCTCTCTGCTGTCACGCGGCTTTTTCTTCTTCTTTTTCTTCCTTTTCTCAGCCGGCAACTCTACAAATCCGGTTACGTCTTCGTAGTCTTTCTCTACCTCATCTTCGTTCACTATTGTGGCTATCTGTACCTCGTCTAACGACTCCACAAGCTTTCCGGCTTTCATGCCGGCTATTATTTCCTTCACCTGAACTACTGCCAGTGGGTAAAATTTTCCTCTTCCCTGCTCCCTTTCATTGACATAAAACATGATCTTTTTAAACACATCTGTTTTGACCAGGATGGCAGGCCCGGCTTGCGTCTGTATTTTATCAGCCTTCTCCGGAAAATCTTCCAGGGCATCAAGGTAAACATCGAGCTCATAATTGAGGCAGCATTTGAGCCTTCCGCACTGACCCGACAGCTTACTCTGGTTAATGGCAAGATTCTGGTACCGGGCAGCTGTAGTTGACACCGACTTGAAGTCAGATAACCAGGTCGAACAACACAACTCACGACCACACGAACCAATACCGCCTATGCGTGCAGCTTCCTGCCTGGCTCCTATTTGCCGCATCTCTACCTTCACCTTAAACTCACTTGCAAAATGCTTGATTAGCTCTCTGAAGTCAACCCGGCCGTCAGCTGTGTACAAGAAGGTCGCCTTGCGGTGGTCTGCCTGCAGTTCTACATCACACACCTTCATCTCCAGCTTAAGACTTCGGCTTATCACTCTTGATTTGACCATTATTTCAGGCTCCTTTTCACGTGCTTCCTGCATGCGCTGCAGATCGCGTTCATTGGCCTTACGGAGCACATTATTGAACACGGTATCCTTTTTAATATTTTTCTTCTTGAGCTGCAGGTTGACCAGGTCGCCCGACAGGCTTATCCTGCCTACATCAAACCCATTGCCCGTATCCACTACCACCCAGTCGCCTGATGTAGCACGTGTGTGTGGCGGATTCGTATAAAAACTCTTCGTTGATCCGTTCTTGAAACTTACCTCTACGAGTTCGCTCTCGTACGGATCGTGTATATCTAAGGCTGCGAGCCAGTCAAAAGTATTAAGCCTGTTACATCCACCGGAGGCGCAACCTCCGCTTTTACCACATCCCGAAGAGCCACAACTGCCTCCGGACGAACATCCTGAACATGACATATTTTCATTTTATTTATGCAGTGGTTGTTTCACCACCCCGGTTTTTTTATAAATATTTTTAAGCTGTATAGCTGCATCGAACATGAGCAGCCTTATGTTGGCATTCCGCTCCAATCCGAACCCACACTCATCCAGCAATCTGCAAATCTCGTTAATTTGTTCTAAATCTAATAAATTTTTTATTTTTAAAGCAGTTTCTGCCTTATCATCACTCAGCCGTAGTGCCTTACCCACTACCTTTAACAATACCAGTTCGTGCATAAAGTTCAGGCCGTATCGTACAAATTTTTTCTGCTCCTCACGGTTTAATGCTGCATAGCCATCCGTCCAGTTATTCATTTCCACGGCATTTCCCTTAAAACAAATACGCAGCCAACTTATAAATTGTTCGTCAAGACTACCCACGGTATGCTCTCTCAGTCGTATGGCATCCGAATAATTACCTCCTGCCAACCTCGTTATCACCGACGCTTCGCCTTCTTCTACACCTTCAGCAAGCAGTTTATCGTATATGTCGGCATCATGCAGCAGTGGCACCCTATACACTTGGCAGCGCGACAATATCGTACTTAGTACCCGATCCTCATTCTCGGCTATCAATACAAAAAATGTATCAGCAGGCGGCTCTTCTATTATCTTCAACAGCCGGTTGCCTTCCTTTGCCAGATACTCAGCCATCCATATCACCTGCACCTTCCACCTACCCTCGTAGGCTTGCATATTCAGCTTTTTTACTATGTTCAGGCACTCCTTCGCAGTTATATTCCATTGTTTCGACTCAGCATCGTGTGCTGCTATCCAGTCAGCCATATCCATGTATGCATTCTCCACAAACATCTTCCTGAACTGCGGTAAAAATGTATCCGATACAGCCTCCGCCCCAAATGCCGGCACCGTTATGTGCAGGTCAGGGTGTATCAGCTTCGATGTCTTTACGCAGGCATGACATACCCCGCAAGCATCATCCGCAGCCGGATTCTCACAAAAAACATACTGTGCAAGGGCAAGCGCCAACGGCAGACTGCCATGACCCGACTTCCCCGATAGAAGAATAGCATGTGGCAGACGCCCGTACTTCAATGCCGATAGCAGGTCAGCTATTACTTTTTTCTGCCCGATAATATCTTTAAACAACATAACCCTGCAAAGATAATCATTTTTCCGCTTAAGCCTGCATACTTCTGCATCACCTGTGCCCGGCATACCAACTGCTACATACACATCACCCATCAATTGTATTATTTGGGCGTGCCCCTGTCGGGTCAGGCTATCCGCCTTACTTCGTGCCGGCTTCTATCCTTCACGCGGATTGGGTAAGTTGTAAGTTGTTAGTTGTAAGTTGTTAGTTGTAAGTGAAATGTAAGATGTATGCTGTTGTGAAACATTAATATTCAGCTTTTTTTGAACCATTCAGAAGTTAAGCGTATGAAGCAGATACTTCGCCGGGGCAAACGGAAAGTAGTACAAAAAATCTCCGTTTTGTTTGCCCCTTACCTAAAGGAAGCAAAACGAAGATTTTGATGGAAAGTTGAACTGTTTTTCATTCCGCCTCCCTTCAGGGCAGGGGCAAGCGGAAAGAGAGCCACTTTTTTTGCCAGAATCAGGATTTTTAGGATTCCAGGAATTTTCAGGATTTTATTTCGGACGATGATGTCGTAGGCCGGGCAAGCAGAAAGTTGTATAAAAACCAACACCATTCACTACTTACCACTTACCGCTCACTTCTCACCACCACAAACTTCACTGCCTGCACCTGATGCCCGTCTGTGCGGAGCACTGCTATGTACATACCCGGTGGTAATGCCTGCGTATCTATTTCGGCATGGCCGTCGTAGTCTATATCTACCGTATATAGCCTTCTGCCCAACAGGTCGGTGATATCGACTGCCTGGTCACGCACGGTACCATAGCCCACCTGCTCTACGTCTATGCTGAGCGTAGAGGAGACAGGGTTGGGATACAGCCTGAGCGCTCCGGCTTCTGCCGATACATCGGTAGTGGCGGTGGTCTCACAGATGATTTCAAACTGAATATCTGCATTTATTAGCTCATAATCCGTCCAGTCTTCTACCTTACAACTCGTACCTTCAAAACTGTACTCTTCTTCATCATCATACAGATCTAATGACTTTATTTCTATTTTGCTCAGGTCCACCTCCTCAGACTTACACGCAAACTCTAACTGTTGGTTTAACTTCATTAACAAAATACTGCCATCAGCCTCACCATTTTGAAATTTAACCTGCGAATAAGCTGAAATATATCCACCATCTTGGGTTGGTAATAAATAATCTGATACAATGGAATTACCACCATTACTCATCAAACGGGACTTTTTGATCTCTCCTGCAGCATCCATCCTGAGTAGGTATAAGTTGTAGTAATCTTGACAAAAAACAAAATAGTCGTGAACATCCTCTTTGTGCCAAAATACATTCGTAAACCAAAACAATTTACTAATCATATAGTTCTTATTCCACAACATTTTCCCCTCAGCGTTGACCGCCATCATCAGAGCCCCATTTGAGGAGGGGCCTAAACTACCAACAATAGTATAACCACTATCTGTTTCACACAAATTATTCACAGTGCTTGATGCTGCAATAATGCTTCTAAAGTATGCATTAGTCCAGATTGTTTTGCCACTTTTGTCAAGCTCGCTTAGACATAAAAACCTTTTCTTTTTACTTCCAGAATATCCATGACCAAAGACGACAAGATTACCTTTTTTATTCTCTATAACCCTCAAGATAAACATTTCTTCGGGCATCACCATATCGGCATTTTTTGTCATTCTTACCCAGAGTACCTCCCCGTCTTGGCTAATAGCTGCAACCATCCCCTTAGTTTTGGTATCATAGGATACACTTCCGGTTAAGATCAGATTCCCATCAGAATCACCAATACCTGAGCTGAATTCGCCATGTACAAAATTTTTTAAATAAGATTTTATCCATAGCACTTCACCACTGCTGTTCATTTTTAATAATTGAAGATAACCATTCAGCCCTCCATCTCCGTAAAAAAAAATATCTCCATTATTGTTTTCAAAAAAAGGGGTCATATCATTATAATAATGATATAAGTCCTTATACCCGGATGTCCAAATGATCTCACCCTCTTTTGACAATTTTATAACTTTTACTGACCTTACATAGTTATCAATATTAGAATAACGCTCCATAAGTGTATATATTACAGAGCCGTCCTTTAATTCTAATGCATGACACTCATAATCACAACAAACAGGTATCTTTGTTTCATAGAGATATGCCTTCTGCCCATTAACTGTACTGATCCAAAACCAATTTAGTAAAATAATAAAATATATCGTTCTCATTGCTTCTTCTTTATGGTGATAAATAGTTTTACAGGGCATATATCAAATATGCCCTGCATTTGGGTTACATAAAAATCAGTGTATGACGATCAGTTTTGCTTTAGTATTATGATTGCCCCTCTTTAGCTCTACAAAATACATACCTGGAGTCAGTTCGTTTAACGACACCTCAAGCTTATTCTTCGCATTTCTATCGAAGCCTTGTACATAAACCAACCTGCCAAATGTGTTGTAGATTCGTACTTCAGCATCTTGTGCAGCATCGCTTTCTTCTAAACTGATGCTTACCTTATCGCTTGCCGGGTTAGGCCAAATGACAGCCGTCGTGCTGCTGCTTCCTGAGTCTCTCTCCTCTATTTCTGCATAGCCACAGCCTGCATCGGTATAATATTCCTTCAGATAACTATTGCTGATATTGCGCGCCATATATACGGCACGTCCTCCGTCCTTGTAGCAGGCAGATGCCACTTCGCGTACAAGCAAGGTGTCGGATGATGTAAATGCAAGGTCCTTAAGCAATTTTATTTTCAATTTCGTCATCTCTTTTTCCCACGCCTCATAGTCTGATAGTACCGATAAGCTGTTGTTCAATGTCTTGATTTGGCCTAATGTCGTATCATTGTACATCTGGAATGCTGTTGATAACACTTCAGCCTGATGGCTGAGCTGCTTCATAGATGAATCAATATTCTGCAACATAGTCAATATCATATTGATGCTGTCTGAATCAGCGGTTATATCCAGCAATTCATTCAGCAGGTCAGCCTCTGCTTGGAGTATCTGGATGCTGTCCTGATAGGGTTGTAAAATATCCTGCTGTTGGGCTATTCTGTACTCAAATCCCTCTAAGCTGTCACTTATCATAATGCTTTGCCCAATAAAGCTGCTTTGCTCTTCAGTATAGAAATCATCCAAGACAACACTGGCGCTCAGCCATGCAGGATTTTCCTTTATAACCCTGTATATACTTTGGCGTAGATGCCCATACTCTGCAGCTGTAAGGGAAGCTGCATAAGCGGTATCGCTGACAATCGCAGCATACCTGTTGCTCACAGATACATTATCGTACCATTGATCATTACCCGGATCTTCCGGCACATAAGTTTCCACACAGAGTTTATCCGGCACACTGGTCACCCACGGAGAGTGCACCATCAATCCGTCTGGGTCTGAAAATGGCCGGTGTACGGAACCTTTCACAGCTCCAAATGGATAATGGAATTGTGAATTCGTTATAATACCTACTTTATGAGCTACTTCTATACCCTCCTGAAATGTCCAAAAGTTGTAACCTTCATGCAACTGAGACCCTACTGTAGCAGTCTTTTCATATAACACCCCTGGACCAGCATCGCTGTATCTAAAATCATTATAGGCTATCAATGTACCCTTATCCATCATACAGCCACCCTGGGCTTTGAGGTTGTTTTCAAAATTCAGGTGAAAATCATTTTCTGTAATCCGGTTATCAGGGCTTGACTGCAAAAACAATTCTATCTCTCCTCCGTTTATGTAATTGCATGCAATATCCGATTTGCCTCCGTTTACAAAATTCATGGCTTCTTTGTATGGGTCTATTTTCAGATTATTGCTGCGCACCACTGTATTTTTACAGTTGTTTACGTGTATCCCGTTGCCATTTGATGTCGTAGCCACGTCCATCCGGTTATTCTCTACCAAAAACTTCTGGCTTAAGTCACTGTTAGAGTTCAACAGAACCCCATGTGCAGCATTCAACCCTCCGTTGATATACATCCTGTTATTCAGTATCTTCAACTCATTGTTCTTCGTGCTTACCCCTACATCGATGCCCGTACTCGTCAGGCTGCCGTTGGTAGTTATTATGTTGTCCTTTATCATAGAGCTCTTCATCCTGCCAAGACCCGAAACCTCTATGGCATAACCATTGTTTACATCATACATCTTAATATCTCCTTTCACTTTTGCGGCATCGGCCCTAAGCGTATGCGTGCCGTTCTTTATTCGTTCTCGCACTCCGATCTTTATGTTTTTTGGATTGATTAAATCAATCGTAGTAAAATACAAATCATCAATCTTTAGTGAAGAATTGCCGGCCTTATTCCATGCATAATCAATCCCGATCTGCGCATCTGCAGGTGACGGATTGTTCCATGCCGGATTCCAGCCATCTAGGGTTACAGGGTCAAAATCTGACAAATCAAATATATCAAAATTATAAAACTCAAGACTTACGTTTTCGCAATGCACGCCTTGTTCGTAGCCTTTTATCTTATTGCGCGTTCCGGCGTTTGGAAATTTTATAGCAAGTGCATTATTCCCAGTTGTTCGAAAGTCAAATGCATTCACTACACCACATCCACATATATGCCCTGGCTTGCCATCAAAACTATTGCCCGAAAACAACTGTATATTAACAGGCTGATCCGTTATTTTAATCCCAGTGACATTGCCCTTAAAGCTACAATTCTGTATGCGTAGAGGAACTTTCTGTGCTGTGCTTTTATTCGGATAATGCAGCATAATCAAGGCATCGTTTACCTGGCAATTATTCATTATTATCCTGGCATTGTTCTTGGCTACAATCCCCAGCCAGGTACAGCATGCATTTCGATTGGCCCTTACTGCACTTTGGATTATTACGTTATTCAGACTCAAAAATTGCCCGTTCTGTGTAATCGATGCTTCTTTTCCCAAATACCATACTCCTCCGTTGAAGCTAGAACTGATATCCACTTCTAGATTGCCATCTATAAACATGGGGTTCAATGGGTCACTTGCGTATTGATACAGAAAATCCTTTATCGTTATGGGGCTTGGTATATCCTTGCAATGAATCAAATCTGACAGGTAGTTTGTCTCACCTGGTAACCCAATCCATGCTCCAATGTCATGTGGCGCACATTTGGTACTGACCAGTGTATCTCCGCAACAGATATAGGTATGTGTAATGCAAACCTCATAATCCAGGTTGAGAAAATTGCTGAATATATAATCCGTTGGTGGTATGGCACCGTAATATACTTTTCCGTCTTCAAACTCCCATTTGTGGAATCCATCATTATTTATACAATGAGAGATTATTTCATATTCAGGATTGAGACATGAGCGTGATATCGCTATCCCTTCCACTTCCTTAATCTTAAAATCAAAATCTGCAGTGTTGCAGCATTCATTAATATGAATATTATAACAGCAAGTTGTTAATCTTTCAGAGCCTGGCAATGAGTACGTTATACAGATTTCTGTGGCGCCATCAGGCAATTCGAAATCTAGATTGCTTGTCTTGACCCCAGCGCTTCCATCATTAAATTTATATACAAACGGGTGCCCTACAGTCTTTTCCAAAAATACCGAATCAAGCATGACAGTACTGTCACATATTCCCATTGGCCCGAATGGAAAAAGTGGACAGTCAGTATCTACAATTGGTAAATTGTATGACTGAAAACAAATCTGTCCATCTACCTCAAATGTCAATGTAAATATTCCTTGTAACACAGAAGTATTAATACAAAAACTCTTCTCAGAAGAAGAACTAACATAGATGGTAGTACCTTTAGATGTTAAAGTCCAGATACCACTATTTTGAAGGTTCAGAGATTCTGCACATATCTTATAGTACCCGTTGGGCAAGGCTTGAGCATGTGTAATGAGAAACGCACATTTTCCCAAATCAGCATCTACAGATTTTGGTTTGAAATCCAATTGTGTAGAAGAAGCGGCAAACATAACTGAGGGCAACATGAGCACTAAAAATAAGCAAATCTTGCTTGTAACAAATAGCTTACTGATGTACTGATGTACTGATGTACTGATGTACTGATGTACTGATGTACTGATGTACTGATGTACTGATGTTTTTCATAAATTAAAAGTTTATCAGTGAGTGAATGACATAAAGGTACAATACTCAATATTAATATCCAAACATTTTTGAATATTTTTTTCAATTATTTTTACCTATTTGTTTTACATAAAATGCCAATACAGTATATTATTCTGATTACGCAAATTATTACAAACATCAACAGATGAAAATTTGGCTGTGGTGTAGGCTGCCTGGTAGATTGTTGTGGGACTTGGCCGATCATTTGTTTAGGGATAAGCGGTTGGTGGCACATATTGCTTTCACGATTACCTATCTCACGGATA
>WBZR01001047.1_pt1 | contig 37986 bp, 30 predicted proteins | sample 5204231 | NCBI WGS metagenome assembly WBZR01 (sample SAMN12412403, study PRJNA552823) | activated sludge metagenome | isolation source: activated sludge from anammox sidestream of wastewater treatment plant... | place: USA: Virginia | collected 2017-08 | reverse complement strand
TCATGACAAAACAAGGTATCAATAGAGCTTCGGCAGATGTTGGATTGATTTTTACCGCATTCAACCTCCGTAGAATCTTCAATATTTTAGACCCAAACCTGCTCAAAAAGTTCCTAAGAGAACTTGGGTTTAATTTTTCGCTCTCCACAAGCAAATTTAAGCCGTTTTCACAGCACTTTATTTTTCATTTTAGAGAAATCTATTTTGAAAAAAGACTTTTTAAAGTTGCTTAAAATTGAAATTAATGTGTAGATTAGTGAAAGAAATTAACGGAGAAAGGAAGTTATTAGACAGACTGCCGTTACCACCAATGCTAAAAAGACAGACGACACAGCAAGACAATGACTAAAAATGGACTCGACATACAGATCATATCGACCAAGCGGACAGACAAACAAGCTGACCGTGTTTTGCTGTTGGGACAGGTGACAGAGAAAAAGGAAAAAGCCGACCCTTCGCATTTTTTAAAATTTCTTTTAACCAGCCGCACAAACGGCACATTTGGTTTTGCCCGACACACAAAGCCAATGCTTCGCAAAACCAAAAGAGCCGTTTTTACCATCGCACAACGTAACAAATTTTAACTTTGAGATTTTGAAATAATGAGTGATAGAACATTAGAAACATATTTCAGTACTGACAACCTTAAACTAGCCTATTACAGAATAGTATGCTGGCCTGAATGGTTAGTGAAAGACCGTTTTGGAATACATGCCTTTGGTGCTCAACTGGATAAAAACTTAAAGCAACTTTCAGAAAAACTCATAGTCGGAAAGTATTCACCCCAACGTGGCTTTAAATATTACGAGCCAAAATCATCAGGCACACAAAGGACAAAAACGCTTTTGATGATTGAAGATGCTTTAGTATACCAAGCTATTGCAAATGTGATAGCAGCAAGAAATTATGAATTGTTGGCAGAGCATGATGATTTTGTATTTGGTTCAGTTTTAATGCCAGAAACAAGACAAGGTGCTGAATTACTCGAACAAGAAAATCCGAAATATTTCTTTTTCAAGTTTTGGAAATCCTTATTTGTAAGGTTCAAAGACTCTGTAATAAAAGCTATAGAGCAAGACAAGGCAACACACAAGTTCGAAACAGATATAACAGGTTTTTTTGATTCCATACCACACTACAATTTGCTTTTTACACTAAGTACTCATTTTGGTGTGGAGGATGAAATTCTGGACTTACTTTCGGTTTGCCTGAATGCATGGTCGGGGACTAAAGAAAGCAGCACTCCGGGTGTTGGAATACCACAAGGGCCACAGCCTTCCTATCTCCTAGCAAACTTACTTTTATATCCACTTGACAAGGAGTTGATAAGCGAAGCTTTCAAGTATTATCGCTACATGGACGACATCAAAATCTATGGATATTCTGAAATCGAATTGAGAAATGTGTTAGTCCATATTGACAATTATTTAAAAGGACATGGTCTTTCTATTAATTCAAAAAAGACAGGTATAACCGCCATTGACACAGCCAAAGAAGATGAAACGGTAAAAGAACTCAGACGATTTGAAGTTATAGGAAACGATTATACAGAGGATGAATCTTTTTTTACTGAGCTTTCTGAAGGTGGACTAGAAAGTAACATCATAAAATCATTACTCGGTTTAAGCGAACAATCGCCCGAAGAACATGATGAAAGTGATGCTAAAAAACAATTAGAAAACATTACTGACCCTGAAAAAATTATTGCTTTTTGGGAAAAAGAAATCAGCGATGTTGAACTTGAACTACCTAGTCTTTTTAAAAATGATTCACTTGAATTGGCTGAGCCTGAAAAAACGGATGATATTGACTTCATTCGTTTAAGTGCCAAATACGGCACAGCAGTTCGTTCACTTTCTGAATACAAGCAAGTCAAAGCATCAGATAATCTTCTGCAATACTGGCTTTTCGCTTTGAAGAAATTTTATTGGAGGGCAAGTAATTATATTTTAACGCTTCAGCATTACAAGGATAATGGGACTTTGAGAGAAGAACTTATTTCAATTTACAAAGCAGATAAAAATTACGAATGCTATCGCTATCACATCATTACATGCCTTACCTACAATTTCAGGTATTCTGACAGGGAACTTAGAGTGTTTTTCAAATATCTAAAAGCTGAAAACTCAGAATTAGTTCGCTATGCTCTATACTGCATGCTTATTAAACATTCTGATGACCAACAATTAAAATCAACCTTACGAGTACAGCTCTCTAAGGAAGCGAATAATTACTTGAAATTGATAACACTGGACTATTGGAAAAAGGATACTAATCTTGTTAGTACTATAGATGAACTTGTTAAACAAATGGGATTATGAAGTTTACGGAAATAAGAAATACAATGCAATCTTTTTCCGGTGCTTCAACCCCGGAATATCAACTTAACTACATTACTTCAGACGTTAAAGACTTACTAAATGAGCTTAACAATCAATTTGTAGAGTATCTGACAAAAGACATTATTGAAAGCGAATTGCAACTGAATTTAAAACAATGGCTGGGTTCGCCTTATTATCAGTCTTCAAATGAAAATGCTAAAGACTGTTTGGAGCACTGCCCAACCGTGAAGCATATCTGGGGCAGAAAAATAAAAGGATGGACAGATAGTGCGCTTAAATGCTATGATAACTTTTTGCTTAAGTATATTCAAATTGATAAAGGTGAATCAATACCTAAAACGTATGCTGGTATAAAAGAAACCGATGTTTACAATTATCTTATAGGTAAGGGTGGAATTGAACAAGAGATCGGACAAAACTTCAAGAATATATATCAAATTCGATCTGCTTTTCAGCACATACAAACCGAAGAAAAGGATGGGATTAGAATTCCAAAAAGAATATCTAATTCTCAGTGCAACAAATGGAGAGATGTTATTATTCAATGCTTCAAACATTCATTGATTGCGTTTTCTCATATGGTGATGGGTGAAAATAAAGTGCCTAAATAGTTAATGGAATATAATTATTAGTGACTTGAAAATAAATAATTAGCTCATATGAACGAAAGAAAGCTATCTGAATTACAGAAAGAGTATAGAGCCTTCTTTTTAGGTAAGATGGAACTTTATGGCGTTACGTCACCTGCACAACTGAGCAAAGAAAAAAAGAGTGAGTTTTTTACAGAAATAAAACAAGATTGGGCAAAACATAAACACGAGAAAAAAAAATTAAAAGAGTCCAATAAAAAAACACTAACAGTTGTACAAGAGCCATTAGAAGTTTATGAAGAATATAAAACCATAAACAAAGAAGCTAGCCCGATAAAGCAAAGTACAGGAAAGGAAAATAAAACAAAACAACCTAGTGATAAAAGTCAACAACCAACAGGTAAGATAAAACCTAGGCAAGATGAAGAAAGTCCGAGAGAGTTTACTAAACAAATCATCAAGTCAGAACCTAATCTAGAGCAAACAGATGACTTAAGAATATTATTTGAACCTAATAGTCATTTCGCACAAGACGAGCAATACCTTTACCCTGTCGTTAAAATGCCTAAAAGTAATACGATTTTAAAACTGCCTAGAAATGGACGTTCTAATCAAAAGGGATACAAGGAGAGTGACTTTTATAATCAGCTAAAACAAAATATCACGGGCATTGAAATGACTAATAATGTTCATATGGTAATACCTAATTTTAATAAGCCATATGAACCAGATATCGTTTTGTTCGATAAAAATCTAAACTTGTACATTGACATTGAAATAGATGAGCCCTATGATGGTTATTACAGATATCCAACCCATTTCATTAATCCTGAGGATGAAATAAAACAAGATAACATCAGAGATTTATTTTTTACCGAAAGCGGATGGATAGTAATACGGTTCACTGAAAAGCAAGTTCACACTCAGCCCTACGAATGTATTGACTATGTAAAGAATGTTCTTAACTCAATATACAATCGAAATTTTAAAACCGATACAACTTGTTTCAGAGAAAATCAATGGGACTACAATCAATGCATACAATGGCAAAAGATTTACTACCGTGAAAAATATCTTGGAATTGAAAGATTTCAAAAACAATACAGTTACAAGGAAATTGAAATAGATACTTCGGAAACGGAAAGTGTAGAAAATGTAATTCAGAGAACTAAGAGATTTCAATTTGATGGTTGGAATAGCAGTATAGCATTTGACGAAGAATCACACAAATATGTACATCCAAAAGATGAAACTGGTAATGCCGAGTATATCTCTGTAACGACTCTAATCGAACGATTTTTTCCTTTTGACCTCAAGAGATATATTGAACGAAAAGCGGAAGAAGAAAACAGAACAGAGGAAGATGTATTGGACGAGTATCTATTAATGCGAGATGAAGCTGCTGAAAAAGGAACATATCTGCATAATCAAATCGAATGTTTTCTTAAGCAAAACGAGTTTGATTCAGACTCAAAGGAGTTTGAATTATTCCTAGATTTTTATAACAAAGAAATAAAACCAAGAAACCTACTGTTCTTTGATGCGGAAAGAATGATTTTCTCTGACAAGTATAATGTTGCAGGAACCATTGATTGTCTTTTCAAAAAAGAAAATAAAGACGAATATGTAATGCTAGACTGGAAGAGAAGTAAAAAACTAATTATTGATGGACGACCAAGAATTTTCGGATATGGCTACGCCTTATCAGAATTAAGCTCATTAGATAATTCAAGTTTCAATAGATACTGTCTACAACAGAACATTTATAAGCATATTGCTGAAACGGAATATGCTATGAAAATATCATCAATGAAGTTAATAGTGTTACACGAAAACTACACAGACTACCATGTGGTGGATGTACCTTTGATGAAAAAAGAAACTAACATCATTTTAAACTCACTAAAAGTAAAAATATAACATGGACCTACTAAAAGAATTTGAAGCAGCAATTCAAATTGAACTTACCAAAAACCTTCAGGATTTTGAAGAGCAACAAAGATTACCATTAGACGAAAGGGTTGCTAAAGGAGTAACAATGACTAATCTCCGTGTTGAAATGGAGTTTTTCGAAGGCTTGCCAAATCAGTGGTGTCATCCATTACCTTCATCGCAGAGGTATATCTCATCAGTTAAAGTTATTTGTGACAACAACATCTCAAAGTTTAAAGAGGGCAATCCAGTTCGTTTAAGTTATGGTAGCAGGGAATTTATAATGGAGGTTGAAGAAGATAGTACGGAAAACTTCATTTTAAAACCGAATGATTTTAATGTAAGCTCATGTTATATTGAATATGCAACGTACCCAAAAAACAATTGGGAGATAAATACAGAAAAAGTTGATATCGGAACGAAATTACTACTAACCGCTGCTGACGTATTAAAAAACAATCCTGCAACGCTTCAAAAAATTGAAAACTTCTTAAATGGCAAAACCAAAAATTCCTTCCAAGGCTATTCGCAAAAATTAGGATATCTTAACGATTCTCAGAACACAGCTTACTTAAAAGCCATCAATGCAAGTGACTTTTGTATAATTCAAGGGCCTCCAGGTACAGGGAAAACAGAAACTATTGGAAATATTGTTAATTATCTTGTTGATTCTGGCTTAAAGGTTTTCGTAACAGCACCAACACATACTGCTATTAATAACTGTCTTAATGCAATTGCATCAAAAATAAAGGACAACACAAAAGTCATCAAGATTGGTGAAAAAGCAAGCAACAAAGAAGTACAAGAGAATCCCTTTGTCGCAAAGAAATCTCGGGTAACTTATTCTGGGTATATAAACAACACTAATTTCAGTCAAAAAGGAATTGCAATCGGTTCAACTGCATACTCACTTTGCTATCCGGGAAGTAAAAAATTGGACGGCTGGAAATTCGATGTGTGTATTATTGATGAAGCTGCACAATTAAGTATTCCTTTATCAATTGCGGCAATGTGCCGAACCGGGAAATATATTTTTGTGGGTGACCATAAGCAACTTGACCCCATAATTCCAAAAGGATCAAATAATGAAATGTTTGCTGAATCTATTTTTAGCAGATTAGCACGAATTTACCGTAACGAAATTAACCTTCTGAACACTTCCTATCGATTGAATAAGTCATTAATTAAAATTCCGAACACGTTATTTTATCAAGATTTGCTTCAATCTTCATCTACAACTCAGGAAGATAATACAAGGTATCAAGGTAAACATCATCCTGAAATTTTGAACAGCGAATCTCATAAACTGATTCTGCATAATGTTTTTGATGGAAATCATCGTTCACCTCACGAAGCAAAACTTGTTGCAGAATTAGTGTCAGACCTTTTACTGAATGGTGTAAACATAAAAGACATTGGCATTATATCTCCCTTCCGTGCCCAAGTAAGAGAAATAAAAAATGAAGTTAAAAAGATACTGCCAAAATCTATCTCAAAGCCATTTGACACCATGCTAGTTGACACAGTTGATGGTATGCAAGGGCAAGAAAGAGAGTATATCATATACAGTTTTGCAAATTCTCATCCACTATTATCAATGAGAAGGTTGGACTTTTTTTATAGCCCTAACCGATTGAACGTGGCTATAACAAGAGCCATTAAAAAATGCTTTGTAATCTCCAACTACAAGGTATTTGACATAATAGATGAGGAACTCAGAGACCACGAAGAGTATGAGGCAATTAAAGACAGTTTGGAAATTTTTAAGCGATATAAATCTATGGCATCGACAGTAGAAATTAATCAAACAAATGAAGATGAATGGTAAGTATTTCAAGTAAGCCAAACAATTTGCAAGCACATTGCCATAGCCGCACAAGCCGACCCTCAGACCAAAGCTTTGTCAAAGAGCTTGCAAAGCCAACCGAAGAGAAAAAGAAATTTTAAAAAATAAGCCACCGCACAACAAAAGACAATGAAAAAAGCATTAACATATAGACTGACAAACCACGATAGGCAAGGAAGCACTGGTGGTAACATATAGGGATTAAACGAAGCTATGCTTTGATTTAATCCTGTGTTGAATAAAGCTTCCGGAGTTCGATTGAATAGCTTTAGATGTTTATCAGTTTATATTTGTATTTTTATTTCAAAAAAATAAACAGCTTGTGTTAAATACTCGAGTTTTTTCACAGGCTGATGTTTCAGGAAAGCATGAAGAAGGGTCGTGAATTATTAAGCTCTCAGAATATAGCTCGTTATTATCTAAATTTTGACTAGCTTTGAATAGATGAATTTATTGTGAAAGGAAAAAAGGTTTTACACAAATATCATGTAACTTTATAGTCCACTGGGAGTTGAATAACTTGCCGCTATAATATTGAAAGGTCAACCAAAATAGAGCAAAAAAATGATATAAAACTCAACGGATTTAATTTCTATTTTTGTCTAAAATTACTCTTTGTGGTGCCTCGTAATAGTTTCCTTTTCATTATTTCCATTTTGCTTCTTTTATCCTGTAGGGATAAAAATAGCACTAGGTCTGAAAATAAAGAAAACATTACGGTATTTTCTTTGGCTATGATGAATTACAATAAGGGTATTGAACTAGCCGGCAAATACGAATTTGAAAACGCCATTCCCTATTTTTTGCGGAGTGCTGATGGTTTTGAGAAAGCTCAAGAATATAATTGGCAAGCCAAAGCACTTAACCGCGCTTCCTTGTCATACCATGATTTTAGCCATTATGACAAAGGAATTGAATACGCCTATCTGGCAAAAAAAGTACTTGATGAACACCCAGAACAAACAAATAAGAATCTTTATTGGTATGTGTATAATAATGCGGGTATTAATTATGATGACAGTAAAAGACCCCAACAAGCTATTGAAGAACATTTAAAGGCACTGCCCTTTGCTATGAATGCCAGCGACAGTTCATACTCATACAATAATCTGGGAAATACTTATAAGAAATTAAACCAATTGGAAAAGGCTGAAACCTACTTTAAGCTTGCCCTCACAAACCCACAATCGTACAAAGATGATTATCATTTTGCTACTGTGTATAGCAATATGGTGGACATAGAGCGCTTGAAAAAAGATTACAAGCAGGCATATTACTATTTAGATTCTGCACTGCATTATGCCACTATCAGCAATAGTCCCGAAAAGCTATTAGATATTTATTACTATACCTATCAACTAAAAGATGAAACCGGTGACCATCACTCTGCCTCTCAATTTCTGAATAACTATGTTCAGTTGAAAGACAGCCTGTTTACAAGCGAAAAAAACAATGCATTGTTGTATTATCAAACCAAATATGAAACCGAAAAGAAGGAAAAACAAATTACGGAACAAAAACTAATTTCTAAACAAAAGAATGTATGGATAATTATACTAGCATGTGTTGTGCTTATAGGTTTGGGTATTTTAGTGTATTCCCGTCAAAAGTCTAAACTCTTACAAAAACAATTAGCACTAGAAAACCAACTGTTGCAGGAGCTGTCGCACTCCAAAATTCAGGAACAACGCCTCGAAATTTCAAGAGAATTACATGATAGTCTGGGTTCTCAACTAACATTAATAAAATCTGTTTCGGATAGTTTATTAAATTCTACACAAAAGTTAGACGATGCTTTAAATACAAGAATTAACACATTATCCGAGTTCTCAGAAAACTCTATTTCAGAACTTAAAAACACTATTTGGGCACTTAATTCAAAAGAATTGAATTTGAATGAACTGAAATTGAAAATGCTAAATTTTATCAACAGAACATCAGAAGCAAAGGAAGGTGTGCAACTTCATTTTCAATTTAATTTTAAAAGTAATTATACCTTGAGCTCAAAGCAAGCAATAAATGTTTTTAGGGTATTTCAAGAAATTTTGAATAATGCAATAAAATACGCAAACTCAAAAGATATTTTTATTGAAGTTAATCAAATTGAAAAGCTCCTAACCATAAAAATCTCAGATAACGGCATTGGTTTTAATTTTGAAGAAGCAAAGAATAAATCGTACGGAATATCCAATATCATAAATCGTATTGTGGAACTTAATGGAAATTTAAATGTGGAAACGGCCGAGGGAAAAGGTACAAAATATACGATAGAATTAATATTAGATAATAATCATAATATATGACAAAGCTTATTATCGTTGAAGACAATGCCTTTGCCTTGCAAGCTATATCAGATAAATTGGCTAATTTTTCGGACATAGTTATAAGCTATGTTGCTCGAAACGGACAAGAAGTATTGGAGTTTTTGAAGCAAAATAATTCAGTTGACCTGATTTTAATGGATATTGAAATGCCGGTAATGAATGGTATTGAAGCCACCCAAGCCATAAAACAAAAATACCCACAGATAAAGATTGTGATGATTACTGTTTATGACGATGATAATTATATTTTTGATGCTATTAAGGCAGGGGCCGACAGTTATATTTTGAAAGAAACCAAAGCCGAAAAAATTTTTGAAACCATTACAGATACCCTAAATGGCGGTGCTGTGATGTCGCCTTCAATTGCTGTTAAAACATTGAGATTGCTCAAAAATGCACCAATTGTTGAAAAAACAGCAAGTCCTATAACCATAGAACTGACCGGCAGAGAAACTGAAATTTTAGAACAATTAAGTACCGGTATCTCCAATAAAACCATTGCCGAAAAGCTTTTCATTTCTCCATTCACGGTAAAGCGACACATCGAAAACATTTATCAAAAATTACAAGCACACAACCGCATTGAATTGATTGAAAAAGCGCGCCAAAACAAATTATTATAAAAATATGGGCCGTTCAGCCCATTGTCAGAAACTTTGTCAAGCACTACTTTCACGCTGTAAAAAGTTATATCTATAATACAATGAAACTATTCTCTTTCTTTAAAATCGTGGCATTGACTTCACTTTTAGTTTTTGCTTCATGTAGCAAGGAAAATGACAACAATCCTAGCGTTCCTACGCCTACTCCTGCTCCTGCGCCAACTCCTACACCCCAACCTACAGCCACAAAATTTGCTGCAAAAGTTGATGGAACTCCGTTTGCTACAGATGATAGTAAAGCCAAAGCAAAATTCGTTTCCTCTACCAAGATGTTGCAAATTATCGGTCAAAATGCGGATCAAACAGAAACCATTTACTTTAATTTATTACCCTTTGGCACCTCTGTATCCGGTGCTGCCGACTGGTTGGCAGGCACCTATGACTTTGACCCCATTCACATTTCAAATTTGGAATACCAAGCAAGTGCAATGTACACTAAGTATGAAAATTCAGAATATATGAATTGGAGTACGAAATGGGATTATGTGCAAAACGGTAAAATCATTATTGAATCGAACACCGGGACGCATATTAAAGGAACCTTCTACTTTGATGCTGTAAAGCAAAATAATAGCGATGGGACTTTTGATGCGAGTAACATCAAAAAAGTAACAGAAGGTTCATTTGACTTAGATATTGCTATATATTAATCTATATACAAAGCAACAAGATGAGAATGAATGTAATGTGTTTAATGAAAATCTCGGTGATAGCTTCACTTATAGTTTTTGCGTCATGCAGCAAGGAAAATGAAAACAATCTCAATATTCCGAGCACTCCAAGCACTCCGAGCAGCCCCAATAATCCCAATAACTCTACTCCACTTACCACTTCTACTCAAAAATTTGTTGGCAGTGGTAATGTAAGCTTTACCGGAAGCATAGCTGCACCGGGCATCACAGAAATTACATGCAATTGGGCCGGAGCAAAGTATCACGAACTTTCAGATTCTGATGCGAATACAAATAGAGCAGAGCTACTTTTTGCAAATATACCCACTAATGCAGGTCTGGTCGTAACATTTTCCTTTGACGGGAAAAACTACCCGACAATCGGTACCTACCAGGTAGCAGAGTTTGCAACAGTTAATGGACAGGTTAATCCAGGGAAAGTTGTAGTAAATGTTGGTACGAACTTTTCAAAATCTACAGATAACCAAAGCATTCAGGTGGTAAACAACAATGGTGAAATTACCATCACAGCTTCCGGCATTAAGTTGTATTCCTCTTTGACAGGGGATTATGAAGGTAGCATTGAAAATATTAATTTAACCAAAACAAATACACCATTCTAATCCTGTAAATTTCGGAACAAAGAACAAGGGTTGCTTCTGTTTGAACAACATTTCTGCCTAATACTTGCTTATTTCTTATATTCATTGAAGCGTTATAAGTAATTATCCGACTATGATCTATTAATTTCACTTGTTCCTGTTTGCATGTATTTTTGGGACATAAAAAATGAAATAGCGAGGCATTACAAATGATATACTTTTAATTGTTTTATAGAGACCGGGCATAAATTATCTTATTCGATTATCTGATGTGAGGGGCTTTACATTTTCCTACTTCTAACCTTATATTACCGATAAGTAAGTATTTAGCTAATAACGCTAAATCTAAAAAACTGAAACAGAATAAGCTTGAATAATTTATACATCATGTAACAGAAAAACACTAATTAATACAGACTTCCAAAGAATATTTAGTTTATACTTTAATGAATTAACTATGTTTCCAATTCATATTCTACAAAAAATATTTAAAAATAACAACCAATCAATGGTTATTTACCGCAAGATAAAAAGATTGGCTTAACCAAGTGAAACAGCTACTCCATATACAAAACAATTAGAGCAATAAACTACGAAAAATAATATCATGAAAAATGATATTATTTGCATACTTAAGGTTTGAAGTTGGGTGGAAGTAACAGTTTGTGAGAATTACAATCTTATTAAATCAAAAATTTTGATATACACACAAAAGCCCTATTCAATCACTAATACACCCTATTGAGATTGATGCAGCTAGGTATTTATGACTCTAAATTGATTACTATTTTTTTATTTCTTCCCATGATCTTACCAGTTGCCCGCTCATATCATATAAATTATAGGTAAGGGTTTTAACTTTGTCATAGGCCTTAATTAAACCAGTTTTTTCATCAAATTCAATATCGGAAAAATTACATGGAATTATCATCTTCTTTTTATATAAATCATATACACCGCTCAGAATACCGTCATATCCCTTATTTTTCAATACTACGGCATATCCATTACAATTTCTAAATAACTTCTTTATATAATCAAAATTTTGAACATTATCTGCTCCTGTCAATAGTTTTCCATTGATATCTAATAAAAGTTTTTCACCTTGTGTCAAAGTTTGAGCGTCCACATAGGTATAGCAGCTATCTTTTACAAATTCAGCATGAATATATTTTAATGGAAAATTGTATAAAATTACATCAGGAGCTTTAATTAAAACTATATCAGCCATTTTCCCTTCTTTGTAGTACTGACATATATAATGACTCTCAAACGCATCCAAAACTTTACCTATGTAATTTGTCTTACTCACTAAAGTTTCTCCCTTACGGTTAATAATCATTGGCCAACCGGGATTTTCTTCATAAACCAAAAAGCTACCATCAGAGAGAATTACAACTGAGGCATATTTCTCAGGTACAATAGTTTCCCCTTTATCATTTTTTACTCCGTATTTACCATTTAACTCTGATACATAAAAGGAATTATTTTGTGAGTACCCCGAAAAAGAAAGAACAGAAAAGAAAAGGGAAATTACTATGGATAATATTTTATGTAATTGCATTGTTGTAAGTATTATTTATAGGAAAATATTGTATGATACTTTATTTTTTTACATTTTATAGAAATAAATGTTTTGTGTTTAATGATTTCAACCGAATCTAATTTAAATTAGGGCATATTATATTGTGATGCCATTATACCATAAGCTAAAGTAAAAACCAATATGTAAATTTAGAGAAAAACTTCAACCTTATCAATCTGAAACGTAAATATTTTTTCAAGTATAATCATTGTGCTGCAGTTTTCTTGGACAATGATTAAACATCAAGGTTGTTATTGAATATAGTGTATGCTCTTTCCCTGTCATCAAGTTTCGAATAAATAACTTACCTCTTTAATTTTGGTTATGTATCATCTGCTTTATACAACTTGCCCCCATACTGATTTTTGTCTGAGCATGTTGAGCAAATCTGCTAATGTCCCCTTAATTATATAGCTACTCGGCTCTAATGCTTCTGCAGTATTTTGGGGTTGCATGTTAGTTAATAGTGAATGTGGTAGGAGAGTTGGTCAATAAATAAATTACAAAAGTACTTCCTAAGCAGTAGGTAAAGGCTTGCAAAAAAAGAATATAAGTTGAAAAACTATATTTGACCTACTTCTTTTTTGATTACCCACCCTTGATTACCGTTATCAAGTTTAATCTTTAGCCAATCATTTTCGTACTCCACAATTTTAAACATGGTTCCTTCGTGTATTACAAACAAATCGGTTGATGTGTTGTTAGGAGCACTCTTAACGGTATAAACACCGGTTATTAATACTCCTTTATTTATTCTTTTATCAGCCTCTGCCCGGTTTTTGGCTAAAATAAAAAACAAAAATGTAAGTACTCCCATAACCATTGCAAAACTAAAAAATGTTTTTTTCAGGATAGGTTTCTTTGAAATTTGAAATACTATTAAGGCTAAAAACATCAACGCAAAATTCAAAAGCACAAGGTATGCCCATCGGTCGGCTGAATTATAGTTCAAAATATTTTTCCAGGTTGAGGTTACAATAAACTCAGGTATTGGTTCAATTTTATCAACAGTTTTGCTTTGTGCTAATTTTAAATTATACATCAAGTCATCGTCATCTCCAATAAGTTTTCTGGCCTTTTCGTAGTATTGAATAGCTTTTCCTATACTATCTACTTTATAATAGCAATTTCCAAGATTATAAAATATCTCGGCTGCATATACCTCATTATGTAAAATTTTTTGATAGTCGTTAATTGCTTTAGTGTAATCTTGCTTTTTGTATGCTTCCTGTGCCGCTAAATACAAGGCTGTGTTATCGTTGGCGAAGACTTTAAATGACAACAAATTAGTCAGAAATATGCCTATTGCCAGAATTATATATGATAAATTGCTCCTTTTCATTTTTCTATAATAATTTCTTCAGTTTACTGTCCAAAATAGAAATTAGCTCTATTGATTCCTGATAGGTTTCATTCATTTTTTCTTTGGTTTTTACAGGCGAAAACCGGGCAAACTCACAAGTTTCTATTATACTTATCAATCGGTCTATCAAACTTTGCTCAATACCTTTTTGCTTTAAAGTATCTTTAATTTTATCCTTATTAATATCGGCATTATTGAGGGTTAGCTTGTTTCCAATATATCCGTATAGGGCTTTAAAGGTTTCATCAAAAAAAGCATTGTAATCATTACTTTGTAAAAACTCTTTGGCAGCTTTTAATTGTTTTTGAGCAACCATGTTAGCTTTGCGAATTCGATTACCGGCAACATCAGAATATTTTTTCTTATAACGAACAAACCACCATGTAAAACCCAAATAAAGAATCACAGGCATAAAAAACAGCATCCAAAATATCCCGGTATTAAACATTGTTGATGAATTACTGATAAATACAGGTACATTGGTCTTTATATACCTGATATCACTCCCAACAAGTTTTACATCTTCCTTTTCAACACCGTGCGATACAGCCAATCCATCTCCTCCCTGACCTTTAGCAACTTTCAAAGCAAACTCGGGAGTGGGTAAAGTTACATACTGCTCTTTTTGTGGATCAAAGTACGAAAAGTTTAATGAGGGAATAGTGAAGTTGCCTGCATGTCGGGGAATCAGCAAATAATCAAATGATCTGGAACCTTTAATTCCCTCATCGTTTACATTTATTTTATCGCTTATTTTAGGATCATAAGTTTCAATATCACTTGGTAAATTAAGTTTAAAGGCATCAATAAGTTTTAAATTACCCTTTCCTTTTATGGTGTAGTTAATATTAGAACTTTCATCAGTTTTCAGCTCCGAATTATTGATTGATGCTTCAATATTAAACTGCCCTACGGCTCCATTAAAATTGGCCGGTTTGTTTTTCTCAGGTAAAGGCTTTACCTCAATTTTTATTGGTTTGTTGGCAATAGTAAGTCTAACATCGTCATAACCACCTCCAAAAAACTGGTCAAAGAAATTATTGCTTCGGCCTTTGCTTTTAACCCTTGTTACAATTTCCATTTCCATTGGATCAATGGTTAATGTACCGGATTTCTGCGGAATTAAGATAGTTTTTTTAATCTCTGCCACCTGATATTGAATCCCGTCAACAACTTCTGAATGTAATTCGGCTTGACGTTGTTTGGATATTTCTTCAGCATAAAATCCATTATATGAGGGGGTCTTAGATAAAGAATTATCTACAATGTTTATGCGTGTATATACTTTGAATGAAACAAAAAGCTGTTCGCCTAAATATACACGACTTTTACTTACACTGGCACGCAAAAAGATATTACTTTCTAAATCGGCCGGATAGCCTGCACTTGTGCCGGTATTTGAGCCACTGTTGTTTTGTCGTGCTTGTGCATTACCTTTTACTACTTCAATAGTAATGGGTTTGGTGCTGAGTGTTTTTCCTCCGGCATTAATGCTTGCTGCACCTATAGTAAACTTACCTTCACGGTTGGCCGCCAGAATATAGTTAATGGATAATGATTGTGAGTAATTACCATTGACTATTTGCATACTTGTTGACTGGTTAGGGCCGCTGTAAACACTAAAATTACTAAAATCAGGGGCTTTAAAATTTGAGCCGCTGGTATTTACCGTAAAACTAATCTGAAATTGCTCTCCCACACTTACTCTGTTTTTTGAAACAGTTGCCGTAAATGAAGCCTCCTGTGCTATTGATACTTGTACTGCAAACAGTACAAATAAGAAAGCTAAAGTAAATTTACTGTATATAATGTGTTTAATCATTTTCATATATCAATTATACAACAAGATAATCTTAATTAAAAACTAATTACCATTCTTTATCAATCTGTATTTTAACCCCTTGCCCTTTCTTATCTTTTTTCTTATCATGTAAGTTTTGTTCCTGATTGTTAATGGCATTCAGCAATCTTTCTGCATCTTCCTTATTCATTTTCTGCTCGCGGGGCTTATTCTGCTGGTTCTCCTTTTTGTCCTGGTTTTGCTCCTGCTTATCTTTATTATCCTCATTCTGCTGATCCTTTTTATCTTGCTCCTGTTTGTCTTTATTTTGATTTTCCTGATTCTGCTTATCCTTATCTTGCTTATCCTTGTTATCTTTATTTTCTTGTGATTGGCTTTGCTGCTGTTGAATTAGCTTGGCTTTTGCATATGCAAGGTTGTAGCGCGTATCTTCATCATCAGGATTTAGTTTAAGTGCTTTCTTATACTCCTCAATACTTTCTTTATATTTTTTATTTTGCAAATAAGCGTTGCCCAAATTATGATATGCCTCTGCCTTTATTTTTTTATCTTTTTCGGTCTTTGCAACTTCATCATATTTTTCTAAAGCCTCATCAAATTTATTTTGCTTATAAAGGGCATTTCCTAAGTTATAAGTGGCAATTTTTGAGTCTTTATTTTTTTGAAGAGCCTCTCTGTACTTCTTCTCGGCAACATCAAATTTTTTTTCATTGAACAATTCATTTCCGCTTCTTATGTCTTTATTTTCTTTCTGAGCCATCACAGTACGGCCTGTTATGATAAAAACAATAACTAAAATATAACGTAATAAAAATATTAAATTCCTTCTCCTCATAACTATCTATTTTTTATTTTCATTAAACAAATTCAACCTTTGTAACAACTTACTTTTACGTTCAGATAAAGAGGTTTCGGCCAGCAGTAATAAGATAGCCCCGGCAATAAAAAACTGGAAACGTCCTTCAAAGTCAGTGTACTTTCTGCTTCCGTATTCTTTTTTCTCAATTTTATTTAGCTCATTCATGGCAACATTAAGTGCTGACGAGTTTTTTCCGGCCTGCACATAAACACCATTGCCTGCAGCAGCAATTTCTTTTAACAAGGTGGTATTAAGTTTTGATACAACAGTATTCCCATCATTATCTTTATAATACCCGACAACATTTCCATTGTTGATGATTGGCAGTGGTACACCCGACTCGGAACCCATTCCTATTGTAAACACTCTTACTCCTTGTTCCGCAGCTTTTTCGGCAGCTTTCACAGCATCATCCTCATGATTTTCGCCATCAGTAATTACAATAATTACTTTGTTTGTTTTACTATTTTGATCAAATGATTGAGCTGCTAAATCAATTGCTGAACCTATAGCTGTACCCTGAGTTTGAACTAAGTCGGTTGAAATATTTCTGAGAAAAAGTTTTGCCGAACCATAGTCAGAGGTAATTGGTAATTGTACATAGCTTTGTCCGGCAAAAATCACAATCCCTATACGGTCGTTTACCATGTTGTTAATTAAGCGGCCAATGGCTTGCTTGGCACTCTCTAAACGATTAGGTTGCAAGTCTTGAGCTTTCATACTATTTGAAACATCAAGTGCAATCATAATATCTATCCCTTCTTGCTTAACATCTTCCAACCGTGTGCCAAACTGGGGGTTAGCAATTGCAATAACAATTAAAGAAAGGGCAGTTAACCAAAAAACAAATCGCCATACAATTTTTGTTTTAGAAAGTTGTGGTAATACAATATGTTGTAGGGGCAACTCGGCTATCTTCAATAAATTTTTGTTTCTCCATCTTAAAATAAATAAAAATAAAATGATGAATACCGGTATCAGTACCAATCCGTATAATGCCCATATATTTTCAAATCTAAACATTTTAACTTCCGGTTAATGATTTAAAAACAGTATTCTTCAATAGAAATTCAACAAAGAGCAGAACAAAAGCAGCTATGGCCAAAGGATGAAAAAGCTCCGCTTTTTTTGAATATTGTTTCTCTTCTACTATTGTTTTTTCCATTTTATCAATCTCAGAATAAATAGCTTTTAGTTTTTCGTTGTTGGTGGCTCTAAAATACCTACCTCCGGTACTCTCAGCTATTTTTTTCAAAACAGGTTCATCAATTTCTACTTTTACATAGTCATAGGCATATTGCCCATTAGGATAAATACCCACTGGCGAGTAGGCCATTCCATTGGTTCCTACACCAATAGTGTAAATTCTAATCCCAAAAGGATGAGCCAAATCTGCCGCCAAATCTGGCGATACAGCACCTGCATTATTTACACCATCAGTAAGCAGTATAATTACTTTACTCTTAGCACTGCTATCCTTTATTCGCGAAATAGCTGTAGCCAGGCCCATACCTATGGCAGTACCATCTTGCAACATACCGGTTTTTATTTGACTGAATAAATTTTTTAGCACCGTATGGTCAGATGTTAAAGGGCATTGAGTAAAGCTCTCGCCACTGAAAATAACTAAACCTATCCTATCGTTTGGACGATTATCAATAAATTCTAAAGCCATCTTCTTAGATGCCTCCAACCTATCGGGTTTAAAATCTTTTGCTAGCATTGAAGCCGAAATATCAACTGCCATCACTATATCAATTCCCTCTGTTTTTACATCCTGCCAGCTATGCTTTGACTGTGGACGTGCCAATGCTACTATTAGAGCCGATAATGCCACACTGCGCATAATAATAGGCAAATGCCTCAGGTAAGATTTTAGCCCTTGTTTATAGGTGGTAAAGATATCTGTAGCCGTTGACACAAAATAATTGGAACGATAATACAATTTGAAAATATACCATCCCAATATAAGCGGCACCAATAGGAGCAGCCATAAAAAACCAGGATTTGCAAAACTAATATCCTTATACATTTTTAGATTCCTCCTGATTAAAGTTGACCAAAGTTTCATTCACAAAATCAAAAGCAAACTCAAGCACCTTCTCGTTTTCGAGTGGCAATGGACTTTCCTTGGCAAATTTTACCATATCGCTTAATACTAATACTTGAGTTAGTTTTTGTTTAAGTTGCTCGTTATTTATAACTAATCTGATACTTCTTAATATTTCATCACTGGTCATTTCCATAGCACCTATTTCATAGCGCCCTTCAATGTATGTTCTGATGGTATCAGAAATTATAATATGATATTCTTTTACTTGACCCTGCTGCCATAATTTTTGTTCCTTAAGCTGATTTAAGGCTTCTAGTGCTATTTCATGTGCAGGGCGCTTAACCACTACCGGCTCAGCAATAATAGTTTTTGGTTTTCTTATTTTTCTAAAATAATATATTAAAGCTAATACAGCAGCAATAACAACTATTCCTAAAATAATTTGGGTTTTATATTCCCAAATGCTAAAAGGAGCCTGAAGTATAGGTTTTATTTCCTTAATAGCTTTTGTTGTATCAACCGGAACGGTTTGTACTGTAAGTAACAAGGCCTCGGTAAGTAAGTTTTGAGTGGTATCGTCTTTTAATCGAAAACTAAAAGGCGGTATGGCAAAATAACCGCTATCGAAAGAAGTAATGGTTATGATTTGCTGATAGGTTATTTGATTATTGGCTGTGAGTGTATCAATTTTACTTTGGTTAACAATATCAACCTTCCCGATAAGGGTATCGGCCAAAGGTGGAAAAACAATATGCGCTTGTTGAGGTGTTGTGGCTGATAAAACTATATTGGTTTGTTGCCCTATTTTTATTTGATTTTTTTGTAATTGGGCATTAACCTTAACATTCTGCCCCATAAGCGTAGCAGGATTCATCATAAAGAGTATCCATAACCCAATACAAAAAAATATTATATATAAGCGTTTCATGTTATTTCTCTCTTCTTTTAAACAATTCTATCAATGGTCTTACATAGTTTTGGTGGGTAGCTATAGAGGTATTGTCAATATTATTTTTTCGAAATGTATTGACTAGGTTTTCCTGTCGCTTAAGCTGTTGTGCTTTATAGAAAGCTCTGAAATCTTTACTGCTAGTATCAACCCAGGTAGATTTGCCGGTTTCTGCATCTTTCAAATTAAGTAAACCTACTGCGGGTATTTCAGTTTCTTTTTCATCATATAAACGAATTGCTACCAAATCGTGTTTACGCGATGTTATTTTTAACGCATCTTCAAAATTATTATCTATAAAGTCTGAGATTAAAAAGGCTGTACAACGCTTCTTAATCATATTGGTAAAATAACGTAAAGCAACAGAAATATCGGTTCCCTGCTGACTAGGCTTAAACTCAATTAGCTCTCTAATAATACGCAAAACATGGGTGCGTCCTTTTTTAGGTGGAATAAATTTCTCTACTTTATCGGTAAAAAAGATAACGCCAATTTTATCGTTATTCTGCATAGCCGAGAAAGCCAATACCGCACAAATCTCGGTCAATAAATCTTGTTTAAGTTGCTTTTTTGTTCCAAAATTTCCGGATGCGCTAATATCTACCAGCAACATTACAGTCATTTCTCTTTCCTCTTCATAAATTTTTACGAAAGGATGATTAAAACGAGCCGTAACATTCCAATCAATGGTTCTTATATCATCTCCGGGTTGGTATTCTCTTACTTCACTAAAAGCCATTCCTTGCCCTTTGAACTTACTATGATATTCTCCCGAAAATATCTGATTAGAAAGTCCGCGTGATTTTATTTCAATCTTTCTAACTTTTTTAATAAGCTCTGAAGATTCCATGGCGCGAATACGTATAATTGGTAAACCGGAACTATGGTACTTCTACCACATTCAATATTTCATTAATAATATCTTCTGAGGTGATGTTTTCAGCTTCGGCTTCATAAGTAAGTCCTAAACGGTGGCGCATTACATCGGCACATATAGCCCTAACATCTTCGGGAATAACATAACCTCTACGTTTAATAAAAGCATAAGCTTTTGCTGCTAAAGCCAAATTAATACTTGCACGTGGCGATGCCCCAAAATTTATCATTTGCTCTAGTTTGTTCAACTTATACTCCTTAGGGAAACGTGATGCAAAAACAATATCTACAATGTATTGTTCTATTTTTTCATCCATATAAACACTTCTTACCACCTCACGTGCTTTAATTATATCCTGAGGTTGAATTACAGTATTAGGTTTGGGAAATTCTTGTAATACGTTTTGACGTATAATTTTTTTCTCGTCCTCACGTGATGGATAACCTATAACTATCTTCATCATAAATCTATCCACTTGTGCCTCAGGCAGCGGATAAGTTCCTTCCTGTTCAACCGGGTTTTGCGTAGCCAACACCAAAAATGGTTCGGGCAATTTAAATGTTTGATCACCTATGGTAACTTGTCGTTCTTGCATGGCCTCCAGCAAAGCACTTTGTACTTTAGCAGGGGCACGGTTAATCTCATCAGCCAAAATAAAGTTAGCAAAGACAGGTCCCTGTCTAATGGTAAATTCTTCTTTCTTTTGATTATAAATCATAGTACCAATAACGTCAGCAGGAAGTAAATCAGGCGTAAATTGAATACGACTGAAGTTAGCATGAATGGTAGATGACAACGATTTAATAGCAAGTGTTTTTGCTAAGCCCGGAACGCCTTCTAATAAAATATGACCATTTGACAAAAGACCAATCATTAAGCGTTCTACCATATACTTTTGCCCCACAATTACTTTATCCATCTCCATATTGATTAAGTCTATGAAGGCACTTTCGCGTTGAATTTTTTCATTCAACTCTCTAATATCAACCGATGTTGTTTCCATGTAGTATATTATTATTGATGATAGCTTAGTATGCAAATTTAAAACCGCATCTATTGAGTATGTGTCAAAAGGCTGTTAATTATTGTTAAACCAAATTGGCTAAAAGCCTCTCATAGCAAAGGTTTTAGACGATTTAACAAACACAAAATTGACACGTTAAAATCTGTATCGTTATGATATTTTTAAAGGATATAATTTATGTTCTACTTTTTATATCTTTATGCTAAAGAAATTCAAACCATGAACAGTAATAATAGAAGAGATTTTATTAAAAAAAGTGTAATGTTAAGCACTGCACTTTCTCTCCATTCTTTAAAAAATATAGCGAATAATAATCCTGTGCCTATAGTGTTAAGTACATGGAAATTTGGATTAAAGGCCAACGAAATTGCATGGCGCATAATTTCAAATAAAGGCTCTGCTCTTGACGCAGTAGAAATTGGAGTAAAATTAGTAGAAGCCGACCCTCAAGAAAGAAGCGTAGGATATGGCGGAAGACCCGATCGCGATGGGCGTGTTACCTTAGATGCTTGCATTATGGATTCTGAATTAAATATTGGTTCGGTGGCTTGTCTTGAACATATTATGCATCCCATATCGGTAGCTAGGGCGGTAATGGAAAAAACTCCCCATGTTATGCTTTGTGGTGAAGGGGCATTGAGTTTTGCTTTGAGTCAAGGTTTTGAGAAGAAAAATTTACTTACTCCTGAGTCGGAAAAAGAATGGAAGGAATGGTTAAAAACAAGTAACTACAAGCCACAGGTTAATATTGAAAATCACGATACTATTGGAATGATTGCCCTTGACCAACATGGTAACCTATCTGGTGCGTGTACTACAAGTGGCTTAGCCAATAAGATGCACGGGCGTATTGGTGACTCTCCAATTATAGGGGCAGGTTTATATGTTGATAACAATGTTGGTGCAGCCACCGCCACCGGGCATGGTGAGGAAGTTATACGTATTGCCGGCTCGCATCTTGTTGTTGAACTAATGAGGCAAGGCCGCAGCCCACACGAAGCGTGCAAAGAAGCAGTAAGTAGAATATTGAACAAGAAGAGGAGTAATATCCGGGATATTCAAGTAGGTTTTATTGCTATTAATAAAACCGGAGAATATGGGGCATTTTGTTTGCAAAAAGGCTTTAACTACGCAAAATACAACATCATAGGCAACCAATTAATAGATGCTGAATTTTACCTAAAATAAAAACAGCCGAAGTATTAGTACTCCGGCTGCGTTTTCTTATTACGAATAAAAATTATGCGTTTACATTAATTTTAGGAGCTGCCTCTCTTATTTCTTTGTTGGCTGCTTCAAAATATTGCTCAAAATTCTTTACAAATTTGGCTCCTAAATCATTAGCTTTTGCATCATAGGCATTTTTATCAGCCCAAGTGTTACGAGGGTTTAGAATTTCTTCGGGTACGCCCGGACAACTTAGCGGGAACTGAAGTCCGAACACCGGCAAAGTATCATATTTTACATGATCCAACTCGCCATTTAAGGCAGCAGTAATTAGTGCTCGGGTATAGCTCAGTTTCATACGACTTCCTGTACCGTATGCTCCACCGCTCCAACCGGTATTTACTAACCAAACATTTACCTTATTATGCTTTAATTTTTCGCCTAACAGCTCGGCATACTTGGTAGGATGTAAAGGTAAAAATGCTTTACCAAAACATGCTGAAAAAGTGGTTTGAGGCTCGGTAACGCCTACTTCTGTACCAGCCACTTTAGCAGTATAACCACTAATAAAATGATACATACTTTGCCCGGTAGTTAATTTTGAAATGGGCGGTAACACTCCAAAAGCATCACAGGTTAAGAAGAAAATATTTTTTGGTATTCCTCCCATAGAGGGGTTAACAGCATTACTTATATGATGAATTGGGTATGAAACACGGGTGTTTTCTGTTTTAGGGGTTTTGGTATAGTCAACGGTTGATGTTCCTTCAAAACACTCAATATTTTCAAGTAATGCACCAAATTTAACAGCATCAAAAATTTGAGGTTCCTTTTCTTTTGATAAATCAACGCATTTGGCATAGCAACCACCTTCAAAATTAAATACTGAGTTTTCACTCCATCCGTGTTCATCATCACCAATCAACCCTCTTTTTGGGTCGGCAGAAAGAGTAGTTTTACCGGTACCACTCAAACCAAAGAAAATAGCTGTGTCGCCTTCCTTACCAACATTGGCTGAACAGTGCATACTTAAAACTCCTTTTTCGTGAGGCAAGGTATAGTTCAATAAAGTAAAAATGCTTTTTTTAATTTCACCGGTATATCCCGAACCTCCAATAAGAATAATTTTTTTGGAAAAGTTCATAATTGTAAAATTATGCTGACGGGTTCCATCAATAGCAGGTGTAGCTTTAAATCCCGGAGCATTTATTATAGTCCATTCAGGTACAAAATTTAATAATTCTTCTTTTGTAGGACGTAAAAACAAATTGTCGGCAAAGAGATTGCTCCACGGAAACTCGGTAACGGTACGAATATTTATGCGAAACTCAGGATTTGCACATGCATAATTGTCGCGTACATAAATTTCTTTGCCTCCCAAGTAAGCAGTTACTCTATTGTAAAGGATATCCCAATTAGCACTATCAAATTTAAAGTTTACATCGCCCCACCATATAGTATCCTTGGTAATATCATCATACACAACAAACTTATCTTTTGGCGAACGCCCTGTAAACTCACCGGTATCAATGGCTAACGCACCTGTGTCAGTTAAAAAACCTTCCTCTCTTAAAATGGTTTCTTCAACCAATTCGGCCGGGTTTAGGTTCCAATAAGCAGCCGAAACATTTGACAATCCTAAATCGGCTATAGTAGCCGTTTTAGATTTTATCCCAAATTCGTTCATTTATTATTTAGTTTAGTTTAAAATATTAAAAACGGGGGCAAATTTAGTTATTTTATCAATAAAATCCTGAAAGTTTAGTTAAAATCCTTCTTTTGAATCATTACAAATTACCCTAAACGCAACTATATAAGGGCTTAGAGATATATTTTATGACCAAAAAAACTTATCAACTTTATTTACCAAAATAATCATTAAGAGCAAATCTCTAATCACATTAATATAGTTTTTAACCCAACATTTTCAATAATAAGGCTTATAATGCCCCAAATTTACCGGAACGAAAATCTTCGTATGCCTGAATTATCTCTTGGCGGCTATTCATTACAAAAGGACCTTGAGCCACTATGGGTTCATGTATGGGTTCGCCACTTAAAACCAAGATAATTGAATCGGCATGAGCTTTAATAGCAAACTCACGACCTTTATTGGCCATTAAAACAAAGTGATCGTTAGAAGCCTGTTCAGCATTATTTATGTGAATATCCCCTTCAATGACCAGTAAAGCGGTATTATAATTTTCGGGGAAATTAAATGTTACTTCAGCATTTCTTTTTAGTTTGGCATTATACAGGTGTAGTGGCGTATGTGTTTGCGCTACCCCGGCAGTTCCATTATACTTACCTGCAATAACCTCTATTTCTCCGCTATTATTTTCAAGATAAAATCTTGGAATATCATTATTTTGAATTGACTGATATTTGGATGGGTTCTTCTTTTCCTTGGAAGGTAAGTTAACCCAAAGTTGAACCATTTGAAATTCTCCACCTTTCTTACTCCATTCTTTTTCGTGAAACTCTTTGTGTAACACGCCCGATCCGGCAGTCATCCATTGTACATCGCCTTCGCCTATAACGCCACCTCCACCACTATTGTCTCTATGTTCAATTTTTCCTTTATAGGCAATAGTTACAGTTTCAAAACCTCTATGTGGATGTACCCCTACTCCCCTTGGCTCAACACTGGGTTCAAAAAAAAACTTAGAATTATAATCCATTAAAATAAATGGATTCATGCGTTGCATACTTAAACAGCTAATGCTAGGAATAAAGTTATGTACTCTAAACCCATTTCCAACAAAATGTGGTGCATTGGGGCTAAAAATCATTTCTACTTTTTTCGTTGTCATATCGCTTATATTCTGATATTTTACAAAAATAGTTCATACAGTATATTAATATCTTAACCCATGATAAGATTTTTTCGATGTGATTATATCCTATAAAATGAATTTAGAATTGTTACCTGAATTAGGAGTTTTTTAGCTAAAAGGAGGCAAGTGGAAATACTACTGACAACCCCTTTAGCTTTGGTTTTAAAAGAATATGGTTTGTGTGATAAAATAAATTTCTTTACGCTATTTCAAAAATGTTCCCTTAATTTGCACAACAACTATTTAATCAAAAAATTGCTATTTTGAAAAAGATAACTATTGCCATTGATGGCTATTCTTCGTGCGGGAAAAGCACTCTGGCCAAAGCATTGGCAGTTAAACTAAAATATAAGTATGTTGATACAGGTGCTATGTATAGGTGTACCACACTGCATTTAATGCGTTGTAATATTATTAAACATAATGAACCTATCAATCATTTGGACGTAATAAACGAATTAGACAATATACATATTACTTTTAAGTACAATGCCGCATTACAATTTAGCGAAGTGTATTTAAATAATGAAAATGTGGAAAAAGAAATCAGGCAAATGGCAGTTTCAGAAAATGTAAGTAAAGTAAGTGCCATTAAAGAAGTACGTCATAAAATGATTGTTTTGCAAAAGCAAATGGGTAAAAACAAAGGTATAGTGATGGAAGGTAGAGATATAGGTACTGTGGTATTTCCAGATGCAGATTTAAAATTATTTATGACTGCCGATATTGAAGTACGTGTTAAAAGAAGGTATGACGAGTTATTGAGTAAAGGCACGCATATAACTTATGATGAAGTTAAAAAAAACCTGGTAGAGAGAGATTATGACGATACTCACCGTAAAGAAAATCCTTTAATAAAAGCAAATGATGCCATTATTTTGGATAATAGTGATTTAAACCCCCAGCAACAATTAGACTTTGTTTTAAGGCTTATTGAAGATTTAAAACTTATTTCGGAAGAATAGCTTAAAAGCACATATAAGTGAGTGTTCGAAATCCTATCCCGTTTATTTTTATTACTGTTCTTATTGATTGTATAGGGATAGGAATTATAATTCCTGTAATTGCTACTATTATTAGCGAGATTGGTCAAGTACCCGTAAACAAAGCCACCACCTACAGCGGTATAATGATGACCGGCTATGCACTGATGCAATTTGCATTTTCTCCATTGTTAGGCAGTTTAAGCGACAGATTTGGAAGAAGACCTGTACTTCTTTTATCATTGTTTGGTTTGGGTGTCAATTATCTTTTTCTAACTTTTGCCCACACTTTAGCATTGTTCTTTCTTGGCAGGGTTATAGCGGGTATTTGCGGGGCAAGTTTTTCTACGGCATTTGCGTGTATTGCTGATGTTAGCCCTCCCGAAAAAAGAGCACAAAATTTTGGTTTGGTAGGTGCTGCTTTTGGATTAGGTTTCATCATAGGCCCTGTTTTAGGTGGTTTGTTCAGCGAGTTTGGAAGTCGTGCGCCTTTTGCGTTAGCTGCTGTTTTATCATTTATTAATTGCATTTACGGATACTTTATTTTACCCGAGACCCTAAAACCTGATAACAGAAGACCATTCAATATAAAAGATGCCAATCCTTTCAGAACATTTATACAACTGAGAAATAATAAAAATATTCAACCCCTTGTTATCAGTATGTTTCTGTTGTATATGGCGGCTCAGGTTATGCCATCAATTTGGGCATTTTATACTAAGTTCTTATACCAATGGAGCGATATAGAAATTGGCTATTCAATGGGTTTTGTAGGAATAATGATTACCATAGTGCAAGGCGGCTTAATACGTTTTTCACAAAAAAAATTAGGCACGTCAAAATCTATATACTTCGGATTGTTTATGTATGTTTTGGGATTAGCATTGTTTTCATTTGCCAATAAAGCCTGGATGATGTATGCTTACACCTTTATATACTCGCTTGGGGGTATTGCCCCTCCAACTATACAGGCCTTAATATCATCGCAAGTTTCGCCTAAAGAACAAGGCAATTTGCAGGGCATGTTAACGTCATTAAACAGCTTAACCTCCATACTTTCGCCCCTAATCATGACCAATTTATTTTATCAATTTACCAAAAATACTCAAGGGATATATTTTCCGGGGGTGTCCTTTGCCGCAGCTGCTATTTTTGTTATTATTGGTATTTGGTATGCCCGAAAAGGACTTATAAGGCATAAAAACTAAGCATGGGCAATACTTCGTATTTTCTGCTTTATCAATTATAATTAATTCTTTACTTTTGTAGGAAATTTTTTAAACCATGGAAGTTAATATTGATGCAAATTCAGGTTTTTGCTTTGGAGTGGTATATGCCATTCAAATGGCAGAAGATGAGTTGGCCGGAGGGGGAAAACTATATTGTTTAGGAGACATTGTTCATAATAATATGGAAGTGGATAGACTAAGAGCAAAAGGATTAGAAATAATTACGCATGAGCAATTAAGTCAATTAAGAGATGTAAAGGTGCTTATTCGCGCACATGGCGAACCTCCCTCAACATATTTGATAGCTGCAGAAAACAATATTGAACTTGTTGATGCCTCGTGCCCTGTAGTGTTAAAACTGCAAAACAGAGTTCGTCAAGGTTTTGAAACCTCAGAGAATGATGGTGGTCAATTGGTAATCTTTGGGAAAGAAGGACATGCCGAAGTTAACGGATTGGTTGGTCAAACTAAAGGCAAAGCCATAGTAGTAATGACTGAAGAAGACTTGGATAAAATAGATTATACACGACCAATACGTTTGTTTTCGCAAACTACAAAAAGTACTAAAGGCTTTAGTAATCTTGTACTACAGATAGAAAAAAGAATAAAACAAGCCGGTGGCGACCCAAATATGCTTTTTGAATCTAACGATACCTTATGCCGACAGGTAAGTAACCGTGAGCCTCAATTGCGAAACTTTGCTTTAAAGCATGATGTTGTTATTTTTGTTAGCGGCAAGAAAAGCTCTAACGGAAAAGCCTTGTTTGATACGTGTAAAGCAGAAAATGAACGCTCATATTTTATTTCAGAGGCTTCTGAATTAAGTCCCGAATGGTTTACCGATGCCCAAACGGTTGGCATTTGTGGCGCAACATCAACTCCTATGTGGTTGATGGAAAATGTAAAAAAAGTTATCGAAAAAATTAATACTGATTTAACTTTATCTGATTCTCATCCATAGTGATAGGGAAAAATATTTCAACTCCTCAATATAGTTAATTTTACCTTATGTCAAACAGAGTGCAGCTTAGCAGCGACAGAAAAACCTTAGAAATTCCTTCTATTACTGATACAACAAAGTTTAAAATATTGATGGTATGGTTTGTTTTGTGGACCATTAGCGGAATAGTTGTTTTTAGTCAGTTTTTTACTAATAGTTCGCGTGAAGAGAAAATGTGGTATGCTATTTGGATGGCGTTTTGGGCATTCTTTGAATATAAAGCCAGTGTACTCATGACTTGGAGAAGAAATGGGAAAGAAATTTTTCTGTTTAACGAAAATGGCTTTGTTTATCGCAGAGATGTTAACGGCAGAGGTATTGATAAAATTTATAATAGCAAATTAATCAGCAATCTGCGTGTAGTTAATTTTAAAGACCGAAAGGTACAAGCACGTGTGCAACCCTACTATTGGAGCATGGGTGCAGAAACTGTTTTTTTTACTTATGAAAATAAAGACGAGGCTGTAGGTTTGCAACTAACCGAAGATGAAGCATTACAGTTATTAAAAATAATGAAAAACAGACTTAATAAGCCTTAACTGAGCTTCAAAATATTATTAATAAAGCACATTTATGCTTATCTAAAAAGGACTACTTATTATGAAGTTTTCTCTTTAAACGGCTTAACGACTCGGGGGTTATACCGATGTACGAAGCTATATGCTTTTGGGTAGAACGCAGTTCAATGCCTTTTATTTTTTGTAATAAGTTCTCATATTTGTCTTGTGCCGTTCCTCGCTGATTTAAAGTAATACGGTGTTGCAGTGCCACATAACTTCTTTGCACAAGTATTCTGAAAAAACGTTCAAATTTGGGAATTTGTTCATATACCTTTTCTAAATCATTTTTATGAATAATCAATACCGTTGTATCTTCTGTGGCCTCAATATTATAAGCAGATTCGCTTCCGGTTATAAAACTATATAAATCTCCAATCCAATAATCTTCTACCGCAAATTGTATTACATGTTCTGCTCCGTTTTCATCAATGGTATAGGTAATTAAACAGCCCGAAGTTATAAATCCGGTATAATTGCAAACTTCACCGGCACTCAGAAATTTATGCTTCTTAGGAATATTTCGCAGAACTAAATATTTACTGAAAGTATCAAACTCACTATCCGACAATACAATCAGTTTTTCAATATTTGCTCTAATTAACGATAATCTGCTATTCATAAAATACACACTATGAGTGTCAAATATAAACTATATTATCAATATATCAACCTCATGTAACATATCGTAATTAAACGAAGTTTCGATTTAATCCTGTGCCTGACTGCCTTTGGCAGGTTGAATAAAGCTTTGAAACTACAGTCGCAAAATAATATTATGGTGTTTTAAAAAAATAGGTGTGCTTTTAAAGCCAACTGTTTTTTTGGGAATCTACCGTGTAACACAGCATCAGTTACTTTCGTATTAAAGTAACCGTGCCATGAATCTCTTTAGGAGGAATATTATTTTTGCTTTGTGCATTTCCAACATAAAAATACACTCCATCGGGGCAATTTTTTCCACTATCAATATGTGTTCCGTCCCAACCTCCGTCAATTCCATTCCAATAGCCTACTTTTTGTCCCCAACGGTTGTAAATAACAACTTCCAGCGATTGATAATTTGTATTGAAAATACGAAACTTATCGTTTAAGCCATCGCCATTAACTGTAAATACATTAGGCACAAAGAGCGAATCGGGCAATGGTTCTTCACAGTATTTGGTTTGAATATTAAAGGTATCTTTTGAAGAGCAAATTCCTGCTGACTCGTTATAAACAACTACATAAGTACCCGGTTGGTTAACCTCCAGTATTTGCCCTTCAAAACCGGTATTCCAAACATAATTTATTCCGCTTCCGGGATCTAATCGTATTAGATCGCCCTCACAAATGGTACTATCGGTATAGGAGCTTGAGCCGGGTGCTTTTAAGCTTATTGTTATTGAATCTTGTCCTTTACAGGCAAGTGCCCCAAAGCTTGTTACTTTAATAGTGTAGGTTGTTGTTTGGTCAGGGATAACAAATGTTTCTTGGGTAGTTGCAAAGGTTGAGTCATTTACCATCCAATAATAATTATAGTTACTGCCGGCAGGTGTGGAAAGCGTAAAAGGAATTCCGGGGCATATAGTTGTATCATTGCCTGCGTCAACCGTTGGCAAAGGCCGCACCATAATATTTTTTGTACCATTAGCCACTCCACAACTATTTACAGCGTGCAAATAGACCGGTACCGAACCTGTATTGGGGAAATAAATATTTGTAATATTATTCAAAGTATCTATAATTTGTCCGTTGTTACTTGTACTCCAATGGTAATAGGTATTATTCTGCAATATACCGTTAAACGTTGCTGTATCACCAACACAAACCTGATTGGGGCCTGAGACGGTAACTGATGGCGGCCCAATAACAGTTATCTTGGCTGTATCTGAACCCGGACCTACGCATCCATAATTGGTCTCGACCACACTCATGTAAAAATTTCCTGTTTGGTTAAACAATACACCTGTATATTGATCTGTACTCCAATTAGTTTGGTTATTTAAAGTCCACACATAGCTTGAATTACTATTATAAGGTAACATTGTGAAATAAATTGCTGACCCTAAACAAATGGTTGAATCGCCAACAGGAATAAAACCGGTAAAGTTAGTAGGATTGTAAGCATATACTCCTAAAGGAACATCTTCAGGTGCTCCTATTACTACTCTAATTAATGTTCCTAAACTATTCCACATATTAGAGCTGTTTGTAGCTATTATTCTGGCATAATATAAGCCGGGCATTAAACCTAAAGCCATTAAACCATTTAAATCCGGAATACTTACAGGCATAATTGTATCACCGGTAGCTTCAATAGACCCCAAACCACCTGTATTTACCACAGAAAATGTCATGCTGCTGAGCAACTGTAATTTAAACTCATTTCCGGGGTTATACACAGCATTTGAGTCGTATTGGTGTACCTGAATTGTACAAGTAGTATCATACCCCGTAGTAGTAGTAATACATGCTTTTATATCCTGATGGTCATTAGTAAGAATATCGCAATTCCTGATACAAAAAGGACCATAAACACTTCCAATAGCGCTTGGATTAATAGATATTACACGAATGTAATAATTACATCCCGGAGGTATAGGATGAAACAAAGGGCTGAGTAAACCTGATACATTACCCGGTAATGAACCTAAGGCAGGGTCATAAGTGTTGGAGTTAGGAAATGTTCCTAAAACATTTGGGTTAGGCGGAAAATTTCCGGCCGAGTCAGACAATTGAGCTACATAAGTATTATTAACGAAAACCCCGGTAGAAAAGAATGGAATATCAATAACACTACCTACACAAATTGTATCAAGAGGGTTTGATAACATGACGGGTTCAAGCGTTGTAACGGTATTTCCGCAATGCAACACTTCAAAGCAATTACTAACCATGCTAACCACATTTGGGGTAACATCAATACGTGTAATCCTTATCTTATAGCAAACTCCGGGAGGTGTACTGGCAGGAATGTTTAATGACAATACAGGGTGAATATTCAGATTGTTTAATTGATAAATTCCTAAACTGGTTGGATTATTGAAGTTACCTGAAGCATTGCTTAATTCTATCTGGTAAAAACCACTACCACACAAAGGATTACTTAATGAAAAATAGGCTAAGAAATTAAAATTTTGGCATACCGGAACTTGTTTTAACGAATCAATAGTAATACCAACCATATTAACATCAAAGTTGCCTACAACTCTTATATCGTCAATTGCAAATGAAGTTTTTATGTTACTGTTGGTACTGTTGTTTGTCCATCTGAAACCTATTCTCACATTACTTTTATTATCAAAAACAGGATCTATCAGCTCGGTATATTTCCATTTATTAGTATTTCTATAAACCGCACCGGGAAAAGGAGTCCATGCACCATTATTGATACTGTAATAAGTTTGACCGTATGCATTAGTACTATCGCCCTTACATAAATAGTAATAAGCAACAGTAACTCCGCTAAACCCTAAAGTACAAAACTGTTTTACTACAGTAAATCGATCTGATGCATTTTGGGGATTATATATAGCGTTTGAAACACCATTGTTTGCGGCACTTACCGAGTCGTATATATGTAAATACTGACTGTTGGGATGAGTAATTAATCCTCCCACAGTACTGTCTTGAGAAATAGTATTGGGGTATAATCCATTACCACTGTATGAATTATTAATAATCCATTTGTTTGACCCGGTATTAGCAGCTATTCCTGTATCATTTAAAGTGGTAATATAAGTCCCGCTTTCAAAGTCTTCGGAAGTTATAAGTGTATTTTGCGCATATATTTTGCAAGCAAAAACAGAGAACAAAATTCCCAGAATAAAAATGATTTTTTTTTCCATAGCGAATTTGTTTTTAGTAATTTTAGAATAAAAGTATTAAGCAATTTTAACAAATGCAAATTGTTTTACGTAATTATTTATAATTTTATGATTTTACTAAAATTTGTACCTTAGAGAAAAATTATGACCATTTGCTTTGTTTAACTAATAACTAAAAGATTGTTTCTGAAGTATAAACACATATTGTTATTCTGTATGTTACTCGCAACAAGGGTTCAAGCTACACACCTAATGGGAGGTGAAATTACTTGGACTTGTTTGGGTGGAGGAACTTATCAATTTCATATGAAGGTTTATCGCGACTGCTTAACTGCTGTTCCTATTACCAATAATGGCCCAATTGCCTTAACGGTACACAACCATCCAAGCGTATCCTCTATACCCATGAGTATTATTGACTCTACAGATATTTCACCACAGTGTAATGGAGCAGGGCCAACTTATAATTGTTTGAGTCCTAATGGAAATACAGCAGTTAAAGAATATATTCTAATATCCAATCCGGTTAATTTACCTGGAGTGCCTCCACCACAAGGCTGGATATTCTCTTGGAGTAACTGTTGTAGAAATTCTGCAATTACCAACTTGGCCTTAAATTTTAGTAGCCCCGGAAATTCTACCAATGGGTTTACTTTGCGTGCAAAAATGTTTGCCTATAATGGTCAAAACGCCTCACCTTGTTTTGATTCCTCACCTGTTTTCCAGGAACGCCCAAGTATAATAATTTGTGGGCAAACACCTTACACCTATAATCCCAATGCTTATGACCCTGATTTAGATTCAATCAGCTATGAATTTGACATACCTCTTGATTACTTACCTCCGGGGGCTGCTTTTACGGCTAGCAATCCGCCTCCGGTACCGTTTGAGTCGGGCTATAGCATGCAAAATCCTTTTCCCGGTGTCGCTCAAAATCCCAATAATATTCCGGTTGTCTTAAACAGTCAAACAGGCGAAATATCATTTACTGTTTACAATATTGGCAACTATGTGCAAGTAATTAAAGCAACAGCCTATAAATGCGGGCAAAAAGTTGCTGAAATATATCGTGAAATTCAAACAGTCATATTATCGTGTGGGGCAAATTTTCCTCCGGTAGTTACTGCCCCATTTATTAATACCAGTACCGGGCAATACACCAATTATGTTGATACAGTAACAGCCGGTGATGTGGTGCAATTTTCTATAACAGGAACCGATAATGGATATTTACCTACAGGTTTCCCTCAAAGCATAGTTTACACCGCACAAGGCGGGCAGTTTGGAGACAACTTTACCAATCCCAATGCAGGCTGTGATTTTTTACCTTGTGCTACACTCAGTCCGCCCCCACCTCAAACAGGAACAGGTTCCCTTACATTAAATTTTAACTGGCAAACAAGTTGCGAACAAGTGGCAACTTTTGACCAATGTATTACTAACTTTAACGCCCATACATTTACATTTACTTTTAGTGATGATTATTGTCCTGCCCCTTCCTATGCGGTAGTTACAGCAACTATAGTCGTCAAGGCCATACCTATAGTTAAATCCCCAAAATTACATTGTGCCAATGTTTTATCTAATGGTGATGTGGAACTTACCTGGGAAATACCCGAAGATACTGCTTCAACCTTCAACAGTTATCACATTTACAGTGCTACAAGCCCCAATGGCCCATATACCATTGTTGACAGTGTTTTTAATTATAACCAAAGTACTTATACGCATGTTGGAGCCGGGGCAAATACAGGTTCCAGATATTATTTTGTAAAAACCCGTTCGGGCTGTCTCGGAAAGGTGCTTGTTCCTGCCTTAGACACCTTACAAACAATTTATTTAGATATTGGGCCGGCATCGAATAATAATTACACTGTCACATGGAATGCACTACATACACCACCATTATCAAGTTCATACCCTTTTTATCGATTATACAAAAAAATAAACAATGGTCCTTGGACACAAGTTACAACAACTTCTAATTTTAGTTATGATGATAATTTTGTGAACTGCCATGTTTTGGTAAAATACAGAGTTGAATTACAAGACTCATTAGGCTGTATTTCTACGTCAAATGTAGATAGTGCTTTGTTTACAAAGACCACACCACCACCGGATTTAGCTTTGGATAGTGCCAGTGTAATACTATCCAACCAGTTGGTTTGTTTAGGTTGGGCTCCTTCTACCGATAATCAGGTTTATGCCTATTTGATTATGCAGGAAATTAATGGAAATCTTGTCCCTATTGATACGGTTTACGGACTCAATAACACATCGTACATCAACAATAATGCAAGCCCCGGCAATGGGCCTGAAATATATGGTATTGCTCCTATAGACAGTTGTAACAATGTTGGAAATATAACGGTATTGCATCATACCATTTTTTTGACTAAAGATATTAATAGTTGCCTTGGAAAGGCTGATTTGATATGGAGTCCATATTTTGGGTTTAGCGGTATCAGCAAATATTTAATTTATGTCAAAGAAGATAATCAGCCCTACCAGTTAGCTGCCACAGTTTCGGGCAGTACACAAAAATACTCATATACCAACATGAATAATTCATCTACCTATTGTTTTTATGTACGTGCTTTGAGTACACAGGGAAATATTTCGGCCGCCAGCAATGAGGTTTGCTTTGTGGCTAATGTTATTGATTTAGCCGATTATACATATTTAAACTATGCAACTGTTGAAAATGATTTTACTGCTGAACTAAAATGCTATATTGACACTTCTGCCGATATTTACAGTTACTTGGTTACTCGCAAAAATATACCGGGTGGCACTACCGATACTTTAGGAATATTTACAATTGATACTTATGACGAGTTTATTCGACACTTCGACAATAGTGCTAAAACCCAGGAAACTGCCTATGAGTATCAGATATTTGTTATTGATGCTTGTGGAAATTTAACCGGTATTAGTAATATTGGAACAACAGTACTGCTTGAAGGAAAAGCTTTGGCAGGCTTCGTAAATCAACTAAAATGGAGTGATTACCGCGAGTGGGACGGAAAGGTTATGCATTATAATTTGTATTCGTGCGATGATTATTTAAAACATAATGCATCACTAATTTCTACCGTTGACAGCGCAGGAAAATTAATAGAACATGATGTTTCTGAAATAACTCCTCCTAACGGCAAAATATGTTATTACGTTGAAGCTGTAGAAGGTTCAGGAAATCAATTCGGGTTTACCGAAAAAAGCTATAGTAATGTAATATGTTTAGAGCAAGAACCTGTATTATATATTCCTAATGCTTTTGTAATTGATGGACACTCACCCAACTTTGGACCAAAAGGTATTTTTATTAATATGGCAGCTACTTATGAGTTTACTATATGGAATAGATGGGGAGAGAAAATATTTGAAACTACTACTCCGGGGCAAAACTGGGATGTAACCTATAAAGGCTCAAAAGTACCTCAAGGAGTGTATTTATATATGCTTGATTTTACTTCCATAAAAGGTAAAACTATACATCGTTCGGGCATTGTTACGGTTATTGATTAAGTTTCTTTTTATGAAAAATCGCCCTATTTTACATATTTTTTTTCTGCTATTTATCGTCATTATTTGTGCTATTTCATGTAAAAAGAAAGCCGAAAATTTAAAACCCGTTATTGAAATTATTTTACCTAAGAACGGTGCCGTTTACACCGCTGATGATGAGATAATAGTAAGATTTAAAGTAACAGATGACCAATTAATAAAGGCAATTCGTGTAGGAGTAAATGATGAAAATAATATTGCTATTGCTACACCACAGTCTTTTGAAATAAATCAGAAAGAGGTTGAGAAGGAAGTAATATTCAAGCTCAACAATCCTACTCATCAAAGTGGGAAATACTATATCACTATAGTGGCATTTGATGAAGAGTCAGAAACAAAAAAATATATCGAAATTACTATTCTTGAAGCTGCGCGGAAGCTAATAGGTTTCATAGTTTGTTCGAATAATACAAGCAATACATCATTGCTAAATATATATAATTCTCTTGGAGAATATCAACAAAGTATCAGCTTTGATTCAAAAGTAAACAATTATTATTTTTTTCCCTTATCGCAGAGTGTACTAACAGTATTAAGCTCACAAAAGGCTATGGCATATAGTATTCCCGGGCTGTCAAAAGTTTGGGAATATGCCAACTCAATTGTATCGGGAATTAATAAGGACGAAAATAATTTTTATCTGCATAAAACCAGTCATTATACTACACGTATAAACTCCCTTAACTATACTGATATCAATAATTTTTATGACCCTGCATTTTACTATTATCCTCAACTGGCGGAAACCGGTAATAACATAGTATGTACCTATCAAAAATCATTAAATAACAACGAACAAAATAAAATAACATGCTTTGATTTAAATACCAGTGGTATTGTTAGAGATTTGCTCTGTGCCTATCATATAAAATCAATGGTACATTTACAAAACAATGTTTTTGCGCTTAACTATTCCGATGCCAACAATAATCATCACATAGGGATGTTCAGCTATACAAGTAATGATATTACACCAATTTACAGTAGCTCTTCAGACATATATTCATTGATTAAAATTTCTGATAATAAGTTATTATTACATCAGTCCTCAAGCTTATCGGAATTTAGTTTACAAAACTACTCCTTGTTACCTCTACTCAACAATAGTAGTATTTTTGATTTTACCTATAATGATTTGAATAGCGAGATATACACTGTAGAGAGCATGGCAATAAAAAAGTACAATTTAAGTGGAAATTTATTACAGTCTATTCCGCTGCCCTATCAACCAAGTATGATAAGATTAATGTACAACAGATAGAGAATGAATATGAATTATAAAAGTTTATAAATTAAGAAATGGATTAAATTCTTACGCCTATCAGTAAAATATCATCAACTTGTTCATAGTTGCCTT
>WBZR01001046.1_pt1 | contig 37990 bp, 35 predicted proteins | sample 5204231 | NCBI WGS metagenome assembly WBZR01 (sample SAMN12412403, study PRJNA552823) | activated sludge metagenome | isolation source: activated sludge from anammox sidestream of wastewater treatment plant... | place: USA: Virginia | collected 2017-08 | reverse complement strand
CTGCAGCGCATCGTCGGAGCGAAGGGCCTTGTGCTGCGCGTGCAGGAAGCGGCGGAGTTGCCCGCCGTGATGCGCGGCGCGCTCGAGCGCCGCCGCGCACGCGTCGAGCGCGGGCCCTTCGCAGTGGCGCAGGCCGCGCCGCTGCCCTTCGCGCCCGGCACCTTCGACGCCTGGCCGGAGGTCGACGCCTACCTCGCGACGAAGGCACGCCCGGGTGCCGCCGTGGTGCTGCGCAGCGCGCGCGGCGACCCGCTGCTCGCCTGGCAGCGCGCGGGGCTGGGCCGCGTCGTCGCGCTGACGAGCGGCCTCGGCGCCTGGACACCGCGCTGGCTGTCCTGGGCGGCGTGGCCGCAGCTGGCCGGCGGCCTCGCCGAGTGGGCCGGCGGTGCGTCGCGCGCCGGCCTGGCCGCGCTGACCGTGCGCGAAAGCGGATCCGGCCTGCAGATCGAGGTGGCGCAGCGCGCGGTCGACGCTGCAGGCGCTGACCCGGGGCCGCTCGACCTGCAGGTCGACGCGCCGGGCGGGCGCGGCCGCGTCGTGCCGGCCGAACCGCTGGCGCCCGGCCGCTGGCGCGCCGAGCTGCCGACGGCCGGACCCGGCCTGTACACGGTGACGGCGGCCAACGCGCTGGGCAGCGTGCGCGGCCTGTACCTGCTGCGCGCCGGCAAGGAAGACGATGCCTGGGGCACGAACCCGGAGCTGGCGCGCTGGCAGGCCGCCGGGCTGCTCGAGCGCTGGCGGCCCGGCGCGCTGCAGGGCTTGCGCGCGCCGCCCGGTGCCGAGCCGCCGCCCGACCGCTCGCTGCTCGCGCTCGCGCTGGCCTGCTTCGCCGCGGGCATGCTGGTCGACCGCTGGCCGCCGCGCGCGCAGGCGCTGCGTACGCTGCGGCGCCACGGCCGAGCGCTGCTGGCGCGGCGGGCCGGGCTCAGGCGCGACCGGTAGTACGCCGGCGCGACGGCACGGTTGCGGCGCAGTGCAGCGGCGGGCCCCTGCGCGTGTTCAGCGCCCGCCCTGCACGAAGGCGCGCGCCCAGTCGCCGCGCGTGCCGGCAGCGATCTCGGCATGCGGCGCGTCGACCTCGAGGCAGCCGTCGCGCATCAGCACCACGCGTGCGTCGAGTTCCACCGCGTCGGCCGGGTCGTGCGTGACGATGATCGCCGCCTGCCCTCGGGCAAGCTGCGCCTTGAGCCGCACGACGAGATCGGCGCGCGTCAGCCGGTCGACGTTGCCGAAGGGCTCGTCGAGCAGCAGCAGGCGCGACGGGGCCGCCAGGGCGCGCGCCAGCGCGACGCGCTGCGCCTCGCCGCCCGACAGGGTCGCGACATCGCGGCCGTCCATGTCGGCCAGACCCATGTCGGCCAGCGCGGCGCGCGCGCGCGCGCGGCGCGTCGGGCGGTCGACGCCGCGGATCGCGAAGCCGGCGTTGTCCACCGCGTCGAGATGCGGAAACAGCGTCGCATCCTGGAAGGCAACGGCCAGTTGCCGGCGCTGCGGCGGCACCAGCACGCGCCCCGGCGCCGAAGCGAGCGCGCCATGCAGCCGCACCTCGCCCGCCGTGGGCGCGTCGAACCCCGCGACCAGACGCAGCAGCGAGGTCTTGCCGCTGCCCGAGCGTCCGAGGATGGCCAGCACCTCGCCGGCGGCCATCGCGAGGCTCAGATCCGACACCACGGCACGACCGCCGACGACCCGGGACAGACACGAGATGGACAGCAAGGCGACTCCCGATCGGATGGGCCTGTGGGCCGGCGGCTCTCAGCGCCGCGCGGCGTCCAGCCGGGCCATGCGCCACCACAGCAGCGCCAGCGGCGCGAGCATCAGCGCCTGCGACAGCAGCACCCACACGGCCGCGCGGTCCATGTTCTGGAAGCGCGCGAAGGCGTAGATCTTGAGCGCCAGCGACGAGTAGCCGAAGGGCTGCAGCGTCAGGCTGAGATCGAGCTCCTTGACCGCCTCCAGGAAGACGAGCGCGGCGCCCAGCAAGAGCGCCGGCCGCACATGGCCGGCGAAGGCCAGCGCGCGCGCTTGCAGCGGCCCGCAGCCGAAGGCGCGCGCGGCCTCGATCAGCGCCGGCGGCGTGCGCCTGAGCGCGTCGAGCATCGGCAGCATCGCGAAGGGCATCAGCCGCAGCGCCACGGGCACGACGACGAGCAGCCGCGTGTCGCGCAGCGGCCCCAGCCGCTCGGCGAGCCAGCTGCCGTCGCGGCTCATCATCACGAAGGCCAGCGCAAGCACGAGCGGCGGCAGGAAGTAGTTGAGCAGGAACAGCCAGGGCATGCGCTCGGCCAGGCGCGAGCGCGCGCCGGCGCGCATGACGAGTGCCGTGAGCGCGCACACCACGAACACGGTGACGGCGACGGCCAGCGCGGTCGCCGCGGTGTTGAGCACGTCGCCCGGGATGGCGGCAAAGCGCGTGCGCTGCCAGGCCAGCACGGCCCAGCGCAGCGTGAAGTACTCGGGCACGAAGAAGCCCGGCAGCGACCAGGCGCCGCACCAGGCGACGAGCGCCGCCGCCGCCGGCGCGGCGAGCGGGCGGCGCGCCGCCGCCGCGGCGGCGGGCGGCACCGGGTTCTGGCTCATGATCGAGGTCGAGGCCCAGGCCGCGGCGATGACCAGCAGCACCGCGGGCAGGGTGAGCACGGTCGAGACGATGGCGGCGACGTTCGAGCTCTGGCTGGCCAGCCAGAGGTTGTGGATGCCGACGCTCAGCGTGTCGATGCCCAGGCGCTCGGCGGTGGCGTAGTCGCCGACCACCTGCGCGCAGACGATCATCGCCGCGGCCGCGGCCGGCACCGCGTACAGCGGCAGGTGCACGTGCCGCACGCGCGCGGCCCGGCCATGGCCGAGCGCCGCCGCCAGCTCGGCAAAGGCGCGCGGCATGCGCGCCGCGGCGACGCGGAAGACGACGAAGACGTAGGGCGCGCTGGCCAGCCCGAGGTTCAGCGCCAGCGCGTGGCGGCTCGCGAAGAAATCGTGCGAGAACATCACCGTCCAGCTGTTGCCGGCGACCGACGGCGCGAACAGCAGCGGCAGCAGCGCCAGCACGCCGACCAGGCCGCGGCCACGGAACTCGAACCGGCTCACCAGCACCGCCGGCAGAGCGCCGACGGCGAAGGCCAGCGCCGTCGCCTCGAGCGCAACGAGCAGGCTCGCCAGCGCCTGGTGGGGCAGCGTGGTCGACGCGAAATGCGCGAGCCAGCCGCCCTGCGTGAGGATCGGCAACGCCGCCCACAGCAAGCAGCCGGCGGGCAAGGCAGCGGCGGCGGCCAGCACGGCCGCCGCGATCCGGCGCCCGGCCTCAGAGCCTGTGAAGACCGGAGTCACGCCCGCGGTTCATCGGTTCACCGGCCTTCAGCGCTCGGCGTCGAACTTGAGCTCGTTGACCAGCTTGATCATCTCCTCGCGCTTGCCGGCCATCGCCGCCAGCGGAACGAAATCGATCTTGAAGCGTCCGCCCACGAGACCTTGCTCGGCGCCGAGCCTGACCATCGCCGGCGCCACCGGCACATCGGGGCGCACCGAGTACTGCTTGGTGGCATCGACCATCAGCTGCTGGCCCTCGCGCGAGGCGACGAACTCGAGAAACTGGAGCGCCAGTTCGCGGTTGGCCTTGTTCTTGGTCAGCGCCGAGGCCGAGCGCATGACGAAGCTGCCCTTGCCGCCCTGGTCGGGGAACACGACGCTCACGGCGTCGGCCCAGGCCTTTTGCTGCGGGTTGGCCTGCATCAGCGCGTAGTAGTAGCTGTTGATCACCGCGACGTCGCACTTGCCCTCGTAGATGCCGCGCGCCTGCTCGCGGTCGTTGCCCTTGGGCGTGCGCGCGAGGTTGTTGGCCAGGCCCTGGACGAGCGCGCGCGCCCTGGCCTCGCCGTACGAAACCGCGAACTGGCCGAACAGCGCCAGGTTGTAGTCGTGGCTGCCCGAGCGGATGCACACGCGACCCTTCCACTTGGGCGCGGCCAGGTCCTCGTAGTTGGCGATCTCGCCGGGCTTGACGCGATCCTTCGCGTAGTAGATGAGGCGCGCGCGGTAGGCGTCGACGAAGTACAGGTTGCCCTGCCCCATGAACTCCTTGGGGATTTCGGCCTTGATGACGGCCGACTCGATCGGGTCGAGCAGGCCGCGCTGGGCGGCGATCTCCATCAGCTCGGCGTCCTTGGTGATCACGACGTCGGCTTCGGTCGGACGCGACTCGAGGCGGTTGACCAGCCCCTGGTCCATGAACACGCCCTCGACCTTGGCGCCGCTGCGGGCCTCGAAGGCGTCGAGCACCGGGCGCAGCGTGCCCTGGTCGGTACGGTCGGCGATGAGGCGCAGCACGCGCTGCTGCGCCACGGCGTGGCCGGCCAGCGTCAGCGCGCCAGCGGCGAGCAGCAGCCCGCCGAGAGGACGCGCCCATGCGCGCCGGGAGTTCATCGTCATCGCAGCATCCTTGGAGGTGACGCGGCAGGTGACGCCGCCGGGCATTGTGTTCCGCACCGTGGCGCGCGGCGCGTGAAGTCCGCCACGCCCGGGGCGCGTGATCCCTTGTTCGTGGGGATGCGGCCGCGCCGACGCGGATGCGCGCAGCGCGCGCTGCCGTGCGGAGCGTCACGCCGCGGCCCGCCCCACCCCCCGACCTCGAGCATGCCGCGCCCGAGGGTGCGCCGCTAAACTCGGTCGAGAGGAAGTCGTCACCTTGCCCCAGCCCAGCGTCCGGGCTGCGCACGACCGTCGCGCAGCCATGCCCCGCCCCGATGCCCACGCCGCCCGCACCAAAGGCTCGCAGCCATGGCAGCGCCGCGCATGACGCCGACGCTCGTGCTCGACGTCGTCGGGCTCACGCCCGAGCTGCTGCCGCATGCGCCGAACCTGTACGCCCTGGCGCGCCACGGCGGCATGCGGCCGCTGAGCACCGTGCTGCCGGCGGTCACGACGACGGTGCAGTCGACGCTGCTCACCGGGCTGGCGCCGCGCGAGCACGGCATCGTCGCCAACGGCTGGTACTTCCGCGATCTGGCCGAGATCTGGCTTTGGCGCCAGAGCAACCGCCTGGTGCAAGGCGAGAAGGTGTGGGAGGCGGCGAAGCGGCGCGATGCCTCGTTCACCTGCGCCCAGATGTTCTGGTGGTACAATATGTACGCGGGGGTCGACTGCGCCGTCACGCCGCGGCCGATGTACCTGGCCGACGGGCGCAAGCTGCCCGACATCCACACGCACCCGGCGCCGCTGCGCGACGAGCTGCAGGCGCTCCTGGGCGAGTTCCCGCTCTTTCGCTTCTGGGGCCCGGGCGCCGACATCGAGTCGAGCCGCTGGATCGCCGAGGCCACGCTGCACGTGATGCGCACCAAGCGCCCGACGCTCACGCTGGCGTATCTGCCGCATCTGGACTACGACCTGCAGCGTTTCGGCCCGCGCCATCCGGCGATCGCGGCGCAGGTGGCGGCGGTCGACGCCCTGTGCGGACCGCTGATCGAGGAGGCCCGGCGCCAGGGCGCGCATGTCGTCGCGCTCTCCGAGTACGGCATCACCGAAGTCAACCGGCCGGTGCACATCAACCGTGCGCTGCGCACGGCCGGCTGGCTGAAGGTGCGCAGCGAGCGCGGGCTCGAGCTGCTCGATGCCGGCGCCTCCGACGCCTTCGCGGTGGCCGATCATCAGATCGCGCATGTCTACGTCGCAAGGCCCGAATTGCTGCGCGAAGTGGCGGCCTGCCTGGCCGCGCTGCCGGGCGTGGAGGCGGTGCTCGACGAGGCCGGCAAGCGCGCCGCCGGGCTCGACCACGAGCGCTCGGGCGAACTGGTGGCCGTGGCTGCGGCCGACAGCTGGTTCACCTACTACCACTTCCTCGACGACGCCAAGGCGCCCGACTTCGCGCGCTGCGTCGAGATCCACCGCAAGCCGGGCTACGACCCGGCCGAGCTCTTCATCGACCCGAAGATCCGCCTGCCGAAGCTGGCGGTGGCGACGCGGCTGGCGCGCAAGCTGCTCGGCATGCGCTGCCTGATGGACGTGATCGGGCTCGACGCCGGCATCGTGCGCGGCTCGCATGGGCGGCCGACCGATCGCCCCGAGGAGGGCCCGCTCCTCATCAGCTCGGCGCCCGAGCTGCTGCCCGGCGAGGGGCCGGTGCCGGCAGCGGCCGTCAAGCAGCTGCTGCTCGACCATCTGTTCGGCTTGTCGGGCCGCGTGCCCGTACAGGCATGAAGCCGCACGAGCGATTCATGGGTTCGCAGGCGCGGCAGCCGCGCCCCCTAGCGCCATGAAGCCGGCCGATCTGCTGCAGCAATGGCTCGATGCGCGGCTGCCCGAAGCCGGCCGCGCCTGGCTGGCCCAGGCCTTGGCCGCCCTGCACTCGGCGCATGCCGAACGCGAGCTCGGCCGCAACCTCAGCCTGGTTTCGCGCAGGCTGGGCAAGGCGCCGCTGGCGCTCGACGCCGCCGAGCTGGCCGCGGCCGACGCCGCACGCGCCGGCTGGGATCCGCGTGCCTGGAGCGTCGACCAGGCCGCGCGCCTGCGCCTGCTGCTGGCCGCCGAGGGCGACGGCGAGGCCTTCGTGCGCCGCCTCGACCAGCTCTGCGCCACCGCCGACCTCGACGAGCTGGTCGCCTTCTACCGCGGCCTGCCCCTGTACCCCGACGCCGCACGCCACCGCGCGCGCGCCGCCGAAGGCGTGCGCTCCAACATGCGCGCGGTGTTCGAGGCCGTCGCGCAGCGCAATCCCTACCCGGCCGAGCAGCTGCCCGAGGACGCCTGGAACCAGATGGTGCTCAAGGCGCTGTTCGTCGGCACGGCGCTCGATCCCGTCGTCGGCCTCGAGCGCCGCGCCAACCCGGTGCTGGCCCGCATGCTCGCCGACTACGCCCACGAGCGCTGGGCGGCAAAGCGTCCGGTGAGCCCCGAGCTGTGGCGCTGCGTCGGCCCCTACGCCGCCGGCGAGCGCCTCGCCGATCTGGCGCGCGTGCTCGAAGGCGGCACGCCGGCCGAGCGCGCCGCCGCCGTGCTGGCGCTGCGCAGCGCGCCCGACCCCGAGGCGCGCACGCTGCTCGGGCGCCACGCCGCGCTGCGTGACGCCGTGGCCGAACGCGGCACGACCTGGTCCACGGTGCTCGCCTACGCGTGAGCCCACCCGCAGGAGAACCGTCCATGCGCTTCATCGACCCGCACATCCACATGTCGGCGCGTACCACCGACGACTACGAGCGCATGCGCGAGGCCGGCATCGTGGCCGTCATCGAGCCGGCGTTCTGGCTCGGCCAGCCGCGCACGCAGCTCGGCAGTTTCATCGACTACTACGCAAGCCTGATCGGCTGGGAGCGCTTTCGCGCGGCGCAGTTCGGCATCCGCCACTACTGCACGATGGGCCTCAACAGCAAGGAGGCCAACAACGAGGCGCTGGCCGAGGCCGTGCTCGAGATCCTGCCGCGCTACCTCGCCAAGGAGGGCGTGGTCGCGATCGGCGAGATCGGCTACGACGACCAGACCGCGCTCGAGGACAAGTACTACCGCGCGCAGCTCGCGCTGGCGGCCGAATACGACATGCTGGTGATGGTGCACACGCCGCACCGCGACAAGAAGGCCGGCACGCTGCGCAGCATGGCCGTCGCCCTGGAGATGGGCCTGCGGCCCGAGCGCGTGGTGATCGACCACAACAACGAGGAAACCGTGCGCGACGTGCTCGAGCGCGGCTTCTGGGCCGGCTTCACGCTGTATCCGCACACCAAGATGGGCAACGAGCGCATGGTCGAGGTCGTGCGCCGCTACGGCTCGCACCACATCTTCATCGATTCGAGCGCCGACTGGGGCGTGTCGGATCCGCTGGCGGTGCCCAAGACGGCGCGCCTGATGCTCGAGCGCGGCATCGATCCGGCCGCGGTCGAGGCCGTGTGCTACGGCAACGCGCTGGCCGCCTACGGTCCGAGCGGCCAGTTCGCCGAGTCCGACTGGACGGCGCCGGCGACGGTCGACCAGCGCCAGATGTTCGAGGGCAACAGCGTGCTGCGCGGGCAGGTGCCGCGCGTGGACGCCGCCGCCGCGGCCGTACCTGCCAAGTGACGCGGGCCCGAACCCCGGCGCGTACGCTGCCCGACCGAAGAGCTGCCTGTCCATGAGTGCCGAGATCACCCCCCTTGCGCCGCGCAGCGACGAGCGCCACACGGTCTACCTGCAGTCCTTCGCGGTGGCCTACGAGTACCCGGTGTACTTCACCGAGCATCTGTTCGCGCACGACAACCCGATCTTCCGCCAGGCGCTCACGCGCCGCGAGGCGACACGCCGGCACCGCTTCGCGGTCTTCATCGACTCCAACGTCGACGCCGCGTTTCCGTCGCTGGCGCACGACATCGCCGGCTACGCCGTGGTGCACGCCGACGCGATGGCGCTCGCCGCGCACCCCGAAACCGCCCCCGGCGGCGAGCAGGTGAAGAACGACCCGGCCCTGGTCACCCGACTGCAGCGGCGCCTGGTGGAGCTGGGCATCGACCGCCACGCCTTCGTCGTCGGCATCGGCGGCGGCGCCTTCCTCGATCTCGTGGGCTACGTCGCCGCCAGCACGCACCGCGGCATCCGCCATGTGCGCGTGCCGACCACCGTGCTGGCACAGAACGACTCGGGCGTCGGCGTCAAGAACGGCATCAACGCCTTCGGCGTGAAGAACCTCCTGGGCGCCTTCGCGCCGCCGTTCGCGGTGCTCAACGACTCGGACTTCCTGCGCACGCTGCACCCGCGCGACAAGATCGCCGGCATCGCCGAGGCGGTGAAGGTGGCGCTGATCCGCGACCGCATGTTCTTCGAGTGGCTCGAAGCCAAGGCCGACGCGCTGCGCGCCTGCGAGCCGGCGGCGATGAACCGCATGATCCGCCGCTGCGCCGAGCTGCACATGCGCCAGATCGCGCACGGCGGCGACCCGTTCGAAACCGGCAGCGCGCGCCCGCTCGACTACGGCCACTGGTCGGCGCACAAGCTCGAGGCGCTGACCGCGCACGAGCTGCGCCACGGCGAGGCCGTGGCCATCGGGCTGGCGCTCGATGCGCGCTACTCGGTGCAGGTGGGCCTGCTGGCGCCGGGCGCCGAGCTGCGCGTGCGTGCGCTGCTCAAGCGCCTGGGCTTCCACCTCTGGCACTCGGCGCTCGAGTCGCGCGACCACGACGGCCGCTACCAGCTGCTGCGCGGCCTCGAGGAGTTCCGCGAGCATCTGGGCGGCGAGCTGACGATCACGCTGCTGCGCGATCTCGGCGTGGGCGAGGAAGTGCACCGCATGGACGCGCAGGAGATCCTGCGCGCGCTGGGCTGGCTGCGCCGCCAGGAGCTGGGCGCGTGAAGCTGGCGAGCGGCGTCCACCTCACCTACTGCAGCAACATCCACCCGGGCGAGTCCTGGGCCGAGGTGCGCGCCAACCTCGAGCGCCACCTGCTCGCGGTGCGCGCGCGCGTGGCGCCGGACGCGGCCTTCGGCGTCGGCCTGCGCCTGTCGGCGCGCGCCGCGGCCGAGCTGGCGGCGCCGGCGGCGCTGGCCGAGTTGCGCGCCTTTCTCGCGCGTGAGCGGCTCTACGTCTTCACGCTCAACGGCTTCCCCTACGGCGCCTTCCACGGCACGCGCGTCAAGGAGGCCGTCTACCTGCCCGACTGGCGCAGCGCCGAGCGGCTCGCCTACACGAACCGGCTCGCCGATCTGCTGGCCGCGCTGCTGCCCGCAGGCGACGATGACGACCGCGCGATCGAAGGCAGCGTGAGCACCGTCCCCGGCGCCTTCAAGCCGGCACTCGGCGGCGAGGACGACGTCGCACGCATCGTCGAGCATCTGCTGCAGCACGTCGCCCACCTGGTGGCGCTGCGCGCGCGCAGCGGCCGTGTCGTCACGCTCGCGCTCGAGCCCGAGCCGCACTGCCTGCTGGAAACCACCGCCGAGGCGGTGGCGTTCTTCACGCGCAGGCTGTTCGCGCCCGCCGCGGTGGAGCGGCTGGCCGTGCTCGCCGGGCTCGACGCGGGCGCTGCCGAACAGTCGTTGCGCCGGCATCTGGGCCTGTGCCTCGACCTGTGCCACGCGGCGGTGGAGTTCGAGGACGCCGCGACCTCGTTCGACGCGCTCGAAGCGGCCGGCATCCGCCTGCTCAAGATCCAGGTCAGCGCCGGGCTGCGCCTGCCCGCGCTCGACGCCGACGCACTGGCCGCGCTGGCGCGCTTCGACGACGCGGTCTACCTGCACCAGGTGGTGCAGCGCGACGCCGGCGCGACGCACGCGCCGCATTCGCCGGAGGTGCCTGATGCGCCCACTGCCAAGCATGCACTGAGCCGCTTTGCCGACCTGCCGGCGGCCTTCGCCGCCCTCGCGGCCGAGCGCGCCGCTGCGGCGGGCGCCAACGCCAACGCCAACGCCGCTCTTGCCGGGCGCGAGTGGCGCGTGCATTTCCACGTCCCCGTTTTCCTCCAAGCGCTGCCGCCCTTCGCCTCGACGCAGCCCTTCCTGCGCAAGGCACTGGCGCTGCAGCGTGCGCGACCGCGCGCGCCGCACCTCGAGGTCGAGACCTATACCTGGGACGTGCTGCCGGCCGCCTACCGACAGGGCAGCGTCGACGACGCCGTCGCGCGCGAGCTGGCCTGGACGCGTGCGGAGCTCGCGCCGTGAAGCTGCGCCTGGCGCTGCAGCTTGGGCGCATCTCCAACCTGCCCACGGTGTGGAGCAACGTGCTCGTCGGCGCGCTGCTCGGCGGCGCCGCGCTCGGCGATGCGCGGCTGCCGTGGCTGATGGCGGCGATGTCGCTCTTCTACGTCGGCGGCATGTTCCTCAACGACGCCTTCGACCGCGACTTCGACGTCCGCCACCGCCCCGAGCGGCCGATTCCATCGGGGCAGGTGCGCGCCGGCGAGGTCTTCGTCTACGGCTTCGGGATGCTGGCGCTCGGCCTGGCGGGCCTGGCCTGGGCCAGCCGCGGCGCCGACGGCCTGCCGGCCTGGCGCGCCGTGGCCGCCGGCACCGCGCTGGCGGCCGCGATCGTGTTCTACGACGCCCACCACAAGGACAACCCGCTGAGCCCGCTCGTCATGGGCCTGTGCCGCGTGCTGGTCGTGCTCGGCGCCGGCTACGCGATCACCGACGCCGCGCCGGCGCCGCTGTGGCTCGCCGCAGCGGCCGTGCTGGCGCACCTGATCGGCCTGACCTACATCGCCAAGCAGGAACACCTCGACCGCGTCGGCGCGCTCTGGCCGCTCGGCCTGCTGGCGCTGCCGGTGCTGTACGGCCTTGCGCTCGCGCTCGCTGCGCCGCCGGCCGCGATGCCGCTGGTGCTCTACGCCGGCTTGCTCGCGTACGCACTGACGCGGCTGCACCGCCGTGCGCGCGGCGACGTGCCGCGCGCCGTGGTCACGCTGATCGCCGGGATGTCGGTGCTCGACGCCGTGCTGCTGGCCGGCGCCGGCCAGCTGATCGCCGCACTGCTCGCCGTCGCGGCCTTCTGGCTCACGCTGGCGCTGCAGCGCTGGGTGGCCGGCACCTGAAAGGCCGGTCGTTGCCGGCGTGCCCATGACCACGATCGGCGCCGAGCCTGTGAAGACCGGCATCGCAAGGACATGATTCACAGCTTCGAAGGCTCCGATTGCAAAGGCGCGCCGGGCAAGGTCGTGCCCGTCGTCGACCGCAACCGCTGCGAGGCGAAGGCGGCCTGCGTCGCGGCGTGTCCGCACGCCGTGTTCGAGATCCGGGCGCTGACCGCGGTCGATCGCGCTGCGCTGTCCTGGCGCGGCCGCTTGAAGGCCTGGGCGCATGGCAGGCGCCAGGCCTATGTCGTGCGGCCGCACGCGTGCCGCGCCTGCGGCGCCTGCGTCGAATCCTGTCCCGAGGACGCGATCCGGCTCGCGGCCGCCGACGGCTGATCCCGTGATGACATGAACCGCGGGCGCGATTCCTGTCGCCACAGGCTCTGACCGCGGCTACAGCGCGAAGTCGTAGTCGACGATCACCGGCGCGTGGTCGGAGAAGCGCTCGTCGAGGTAGATCTGCTCGCGCCGCGCGGCGGCGGCAACGCCCGGCGTCGCCAGGTGGTAGTCGAGGCGCCAGCCCACGTTCTTGGCGCGCGCCTGACCGCGCTGGCTCCACCACGTGTACTGCCTGGGCTGCGGATTGAGCGTGCGGAACACGTCCACCAGACCGCCGCGGGTGAGCAGCTTGGTCATCCAGGCGCGCTCCTCGGGCAGGAAGCCGCTGTTCTTCTGGTTGCCGCGCCAGTTCTCGAGGTCGATCTCGCGGTGCGCGATGTTGACGTCGCCCACCAGGATGAACTCGCGCTGCTTGCGCAGCCGGCCCAGATGGCGATAGATGCGATCGAGGAAGCGGAACTTCGCCGCCTGGCGCTCCTCACCGCTGCTGCCGCTCGGGAAGTAGCAGCTCACGACGCTGAACTTGCGCGTCGGCGTGTCGTAGCGCAGCTCGATCCAGCGGCCTTCGGCGTCGAATTCCCCGCGGTCGAAGCCGGCGATGACGTCGCTCGGCGCCTTCTTCGTATACAGGCCGACGCCGGAGTAGCCCTTCTTGCACGCCAGGTGGAAGTGGCCGTCGAGTCCGGCGACGCGCTCGAAGCGGCCGGCGAGGTCGGGCGCCTGGGCCTTGATCTCCTGCACGCCCATACAATCCGCTGCCGCGCTTTCGGCCCAGCGCACGAAGCCCTTGTCGGCGGCCGAGCGGATGCCGTTCAGATTGAGCGTGATCACCCGGAAAGCCACCGCCTGCCCCTCGTCCAGACCCTGCATGCCGCACCGATGAGCACCGACTGCGCCGACCCCCAGCTCGCGCAGGAGTTCGTGCAGTTCGCGGTCGAGGCCGGGGTGCTGCGCTTCGGCGAATTCCGCACCAAGGCCGGCCGCGCGAGCCCGTACTTCTTCAACGCGGGTCTGTTCGACGACGGCGCCAAACTCGGGCGGCTCGCGGAATTCTATGCACGCCGCCTGCTCGCCAGCGGCTTAGGCTTCGACATGCTGTTCGGACCGGCCTACAAGGGCATCACGCTGGCCGCGGCGCTGGCCGTGGAACTGGCGCGCCGCGGGCGCAACCTGCCCTTCGCCTACAACCGCAAGGAAGCCAAGGACCACGGCGAGGGCGGCACGCTGGTCGGCGCCCGGGTGGCCGGGCGTGTCCTGATCGTCGACGACGTGATCTCGGCCGGGACATCGGTGCGCGAATCGATTGCGCTCATCCGCGCCGCCGGTGCCGAGCCGGCGGCGGTGGCGATCGCACTCGACCGCCAGGAGCGCGCCACCGAGGACGGACGCGATGCCGACTACAGCGCCGTGCAGTACGTGACGCGCCGCCTCGGTCTGCAGGCGGCGGCAGTGGCCACGCTGGACGATCTGCTGCAGTACCTGCGCACGACGCGCGACACGACGCTGGCCGCGCACGCCGCTGCCGTGGCGGCGTATCGCGCGCGCTACGGGGTGGCCGGCTGATGCGCGCCGCGGCACACCCGGTGCCGATGCTCGCTGCGCTGGTGCTGCCGGCCCTGCTCGCTGCACCCGCGGCCTGGTCGCAGCCGGCCAAGCCCGGCAGCGGCGGCATCTACAGCTGCGTCGACGACAGGGGCCGACGCCTGACCTCGGACCGCCCGATCCCCGAATGCGCGCACAAGGAGCAGCAGCTGCTCAACCGCGACGGCTCGGTGCGCACCGTGGTGCCGCCGACCCTGACCGCCGACGAACGCGCCGAGAGGGAGGCCGCCGAGCGCCGCGCCGCCGAGGCACGCGCCGCGCAGCAAGATGCGATCCGGCGCGACCGCAACCTGATGGCGCGCTTCCCGAACGAGGCCGCGCACCGCAAGGCGCGCGAAGCGGCGCTCGACACCGTGCGTGCCGCCATCAAGGCCTCCGAGAGCCGGCTGCGCGAGCTGCAGGCCGAGCGCAAGCCGCTGCTCGACGAGGCCGAGTTCTATCCGAACCGCGCGCTGCCGCCCAAGCTCAAGGGCCAGCTCGACGCCAACGACGCCGCCGGCGAAGCGCAGCGCGCGCTGGTGGCCACGCAGTCGGCCGAGATGGAGCGCATCAACGCCAACTTCGACGCCGAGCTCGAGCGGCTGCGCAGGCTGTGGGCCGGTGCGCCGGCCGGCTCGCTCGGGCCGGCGCCGCCGCAGTCCGCGCGCGCGGCCGCCTCGGCCGCACGCGGCGCCTTGCGCTGAGCGCAAGACGCGGGCCGTTCAGCCGCCGAGCTTGCGGCGCAGCAACGCGCTCGCCTGGGCCGGGTTGGCCTTGCCCTTGCTCGCCTTCATCACCTGCCCGACGAGGGCGTTGAAGGCCTTGTCCTTGCCGGCGCGGAATTCCTCGACGCTCTTCGCGTTGGCCGCGATCACCGCGTCGACGATGGCTTCGAGCGCGCCGGCGTCGCTCATCTGGCGCAGGCCGAGCCGCTCGATGACGGCATCGACGTCGCCGTCGTCCGCGTTCCACAGCGCCTCGAAGACCTGACGCGCGCCGCTGTGCGAGACGGTGCCGTCGGCAACGCGGCCGATCAGGGCCGCCAGCTGCTCCACCGCCAGCGGGATCTGCTCGATCGTCACGCCCTCGGCGTTGAGCCGCTTGCTCACCTCGCCCATCAGCCAGTTGGCGGCCAGCTTGGGCCAGGCCGACGCGGTGCGGCCCGCGTCGAGCGCGACGCAGGCATCGCGCAGCGCCTCGTACCAGCGCGCGAGGGCCCGGCTTTGCGTCATCATCGCCGCGTCGTAGGCCGGCAGGCCGTCGACGCGGCGAAAGCGCTCGGCCATCGCCGCGGGCAGCTCGGGCATCGCCGCGCGCTCACGCTCCACCCATTCGGGTTCGATCACCAGCGGCGGCAGGTCGGGGTCGGGGAAGTAGCGGTAGTCGTGCGCGTCTTCCTTGCTGCGCATCGCGCGCGTGCTGGCGCTGTCCGGGTCGAACAGCACGGTGGCCTGTTCGATCGCGAGGCCATCTTCCAGCCGTTCGATCTGCCACTGCACCTCGGCGTCGATCGCCTGCTGCAGGAAGCGAAAGCTGTTGAGGTTCTTGATCTCGCGGCGCGTGCCCAGCGGCTGGCCGGGGCGGCGCACGCTGACGTTGGCGTCGCAGCGAAAGCTCCCCTCCTGCATGTTGCCGTCGCAGATGTCGAGCCACACGACGAGCGCGTGCAGCGCCCGGGCGTATTCCACCGCCTCGGCCGCCGAGCGCAGATCGGGCTCGGAGACGATCTCGAGCAGCGGCGTGCCGGCGCGGTTGAGGTCGATGCCGCTCATGCCGTGGTAGTCCTCGTGCAGGCTCTTGCCGGCGTCCTCCTCGAGGTGGGCGCGCGTCAGGCGCACCGTGCGTCGGTCGCCCTCCAGCACGAACTCGACCCTGCCCCCTTGCACCACCGGGATCTCGTACTGGCTGATCTGGTAGCCCTTGGGCAGGTCGGGGTAGAAGTAGTTCTTGCGCGCGAAGATCGACAGCGGCGCCACCTTGGCGCCCACGGCCAGCCCGAAGCGGATCGCGCGCGCGACGGCACCGCGGTTGGGCACCGGCAGCGTGCCGGGCAGCGCCAGGTCGACCGCGCAGGCCTGGGTGTTGGGCGCCGCGCCGAAGCGCGTGGCCGCGCCGCTGAACATCTTGCTCGCGGTCGACAGCTGGGCATGCGTCTCGATGCCGATCACCACTTCCCAGCCGCGCACGAGCGGCGCCGCCGGCGCGTTCATGCCGCACCCCCGGGCTGCTTCAGATGCCAGTCGGTGGCCTGCTGCAGCGCATGCGCGGCGTGCAGCAGAGCGCCTTCGGCGAAGTAGTCGCCCACGAGTTGCAGGCCCACCGGCATGCCGGCCTCGCCGAAGCCGGCGGGCACGCTCATCGCCGGCAGGCCGGCCAGGCTGGCCGGCAAGGTGAAGATGTCGGCCAGATAGGCCTTCACCGGGTCGGCCGCCTGTGCGCCCAGCGGCCCGGCGACGGTGGGCGCGACCGGGCCGGCGATGAGCTCGCATTGCCCGAAGCAGGCCCGGAAGTCGTCGGCGATCATGCGGCGCAGCTTCTGCGCCTGCAGATAGTAGGCGTCGTAGTAGCCGTGCGACAGGACATAGGTGCCGATCATGATGCGGCGCTTGACCTCGGCGCCGAAGCCCTCGCTGCGCGTCTTGCGATACATGTCGGCCAGGTCGGCGTACTGCGCGGCGCGGTGGCCGTAGCGCACGCCGTCGAAGCGGCCGAGGTTCGAGCTGGCTTCGGCCGGCGCGATGATGTAGTAGACGGGAATGGCCAGCTCGGTGCGCGGCAGGCTCACGTCGACGAGCGTCGCGCCCAGCCGCTCGAGCTCGGCCAGCGCGCCGCGCACGGCCTGCGCCACGTCGGCTGCAAGCGCCGGCGGGAAGAACTCCCGCGGCAGCCCGATGCGCAGGCCGGCCAGGGGCCGGGCGGCGGCGGCGCCGGCGCGCGCGGCGAGCATCTGGGCGTGGAAATCCTGCGGCGGCCGTTCGCTGCTGGTGGCGTCGCGCGGATCGTGGCCGCTCATCGCCGAGAGCAGCAGCGCGCAGTCCTCGGCACTGCGCGCCAGCGGCCCGGCCTGGTCGAGGCTCGAGGCGAAGGCGATCATGCCCCAGCGGCTGCAGGTGCCGTAGGTGGGCTTGATGCCGGTGATGCCGCAAAAGCTCGCCGGCTGGCGGATCGAGCCGCCCGTATCGGTGCCCGTCGCGGCCGGTACGAGCCCGGCGGCCACGGCGGCGGCCGAGCCGCCCGACGAGCCGCCCGGCACGCGGGCACGGTCCCAGGGGTTGTGCACCGGGCCCCAGGCCGAGTTCTCGTTCGACGAGCCCATCGCGAACTCGTCGCAGTTGAGCTTGCCCAGCGTCACCATGCCGGCGCCGGGCCGACCCGGCTCGCCCGCGCCCAGGCGGGCGACGACGGTCGCGTCGAACGGGCTGGCGTAGCCGGCAAGCATCTTCGAGCCGGCGGTCGATGGCAGCCGCGAAGCCCTGAAGTCGGTGACGAAGATGTCCTTGTGCGCCACCGGCACGCCCGCCAGCGGCCCGCCTTCGCCGCGCGCGAGGCCGGCATCGGCCGTGCGCGCCTGCGCCAGCGCCGTCTCGGCATCGGTCGCGATGAAAGCGCCCAGGTCGCGTGCGGCCTCGATGCGCGCCAGCGCGGCGCGCACGAGTTCCTCGCTCGAGACGCTGCGCGCACGCAGCGCGCGCGCCAGCGCGGCGACGCCGCCTTCGGACACTGCGCTCATTCGATCACCCGGGGCACGAGGTACAGGCCGTCTTGCAGCGCCGGTGCGCTCGCCTGGTTGATGGCGCGCTCGTCGCCCTCGGTCACGCGGTCCTCGCGCAGGCGCAGCGCGGCCGCCTGCACCGCCGCCAGCGGCGTGTACAGCGGCTCGACGCCGCGCGTGTCGACCGCGCTCATCTGCTCGACGATGCGAAAGAAGCCGTTGAGCTGCTCGCGCATCGCCGCCTGTTCGGCGGCCGGGAGTTCGAGCCGCGCCAACTGCGCGATGCGGTCGACGTCTTCTGGGGTCAGGGCCATGTTCGGGTGGTGCTCGGGCGCCGCGCGCCGCCTGCAGGCCGCGCGCCCGGGCGGCGCGAACGTCCTGTTGCGACTGGGCGCGTCGCACGGCGGAACGCAAGGGTGATTACGCTATTATCCGCGGTCACCTGCCTGCCCCGGGTGGCCGCATGAGCGTGCGCCGCTTGGGCGCCGCCGCCGGCGTCGCGGCCGGCACCCTCGAACGCCTTTGTTCCGGCCCCTTTCCGATCCTGCCTGCGCCGGCGCGCGCCCGCAGCGCCGTCGCCTTGCTGCCCGCCCATGTTCGCCTCCCTGCGCCGCTACTTCTCGACCGACCTCGCCATCGACCTCGGTACCGCCAACACCCTGATCTACGTGCGCGGCAAAGGCGTCGTGCTCGACGAGCCCTCGGTGGTCGCGATCCGGCACGAAGGCGGCCCGCAGGGCAAGAAGACGATCCAGGCCGTCGGCAAGGAGGCCAAGGCCATGCTCGGCAAGGTGCCGGGCAACATCGAGGCCATCCGGCCGATGAAGGACGGCGTGATCGCCGACTTCACCGTCACCGAGCAGATGCTCAAGCAGTTCATCAAGATGGTGCATCCGCGCTCGGTCCTGAGGCCGAGCCCGCGCATCATCATCTGCGTGCCCTGCGGCTCGACGCAGGTCGAGCGGCGCGCCATCCGCGAGAGCGCCCTGGGCGCCGGCGCGAGCGACGTCTACCTGATCGAGGAGCCGATGGCCGCCGCCATCGGCGCCGGGCTGCCGGTGTCCGAGGCCTCGGGCTCGATGGTGGTCGACATCGGCGGCGGCACCACCGAGGTCGGCGTCATCAGCCTGGGCGGCGTCGTCTACAAGGGCTCGATCCGCGTCGGCGGCGACAAGTTCGACGAGGCCATCATCAGCTACATCCGCCGCAACTACGGCATGCTGATCGGCGAGCCCACCGCCGAGTCCATCAAGAAGACCATCGGCAGCGCCTTCCCCGGCAGCGAGGTCAAGGAGATGGAGGTCAAGGGCCGCAACCTGAGCGAAGGCGTGCCGCGCAGCTTCACGATCAGCTCCAACGAAATCCTCGAGGCGCTGACCGATCCGCTCAACCAGATGGTGAGCGCGGTCAAGAACGCGCTCGAGCAGACGCCGCCCGAACTCGGCGCCGACATCGCCGAGCGCGGCATGATGCTCACCGGCGGCGGCGCGCTGCTGCGCGACCTCGATCGCCTGCTGGCCGAGGAGACCGGACTGCCGGTGCTGGTGGCCGAGGATCCGCTCACCTGCGTGGCGCGCGGCTGCGGCATCGCGCTCGAGCGCATGGAGCGGCTGCCGACGATCTTCACGTCGGAGTGAGCCGCGCGTGAGCGCCTGCCGGCGCCGCAGGTCCGCCGCAGCCGCAGGCTCGTAGCGCCATGCCGCACGGCACGCTCGACCGCACGCCGCCGCCGTTCTTCCGCCAGGGGGCTTCGGCAGCCACCAAGCTCGCCTTCTTCGCCGCGCTGTCGCTGTTGCTGATGGTGGCCGATGCGCGCCTGCAGTTCGCGCGGCCGCTGCGCGCCGCGCTGGCGGTGGCGCTGCTGCCGCTCGAGCGCGCGCTCGCCGTGCCGGTCGAGATGGCCGGCCGCGGCGGCGAGTACCTGCGCGGGCTCGCGCGTGCGCGCGCCGACGAGCACGCCGCGCGCGCGGCGCTGGCGGCGCAGTCGGCGCGCCTGGCCGCCCTCGAGCAGCAGGCGGCCGACAACCGGCGCCTGCGCGCGCTGCTCGCGCTCGGGCCCGCGCTGGCCGTGCCGGCGACGCCGGCCGAAGTGCTGTACGAAGCGGCCGACCCGTATTCGCGCAAGATCGTGCTCGACCGCGGAAGCGCGCAGGGCATCGCGGCCGGCGCACCGGTGATCGACGAGCGCGGCGTGCTCGGCCAGGTGACGCGCGTGTACGCGCTCACCAGCGAGGTCACGCTGCTGGCCGACAAGGACGCCGCCATTCCCGTTCTCAACGCGCGCACGCAGCAGCGTGCGGCGGCGTTCGGCGGCGGCCCGGGCGGCACGCTGGAGCTGCGCTTCACTTCGGCCAACGCCGACGTGCGCACCGGCGACCTGCTGCAGACGAGCGGCCTGGACGGCGTCTATCCGCCGGGCCTCGCCGTCGCCAGCGTCGCCGGCGTCGAGCGCCGCGCCGAGTCGGGCTTCGCGCGCATCACGCTGGCGCCGGCAGCGCCGCCCGACGGCGTGCGCTTCGTGCTCGTGCTCGCGCCGCTGGCGACGCAGCTGCCGCCGCGCCCCGAACCCGCAGCCGACGGCGGCAGCGCGGGCGATCGCGGCGCGAAGGGCACGCGCCGCATCCGGGGCGCCGCCTCCGCAGGCGCGGCGCCGGGCGCAGGCACGCCATGAGGTCGCCCGAGGTGCCGCGATGATCCTGCCGCGCGCGAGCGACCAGCTGCTGCTGCCGGTCAACCCGCTGTTCATCGTCTTCACGCTGGCCGCGGCCTTCGCCCTGGCGCTGCTGCCGCTGGGCCGCATGCCGGCGCTGCCCGACTGGTTGGCGCTCACGCTCGTGTTCTGGAACGTGCACCAGCCGCGGCGCGTGGGCATCGGCTGGGCCTTCCTGCTCGGGCTGGCGATCGACGTGCACCAGGGCGCGCTGCTCGGCCAGCACGCGCTCGCCTACACGCTGCTCAGCTTCGCGGCGATCGCGATGCACCGCCGCCTGCTCTGGTTCGGCCTGGCCGAGCAGGCACTGCAGATCGCGCCGCTGTTCCTGGCGACGCACCTGGTCGAGCTGGTGGTGCGGCTGGCCGCCGGCGGCATGTTCCCGGGCTGGTCGCTGCTGGCCGCGCCGCTGGCCGAGGCGCTGCTGTGGCCGCTGGCGGTGACCCTGCTGCTGGCGCCGCAGCGCCGCGCGCCCGACCCCGACAAGAACCGTCCGCTGTGAACACGAGGGCGCCGGCGCCGTGACCGAACTGCGCGACATCGAGCGCGAGCGCGCGCGCTTCCAGGCCCGGCTGCTGGCGGCGGCGGCCTTCGTGCTGCTGGCCTTCGCGCTGCTGGCCGCGCGCCTGGTCGTCCTGCAGGTGCTGCGCCACGACGAGCTCGCCGAGCAGGCCGAGAACAACCGCGTCGCGGTGGTGCCGATCGTGCCCAACCGCGGCCTGATCGTCGATCGCCACGGCATCGTGCTGGCCACCAACTACTCGGCCTACACGCTCGAGATCACGCCCGCGCGCATCGCCGGCGGCGCGGCCGGGCTCGACGGCCTCGTCGACGCGCTGGCCCAGGTGGTGGAGATCCAGCCGCGCGACCGCAAGCGCTTCAGGCGGCTGCTCGAGGAGAGCAAGAGCTTCGAGTCGCTGCCGATCCGCACCCGACTCAGCGACGAGGAAGTGGCGCGCTTCGTCGCGCAGCGCTTCCGCTTCGCCGGCGTCGAGGTCAAGGCGCGCCTGTTCCGCAGCTATCCGCTGGGCGCCACCGGCAGCCATCTGCTGGGCTACATCGGACGCATCAACCAGGCCGAGAAGAAGGCGATGGAGGACTGGCCCGACGAGGACCAGGCCAACTACAAGGGCACCGACCACATCGGCAAGCTCGGCCTCGAGCAGAGCTACGAGCGCGAGCTGCACGGCGCGACCGGCGTCGAGGAGGTCGAGACGAGCGCCGGCGGACGCGCCGTGCGGCGCCTGGCCAGCCAGCCGCCGACGCCGGGCAACACGCTCGAGCTGTCGATCGACGTCAAGCTGCAGGCCTTGGTCGAACGGATGTTCGGGCGGCGGCGCGGCGCGCTCGTCGCACTCGACCCGCGCAACGGCGAGATCCTCGCCTTCGTCAGCATGCCGACCTTCGACCCCAACCTCTTCGTCGACGGCATCGACGCCGACAGTTGGCGCGAGCTCAACGAGTCGATCGACAAACCGCTGCTCAACCGCGCGCTGCGCGGCACCTACCCGCCGGGCTCGACCTACAAACCCTACATGGCGCTGGCTGCGCTGGCCACCGGCAAGCGCACGCCGCAGCAGACGATCGCCGACCCCGGCTACTTCTGGTTCGGCAACCACAAGTTCCGCGACGACAAGGAGGGCGGGCACGGCATCGTCGACATGTACCGCTCGATCGTGCAGAGCTGCGACACCTACTACTACATCCTCGCCAACGACCTCGGCGTCGACACCATGGCCGCGCAGATGCGCCCGTTCGGCTTCGGCGAGGCGACCGGCATCGACCTCGAGGGCGAGGCGCGCGGCATCCTGCCCTCCACCGAGTGGAAGCGGCGCGCCTACCGCAAGCCCGAGCAGCAGCGCTGGTACGCCGGCGAGACGATCTCGCTGGGCATCGGCCAGGGCTACAACAGCTTCACCGTGCTGCAGATGGCCAACGCGATCGCGACGCTGGCCGCCGGCGGCCAGCGCCGCCGGCCGCACCTGGTGCGCGAGGTGGTCGATCCGGTCGCCGACACGCGGCGCGCCGTCGCCGCCGACGCGCCGGCACCCGCACCCATGCGGCCCGAGCACCTCGAGGTGGTCCGCAACGCCCTGATCGGCGTCAACCGGGAGGGCACGTCGGCGGCGGCGTTCCGCGCCGCGCCCTATGTCAGTGCCGGCAAGACCGGCACGGCGCAGGTCGTCGGCATCAAGCAGGACCAGAAGTACAACGCCGCGCAGCTCGCCGAGCACCTGCTCGACCATGCGCTGTACATCGCCTATGCCCCGGCCGAAGAGCCGCGCGTCGCGCTCGCGCTCGTCGTCGAGAACGCCGGCTTCGGCGCGCAGGCCGCCGCGCCGATCGCGCGTCGCGTGTTCGACTACCTGCTGCTCGGTCAGGTGCCCAGCGAAGAGGACCTGGGCGCGGTCGCCCAGGGCAAGGCGACGACGCCGATCGGCAAGCCGCGCCTGGCCGCCGAGTGGCTCCTGCCCGGCCAGCCCCTGCCGCCAGCGGCCGCCGGGCCCGCGGCGCCGGCGCCCAGGCTGGCGTCCGCGCGATGAACAGCGTCGTCTTCGAGCGCCCGTCGCTGCGCCAGCGCCTGCGGCCGGTGTTCGGCGGCTTCGACGGCCCGCTCGCGCTCGCCGCGCTGCTGCTGGCCGTGATCGGGCTGGTCACGATGTACTCGGCCGGCTTCGATCAGGGCACGCGCGTGGCCGACCACGTGCGCAACCTCGCGATCGCGCTGGCGGTGCTGTTCGTCACCGCCCAGGTCTCGCCGCACAAGCTGCAACGGCTGGCGCTGCCGCTGTACGTCGTCGGGCTGGCGCTGCTCGTCGCCACCGCGCTGCCGGGCCTGGGCATCGCCAAGAAGGGCGCCACGCGCTGGCTCAACGTCGGCGTCGTGATCCAGCCCAGCGAGATGATGAAGGTCGCGATGCCGCTGATGCTCGCCTGGTGGTTCCAGAAGCGCGAGGGCCAGTTGCGCGCGCTCGACTTCCTCGTCGCGGGCGTGCTGCTGCTGCTGCCGGTGGCGCTGGTGGCCAGGCAGCCCGACCTCGGCACCGCGGTGCTGGTGCTGGCCTCGGGCATCTACGTCATCTTCTTCGCCGGGCTGTCGTGGCGCCTGGTGGTGCCGGCGCTGCTGCTCGGCGCCGCGGCGGTTGCGGTGCTCGCGCTGACGCAGGATCGCCTCTGCGAGCCCGGCGTGTCGTGGCCGCTGCTGCGCGAGTACCAGCGCCACCGCATCTGCACGCTGCTCGACCCGAGCACCGACCCGCTGGGCAAGGGCTTCCACATCATCCAGGGCATGATCGCGATCGGCTCGGGCGGCCTCACCGGCAAGGGCTTCATGCAGGGCACGCAGACGCACCTGGAGTTCATCCCCGAGCACACCACCGACTTCATCTTCGCCGCCTTCGGCGAGGAGTTCGGCCTGGCCGGAGCCGTCGTGCTGCTTGCCGCCTTCGCCTTCCTGATCCTCCGCGGCCTGATGATCGCCGCCGAAGCCCCCACCGTCTTCGCGCGGCTGCTCGGCGCCGCGGTGACGATGAGCCTGTTCACCTATGCGTTCGTCAACATGGGCATGGTGAGCGGCATCCTGCCGGTGGTGGGCGTGCCCCTGCCCTTCGTCAGCTATGGCGGCACGGCGATGGTCTCGCTCGGACTGGGGCTGGGCATCCTGATGTCGATCGCGCGCAGCAAGCGGCTGATGCCCTCGTGAGAGCCTGTGAAGAGGGATGCGCGCTTCGGCCGAGCGCAGGCGCAGGCGCAGGCGCAGGCGCAGGCGCACGCGCACGCGCACGCGGACGCGCACGCGCACGCGGACGCGGCGGCAAGCCGGAGCCGCGCCGCGATCAGGCGGCGCTCTGGCGCGGCAGCCGCACCGTGAACCGCGCGCCCGGCGCGCTGCCCTCGCTGCGGTCGCGCCCCTCGCTGCCCTCGGCGCCCTCGCTGCCCTCGGCGCCGTCACTGCCCTCGCTGCCCCCACTGCCCTCGCTGCCCTCGCTGCCGCGCGCCCGCGCGTCGCCGACGGCGACGCTGCCGCCGTGCCGGTGCGCGATCTCCTGCACGATGGCCAGGCCGAGCCCGCTGCCGTCGGCCTGCGCTTCGGGCGAGCGATAGAAGGGCTGGAACACGCGCTCGCGCTCGGCCGGCGCAATGCCCGGTCCGGTGTCCTCGACTTCGAGCACGACGCCGGGGCCGGCCGGATCGGCCAGCACACGCGCGGTCACGCTGCCGCCGGCCGGCGTGTACTGCAGCGCGTTGTCGACCAGGTTGCGCACCAGCTCGCCGAGCAGCACCGGCTCGGCAAGCAGCCGCGTCGCCGCCGCCTCCGGCGAGCCGACCGCGGGAACCGTCTCCGGGCCCTCGTAGCCGAGGTCGATGCGCCGCTCGATCGCGCGCGGCACGAAGTCGCGCACCACGGCGCGCGTGATCGCGCCCAGGTCGACCCACTGGCGCCGCAGCCGCTCGCCGCTGTCCTCGGCACGCGCCATCGCCAGCAGCTGGTTGACCATGTGCGAGGCGCGCTGCGTCGAGCGCGCGATCTGGCGCAACGAGTGCCGGGCCGCCTCGGCGCCGGCCGGACCGCCGTCGATCTCGCGCGCGGCGAGCTCGGCCTGCATGCGCAGCCCGGCCAGCGGGGTCTTCAACTGATGCGCCGCGTCGGCCAGGAAGTGGCGCTGTGCGGCGATCGACTTGTCCAGCCGCCCGAGCAGGTCGTTGATCGAACGCACCAGCGGCGCCACCTCCTCGGGCACGTCGCGGTCGGGGATCGGCGAGAGATCGCTGCTCTCGCGCCGGCGGATGCGCCGCTGCAGCTCCTCGAGCGGACGGAACCCGCGCGTGAGCGCGAACCACACCAGCAGCACGGCCAGCGGCAGGATCAGGAACTGCGGCAGCAGCACGCCCTTGATGATCTCGGTGGCCAGGCGCTGGCGGTCTTCGAGCGTCTCGGCCACCTGCACCAGCGCGTCGTCGTCGGGAGCGGCGCTGCCGCTGCCCAGCCACAGCCAGGCCACGCGCACCGGCGCGCCGTCGATGGCGTCGTCGCGCAGCTGCACCTCGCGCTCGGCGCCGGGGCCGCCGTCGGGCACCGCGAGTCGGGCCTCGCCGGCGAGCAGTTCGCCGCGCCGGCCCAGCACCTGGAACCAGCGCTGCTCGTCGGCGTCGCCGCCCAGCAGCATCAGCGCCGCGCGCTCGACTTCGCCGCGCTGCACCTGCGGCCGCGCGGCTCCGGGGCGCGGCGTGGCGACGACGGCCAGCGCCTGCACCTGGCGCGTGAGCTCGAGGTCGAAGGGCCGGTTGGCGATGTTCTGTGCCACGCCCCAGGTCAGCGCCAGGCTCATCGGCCAGAGGAACAGCAGCGGCGCCAGCACCCAGTCGAGCAGCTCGCCGAACAGCGAGCGCGAGTCGCTGCGCCGGTGCGTGAACGGCCCCGGCGCGGGCTCGGCCGGCGCGGCATCGAGCGGCACGTGCGACGCGGCCTGGGACATCGCTCAGCGGCTGCGCATGCGCGGCCCGGCGGCGGCCGGGCGGGGGGCACCGCTCACGTCGCGATTTTCTCGAGGCAGTAGCCCAGGCCGCGCACGGTGGCGATGCGCACCGGCCCCTGTTCGATCTTCTTGCGCAGCCGGTGGATGTAGACCTCGATGGCGTTGTTGCTGACCTCCTCGCCCCACTCGCACAGGCGCTCGACGAGCTGGTCCTTGCTCACCAGACGCCCGGCGCGCTGCAGCAGCACCTCGAGCAGCGAGATCTCGCGCGCCGACAGCTCGACCATCTGGTCGTTGAGGTAGGCCACGCGGCCGGTGGCGTCGAAGGTGAGCGGCCCGTGCCTGAGCAGGCTGGACGCGGTACCCAGGCCGCGGCGCATCAGCGCGCGCACGCGCGCCTCGAGCTCCTGCAGCGAGAACGGCTTGGCCATGTAGTCGTCGGCGCCGAGGTCCAGGCCCTTGACGCGCTGCTCGACGCTGTCGGCCGCGGTGAGAATGAGCACCGGCAGGCTCGCGCCGCGCCCGCGCAGCTTGCGCAGCACCTCGAAGCCGTGCAGCCGGGGCAGGCCCAGATCGAGGATGAGCAGATCGAACTCGTGCGCCGCCAGCGCGGCGTCGGCCTCGCTGCCCGAGGCCACGCGGTCGACCGCGTAGCCGCTGGCGCGCAGCGTGCGCAGCAGGCCGTCGGCAAGCACCTGGTCGTCTTCGGCGATGAGGATGCGCATGGCTCTCGTCTCCCGTGGACCCTGCCGCCGCGCGCCCCTGTCCACAGCCCGGGGGGCCGCGCCTGACCGGCAACCGGCACGCCCCGGCCCGGCGCGCGCCCTGGGCACGATTCTAGGAGTGCACGCCGATCCGCTCCGGCCCCGTGGCCCAAGGCCACTCCCTCCGACGGACGCCCCCGACCGATGCCCGCGACTCCCCCGCAAGAGCTGTACACATATCCAGCCCATGCCGCATAATCGCCGTCACGGAGAACCGCCTTGCCCCCCACCGCCAAACCCAAGCCAGGAGCCGCCATGGATGCCCCCGTCAAAGCCCTCAGCACCGAGAAGGCCAAGGCCCTGCAGGCCGCGCTGGCGCAGATCGAAAAGCAGTTCGGCAAGGGCTCGATCATGCGCCTGGGCGAGGGCGAGAAGATCGAAGACATCCAGGTCTGCTCGACCGGCTCGCTCGGCCTGGACATCGCGCTGGGCGTCGGCGGCCTGCCGCGCGGCCGCGTCGTCGAGATCTACGGCCCCGAGAGCTCGGGCAAGACCACGCTCACGCTGCAGGTCATCGCCCAGATGCAGAAGCTGGGCGGCACCTGCGCCTTCATCGACGCCGAGCACGCGCTGGACGTGCAGTACGCGCAGAAGCTCGGCGTCGATCTGCAGGAGCTGCTCATCAGCCAGCCCGACACCGGCGAGCAGGCGCTCGAGATCGTCGATGCCCTGGTGCGCTCGGGCTCGGTCGACCTGGTCGTCATCGACTCCGTCGCCGCGCTCACGCCCAAGGCCGAGCTCGAAGGCGAGATGGGCGACTCGCTGCCCGGCCTGCAGGCGCGCCTGATGAGCCAGGCGCTGCGCAAGCTCACCGCCACGATCAAGAAGACCAACTGCATGGTCGTCTTCATCAACCAGATCCGCATGAAGATCGGCGTCATGTTCGGCAACCCCGAGACGACCACCGGCGGCAACGCTCTGAAGTTCTACTCGTCGGTGCGCCTGGACATCCGCCGCACCGGCAACATCAAGAAGGGCGACGAGGTCATCGGCAGCGAGACCAAGGTCAAGGTCGTCAAGAACAAGGTCGCGCCGCCGTTCAAGACCGCCGAGTTCGACATCCTCTACGGCGAGGGCATCAGCCGCGAAGGCGAGATCGTCGACCTCGGCGTCGTGCACCGCATCGTCGACAAGAGCGGCGCCTGGTACGCGTACAACGGCGAGAAGATCGGCCAGGGCAAGGACAACGCGCGCGAGTTCCTGAAGGAAAACCCCGACCTCGCCCGCGAAATCGAAAACCGCATCCGCGAAGCGGTCGGCGTAGCCCCCATCGGGGGCGAAGCCGGCGGTACGAGCGCCAGCGAGTAACGCCATGCGGTTTTGCCCAAACCGCATCCGCGAAGCCGCCGCCGTCGCCTGGCCGGCTGCGCGCACCGGCAAGGCGCAGTAGTCCACCCCGGGGCGTCGGCAACCCGAGGCGCGCACCAGCCCCGCGGCATGGCCTTCGGTTCGCTCTCGCTCGAGGGTCGCGCGCTGCGCCACCTGGCGCGGCGCGAGCACTCGCGTGCCGAGCTCGAGCGCAAGCTCGCTCCCCACGCCCAGGACGCACCCGGGGCGAGCGCGGCCGAGCAGATCCGCGCCGCGCTCGACGCGCTCGCGGCGCGCGGGCTGCTGAGCGACGAACGCGCCGCCGAGTCGCTGCTCGCCGGCGCCGGCCGCCGACTCGGCCGCCGGCGGCTCGCGCAGTCGCTCAACGCCAAGGGCCTGGCGCCCGAACTGGTGGCCGCAACGCTGGCGCAGGCGTGCGGCAGCGAATTCGAGCGCGCGCTCGCCGTCTGGCAGCGGCGCTTCGGCACGCCGCCCGCGAGCCTGGTCGAACGCGCCCGGCAGTCGCGCTTCCTGGCCGGCCGCGGCTTCGACGGCGAGGTGATCCGCCGCGTGCTGCGCCAGGCCGGCGCCGCCGAAGCCGACGACGAGGCGCCGTAGGCGAGCGCACCAGCGCACCAGCGCACCAGCGCACCAGCGCACCAGCGCACCAGCGCACCAGCGTCCCAGCGTCCGGCGCTGCCGCGCCGGGCCGGCGGCAGCGGGCCGCCCAGCCGGCGCGACCAGACCATCCGCCGGGCCGTAAGGAGGCGCACCGAGAGCGCGTGCTAAATTCGCTCGCCCCTGCCGCCGCGGGGCGAGCCGCCGCTGCAGCGGCGCCTCTCGCGGCGGCTTCGCCCCCCGTCGAACCGATGCCCCAGCCTGCCGCGGCGCGCCAGCGCCTGCCCCACCGCGCGGCGGCGTGCAACGACGGGACGGGCAGCCTGCCGAACCCGATTCAACGCATCACGGAGCGAACGAGCGAGGTGTCCCGATGAAGATCCACGAATACCAGGCCAAGGAGCTGCTGCGCGCCGGCGGCGTGCCGGTGCCGCGCGGCTACCCGGCCTTCAGCGTGCGCGAAGCCGTCGAGGCCGCACAGAAACTCGGCGGCAAGGTCTGGGTCGTGAAGGCCCAGATCCACGCCGGCGGGCGCGGCAAGGGCGGCGGCGTCAAGCTCGCGCGCAGCCTGGCCGAAGTCGAGCAGCTCGCCGGCCAGATCCTCGGCATGCAGCTCGTCACGCACCAGACCGGCCCCGCAGGCCAGAAGGTGCGCCGCCTGCTCGTCGAAGAAGGCGCCGACATCAAGAAGGAGTACTACGTTGCCGCGCTCACCGACCGCGCGACGCAGAAGGTGGCGCTGATGGCCAGCAGCGAAGGCGGCATGGACATCGAGGAAGTGGCGCACAAGACGCCCGAGAAGATCATCAAGGTCTTCGTCGACCCGCTGGTCGGCCTGACGGACGCGCAGGCGCAGCAGCTGGCCGACGGCATCGGCGTACCCGCCGCCAGCCAGGCCGAGGCCAAGGCGGTGTTCGCCCGGCTCTACGCCTGCTACCTGGCCAGCGACGCCAGCCTGGCCGAGATCAACCCGCTCATCCTCGAAGGCGACGGCCACATCAAGGCGCTGGACGCAAAGTTCAACTTCGACGCCAATGCGCTGTACCGCCACCCCGACATCGTCGCCTACCGCGACCTCGACGAGGAGGACGCCGCCGAGATCGAGGCGAGCAAGTTCGACCTCAGCTACATCAGCCTGGACGGCAACATCGGCTGCCTGGTCAACGGCGCGGGCCTGGCGATGGCGACGATGGACACCATCAAGCTCTTCGGCGGCGAGCCGGCCAACTTCCTCGACGTCGGCGGCGGCGCCAGCGCCGAGAAGGTGACCGAGGCGTTCAAGATCATGCTCGCCAACGACAAGGTCAAGGGCATCCTCGTCAACATCTTCGGCGGCATCATGCGCTGCGACACCATCGCCGAGGGCGTGATCGCCGCATGCAAGGCGGTGCACCTGGCGATCCCGCTGGTGGTGCGCATGAAGGGCACCAACGAGGAAATCGGCAAGAAGATGCTGGCCGAGTCGGGCCTGCCGATCATCGCCGCCGACACGATGGCCGAGGCGGCGACCAAGATCGTCGCCGCCGTCAAGTAACGCCGCAAGCGAGACCGACATGAGCATCCTGATCGACAAGAACACCCGCGTCGTCACGCAGGGCATCACCGGCAAGACCGGCCAGTTCCACACGCGCGGCTGCCAGGCCTATGCCAACGGCAAGGCCTGCTTCGTCGCCGGCGTCAACCCGAAGAAGGCCGGCGAGCATTTCGAGGGCATCCCGATCTACGCCAGCGTCGCCGAGGCCAGGGCCCAGACCGGCGCCACGGTGAGCGTGATCTACGTGCCGCCGGCCGGTGCCGCCGACGCCATCTGGGAGGCGGTGCAGGCCGACCTCGACCTCGTCGTCTGCATCACCGAGGGCATCCCGATCAAGGACATGCTCCTCGTGCGCAACCGCATGCGGGCCAAGGAGGCCGCCGGCGGCAAGAAGACGCTGCTGCTCGGGCCCAACTGCCCCGGCACGATCACGCCCGACGAGATCAAGATCGGCATCATGCCCGGCCACATCCACAAGAAGGGCCGGGTCGGCGTCGTCAGCCGCTCGGGCACGCTCACCTACGAGGCAGTGGCGCAGCTCACGGAGCTGGGCATCGGCCAGAGCTCGGCCGTGGGCATCGGCGGCGACCCGATCAACGGGCTGAAGCACATCGACATCATGCGCGCCTTCAACGACGACCCCGAGACCGACGCGGTGATCATGATCGGCGAGATCGGCGGCCCCGACGAGGCCGACGCCGCGCGCTGGTGCAAGGCCAACATGACCAAGCCCGTCGTCGGCTTCATCGCCGGCGTCACTGCGCCGCCGGGCAAGCGCATGGGGCACGCCGGCGCCCTCATCAGCGGCGGCGCCGACACCGCCGACGCCAAGCTCGCCATCATGGAAGAGTGCGGCTTCAAGGTCACGCGCAACCCGAGCGAGATGGGGCGGCTGCTGGCAAGCCTGCTGTAGCCGGCCGGCGCACGCGCGCCAGGTTCGGCCGGCACCCGGCCCCGCGCTGGCCGCACGGCCAGCGCGGCCGCAATGCCTTGCGCTGCATGGTGTCTTGCGGCCATGCCGCCGCCTACACTCGCCGCCGCCGCGCCCGGCACGCAACCCGAAGTCCGCCCGAGAAAGCCCCCGATGGAAGAGTTCATGACCGCGCAGTTCTGGCTCGCCGTGGGCCAGATCATCATGATCGACATCCTGCTCGGCGGCGACAACGCGGTGGTCATCGCGCTCGCCTGTCGCAAGCTGCCGCCCAGGCAGCGCCTGCAGGGCATCCTGTGGGGCACGGCCGGCGCGATCGGTCTGCGCGTCGTCCTCATCTTCTTCGCGCTGACGCTGCTTCAGATCCCGTACCTGAAGATCGTCGGCGCCGCGCTGCTGCTGTGGATCGGCATCAAGCTGCTGCTGCCCGAGCACGAGGAGACGCACGGCAACGTCCAGGCCAGCGACAGGCTGTGGGGTGCGGTGCGGACGGTGATCGTCGCCGACTTCGTGATGAGCCTGGACAACGTGATCGCCATCGCCGGCGCGGCGCAGGGCGCGCATGTCGACCACCACATGACGCTGGTGATCTTCGGCCTCGTCGTCAGCATTCCGATCATCATCTGGGGCAGCCAGATGGTGCTCAAGCTGATGGATCGCTACCCGATCATCATCACGCTGGGAGGGATGTTGCTGGGCTGGATCGCCGGCGGCATGATCATCGGCGATCCGGTGCTCGCCGGCTGGGTCGGCACGCAGGGCGAATGGCTGAAGTACGGCGCGCCGGGGATCGGCGCGCTGATCGTGCTGGCGCTCGGCATGTGGCTGGCCCAGCGCGCCATGGCGGCACGGCTCCCGCAACCGGTGCCGGGGGCGGCGGCGGTCGGCGCGCTGCGGCGCGTGCTGCTGGCGGTCGACGGCTCCGAGACCTCGGCGCATGCCGCGCAATACGTTGCCAGCCTGTACGCATCGCTGCCGCCGGCAGCCCGCTTCGAGCTCGACTTGCTCAACGTACAACGGCCGATCACTGGCGACGTCTCGCGCTTCCTGCCGGGGCAGTCTCTGAAGGAATACCACGCCGAGCGCGCCGAGGAGGCGCTGGCGCCGGCCCGGACCTTGCTGCAGGCGGCCGGCGTGCCCTTGCGCGAACTGCAGCGCCTGGGCGACCCGCCCGTGGCCATCGCCGAGACCGCAGCCGCCGAGAACAGCGACCTGATCGTGATGGGCTCACGCGGCCTGGGCGGGCATGCCGCAGGCCTGATCGGTTCGGTCGCCCAGGGTACGGTCGCCGCCGCCAACGTGCCGGTGTTGCTGGTCAAGTAGGCGGCGGCGCACCGGCCGCACGGTCCGGGTCTGCCAAATCCGCCCGCATCCGCGTCGGCCGCGCCCACGGGCGCGGGCGCGACGGGCGCACACTCGGCCGGTGAGACGCGCCGCGACACCCGACTCCGCCCGCGAGCCTGCCGCCTTCGGCCCCTACCGCGTGCGACGCGTGATCGGGCACGGCGCCAGCAGCATCGTCTATGCCGCCGAGCACCGCACCAGCGGCGCGGCGGTGGCGCTCAAGGTGCTTCGCGAGCGGGCCGGCGGCGCTGCGCACGACGAGCGGCGTCCGCGCTTCTTCGACCAGGCACGCGCCGCTGCGCTGCTCTCCCATCCCGACATCGCCGCGGTCCATGACGCGGGGGAGCAGGACGGCAGCGCCTGGCTGGCGATGGAACTGCTGCCCGGCTGCGAACTGACACGCTATACGCGTGCGCCCAGGCTGCTGCCGCTGGAACTGGTGCTTCGGCTCGGCGAACGACTGGCGCGCGCACTGGCGCACGCGCATGCGCGCGGCGTGGTGCACCGCGACCTGAAGCCGGCCAACGTGATGTTCGATCTGCCCGGCAGCACGCTCAAGCTCACCGACTTCGGCATCGCCGGCCTGGCCGATACCAGCCGCACCCGCACCGGCGTACTGCTCGGCACGCCGCTGTACATGGCGCCGGAGCAGCTCGCGGGCGCCCCCGGCGATGCACGCAGCGACCTGTATGCGCTGGGGGTCGTGCTGTTCGAGCTGCTCGGCGGGCAACGGCCGCACGAGCACGCTTCGCTCGGCGAGCTGCTGCGCCGGGCGATGCAGCAGCCGACGCCCGACCTGCGCGCTTTGCGTCCCGATCTGGACGGTCGGGTCGCCGCGCTGGTCGGCAGCTGCCTGCACAAGCAGGCGCGAGCGCGTCCGCCCGATGCCCGGGCGCTGGCCGATGCGCTCGCCGCCATCGCGCGCGACTTGCCCGCGCACGGCCGCCGGTGAGCGGCCCGCGGCCGCGGTGCGATGTCACGCCGCCGGCCTTGCGGCGCAGGGCGCATGCGCGGTTCCGATGCACAATCGTCCGCGATTCCTGCATCCAGCGGCTTGCCGGCCCCACCCCTCCCGTGTCCCTGACGATCGAGCTCCACGCTGCCGTGGACCCGGGCCGCGCGCGCAGCAACAACGAGGACTCGGCGGTCGTCGACGCCGGCGTGTCGCTGGCGGTGCTGGCCGACGGCATGGGCGGCTACAACGCCGGCGAAGTGGCGAGCAACATGGCCACCTCGTTCGTCAAGACCGAGCTCGGCCGCTGGCTGCGCGAGGCCAACAGCCAGGCCAGCGATGCCGACGTGCGCCGCGCGATGGACATCTGCGTCGACAACGCCAACCGCGCGATCTTCAACGCCGCCAACGCCAACCCGCAGTACGCCGGCATGGGCACGACGCTGGTGGTGGCGGTGTTCCGCGACACGCGGCTGCTGCTCGGCCACGTGGGCGACTCGCGCTGCTACCGCCTGCGCGCCGGGAGGCTGCAGCAGCTCACGCGCGACCACTCGCTGCTGCAAGAGCAGATCGACGCGGGCCTCATCACGCCCGAGCAGGCGGCGTTCTCGGCCAACAAGAACCTCGTCACGCGCGCCGTCGGCGTCGAGGACACGGTGCTGCTCGAGACGCACCAGCACGCCGTGCAGCCGCTCGACATGTATCTGATGTGCAGCGACGGCCTGTCGGACATGCTCGACGAGGCCGGCATGGTGCAGTTGCTGCAGCGTCACGCGGCCCTGCCCGAATGCGCACAAGCGCTCATCGATGCCGCCAACGAGGCAGGCGGAAAGGATAATATCTCGGTGGTTCTGGTTCGCGCGTCCGGCGGCGCGAACGGGTCTGCGCGGTCCTGGTGGCCGTTCAGGCGCTGACAGGCACCGATGCCGCGCCGCAGCCGGGCAACGAGAGCACAGCCCGGACGCAGGCGCCGGCCGCAGACCAATCGAGGGTAGTCGAGGCACTCATGGGCAAGCTTGTCGTTTCGCTCGACGGTGTGGTCATCAAGGAAGTCCAGATCACCAAGGACAAGACCACGCTCGGCCGTCGTCCGTACAACGACATCGTGATCGACAACCTCGCCGTCAGCGGCGAGCATGCCGTGCTGCAGATGGTAGGCGCCGACGTCTTCATCGAAGACCTCAACAGCACCAACGGCACCTACATCAACGGCAAGGCGATCAAGAAACAGCTGCTCACGCACAACGACACGGTCGAGGTCGGCAAGTACAAGATCAAGTACCTCGTCGACGACTCGGGCGAGTACGAGAAGACGATGATCATGCGCCCGGGCGCCAGCGTGCCGCCGCCGTTCGCTTCGTCGGGCCCGCTGTCGTCGGGCCATCCGGCGCCCGGCGGGGCGGCCTCGGGCTTCGGCAACTTCGGCCAGCCGCAGGCGGCCTCGGCCCCGGTGGCGCTGATCAAGGTGCTCAACGGCGCCGCGGCCGGCCGCGAAGTGACGCTGACCAAGGTCGTCACCACGGTCGGCAAGCCCGGCGTGCAGGTGGCCTCGATCACCCGGCGCCCCACCGGCTACGCCTTCGCGCATGTCGAGGGCGCGCAGCGCCCGAGCGTCAACGGCGTGCCGCTGGTGGGCGACTCGGTACCGCTGCGCAACGGCGACGTGATCGAGCTCGCCGGCACGCAGATGCAGTTCATCTTCCGCTAGGACGGCTCGCGCGGCCGAGGCGGCCGGTTCATCCTCCGGGTTGTGCGGGCCAGGCTGCGAGGCCGGTCGCCTTCGCCGCATCCCAGAGCTGCCGGTCGTAGGTGGCCAGCGTCACTGCCTCGCCCATCACGTCCTGCCAGAAGTGCGCCGCGGCCAGATGCGTGGCGTCGTAGCCGCGCAGGCCCTGCTGCCACGCGAGCCGGGCAGCACGCGCCATGAGCGGCTCGCCGAGTTGCAGGCGCACGAGCGATTCCCAATCCGCGTCGAACGCCTCGAGCGCGGCAGCGGCATCGGCGCGCGTCACGATCTTCATGCGCGCCGCCCGGGCCAGCGCCGCGGTCACCTCGGCCCGGCTCACGATCGCCGTGCCTGCCGACAGGGCAGCATCGATCAAGGCCGAGACATCCGCCGAGCCTGCTTCGGCAACGTAGCGCTTGACCAGTGCGCTCGCGTCGAGATAGACGATCAATCGCGGTCCTCGACCAGCAACTCGGCGACCGTCTTCTTGCCGCGCACGCGTGCCGCCGGCGTGCGCGGCGCGAGCCGGCGACGATTCCAGGCGACCAGTCCGGCGCCGGCCATCGCCTCGATGCGATCGGCCGCGGGCGATGCGGCCGGCACGATGCGGCCGACCGGTACACCCCGATCGGTGATCTCCACCGTCTCGCCGGCGCGCGTGAGCCGCAGGTAGTGCGACAGCCTGCTCTTGAGGTCGCGGATGCTGACGGTGGTGGCGCTCATGTTTGCCCCCGGATCCGAGCGTTGTAACTACAAGGTCTCAAATTGTAGCCTCGACGCAAGGCGAAAGCCTTCACCGACACGCGTCGGCATCGTCGCAGCGGAGCGGCACCCGATCCGAGCCAACCGTCGGCCGGACATTTGTCACGAACGCCCCGCGGCCCTGCCCGCGATCGCGCGCCGATCGCGCAGCGCTGCCTTGCGAGGGCGCCGCGCTGCGCGCAGCATCGACGTTCGCTCGGTCGCTGCACCGGCGCCGGGCACCGTCTCTCCCCCCTTCCCTCTTCCCCCACCCCACGCATGCAGATCCGCGTCCTCGGCTGCTCAGGCTCGATTGCCGCCGGCAGCCGGACCACAGCGTTCCTGCTCGACCACGACGTGCTCATCGACGCCGGCACCGGCGTGGGCGAGCTCACGCTGGCCGAGCTGGTCCAGATCGACCACATCCTCGTCAGCCACTCGCACCTCGACCATGTGCTCGCGATCGGGCTGCTGGCCGACAGCGTCACACGCCGGCGCAGCGCGCTGGCGCGCCCGCCGGTGCAGGTGCACGCGCTGCCGGCCACCCTCGCGGCGCTGCGCACGCATGTGTTCAACGGCGTCATCTGGCCCGACTTCACGCGCCTGCCCAGCGAGCGCCACCCGGTGCTCGAGCTGCGGCCCGTCGAAGTCGGCCAGCTGCTCGAGCTCGGCGGCCGTCGCATCGAAGTGCTGAGCGCGGCGCACACGGTGCCGGCGGTGGGCTTCGCCGTGCACGGCGAGGCCGGCGCCTGGGTCTACAGCGGCGACACCGGCCCGAACGAGGCGCTGTGGCAGCGCCTCGCCGCGCTCGACGTGGCCGCGCTCGTCATCGAGACCGCATTCCGCGACGAAGAGCGTGCGCTCGCCGCCGCCAGCGGCCATCTGTGCCCGTCGCAGCTCGGCCGGGAACTGGCGCGCCTGGCCGCGCCCACCGACGTCTACATCACGCATGTCAAGCCCGGCGAAGTGGCCGCCGTGATGGCCGAGATCGCCGCGCTGCCGCTGCGCCACCGCGTGCACGCGCTCGAAAGCGGGCAGACGATCACGCTGGGCCGTGAGGCGGGCACCGACGTTTTGCGTCAGGCCTGGCCGCCAGCGGCCGCGGCCGGCGCGGCCGACTGACGAAAAGCGTCGGTGCCGGGCCCCGCCGGCGTCCGGAATTGGCATCCGCGCGGGCCGCACGGGGCCTGTGGGGGCTGGCACGGAGCCTGCATGTCGAAGCAGCGTCCCCTTCCCCCACCCTCGCTCAGGAGCCCTCCGCATGAAACGCGTCCAACAAGGTTTCACCCTCATCGAACTGATGATCGTCGTGGCGATCATCGGCATCCTGGCAGCGGTGGCGCTGCCGGCGTATCAGGCCTACACGGTCAAGGCCAAGATCTCCGAGGTGCTCCTCGCCGCGAGCCAGTGCCGGACCACGGTGTCCGAGGTGTACCAGACCGGCTCTGCATCCGCCGCCCCGGGCGCCAACGGCTGGGGCTGCGAATCCGCCTCGCAGCAGAGCAAGTACGTCGCCTCAGTCGCAACGGACGCCGCCGGCAAGATCTCGGTCACCGCGTCCGGCGACGCGTCACTCAAGGACGCGGCCGGCAGGGTGGTGACGCTCGTTCCGCTGGCCAGTGACGGCACCGCGCTCGCTGCGAACCAGATCGGCGGGGTCCAGGTTGGCTCGTGGCGCTGTGGTTTGCAGGCGGACGGCACGACGATGCCATCGAAGTATCTGCCTGGCTCGTGCAAGGGCTGATCCTGCTGCTCGACAGCCACAAAGAGGCGCCTTGGCGCCTCTTTTCGTTGGCGATTCCTGTCGCAGCCGCCATACCCGTCGCCTGGCTGCTGCCGAATCACTACTACCCGTGGCTTTCGGCGTGGCAGGAGGGAGCGGCGCTGACCCTGCTGTTCGCCGCCGCACTGCTGTGCCGAGCGCGCTCCGGCCTACCTGCACTCTGGGCAGCAGCGCTCGTCATCGCATTGGGCTCGGTCGCCTGGCAATGGGCGAGCGGGCGCATCTGGTTCGGTGGCGACGCGTTGATGGCGGCCTTCTATCTGTCGGCCTTCGGTCTGGCGATCGCCCTCGGCGCCGCGCTCGCGACGCCCGAGCGTGCAGGCGAGGGCGCGTTCGGCCCGGGGCGGCGCAGGCTCGACTTCGTCGATCTGTTCGGCGCCGGCCTCGTGTTCGGCGCCGTGGTGTCCACCTACATCGCGCTCGTGCAGTGGACGGGCGCGTTCTCGCTCGGCATCTGGGCCGCCGACCTGCCGCCCGGCGCACGACCCTTCGCCAACCTCGCGCAGCCCAACCACCTGTGCACGCTCGCCTTCTTCGGCCTGGCGGGCCTGGCACTGCTGCGCGAGGGCGGCCGCATCGGCGCGGCCGGCTGGTGGAGCGGCGCGGCCTTCTTGCTGCTCGCGATGCTGATGAGCGGCTCGCGCACCGGGCTCGTGCAGCTCGCGGTCGCGATCGGGCTGCTGCTCGCGCTGGGCCGGCGCAGTGCGGTGCGCATCGGTGCGCGCACGCTGCTGCTGCTGCTCGCGCTGCTCGTGCTCGGCACGCTGGCCTGGCCCACCGTCAACCATGCGCTGCTGCTCGTCGGCGAGCGCAATGCCGCCGGTCAGCTGCAGGGCGGCGGCCGCGAGCTGCTCTGGCCGGCGCTCGTCGACGCCATCGGCCGCGAGCCCTGGAGCGGCTACGGCTGGCAGCAGATGGTGCTGGCGCAGGAGGCGGTGGCGCTGGACCACGCGCCGATCC
>WBZR01000746.1_pt1 | contig 37999 bp, 37 predicted proteins | sample 5204231 | NCBI WGS metagenome assembly WBZR01 (sample SAMN12412403, study PRJNA552823) | activated sludge metagenome | isolation source: activated sludge from anammox sidestream of wastewater treatment plant... | place: USA: Virginia | collected 2017-08 | reverse complement strand
CGTCATCAACGAAATTTGACCATTACTCAACCATCTCCACGGCGCACCGCTGCGCTTGCGCGTCGAGAACCAACTAGGTTTTAAGATGGTCAAGTGGATCCAGTCGATCGAGTTCGTCGAGGATGTCCAGTCGATCGGTAAGGGTGAAGGGGGCTTCGCCGAGGACTACGAATACTTCGGTGAGCTGGCCAGTATTTGATGGAGAACTATTCCCATGAAAAATAAAGTATCCAAGCCGCCGCCGGAATGTGCCGCACCTACAGCGCCTATGGCCAACTTGGACCTGTTTCGGCTGGCTATTGACCAAGGGCCGGACGCCGTCATCCTGGCGGACCTGGAGGGGAGAATTCGGATCTGGAACAATGCCGCCGCCGAGCGCTTTGGTTTTGGCCGGGACGAAGCAATCGGCCAGAGCCTGGACATCATCATTCCAGATCATCTCCGGCATGCTCATTGGAAAGGCTTTGGGATAGCGATTGTGTCCGGCCGCACCAAGTATGGAAAACGCGCTCTAAGGACGAGGGCAGTCCATAAGACCGGCCGAAAGCTCTATGTCAGCCTTGCTTTCTCAATCGTCAAGGATGGAGAGGGGAAAGTGATTGGAGCAATGGCAACGGCCCGCGACCTAAAAGAGAATTCCGATCCAATGGGGCCGCTTCCCCGAAGCCTCAAACGAAATCGCGCTGTCTCAGCGGACGCGTCAAAACCCAATTCCGTTGTAAGTCCTTCCGGCGAAGGCATGACTCAGGACGACGGGAGGGCTTGTGCGGCCAAATAGAAACGCGGATTCTTTCATTTGCCCTGAAAGCCGGGAAACCCCCGTTTGGGCCGCGCCCGGGCCATTTGTTCGACGAGAGCATATGATTCATTCTGTGTTCTCGCTTGGTAGTGGAATTGTTGCAGAAATCTGCCCTGATCGAGAACTTCGCTATTCTGGATATTAAGATGAACCAATCTACGGTCTCAACGGCACTGCCGAAAACCCAATTTGCCGTGCGCATCCTCCGCCAGGATCGACCTGGCCTGCCGAGCTACTGGGAAACGTTTTCACTGGAACACGTACCGGGAATGAACGTGACGAGTGTACTCCAACATATCGCCGCGCAACCACGAACGACCTCAGGCCGCGAAGTTGCACCGGTTGCTTACGATGCCAGTTGCCTGGAGGAGGTTTGTGGCTCTTGCACGATGCTGATCAATGGGCGCGTTCGACAGGCGTGTTCCGCACTGGTCGATCGGCTGTTGGAGCAGCATCCTCAGCAAATCGAACTGCGCCCCATGAGTAAGTTTCCCGTCATGCGCGATCTGGTGGTGGATCGTCGACGACTGTTTCGCGCATTGGAAAAACTAAAATGCTGGATCCCGGTCGACGGCTACTACGACACGGGCCCTGGACCTCGTCAATCGCCGGACGATCAGGAACAATTATATCCGCTTAGTAAGTGCATGAGTTGCGGCTGCTGTCTGGAAGCTTGTCCGCAATACAGCAAGGTTGATCCGAAGCCGCTGCCGGATGAAACGAGCGAACAATTGAGCCAACGCCAGAACGACACTTTCGATCAGGCGTTCATCGGGGCCGCCGCCATGAATCAGGCGGTCCTGATAAATTCGAATCCGACCGGGCGTATGACTGCGCGTCAGCGACTCGACGCCCTGATTGCACCCGGGGGGATTCAAAATTGCGGAAAGGCCTCAAACTGTGAGGCGGTGTGTCCCCAGGAAATCCCGCTCATGTCTTCGTGGGGTCGTGCCGGCCGCGCCGCCACAATACATGCGATCAAGTCGTTTTTTGACAAATAGAAGGGGCGGACGCTGTTGGTCGGCACTTAATGAAAGGACCAGGATTATGAAAAGCGGAGAATCCGACTCATCGCGACAAGATCACGGGGTCCAGACCTCACGATCGCAGGTCGAACAGCCGTTCGCAGCACCGCAGCAGCAGTTTGACTTGAACAAGGTGACGGCCAGACTCAAAGACGGATTTGAGTCAAGTGCCGGCCGCGCCGGGCACCGCCAGGAGGCGTTGTTTAAGCACGGCCCTACAACGGTTGCGCTGTATCTCTTTGCCCACCTTGCACGTCTGCCTCCGCACCGAGCCAAGGGTGTCGTGATCATTCAGGTTCTTGATGGTCGCATCGAGATTTCTGCCGAAGGGAATGTCCATGATCTTCACGCGGGCCAATTGCTGATGCTGGCCTCGGGAGTTGAACATACCGTGGTCGCGAAAGAGGATAGCCGAATGCTTTTAATCGTACATCTGGATGTCACTACCGAAAGCCCGTCAACGTGATCGCTTCCTGGGAAACGAAATGATGGACGACTTTACGTTATCCAGGAAAGCGATCGGACGAGCGTCAACGCCAAACGAGTCGGACCGCGTCAGCCGCGAAGAGTATTAGTCAAGGAGTCAACAAGATGCAGACAAAGGTTATTCTATACGCAACCGATTTCTCCGAGCCGTCCAGGTTCGCTTTTTCGCTGGCCTATTCTCTCGCCCGCGACCACGGCGCTCGATTGATCGTCTTAAATGTAATACCGGCGGGGACGTACGAGATTATCGATCTCGCCCAGCTTGGGCTGGGAGAGAGTGAGCGACAGTTTGAAGACGAGATTCGCCACGGACTTCGGCAGCTTCAGCCTCCCGACAATCACGTCTCCATGGAGTACAAACTCGCCAAAGGCGACCCGGCCAAATCAATTGTCAAAGTGGCACAGGACACGCAGTGCGACCTGATTGTCCTCGGCACGCATGGACGAAGCGGACTCAGAAGAGTGCTGATGGGTAGTGTCGCGGAACATGTGTTGCGCGTAGCGCCCTGTCCTGTGTTGGTCTTGAAAGGACGAGTGGCGCCGGCAGACAGTTCGGTTATCGCGCCCGACAACCCCTCCGGGCCGACAGCTGATCCTCAATGAGGGCGAAATCTGATTTCAAGAGTCGGATTTCCTTTTCTCTGACTCCGCTACCGCCCTTCCGATTGGATCTGACGGCGTGGACGTTGCGACGTCGCCCGGATAACGCCGTTGACCGCTGGGACGGGACTGCATACCGCCGGGCGTTGCGACTGACCACTGGGCCAGTGGAAGTCGTGGTGACGCAGTTTGGACCGCCTGAGGCGCCGAAGCTTCGGGTCGTGCTGAGCGGAAACGCACTTCGATCGCAAGCCAAGGCTGAGGTGTCATCAGCCTTGCGCCGGTTGCTCGGCCTGGACATGGATATGCAGGCGTTCTATCAATTTGCCAAAGGCGAGAGGCCGCTGGAAGACGTGGCCTGTCGCTTTAAGGGGATGAAGCCGCCTCGCTTCGCCACTGTCTTTGAATGCTTAATCAATGCGATCGCTTGTCAGCAGTTGACTTTGACGGTTGGCATCCGCCTCCTCAACCGTCTGGCGGAGGCCTATGGCGCCGCTGTCTATGTTGGCAATGCAACGGCGTATGCTTTTCCACACCCCGAAGATCTGGTCGAGGCATCACCCGCGGCCCTGCGCAAACTCGGATTTACCCAGCAGAAGGGCCGCGCGATTATCGAGATTGCCCGCTCTGTGACCGAAGGCGATCTGGATTTGGAAGGGCTCGATGCTTTACCTGACGATGCTGCTCTTATCTGTCTTCAGAATCTGCGCGGTGTAGGCCGTTGGTCGGCCGAATACGTCTTGCTGCGCGGATTGGGACGACTAAACATATTTCCGGGTGACGACGTTGGAGCGCGAAACTATTTGCAGAAGTGGCTGCACCTGCTCGGCCCGCTCGATTACGAAGGGGTCGGCCGCGCTCTCGAAAGGTGGAAACGATTCGGCGGCTTGGTCTATTTACACTTATTGCTGGGTCGTCTCGCGGAGACAGGCTGTCTAAAAGCTGAGGGCATCCTGCCGGGTGACTCCGCATCCGATTCGCCTGTGATCTGGACGATTGGGCACTCGACCCGAACGATCGAGGAGTTCATTGACCTTCTCCGTCAAAACGGCATCAAGACCCTGGTTGACGTGCGACACTTTCCCGGTTCGCGCCGCTTTCCTCATTTTGGCAAGGCAGCGCTGGATCATACGCTTGCCACGGCCGGTATCGGTTACGAGCACGTGGTCGAATTAGGAGGGCGGCGACCGCCGCGATCTGATTCGCGGAATCATGCGTGGCGAAACGCTGCCTTCCGCGGCTATGCCGACTACATGGAGACTCAGCCATTTAGGAAAGGCGTCGATCGCTTGCTGGATATCGCCCGCGGCGGCCGGACTGCCGTCATGTGCTCCGAGGCGGTCTGGTGGCGTTGTCACCGGTCAATGATCGCTGATTATCTCAAATCCCGAGGCGTCCGGGTCATTCACATCCTGGGCTCCAACAAACTTCAGGAGCATCCGTACACATCCGCGGCGCGGCTGATCGGTGGAGCGCTCACTTACGAGAGCCCGCCGCTCACCCCCCATACAAATCCATTGGAGGACGTCCCGATGAAACACAGCTTCAAAGTCGGCGATCATGTTGAGTGGAACTCGGAAGCGGGTCGGGTACGCGGGACCATCAAGAAGAAAATCAATTCGAAGATAAAATTCAAGGGATACACCGTCCATGCGTCGAAAGAGGAACCGCAATATCTGATCGAGAGCGAAAAGACGGATCACATGGCCATGCACAAAGGATCGGCTCTCAAGAAGCTCAAGAAGGTCAAAAAACGCAAAAGCTGAGGCGTGTCGCCGTTCAGCCATGATGCTCGATGCGCGGCGCCAAGTGGCGACTGTGCGCTGTGTTCCGCGCCCGTCGTCGGGAACATGGCGATTCGTCATATCAGAAAGCATATGGCATACTCACCGACGCCGCTGGACCAGCATTTTATCTATGCATTTGGCTTCTGGGCGTCCATTTCGAGCGGGGAACCTCTCATTCTCGGCGCCCGGAATGAATGGCGTGATTCCGGGCGGACCGCCGAAGATTTCGCGAATCGTCCCGCTTCGACGCCCTGTGGGTTGACGTCGGAAACCGCAGAAGGAATGGTGCAATTTCCAGGGGGTCTTCCAGGAAGCGTGGAAGCACTACGTCTCAAAGCACGACAAGATGACACACGAATCACGTGCCACCCCGGAGCTCATCGAACGATTCGGTGTCGAGGCATTGCAAACGTTGGTGATTATCGACGCGGCGGGCCGAGTTCAGAGCGTCTCGGCCGGGTTGACGGACGTCGACGAGCTCGGCAGGATTTTCAGGCCCCTGATGCAGTAATTTGGCGTCTCAGCCCCGCCGGATCGTGCTCGTTAAGCAACTCGGAGTGCTCTCAAAGTAGCTGGGACTCATAAGACGATCGGGCGCGAATTCTTGAGCCATCTCTCGTTGTCTTACAAGCCTGTTCGACCGGCGTGCAGCGCGCGATACAATGGGCAACATAATCGGCGCCAAGTGTCAGTCGTCCCGTGAGACGTAAGGCCCTCACGAGGTGACGACAGGAGCGTTGCAAGCCCGGTTCGTGCCATGACAAGATGGGTTACAGCCCGCCGCTGGGCCATGATCTTGAAGTAACCGACCTCGGACTTCGCCACCTCCTGCCGAGCCAGAAGCGGCTCGCCCAAATAGTCGAAGAGAGAACTCCGCATGTTTAGAAATCTCGCTGTTGTGCTCGTTCTTGGTGGCGCGGTTGCGTCAAGCGGGGGTTGCGCAAGATCGTCCGCCACCGGTTTGCACTCCACCGATCGAGCGGTGCACGCCGTCTCGGCTTCACCTCCCACTTGCCCGATTTGCGCGCTTTACAGCCTGCACCGGACGGTAGTAGTTCGCGTTCAATCCGACGAAGGCCAGGGTACCGGGGTGGTGATCGGTTCATCGGGCGATATCCTGACCAGCGCCCATGTGGTTGCCGGCTTGGAAGAAGTCCGCGTCGGTACTCTGGATGGGAATCACTACACCGGCAAGGTCGCCTTCCGGGACGTGGAAAATGACCTTGCGATCGTCCGGATTGAAACGCCTGGTTTGGTATGGAAGACGGTCATGCTCGATTTCGATGAAGATGTGCCTGTGGGCACCAGGATCTTTGTCATCGGCCATCCGGTTGGGCTGGGCTGGACGGTGACGCAAGGCATCGTTTCAGGACTGCGCGAGGCCGGCGACATTGCCCCCACGGAATTGATCCAGACCGATGCGCCGATTTCTCCTGGCAACTCCGGCGGCCCGCTTCTGGACGAACACGGGCACCTGGTAGGAATCATTCGATCCAAGCTGGTAGGGCCGGGAGTCGAGAACGTGTCATTCGCAATCCCTTCGCGCGTGGTCAAGGTATTTCTCGATCGCGTACCTGCCAGAACCAATTCAACATCGAACGCGTTTCTCAGGAGCGCCGGAGTCCTGGCGGCACGGACGTGACCGCTCGTCAGAGGGAGGCGCTTTGTGAGAAATCGAAGGACTGCATCATGCCTCGCAAGTCTGAATCCGAATCGCGGAAACCGTCGGATCCGGACGAAGTCATCGCAGCCGTCAGGTCTCTAACGATAAGCCGGTAGGAAACGGCAGCCCAGCCGCAGGGAGTACTCATCTTGAATGCGCACTCGATCAACACGGCCGCCGACGGTAACGAACCCGCGGCTCAAATAGCCGTCAACTCCGCAAGCCGATCGTCTTGGCGACTGGTGAACCTGGTCGCTGCGGCGACCATCGTCATCTGCCTGATCATCCTCGCACGCATTCTCCCCGTGGAAAGGGCAATCGGCGCAATGCAATCGGGCATTGACCGACTCGGCTGGTTCGGCCCGCTCGCCTTCGGCGGCGCATACATTCTCGCGAGCCTGCTCTTTGTGCCCGGCTCGGTCCTCACGCTTTCATCCGGAGCGCTCTTTGGCTTGCTATGGGGAATGGTCATTGTATCGATTTCCTCGACGATCACCGCGGCATTGGCATTTCTCATTGCCCGTCACTTCGCTCGGGCGGGCGTCCAAAGAGCCGCCCAGGGAAATGCGCGATTTTCGGCAATCGATCGGGCGATCGGCACGGGGGGTTGGAAGATCGTGGCCCTCTTTCGGTTGTCGCCGGCTGTCCCGCATAGCTTGGGAAATTACCTCTACGGAATATCGTCAATTCGCTTCTGGCCCTACGTTCTGGCGAGCTGGATCTGCATGCTCCCTGGGACGTTCATGTTTGTGTATCTCGGCCATGTCGGCGCCGAGGGTCTTCAGGCGGTAAGCGCAGGCGGCAGCGCGATCGGCGCCGGCAAGGCGATCCTGTTGTTCGCCGGTCTGCTGGCGACGGTGGTCGTGACCGTGTATGTCACGCGTTTGGCACGACGTGTCCTCGCCGAGCAAGGTGCATTGGATATGGCATCACCCCCGCCGGATTCCGGATCCTCTCCCCTCGACGCCGGAGCAGCGCCGGTGAGCAAGCGAAAGATGGCAGTGCCCATCTTCGCCCTCGTTCTTGCGGTGATAACGGGCGTAGCATGGATGCGGCGAGACGCCCTGCAAGGCATTTTCGGCCCGCCGGGCGTCAAACTGGTGGAGGCATACGGCTCGGAAGGCGTGGGAGCCTCGTTCGACCATTCAATTTTCAATCAACTGCTCTCGAGCCACGTCACCGAGGGGGGCTGGGTGGACTACGCCGGCCTGCGTCGGGACTCTTCGCAACTCGACGCATACATTGCTCTAATCGCCAAGGCGCGTTTCGATGAGTTGAGCCGCGACGAAAAACTGGCCTTGTTGATCAACGCATACAACGCATTCACCCTGAGGCTCGTCCTCGACAAGTACCCGGTCACATCGATCAAGGACATTCCCGACGCGGATCGATGGAATGACAAACGATGGAACCTGGGCGGCAGCGTCTGGAGCCTGAACCAGATCGAGCAGAAGCAGATTCGTCCGAAGTTCAAGGAGCCGCGGATTCACTTTGCCTTGGTGTGCGCGGCGGTTGGCTGTCCGCCCCTGCGAAACGAAGCATACGTCGGCAAGCGTATCAACCGGCAGCTCGATGAACAAACGCGCTACGTTCACTCCCACAGGACGTGGTTTCAATTCAAATCGGATATCAAGACCGCTTACCTGACTCAGCTCTACAAGTGGTATGGCGGCGATTTTGAGCAGGTGTCAGGCGATGTGCTGAAATTCGCCGCGTCTTCCTCAGACTCCCTGCAAGCGGCATTGAAGGACGGTATGCCGATTCGCATCGAGTGGCTTGACTACGACTGGCGATTAAACAGCATTGACAATCGGCAGGATCGATAGCAAGGAGACGATTGAGTGATTGCATCGCAAGAAGACATGGCAGCCGAGGCGCGGCCCGGAGGTCCCATGGCGGATCCAGCCAATGGCAGTGCTATGATCGGTCGCCCGCCGCAGACCTCTTCCGCGGATGAGCACAATCGCCGTTTGGTGGCAAATATCCATCCGACTGCGTGGACCAACCCGACTCCCGCTGGTCGTTACAATCTGGTCGTCGTCGGCGCGGGAACAGCAAGTCTGGTAACGGCGGCCGGCGCTGCAGGCCTCGGCGCAAGGGTCGCCCTGATTGAGCGCGACCTGATGGGCGGCGACTGTCTAAACGTCGGCTGCGTCCCATCCAAAGCCTTGATCCGCGCCGCGCCGGGATCCGCCCGCATGATTCAGCGCGGCGATTTCGAGAGTTGGGCATCGATGTCCGTATTGGCGAGGCGCGTTTTACGAGTCGGCAGATGGTCGAAACCGGGGGACAGACCCTCCGTCTTCCCCCGGGCGCGCGGGCCGCATCATTGCCGATTCCCGGCCTCGCCGGGGAGGAAGTTGAGGCTTTCCAGTGAAAATGACCGAACTCAATGCCAAAGTTATCCAGCGAATCGAGATTTCGCCGGCGCTCATCGTTCTCCGGGTTGCGCCCGTTGGCTGGGAGATGCCCGCGTTTACGCCCGGCCAGTTCGCGATCTTGGCGCTTCCCGGCAACAGCGCCCGCTACGCAATGTGCGAGGAGGAGGACGAGACGGCCGAAGGGGATCGACTGATCAAGCGGGCATATTCCATCTCCTCGTCTTCGCGGCTCAAGGAATTCCTGGAGTTCTACGTGGTCCTCATTCCTTCCGGCGCGCTGACGCCGCGACTGTTCGCCTTGCAAATGGGCGATCTACTGTGGCTGAGCCCCAGGTTCAGCGGCATGTTCACGCTTAAGGAAGTGCCACCGGACAAGCACCTGGTGCTGATTTCGACGGGAACGGGGCTGGCCCCGTATATGAGCATGTTGCGCGATGAGTTGCAATGCGGAGGGCCCCGTCGCTTCGCGGTCGTTCACGGTGCGCGCCATAGCTGGGAATTGGGCTACCGGAGCGAATTGATGATGCTGCAGTCGATGTGCCCGAACATGACTTACTTGCCGCTCATCAGCCGTCCGCAGGTTGAACCCGTTCCCTGGACCGGCCGCGCCGGTCGGATTCAAACGGTCTGGCGCGAGAGTCCGTTGCGCGAATTTTGGAAGTTCGATCCGACGCCGGATAACACACACATTTTTCTCTGTGGCAACCCCGGCATGATCGAGGAGATGACGGCCATTCTCTCCGAGGACGGCTTCAGGGAGCATTCTGTACGCCAGCCCGGACAGATTCACATCGAGAAGTATTGGTGAAGAATCCCGGCGGACCTTGGAACAACCGGAGACATCGTGAAGTGGCGGACGCATCGGGCCCGGACGACCATCGGGGCGGCTGAAGGAGCATCGCTCCCGGCACGCGCTTGCGTCGCAAATGGCTTGGCATGTGACGAGAGACGTCGTGGCTGAGATTCCCCACTAAGCGTGGACGCCCAGAAGCGAGAAAATGAAGCTCGCAGGAGACCTTTAATGGGTCAGGGCAAGGCACACCGGCGGGCACATCTACGCCTCCGCCGACACGGACTTCATGTGAACGACTCCATCGCCCACGGACTCAACAGAAAGTGCAAATCGGATGGCGTTTTCGTTGAAGAACTCGCCGGGAATCCGACTCCTGCATTATACTCTCTGCCCGACGGTACTTGCGGAATTAGGCCCATTCTGGGGAAATGTGTCGGTGTTCAGGAAGTGGGGCTCCCCCAAAGCTAAAGGGGGATGGTCGAATTATTCATGGAGGCGTAGAGGCCCCGCATGATCCGCATCATTCTCCCATTCCACCTCCGCAACCTCGCCGGCGTTGACAGCGAAGTCTCGCTCGATGTCACAGGCCCCATCACCCAGCGCGCCGTCCTCGACGCGTTGGAAGCGAAGTTCCCGGCCCTGCGCGGCACCATTCGCGATCACGGCACGCTGAAGCGCCGCCCTTTCGTCCGCTTTTTCGCGTGCAACAAGGACCTCTCCCACGATGACCCGGATTCTCCCCTGCCGGAGGCCGTTGCAAGTGGCAGCGAGCCCTACCAGATCGTCGGCGCCATCGCGGGGGGCTAAGGCGGCTGGCTTTCTTATCCGTCACCAGCGCTGTTGCCTCATGCTCCTAATCCTAATCTTCGCCCTTCGGCCGCCGCCGACCGTTGCACCCTCTCAGCAGTTTTAATATCCTCCCCAAAAACCTGAACCCCAAAGGAGCCCCCAACCATGAACTACATTGATGGTTTCGTCGTTCCGGTCGCCAAGAAGAACCTCCCCGCCTACAAGCGCCTCTCCTCCATGGCCGCCAAGCTCTATCGCAAGCACGGCGCGCTCGAGTACATCGAGGCCGTCGGCGACGACCTCAAGATCAAGGGCATGTACCCCTTCACCAAGACGGTCAAGCTCAAGCCGGGCGAGACGGTCCTCTTTTCTTACATCGTGTTCAAATCCCGCGCCCAACGCGACCGGGCAAATGCCAAAATCATGAAGGACCCCTCCCTCCACAAGATGATGGAGAAAATGCCGGTGCCCTTCGACTGCAAGCGTATGGCCTACGGAGGCTTCAAAGTTTTCGTAAAGGGGTAGGGCAATTGGCGGGGCACAGGCCGTCAACGCGTGATTGGTCACGAAGTATAAGGGACGCGAAGGGTATTCAGATCGCGGCAGGTGTCGGTCCGCCGAACGGAGGCCCCCCGACATCCGGATTGAATCTCAATCGAGAATATCGTACGATGACATCCAAGTCGGATGAATGCGCGACCTCGCCTCCGCGTGGACTTGCTCAACTTGCCGGCCCCATCTCTTCGCCGGCATTGTCGCGTGAAATTGGAGGATCACCATGATCGCAAAGCGATCGCATCTTGTGGTGTTTACCCTGTGTTTGCTCGGGTTGGCCCGCACCGCCTGGGCCGGCTTTTCGATCGATGTTTACATTGACAACATTATCGCCTACCAGGTCCTGGACAACAGCCCGGACGACGCCGATCTCACGGTGGGCAACATCGAGCACCACTTCCAGTTGAACGATATGCAGAACCGGTGGGAGGCGACAGGTGTAATCTTCGCCGAAGGAGGCTTCAACGGCGTGCCGCCCGTGTCGACCGTGGTGACCGATACTCTCATCGAAAAAATCGCCAACGTCCCCCTCAACGTCGGCGAAATCGACTTTGTTCACCACTACGCAGCGTCCGGCCTCCAGTCGCACACCGCATCGATCGACGGCGTGTTCGACAACACGATTGATCACGAGGTTCGCGGCGCCGACCTGCTTTATCTTGCCAACATCAACGGCCAGCCGTTGGGCGCCTACGGGACTGGACTCTATGCCGGGCCGGGCCCTCATGCGTTCATGGGCAGCCTCGGGCCGCTCGTCCTGCCGACGACGACCGAGCACCACATGACACTGCGGTTCTACCTCGATTCGCTCGGCGACTCGATCGAGATGTTCAACAGCGCCGAGATTCACACGACTCCGGAGCCAACCTGCGCGGCCCTCATCATCGCCGGCTGCATGTTGGTCGTCTCGCGCCGATATCGCTGAACGCGTTACGTGTAGTGACCTCACCTGGCCGCCACCCAGGAGCGCGGGGGACATTCTACTCGTCCGCCTCCAACCTCGACCGCTCGCAACGCTGCCCATCGGACTTATTCTGGTTGAGTAGAGCTCGTCTTTATCGTGATGACAGTTCCGGCAGCCGAGTCGGACTTTTGCAGCACGGGCTCTTTCGACTTACCCGGTGCTTTTCTGCGAAGCCACTCGCCGAGCGGAATTGATTTGCCATCCGCAAGTCTGACGGCGTAATCTTCGCCGGAGGCCATCGACTTGGATGCGATATTGTCTATGAACTCATCGACGGTCGGGTTAGCTTCCCCAAGATAGCCCAGCTTCTGACGGAGCAGGGCCGCCATGTCTCGGCCGGCGAGTTCCTGATCGTTTCTGACGAAGATTGACTCGCTGGATTCGAGCGTCCGGAGAAGTCGTTCTATCGCGACTCGATCGAAGTCCTCCCTCCGCATGATCGACAAGGTAGCATAGTCCTCGCCCATGAGGAGATTCACCAAACGATCGAGCGAAATGACGAACTCACCCTGGCCGATCTTTGTGGTGATAAAATCGCCCTCTTTCATCTCCTCGCGATCGATCAGCGGATTCCCCGAGCGGTCGAGGACCGACACCAGGACGAACCCACCCGTGATGTCGCCCAAGTGAAAGCTGAGCGAACCATCTGACGCGGCGATCTTCCTCGTTTCGCGCTGATACACCGTCTGCGTCACAACATCGCGTGGGCCGATGTCCAGCGACACGGCTACCTGCCTGGAAGCGGCACATCGGAGATTCAACCCGCACGAGGCAAGTACTAGGAGCATGAGAAGAAGGCGGCAACATTGCGACGGACGATCCGAATTAGAGGAATGCATAAAAAGATCTCTCGCTTTGGCCAAATGCAACCGGGCACTAAGGGGTTCACTCAGCTAGAACGGGAAACCTTGAGCGCATTCACCCCCCTTGGGAACTTGTCGTGAAACCTGAGGCCCTCGCATTGGAAAGCCAATTCGTGCATGGTTTTCGCCGTTGAGAGATTCCTTTCCCGAACGCCCCACCGCGCGAATCCCCTCCCGCATCCGTCGGCCTGAAAGGCCAAACTTCAGTAGGCAGGGGCTCCGCCCCTGTTAACACACGCACGCCCATCCCCTCCGACCCCAACAGGGTCGAATTGTCTCATCTAGCAAACGCTAAATCGCGCCCGCCTTCGGACGAGAACCAGCGATACGACGCCGACGAGCGCCGCGGTCTGCGGCTCGGGGATGGTGGATAGTTGGAAGGCGAAGCTGCCGTTATTGAAGACCCAATTAGGGACGATTGGGTTTGAATTCGCCCGACCCGAAACAACTCCAGTGCCGTACTCCCATCGATAGGTGCTATCCACATCACCGAGCTGCACAATCTCAAGCCAGTACACCGTGCTCGATTGAAGGACGAACGAAGTGCCGAGGTTCGCCTCATATCTGAACTCGGGAGAGCCGCCGAAGATAAATCGGCCTGTGGCGGCGCGACTCGCATTTAAGAAGGATTCCTCGTAGAGAACCGCCGAGTCATCCGGCAACCCGTCGCTCGAACGCGGCGCGTAAAACCGGACGCGCATGTACTCATCGCCCGCGGGCGGATCGCTCGTTCCATCGAAGTTGCCGCCGTAGAAGCCCCACCAGGTAACCCGACGAATCTCAGCCGATTCGCTGACCTGTACGTTGTCCGCCACGAGTTGCCATACCTCTGGAAAACCCATGACCTCGTAGAACGCGGTGTCCGATCCAATTCCCCCGCCCAGATTGGGCAACTGTTCAAAGACAATCCCCGCCGGGGTGGCCGAGGCGAGGGAAAGCCAGACCGGGCACGACCACCAGACGGCACGCTTCAACATGGCGACGACCTCCGCCAGCGACGCCGCACGAAAACCAGCGAAACGACGCCGACGAGTGCCGCGCTCTGCGGCTCGGGGATCACCGCGATCCATGCCTCAGTCCGGCCTTCCGGGTTAAACCCCCACCCAGCAATGGTTCGACCATCCGCCGAGATATCAACGGGCTCGTACAGTTGCCAGCCGGTCAAATCAGCGCCGAATTGGTTGATGAGGATTTCCCTCAGGTTTCGCATACCGCGAACTTCGTCCCACACAAACGCCTCTCCGCCGATTTCTGTTCGGCCCACTCCGACGATGACCGAACCGTCCGCCGAGACTGCCGTTGCAGCGCTGTACGAAGGCCCGCCCGGCAGGTCGCCCAGGGGCTGCATCCCCGATGGCTCGGTCCACCTGAATGCCACGTTGTCCTGTGGCCTTACTACCTGCCCGACGATAGTGGACCCGTCGAAAGACACGCCGAGCGCGACGCTCTCAATGTACAAGGGATGAAGGCCGCCAAGTTTGACGATGCCCGCGTCATTACTCCAGTAGAAGGCTTCGTAGCGTAAGGTCCCGAATCCCTGTTCTGTTCGGAGGAGTCTGCCAACCGCAACGCTCCCGTCACCCGATAGGCGAAGCGGCACACCCTCCGTGTAACCGGTTCCTGCGAGGCTCAAAACCTGAATTCCCTCGTCTTGTCTCCAGACAAATGGAAGCCCCGAGTCGAATGCGCTGGCGGTGTTCACAACGCCAACGACGGTCCGACCATCGTACGAAACATCCCATGCGGCGGAATTAAACGTCTCCGGCGTCAACTCGTGGAGCGCCATGAAGCCATCTTCGGCGGTCCATCGAAAACTCCAATCGTTGTTTTGGTCTCCGTACCCGCCGACGACGACCGATCCGTCGAAGGAAGTGCCGGTTGCAACGGTGTACGAATTGGCCGGGGGAGAGGGATTTAGCGCGTTTAGACCATCCACAGCCGTCCAACGATAAGCATGCCAATTCCCAGCATGGGCTGAGAAACCGACGACCGTGCTGCCGTCTCCGGAAATGCCGTATGCAATGCTGTAGGGCGTCGGATTTGGAAGTGCCCCCAATCCAAGAAACGACCCAGGCGGCAATTCCGCCCGAACGGTCGAAAGAGGATAGATCAATAAACAGGAAGAAAATATCGCAACGTGGAATGATACTCGCGGTAACAAGGCAGCCTCCTCATGCCTCTCCGACCTTCGCCCACGTAGAATCCTAGGCCCCGGCCACGTGTCCGGCCGAATGGTGTCTACACCCCTTTCGCACGCACCACCATGAGTTTCTGGTTCCGCGTCCCGCATCCCTCGGCCTGAAAGGCCAAACTTCAGTAGGCAGGGGCATCGCCCCTGTTAACCAGCGCCCGCCCATCCCCTCCGACCCCATCGGGGTCGAATTGTCTCATCGAAAAAACGCCTCCATGCACGCCCCGCCGAGCTTCGTCGCCCTTCCAAGGCGCGCACAGGGAGCAAGTTTTGTTCCGTGGAGATCAACCCAGCCATGCCCCGCAAAGGTATCCATCGTGTCGCCTCAAGCCCCGGGCCTCAGGACTCAGGCCTTTCGCGCCTCGACGCCTCGAATTCTCGATTTTTCACCTTTTCCACCTGCCGCCCCAACACATGCCCGCCACAAGGGTTGGCACAATCCGCGAAGGCCTTGTGTCACCTTATGTCACCTTCGATTTTGCAGCACTTGCGCGCGAGCAGCGCGCTTGTATTCACCCTCGGCCCCCTGGCCCCTCAGCCCTTTGGCCCCTCTCTTCGCCTTATGTCACTTTCACTTCGAGCCGCTGGGAGAGCGACCTGCGGCCCTATCGCTGGGGATAGAAATGATAAAGCATGAAATAAACAATCACGCCGGTCACCGAGACGTACAGCCAGATCGGAAAGCCCCAGCGGACGACTTTTTTGTGCCGGTCGATCTGATTTTTCAGGGCCCGGTAAATCGCCAGACCGACGAAGACAGGCACCGTCGCCGCGAGCACGACGTGCGAGATGAGGATCGAAAAATATGCCGCCCGCACAGCTCCCTCGCCGGTGAACTTCACGTGGCCCGCGAAGTAGTGATAGATCAGATACGAAACGAGAAACGCCGCCGAAACGGCCGTCGCCCCGAGCATGCACGCCTTGTGCGCGGCGATCCTCTTCCGGCGGATCATGAGGTAGCCGGCCACAATGAGGATCGTGCTCGTCGTGTTCAGCGCCGCGTTCAGGTGCGGCAGGTCGTTGACCGTCACCCTAGTCGTCCCCCCGGCGAATCCGGCGGATGTCGGAGAGCAGTTTGCTCCGCGCCTCGGCGGGGAAGCCGCCCTCGGTGCCGGCCGTCTGCGGATCGATCTCCTCCGACTCGGTCATGGCGCTGTAATAGCCGCGGATGCGGCCCTCCTGATCCACCAGAACGAAGCGGGTGGAATGGATGATCTGGTCGTCGCCCTGCTCCGGGTCCTGCACGGCGATCTTGAAGCCCTTGATCGCCAGGTCGCGAATGGCGCGCTTCTCGCCGGTGATAAACAGCCATCGGCCGACCTCGGCCCCCAGGGCGTCGGCGTACTCCGTCAAACGCGCCGGCGTGTCGTTCTCAGGATCGACCGAAAAACTGACGCAGACCACATCGTCCATCCGCTCCTTCTTGAGCAGGTCCTGGAACTGCTTCATGCGCATCGACATCACCGGACAGGGCCCGGCGCAGTGGGTGAAGATGAAGTCGGCCACCCAAACGCGCCCGCGAAGGTCGGCCAGACTGATCGGCTTGCCGCTGCGCTCGGTCAGCGTGAAGTCCGGCAGCGTATTGAGGACGGGAATCGGCTCACGCTGCTTGGCGGCGATTTTGTGGAGCTTGTCGCGATCGGTCTGGAGAAACTTGAGCATCGCCAGCCCCCCCACCGACAGCAGCGAGAGCGCCATGAGAATCCAGAAGGTCGCGCCGGGCGCAGTGTGTCGCGTATCGGCGACGGCGTCGTCTGATTTTTCGACCGGTGTGGACTCGTTACTCACTGGAGGGCCTTTGCAGATTCCTTGGTGACTGACGAGATCGCCAGGATGAATGTGAACGCGGCGAAGCCGATCGATACGGCCAGCGACATCATGAACGACGAGCCGGACGAAACGATCGGGCTCTCGTGATGGTAATACAGGCAATGACGAATCAGGTCCACCGCGTAGGTCATGGGGTTGCAGGTGATGATCGCCCGCAGCCAGCCCGCCGAACCGGCCGGCGGAAAGAACGCGCCGGAAAGGATCAACATGGGGAGGAGGACGAGGTTCATGATGGCGTGGAAACCCTGCGTCGATTCCATGCGCCACGCGATCCAGAAGCCAAGACTCGTGACGGCGAAGGCAATCAGTACCATCGCGGCGGTCGTGGCGACAAAGGAGACGACCGATAGCGAGATGCCTGCCGTCGGTGCGAGAAGCAGGAAGATGACCGCCTGCCCCACGGCCAGGGTCGTGGCGCCCATGATTTTGCCGAGGGCGATGGCCGAGCGCGAAACCGGCGCGACGAGGACGCCCTGGAGGAAGCCTTCCTTGCGATCGTCGATGAGCGAGATCATCGAGAAGATGGCGGTAAAAAGGAGAATCGCGGCGATGGCCCCGCCGAAGGAGAATTCGAGATAGTCAACATTGGCCGCGTCTCCTGGCGCGCGAAGCGACTGTCGAAGACCGGCCCCCATCAGCAGCCAGAAGACCACCGGCGTCCCCAGCGCCCCGATGATCCGGCTGCGCTGGCGAAGGAACCGAACCATCTCGCGCCGCCAGAGCGTCTGACAAGGGGCCCAAAGGCCGACCGGCTTCGGCGAAGAAAAGGAACTCATGCGGCCCCCCTGACGCCTTCGTCGGCGCGAATCTCAAACCGGTGGCCGGTCTCGTGCATGAAGACGTCTTCCAGCGTCGGCTTGCTAAGGGTAATGGCCGTGATCTTTTCGGAGTAGCGCTCCATGAGCCGCGTGACCAATGCCGGGCCGCCGGTCGTCTCAACTCGAATCGTCCCGTTCACCACGCGAGGGGCCAGTTCGAAGTCACGCTGCATGGCCGCGACTAGTTCGGCGGAGTTGTCGCACTCGATGGTGACACACTCTCCACCCACGCGGGCCTTCAGCTCCGTCGGCGTACCGACGGCCACCAGCGCGCCGCGATCGAGAATCGCCAGACGGTCGCATTTGTCGGCTTCGTCCATGAAGTGCGTGGTGATGAGGATGCTGACATTCGTCTCGCGCCGCAGGTCCTGAAGTTGGTTCCATAATTCGCGCCGCGCGCCGGGGTCCAGGCCGGTGCTCGGTTCGTCGAGAATGAGCAGGTCAGGCTTGTGCAATATGCCCTTGGCGATTTCGACGCGCCGCTTCATGCCGCCGGAAAGCGTCTTGACGAGGTCGCCGCCGCGGTCGGAAAGACCAACACGACCGAGCACGTCATCAACCCGCTCGTGAAGCTCTCGACCCGACAGCCCGTAAAGGTGACCGGCATGGCGAAGGTTCTCCCGGCAGGTCAGATAGATATCGAGGCTGGGCGACTGAAACACGACGCCGATATGCCGGCGGACCTCGGCGCGATCGGTGCGGATGTCGCTGCCGCAAATCGTCGCCGTGCCGGCAGATGGGGCGAGCAAAGTGGTGAGGATGCGAAAGAGCGTGGTCTTGCCGCCGCCGTTGGGGCCGAGCAGTCCGAAACACTCGCCGGCGCGAACTTCAAAGCTCACGGCGCTCAGCGCAGTGCGACCGCCGTAGCGGTGAGTGAGCCCGGCGACTTGAACAACGTCGGTCACGGCTTATCCGCTCAATCGATCGATCAGAAGGAGCGACAGCAGCGCGGGCAGATAGATGACGGATGCGAGCAGCATGGCGCGGGCTGTCGCCCGACTGAGATTACGAAACATCGCAATCGCCACGGCCAAAAGTCCCAGGCCGAGAATAACGGCGCCGGTGATGTAGGTGATGTTGGTCGGGGCGACGAGGATCGGCGAAAGGCTGGCACCGATCAGAATGAGCGTGTAAATGACGGCCTGAAAGCGGGTCGAGCGGCCGGTGGGGTCGACGACGGAGAGCATTTTGTAACCGCCGAGGCGATAGTCCTCGCGATACATCCACGCGATGGCGAAAAAGTGCGGGAGCTGCCAGAAGAAAAGGATGGCGAAAAGAACCCAGGCGTCGGCACCCAGATTTCCCGCGGCGGCGGCATAGCCGATGAGCGGCGGCAGCGCCCCGGGTACTGCGCCCACGATGGTGTTATGAACGGTTCTTCTCTTGAGCGGCGTATATGCGAACAGATACAGAACGATCGTCGCGACGGCCAAAGCGGTGGCCAGGACGGTTGTGGTCAGCGAAAGAATGACGACGCCAATGAGGCCCGATGCGGTGCCGAGGATCAAGGCTTCGCTCGGCGAGACGCGTCCGGCGGCAATGGGGCGATCCATGGTCCGCGGCATCAGGCGATCGAACTCGCGCTCCATGAGCTGGTTCAGCGTGTTCGCGGCGGCGGCGACAAAGAAGACGCCGACCAACGTGGCAACGACGGAGGAGATCGCGGCTCCTTGCGGCGCTCCGAGGCCGAAGCCGATCGCGGTCACGACGAGGACGAGCGACGAGATGCGAATCTTTGCCAGCTCGGCGACGTCGGCCAGACGCGGACGTGCGCCCCCGCGAGACCGTTCGGCGGCGACGACACCGGACGCGCCGGGCCCTGCATCCATTTGTTCCACGGGTCGATTCATGAGGCGGCCCCCAGTGCCGCGGCGACGGGCATTGACTCACGCCGGACGAGGCCGACGTGTCGATAGGACTGCAACGTCATGAACCAGGCGGTCGCAAGCGTCGCGGCGCCGACGGCGACGTGCAGGGTCGCGGCGATGGCGAGCTTACCGGACAGGACGGTCCACGCGCCGAGGGCAAACTGAACCGCAACGAGCAGGAGAATCAGAATGGCCGGTCGACGAAGCGCCGGTAATGCCGAATGACGACGGATGACGCAGCCGCAGGCGAAGGCCGCCGCGAAGGCAACCGTGATTGCACCTACGCGATGGGCCATGTGCCAGGCGATCTGCTGCACGGTGACGGCCGGGATCGTTAGCTCAAAGCGGCGATAGTCGTTGTACCGCCCGACGGCGTCTTCGCTCAGCGCCGGCACCCACTGGCCATAGGCCTTCGGAAAGTCGAGGACGGCAAGGCCGGAATCGGTATGACGCATGATCGCCCCGAGCATCAGTTGGCCGAAGATGAGGAGGACAAGCATGAGGGCCACGGTCGGCGTCTGAACGAAGCCTGATGGCGACGGATTCGGCACAATCTGGCGAGCCCGCTTCCAGGATTGCGAGGTGAACACGGCAATAGAGACGGTGAGGCAGAGAAACGCCTGGGCCAGACATGCGTGGCCCACGGAAATCGGCGTGGGCAGGAGATACTTGACGGTGAGACCGCCGAGGACGCCCTGAGCGATGACGGTGAGCAAAGCGACGACGCCGAGCTTGGCTAACCAGCGGCGCGGCTCGCGAAGCCAGAGCCAGACGCACAGACCGATAGTGAGCATTCCGACGGAAGACGCGATCAGTCGATGGCCATGCTCGTAGAAGATGCCGCCGACCCACTTGGAGGGCGGATAGGTGAACATGTTCTGGCCGTAAGTCGTGGGCCAATCGGGTACGGAGAGCCCGCTGCCGGTGCTGGTGACCATGCCCCCGGCAAAGATCAGGCACCAGGTTGAGAGGGCGACGAGAATGGCGTAACGGTGAAGCCAGAGCCCGGCGGATGGCTGACGGGCGGAGGCGCCGCGCATCTCGGACGGGTCGGTGTCACACAATGGCCGGACATTATTCATGATCGGCGTCGAGTAAAGACTCGGGGCGGGTAGTGCTCTTGAGCCCGGATGCGCGGGTGAGGCGACGATGGCGAACGAACCACGTGGCGACGAGAGCGGCCATGCAAAGAATGACGCCGTAGGTCGTGATGACCATGACGATCACGCCCCCCTGAGCGCCTTTGACCAAATGGGAATCGGGATTGCCCTGGCAAACGGAGCATGCCGCGGCGTCGGACGCGAATGCCGCCAGCGGCAGGACGAAAAGGAGAACCAGTGGGAATATGCGTTTCATTGGACTGTCCCCTTTTATACAAAGCTCAGGTGACGCAGCTTGCGCAAGAACCATATGCCATAAGCGCCGAGAATGATCGTTGCTCCCAGCGAGCTGAGGCCGAGACAGATCGACATTCGTTCGCCTGTCGCCTGAAAATCGCGAATGCCCCAGACTCCCAGGACGATCAGGAAGACGAGGCAGACGGCGATGAAAAAAACGTGGAACCCCTTGAGCGACATGCTACATCCCCACCGACTCATGAACCGTGATGACCGGAACCAGCAACAGCGCAATGAATAAAAAGGCGCACAAGGCGATAATCCAGTAGATCAATCCGCGCTCGGAGATCAGGTGCATGAAGTAACAGGCAACCAGCGACCCCTTGACCGAGGCGACCAACAGAGCCACCACCACGGCGGCACCGATGGTGAGGTGCAGATAAAACACGCCGACCGTCACGCCGGTGAGGACCAGCAACGAGGCGAAGACCATGACATAGGTCTTGACGTGCTTCTGAACTTCCTCGACCGACATCTCATGATGACTCATCGCAAGACTCCTAGAGCAGATAGAGGACCGGGAAGAGGAAGATCCACACCAGGTCGACAAAGTGCCAGTAGAGGCCGGTACACTCGATTCGATTCGCGTACTTATCCGGGTTGATTCGGGAGAACCTCGCTCCGGTGAGCATGAAATAGAGGATCACAATCATGCCGCCGATGATGTGCAGGCCGTGGAGCCCGGTGAGGGTGAAGTAGGTCGCCAGAAAGGTGCTGTGCCGCGGGCCGAAGTTGGAGACGCGCTTGATCTGGTCGCCTTCGATGCGCATCGCGGAGGCGTGCTCATGATCGCCGCCATGAGAATCGGGGATGATGGAGACGAATTCGGGCGTGATGAATGCCCCGGACTTGGCATCGACTTCGAGATGGGGGCTTTTTTCGTCGAAGTGGCCGCGGACCGTGGAGACTTCGTGGCCGTCGACGGTCAAGGGTGAATTGAGCCACACCTGGTAGTGATGAAACTTCTCAGAGTACTCGAAGTACTTTACGACAAGAAACGATCCGGCGAGCAGGAAGGTGAGGGTGAGGTAAAGCTGAGCCTTTCCGACCTTTTTCATCTTTAGCTGCGCCCAGGCCATGACCATCGTGACGCTGGAGCTGATGAGGACCGCTGTATTCAACGTGGCCAAGGGCACATTGAGAATCTCGGCGCCATGCTTGGGCCACATCCCGTCATCGGCGCCCATGCGAAGGAGCACATAGGACGAGAAGAGGGCTCCGAACAGCATCACTTCCGAAGCGAGGAAGAGCCAGACGCCGAACTTGCCGTTGTACATCCCGGTAACGGGATGCGGTTCCATATCGTGCGGAATCACAGTTGCGGCTGACAAATCTGGTGCCTCCTAGGCGATGTGTTGCGGACAGAAATCGGTCTTCTTGCCTGGAACGCTGTATTCATAAGGCCCGCAGTAGACCACGGGAACCTTTTCAAAGTTGCCATGCGGCGGCGGGCTCGGCGCGGCCCACTCCAGCGTCGTCGCCTCCCACGGATTGGCGCCGACCTTCTTGCCGCCCCAGATGCTCCAGAAGAAGTTGATGATGAAGGGCAACTGGGCGATAGCCAGCATCCAGGCGCTCCAGGAGGCCATGACGGAGAGGCCCTGGGCACTGGCGCCGTGAAGCTGCTCGGACTGGTCATACTGGCGGCGGAGAATGCCGGCCATGCCCTGAAAGAGCATGGGCATGAAGATGCCGTTCATAAAGATGAATGAGAAGAACCAGTGAATCCTCCCGAGCATTTCATTCATCATGCGGCCGGTGACTTTGGGGTACCAGTAATACACTCCGGCGAAGACGGCGAAGATCGTCCCCGGAGCGACCACGTAGTGGAAGTGGCCTATGACGTAATAGGTGTCGTGCAGATGAATGTCCGACGCGGTGAGGCCCAGTGGCAGGCCGGTCAAACCGCCGATGGCAAACATCGGCAGAAACGAGAGGGCAAAGAGCATCGGCACGTTAAAGCGGATCGACGCGCCGTGCAGGCTGATGATCAGACAGGTCAGGATGATCACTGAAGGAACGGAGATGATCATCGTCGTCGCCTGGAAGAAGGTCGACAGCGTCGTGCCCATGCCGGTCATAAACATGTGGTGCGCCCAGACGATGAACGACATGAAGCCGAGGAAGATCGCCGAATAGACCAGCGACTTATATCCCCAGAGGGGCTTGCGGGTGTTGTTGGCGATGACTTCGGCAACGATGCCCATGGCCGGGAGAATGAGGACGTACACTTCCGGATGGGCGAGGAACCAGAAGAGGTGCTGCCAGAGGAGCGGGCTGCCGCCGCCTGCATACTGAAGCTGCTGAACGCCGCTGACGACAAGACCGGACGGCATAAAGAAGCTGGTACCTGCAAGGCGGTCCATCAATTGGAGTATGCCGGCCGCCTCCAGCGGCGGGAAGGCGAGCAAGAGCAGAAATGAGGTTACCAACTGTGCCCAGACGAAGAACGGAAGGCGAAAAAAACCAAGACCTTTCGCCCGAAGCTGGACGGTCGTCACAATAAAGTTCACCGAGCCGAGCAGTGACGAGGTGATGAGGAGCACCATGCCCCACAACCACATGGTCTGGCCTGTTGTGGCAATGACCGAGAGCGGTGGGTACGACGTCCATCCTGACGCGGCCGCCCCGCCGCGAACGAAGAAGCTGGCGAGCATGACGATTCCGCCCGTCACGTAGACCCAGTAGCTCATCATGTTGAGCCGGGGAAATGCCATGTCGGGGGCGCCGATCTGCAGCGGGAGGACATAGTTCCCGAAACCGCCGACACCGAGCGGCACGATGGCGAGAAACACCATGATGGTGCCGTGCATCGCGCCCATTGCGTTATAGCCGTCTCCGACGAGGACACCGTCGGCGGCGAGGGCGGCGCCAAGGTACTTGCCGATGAAAGGAATCGGCTGTCCCGGGTAGGCAAGCTGCCAGCGCATGATCATCATCAGGGAAAAGCCGAAGAAGAGAAACAACAAGGCCGTGATCGTGTATTGAACGCCGATGACCTTGTGGTCCACCGAGAAGACATACTTCCGCCAGAAGGGAAGTTCTTCGTGGCCGCCATGGTCGTGGCTGCCGTGATGATCGTGTGAACTCATGCGTGATCGTCCCTGCTAGTGACTAGGTTCGTATCTTTGGTCTCGGGAATCGGCGTGCACGCCTCGCCAACGGGCGGCTCAGCGCGGCGAAGTCGCGAATCCGTTAGAAATCCGGCGAGAACTCCACCTTCTTCGATTTTTCCTCGACCCAGGCGTTGTATCCGGCCTCGTCGTGAGTGTACATCTGAGCCTTCATCTTGAAATGGCTGTTGCCGCAGAGCTGGGCACAGACGACCTCCAGAGGATTACGCGGCTGCATGGTCAACTCGTCGATACCGGCTTTGGCCAACTGGGCGAGCTTCTCATAACCGGCCTTGTACTCCGCCCCGAGATCCTCGCCCTTGGCCAGGAGAACCTCTCCACCCGAGGACTTGTGATCTTCAACGGCGACGTGATGCCTCAGGCGATACCAGGACGCCTTCGCCGTTTTGAACTTCTCTGTCATCGCCTCCTTGATTTTGTCGGTCGTCGCATCTGGCTGGACAGTGAACCAGATGGGAATTTCCATTCCGGGGATGACATCCTGCTTGACCCGCATAGTCGGGATGTCAAAGGAATGGACCACGTCTTTGGTGGTCAACCTAATATAGATCGGCTTGGCCACGGGAAGGTGGAATTCATTGACTGTGACGAAATCGTCGGCGCCGGCGGGATCAAGGGTCTCATCATCGAGACCAACGACACCGAGGGGATTGCTGGCGGAAATGCGGCTGTTCTCCGTTCTTCCAAACTTGCCGTCCTTGCCGGGGTAGTGAAAGTCCCACTGGAACTGCTCGGCGACGACGCGCACCTCCAACCGCTCATCCTGCTTTGGCGGGTCGTTCTTGTACTTGGCCCAGACCGGCATGGAGAGGCCGACCAGCAGAAAGGCCTCGAACATCGCGACGCCGAACTCGGCATACTTGGAGACCTTGCCCTTTACAGGTTCGTAGCGAGCGGAATGTCCCGAGCGGCGGCGAAACTTGAGCAGGCAGTGGATAAAAAAGATACCCCATCCAATGAAAAGCACGGCCATGAAGACGTGAAGGATATCGATCAATTGATCGATGGCCCCACCGTGCTCGGAGAGCATAGGAGGAATCCATCGCCCGTAATGCATTTGGGCCAGCATGCGTGGTCGCCTCTTAAGTGGACGTCGAGCCCCCGTGGGACTCGACGCCGCATGTTCATCAGTGGAATCGTCAGTTACTTTTTTTCGTCACTATCCGTGGCCGCGGAGAGGATTACCTCGCGGGAGTTGGGAGGCGTCGCATCGGCCTTGGCGCCGAACTTGAACTCGATTTCCTTCGTCTCGCCATCCTTGATGCTGACCTTCTGGGTGACTTCACCGAAGGTCTCGTGCCAAGCGGCCACTTCATATTCGCCGGCCGGGAGATCCTTGATCTCGAATGTGCCGCGCTTGGCCTTGTCGCCGCCGTCGTTCTCGTGCGACATGGTGACCGCGAAGAACGGGTGCGTCAGGACGCCGCAGTAAGTGGACATCCAGGCGTGAACGTCGCACTTGATCTTGATCATGATCTCTTCCTTGTTGAAGGTGTCCTTGCCCTTCAATTCCTTGACCATGTCCTTATTCGGCTGGGCAAAGTTGAACGACGGATTCTTCCTGGCCAGCGAGTGGATGTTGTGATTGGTCGGGTCGCTGTTCTTGATGTTGAGCTGCTGGCCGGCCACCATGCCGAAGACGTGCGGGTGGTACATGCAGCCTTCCTGATCGAGCACGGTCGGCGTCGCGGGCGGATCATACTTGTCCTTGATGCCGCTCTTCACATACACAAAAACGAACGGGATCGTGTTTCCGTCATTACTGTAAACAATCGTGCCCTGGTCCGGCTGAGGGGATTTATGAGCCTGGACGCAGTGATTGTCGCCGGTGATTCCCAGCGCCTTCGTTTTGGGGGCCGTGCCGTCGAACACAGCCTTGCCCTTGATGACGGCGGTACCCTTAGCGCCGTCGGCGAATGAGGGCGTCGCGATCAGTGCGAATGCGAAAGCAACAACGAGACTTACCAGCGAACTCTTCTTCATCATGACTATTTCTCCCTGGGCGTTAAACCAGCCCGTTTGTATGGATCCCGGCACCGCCTATTCTCGCCGAGACGGCATTCCTTGCAATGATTCCGAATCACAAATCAACCCGGAAAAGCGCTCCCGATAGAGCGGAAGCCGATTCTGCGGTAAAAATGACCCCGCCGAAGCCGGGACTAACCGTCAAAATCGAACTCTGGCTCCTTCTCCTCTTTCTTCTCACCCTCGCCGCCGCCGAAGTCGAAGTCGACATCCTGATCCTGCGGCTGGTCGGCCGCGGGAGGCGTCAGACCGCCCGGCTGGATGGCCGTGTAGCGACGGTCGCCGAGATTAAACAGGAAATCAACGAGGATATCCGCTTGCTTTTCAAGGGTATCGCCGTACTTGGCCTCGCCTTCCTTCTGCGCGTCTCCACCCAACTGAGCGTGATAGGTCGTGCCCGGGAAAATCTGAGGCATGTTCGCCCCGGGCTGGATCGCCTGAGGGTCTTCAAGCCACTTGACGACCCATTCATGGCGAAGCCGCTTGTAAGTGAGTGCAAAGTTGGGGGCCTTAATGTCCGTCGTCGTACCGGGGACGGATGGATCGCCGGCCACGTGACATGCGAGACACTTCAAATCGTAGAAAAACTCCTCGCCGCGTTTGAATCGCTCATCATCGGTCATGTGCGATTCAGCATCCGCATAGGGAAAATCAACGTCGAACAGCTCCGCAAGGAACTGTGAGCGCAGCATAATCTTGTCGTAGGTAGAGCCGATCGCCTCGGCAATGGCCGCGGGCTGCGTCTCGTTCGTATTCAGATCAAAGGGGCGGATTTGCTCCTTTGCAACGGCGTAGCGACTGAGCGTTCTCGCCTGTTGGGCAAACTTGTCCTGGAGGAACCACGAATCACTGCCCGGGGCATTATCCGCCGGCGCGTGGACTTCCTTCATGTACTTGACAATCGCGGCCGTCTCGGAGGCGAGCATCTGCGACTCATCCTGGGCCAGGCCGGCAAAGTACTCGACGAGGGTCGTTGCCTGCTCTTTCGTCAGGTAGAAGCTGGGCATACGCACGTTCAACCAGGGGCGGAGCATCTCCACGTTGTTCAGGAAATTGAAGAGCCAGTCGAACTGGATCTTTGCGCCTTCGCCCCAGAGAAGCGGCGGGCGGAATCGCGGGCCGAAGGGATAGCTGTCGGCCACGCTGGTGTCGCGCGTGTAGTATTGATGGATGTTTGCCTCGTCGCCCTCGATCGTGTGGCAGCCGATGCAGTTGAGATCTCGCGCCAGGGCCCGGCCGGCGGCAATCTTTCCGGCGGGAGTATTCTCGTAGTCGATCTGCACCGATTTCATCACGTTTGCGTCGCGCATGCTTAGCAGATAAGTGGTGATGGCCCGCGCCTGTTCCTCGGAGAGGAAGTAGTTGGGCATCTTCAACTTCTCATAGGACTTCTTGACTTTTTCGCGATCCCAAATCCGCGGATTGCGCATCTTGTGCCAGGCGAAAGAGGCGTGGTTGTATTGGACCTCGGCGGGGGCATTGCCTCCCGCATCGCGCACCAGATGGGCGTACTCGGGATCGTCGATATAGAGCTTCCCGAAGATCGCCGGATTGGCCTCCACTTCGTGCTCGAAGGGCGGTGAATAAAAGGCGAAATCGAGCTGACTCATGAACTTCTGGGCCCACAGGCTCACATCCGTTCCGGGCCGTGTCGCATCTTCAAAGCCGGCGATGGTGTGGCACGCGTAGCAGCCGTAGTGGCTGACCATCTTCATGCCGAGGAAGAGCTTCTGGCGATCCTGCAAGCTGCCGGAGCGCGTCGCGATCAATTCGGCGACGCGCTGTTTGCCTTCATCACCGTCGCCGAAGGATCGATAAGTCTGAGCGACGATCGAGGCCGTCAGGCGACCGTACGGATCGGCATCGGCGCCCTTTTCGTCATTCAGTATTTTCTCCGAAACGCTGGCCGTATTCTGTCCGCCGAGTAGATCAAGAATCAGCGACTGAGTGAGCTCGACCTGCTTCTTGCCGGTTGCAATCGGGGTGCGATCAAATTCGTCATTACGCAGGCCCAGCAAGTAGGTGGCGACATCCAGGATGTCCTGGTTGTTTTTCTTGCGCTGCGTCTCTGCGTCGTCCAATTGGTAGTAGTTATCGCGAAACATGCGCGGCATGCGCGTGTAGGACGAATAATGTCTCGGCTCATGAAGCCAGTTGTACAGCCAGCGAAGGGCGCTGGCCGATTGCTCGGCATCATTTGGATCGTCGATCAGCTTCGTACCGATGCCGGACAGCTCCGGTGCAACGCGCGTAAAGGCCGGGGGAACGTACATCTTCTTCGGATCGACGTCGCGGCCTTCACGATCAGCCAGAACTTCCTCCTCCCGGGAAGCGACGAGGGCCGCCTTGCGTCGTTCCGGCGTGAATTGGTGAGTCGCATAGCGCGCGCGATCGGTCTTCGACATCGCGTCATATCGCGATTTGGCGTCATCCTCGCTCAGCCCCTCGGACATCACAAGGTGCCTGGTGATCCATAACTCACCGAAGGACTTTCCGTCGCTCGACTGCGGATCCTTGGCATCGAGATTGGCGTGGCAGGCAAGGCATCCGATCGAAGTAAACAACTGCTCGCCGCGCGTGGGATCGCCCACCATGCCTTCAGGGGTCGGAATCATGTCCAGCGGCTTGGAAAACGTCCGCAGGTAATGAACGATCGCCTGAATTTCCGTCTCGGTTCGAAGGACGGGGTCGGGATCGAACTCGTTCGCGCTGGATGGAAGGTTGTTCTCCTGATGGAAGAAGTGCGGCATCCAGGTCGAAGGGCGGAAGTTGCCGGGATATTCCACCCAGCGCTCCATAAAACCCTGGGTCAGTTTCTCGGCCACGTACGACAGGTCGGTACCCACTCTGCGCGAATCGGACAGTCCGTCAACGTTATGACAGTTGATGCAGCCGACCGACGTAAAGAGGTCGCGCCCTTCAACGATATTGTGGGCCGGCTCGAGCGGAATCGTCTTGTCACGCTCAAGGTCGTAAATCTGCTGGTGACACTTTTTGCAGCTCGCCGAGGTAAACTGAGGAGGAAGCATCGGGCGCTCCCAGAATTCCTCCACGAGATGAAACGTGGCCAGCGGCACGCCCAGTTCGGATGTGTAATACTTTTCTTCCCATTCCTTCTTTTCGGCCTTGTTCTTGGGCGTGTGCGCGGCAAGTATGAAGTCAGTATCCTGTCCCGCGCCTTCGTGGCAGACGGTACAGCCGATCTTGGTCATGGAGTGCGGCGAGTCCGCGGAGACGTACAGGTCGAGTCGCGGATGGGCCCGAATCTCCTCGCTGAAGTCGATCCTGGGCCTGCCCTGGCTCACCAGGTAAGTGTTCAGCGCCGCGGTGATGGACGCGGTATAGGTCTGGCGCTGCGCCTCGCTCATGTCCTTCCAGGCGATGCGCTGGTCAGGATTGGCAGTGGAGACAGGCGGCCTACCCCACAAAATACTCTGGGCAGCCCCCATGATCGCGTCCATGACCTTGCTGCGTGTCAGGTCGCCGGCCTGGGCAAGCGTCTTTCTGATGTCGTCGGCGGGCAACGCGGGGCGTTCGATATCGGCAAAGAAGGAATTCGCCGCACCGATGAGGGCGCTGATGAATTTCTCGCGATCATCGTCGCTCATTTCGGGAACGTCTTTGTCGATGAATTGCTTTTCGTTGGCCGCCTCGCCAAGTGCGATGAGCAAGTCCTGGGCGAATGACTCGTTTGAAACTTTCAGCGCGGACTGGACGGCGGGATTCTCAAGGGAAGCGCCTGTTCGGCGAACGAAGCTCTCAACAGTGAGGGTCGGATCGTCGATCCCGACGTGACAGGTCACGCAGCGATCGGTCACGTATGAATCCACAAAGTTGTAATCGAACCGGATCGGCTTCATGAACACTTGGCGGACTTCCTCGTGCCCGGGCGTGCCGCTTGGCGCCAGATAGTCGAGCAGTGGAACGTTAAACGCGAAGCGGTCCAGGCCCGGACCATACATCTTGTCAAAACGCTCGGCGTCCTTGAGGCCCTTCTCATACGCCGCCAGTGCTTTTTGCGCCTCCGACTTCCGTGAATAGAGGCGCTTCACGTCCTGCTTGATCGATCGGAGTTCGTCTTCGAGATTTTCCCGCTTCGATTTCAATTCAGAAAGAATCGCCGCGGCTTCATCGTTCGACTTCTTGATGGCTATCGACCTCGGATCATCCTCGCCGTGCAGGGCCCGAGCCTCTTCATAGTCAAAGAGACGCACCTGCATCTCGGCGTTGCGGTTGCCGAAGGTAAGGGCGACGCCCTGCAATTCACCGGCAAGGGTCTCCTGCCGCGCCAAGAGTTCCTTCTCCAGGGCCTTTTTTTCGTCCGTGGCGAGTTCCTTTTTGGCGTCCTCAACCGCGGCGAGGAGCTTGGCGTACTTCTCCTTTTCGGCGGGCGTTTCGTACTTGAGCGCGTCCATGTGAGCCATGGCCGAACGGACGTTGAAAAAGTTCCGCTGAAAGTGCCGCCAGGGCCGGTTGTAATCGTGCCAGATCATCCAACCGGTACTCACCAGTGCGAGCACGGCGGATACGGCGAACCATACGTTCACACGCTTGATGTTTCTCAGTGTTTCCGTCGCTACCGGCATATCATCCTGCTCTGCCGCGCCGCCGGCATCACACCGAGGGCGCAATCCCGACCCCGTCGGCCGGCTAGATGTTAAAGAACCACTCGGTGATGGCCACGAAATACTTCATGTTGAACAGCCATCGCAGAACCATCTTGATCGGCACGATGAACATCCAGCTCATCAGTAGCCAGAAGACGCAAAAACGAATAAAACCGATCTGGGCGTAGATTTTCTTGAACACGGTCTGCGCCAAGAGAACCGGCAACACGAAGAAATACCCGCCAAGCAGGATCAGGCCCGGCGCCTCGCGAATCAGATATGCCGGTAGTCCCAAAACTCCGCTGGTCGGCAGCCCGGGCTTCCACCAAGACAGACCAAGCTGCTCGGGAATGACCACCCAGAAGACGTCGGACACGTTGATGTTCAAGAGCGCGGCCGGGCGGTGGGGATCCCACGTCTCAAAGGGGCCGAAGAGATTCCAGTTCGGGCCGCGAAGGAACGTGCCCAGCACGATCAAGACGCACCACAAAATGATGAAGCCAAACATGAAAATGCTGATGACGAACGGTCGCTCCTTGAGCGTGTAGTAGCCGTTGCCGCGCGGGTTCTTGTCAATGTATGGAAGAGCGACAAGGCCGACGATAATCAGGCCGGGCAGGAGCACGCCCGCAATCCATGGATCGAAATAGACGAGCAGTTCCTGAAGGCCGAGGAAGTACCACGGCGCCTTGGATGGGTTGGGGATATTCGTGGGGTTCGCCGGCGGCTCCAGCGGGGCCTTCAAGACGATGGCCCATACAATGAGGAAGACCGTGCAAAAGACCAGCGCGATCATTTCGGTATAAACGAGATCGGGCCAGACGAGAACCTTGTCGTCCGCCCCGCTCTCAAGGAGCGGCTCGCCGCGCTTCATTCTCTCGTCGTTCTGTGCCGCCTGACGCATTCCCAGCCAGGTGCAGAAGCCGGTGAGATAGATCATCATCGTGATCGGAACGTTGTCCGGCTTCTTGATGATCTTTCTGAAGTCTTCGTCAACGCAACTGATCGAATAAAACGCGGTAAACGCAATCAGGAGCGCGATCGCGAATTTCGGCTTGGTCCATGTCTTGTAGGTGACCAGCCCGACGATCATGACGAGACAGGACAAAGGTACGTAGTACTGCGGTGCACAGAGCGCATCGATAAAGCCTTTGATGCGATCGGTGATACTCGCATGATCCGCGGATGCCAGAACCAGTTCAAGCATTGATGAGTTTCCAGCCTGTCAGGGCTGCGATTCGCCCTGTAATCCTCGGCCCGGCAATCGAAAAGCCGTAGCCGCCTGCATTGCCTCTAATTATCGCGATCAAATCCGGCCGCACGACCGATTACAACGGTCCCGAAATACCACCGTCTTTTCGTACCCGCCAGAAGTGAACCGCGATCAACACGGACGCCGCCAGCGGAATGAAAATACAATGAAGCACGTAAAATCGAAGGAGCGCCCCCGGACCGACGACGGTGCCGCCCAGGAGCAGGAACCTCGCGTCTGAGCCGCCGTGAATCAGCGGCACTCCGCCAATCTGCAAAAGTGCAGCGCCCGGACCTTCATGCCCGGCGATCGGCGTGGCGCGGGCCATGTTGGAGCCGACCGTGATGGCCCAGATGGCCAGTTGATCCCATGGGAGCAGGTAACCGGTAAAGGAAAGCAACAGCGTGAGTACGAGCAGAATGACGCCGACGCCCCAGTTGAATTCTCTGGGCGGCTTGTAACTGCCCGTGAGGAATACGCGGAGCATGTGGAGCCAGATGGCGATGACCATCGCGTGGGCCCCCCACCGGTGAATCTCACGTAACAATCCGAGCGTGACGTGAGCCCTGAGCCCCACGATGTCGGTGTAGGCATACTCCACAACCGGCCTGTAATAAAACATCAGCAGGACGCCGGTAATCGTCTCCGCGAGGAAGAGGAAAAACGTGAGGCCGCCCATGCACCAGGTAAAAGACAGCCGGATGCCGCTCTTACGAACGGCGACCGGATGCAGGTGCAAGAAGACGTTGCTGAGGATGGCCATCGCCCGGGTGCGCCGGTCCCTGGGCACTCCGTGCCGAAAGATCGAGCCCCAGACCTGACTTTCCCTGATATAGTCTCCGACTGAGCTGAAAAATTTCATCTATGACATCCACCCTGCGACAGCGCGTTTCGAAGTGCGCCGAGAGAATCTTATCGACTCAAACAGGAATCGAAGCATCAGGATCGTTCCACACAGCCGTATCATTCGGCCCCATCGCCAGAAACTTCTTTGAACGATCAACGATCACCTGATCGCCGTCAAGGTATATCTTGAACCGTTCGAGCGGCCGCGGCGCGGGACCTTCAAAGTTCGTCCCGTCCTGCTTGAATCCGCTTCCATGACACGGACACTTGAATTTTCGATCATTTGGAAGCCACGATGGAATGCACCCCAGGTGAGTGCAGATGATCGACAGGGCGACCAGCCGCTCTTCCTCGCGGACCAGCCAGAATCCGCTGGGCTTGACCGGCTTGAAATCTTCGTCCACGTCACCGGGCGCCATCGAAGCATAGGCGCTCAACGGTCCGCAACGAACTTTCGGATCAGGCTGTTCCAGCACATTGGGCGCCATGAACCGGTTAAGGGCGACCAGCGGCGCGACACCGAAACCCAGCGCGAGTGCCGCCCAACTTGCGCCAAGCAGGAGATCGCGACGTGTCGGCTCTTTAGCGGTCGTCTTGGTCTTCTCAAGAACCCGTTGAAACCGGCCGTCCGGCGGCAACTGGTCAGGCGAGAGCTTGATCGCCTGCCGGACCCCTTCGGGCATGTCCTTCACGCCCCGATCAATCACGACGTGGCCGCCGCGAACCGTCGTCGCTGCGAGCAGCGCCTGAATGGCCGGGTCCATGACCTTCGGCTTGGGCGGCGCAGCGGGCTTGGCAGGGGTTGCCTTATCGGCTGCCGGCGCGTGGGCTGGTGGCGCGTGGGCGGGTCCGGCGGCGCCGGCCTCACCGGCGGCTGCTGCGGCGACGGCGGCTGCGGGCTTGGGTGCGCCGCCGCCGAGTTTCGCCGCCTCCTCTTCGCTGACTTCGATCGTGGCGACGTCAAACTTAATGACATCGACGGGACACTCGGCCGCAGCTTCCTTGATGATGGCGCTGCGCGGCTTGGTGAATTCGGCGTCCAGGGCCGCCGGGCGAATGATGCACGTCTCGTTATCGTGCTGCACCTCGAACACGTCCGGTGCGGTTGTCTCGCACGCATCGCAAACGATGCACCCAGGTGCGATCCATACTTTGGTTACGACTTCGGTCTTCGGCATCTCAACAGTCCTCCCCAACCCCGGAAGGGGCCGGGCCAACCTGCTGCTCTACAGCATGCATCGACGATCCCGCCGGTGCGGCTTTCGGGCCACCCGACCGACTCGCCGAACGGGCGGCATCGCGCACAAAGGTCGAACGGTCCGCTTCCAACGCGGCGACGGCCCGGTCTAATTCTGGATCCGAGAGCTTGACGGACGCGGCGATGGCGGACTGAAGATTGCGCTCCACCTCGGCGGGTGCATATTTGCGAGTAACCTGAACTCCGTTCTCCATGTATTCGAGTTCAATCCCTTCCCAATATGCCCTGTCAAGCATGTTCAGAAGCACCAACTTACCAGACGAACTTTCGAGATGCGCCAGCGCCATCGCGGCGTTCCATTGCACTTCTCGATCATCGCTCAGCCGGTCGGCGAGCAATCGAATCGTCACGCCGTCCCCCGGTCGCGCCAATACGGAAAGCGCCCCACAGGCGACTATGCGAACCGCAGGGATCGGATCGTTCAAGAGCGCAGCAATCTCTGGGACCGCACGACCGACGCCGTCAACGTCCTGCATCATTGCCAAAGATTGAACGGCTGTGCGGCGCGTCGCCCAGTTCGGATCTCTCAGGAGTTTCGAAAGCGGCTCGACGGCCTTCTGCGTCTGAAGACGGGCAAGGGCCATCATGACGAAATACTGCTGTGCCGAAGCGGGTTCATCGGTATCCCGGCCGACCGGGAACTTCTCGAGTATTGCAATGAGTCGATCCGCTGTCGGCTCAACCTCGTCCGGCCGAAGAAACTCGTCTTTTCGTTCGAGGCGCCGGGCCAACTCCTGTGCGGCCTGCCAAGACTCCTTGGCGGCAGGGAGAAGCATCGTCCCGAGTGTCTTTTCGCCTGGATCGGCTTCCAGTCGAGCAATAAGATCGGAAAGGCTTTCCTGTTTGTCCGTCGTCGTCGTCCCGAAAAGCACGACAACCACGGAGACCGCCAGCAGTAACACAACAATGAGCGCCGGGACAATGAACAATCGCCCCATCAGACGCGGCGTCATGGGTTGCAGCGGGTTGTCGTTCGCGTTGTTTGTCGATTCAGTCAAGCTGCTCTACCGCGCCTGGATCACTGCGTCAGGCGACTGATATTACCGGGCCACCCTGGAATCACAACCAAGACTTCGTGAATAAATTCACAAATAGTCTCAATAAAATAAGGCGGTCACGGTGCCCCGCCGGCAAGTCCAATTCTTTGCATTACCGCTCCGAACCGGAGTTCAGCGCATAGTCCGATTCACAGGGAGATTATTGTTGGGTTTTCGCGCGTGTCAAGCGCAAATTCCAGCCCTCAGCGAACCGAAATCAAGGGGGCAAGGTAAGAAGTGAATCGGCGATTCGAAGCCGCTATCATCGAGTCCCTCCGGCGTGGCGCGTCCCATGGCGTTCCTGTTCCCGGAGATGACCTGGACGAGCCAGCCCTACCTGGGGGAACTCATAATACAGAAGGCACGAAATGAATATCGATCTCTCCGGACCGGATATTTCACAGGCCGAAATCGACGCCGTCTCCGAAGTGCTGCGCTCCGGCAGGCTATCGCTCGGACCCGCCGTATCACGATTTGAAGAAGCCATCGCAAGTTATGTCGGCACCAAGCACGCCATCGCCGTCTCCAGCGGTACCTGCGGTCTTCACCTGCTCGTTCGGGCGATCGGCCTGCAACCCGGTGACGAGGCCATCACGACGCCCTTCTCATTCGTCGCTTCGTCGAACTGTATCCTCTACGAAGGGGGAAAACCGGTCTTCGTGGACATGGACCCGGAGACCTGGAACATCGACGCGACAGCGGTCGAGGCTGCGGTCACCCCGCGGACCAAGATGCTCATTCCTGTCAATGTGTTCGGACAGCCCGCCGACTTCGATCGCATCAGCGCTATCGCCCGAAAGCACAAGCTTCGCGTGATTGAGGACTCCTGCGAATCGCTCGGCGCCAAATACAAAGGCCGCATGTCCGGCAGCCTCGGCGACGCAGGCGTCTTTGGCTTCTATCCCAACAAGCAGATCACCACCGGCGAAGGCGGAATGATCGTCACCAACGACGACGAGATCGCCCGGCTCTGCCAATCCATGCGCAATCAGGGCCGCGACACCGGCATGGGCTGGCTCTCGCACGAGCGACTCGGTTACAACTATCGCCTCAGCGACGTGAACAGCGCCATCGGCGCCGTCCAGATGCAGCGGATCGGAGAGATACTCGGCAAGCGCAGCCGCGTGGCGGAATGGTATCGAACGCGGTTGGCTTCGGAAGACCGGCTCAGCTTACAGAAGATTGAGCCGGATTGCTCCATGAGCTGGTTTGTGTTCGTCGTAAAACTGGCCGACCGATACAGTGAGGAGGACCGCGCCGCCATGATCGAAAAGCTGCGAGCGCGCGGCATCGGTTGCAGCAACTACTTCGCCCCCATTCACCTCCAGGCGTTCTACAAGCGGCAATTCGGCTACAAACCGGGCGACTTCCCGGTCTGCGAGCGCGTCGCCGCCCGAACGATCGCCCTGCCGTTTCATAATCATCTCAGCGAGTCGGAGGTCGACAAAGTTTGCGAGACCGTGCGATCACTGCTTTGACCCCCCCGCGCCGTACGGACCGATACGGCGACGGGCTTAGTGGGCCGCCCCCAACTGGTCCGCGAACGTTGGCTGCAAATCGATTTCAATCGCAGACGCCCGATCAATTTCGGACATGTTGGACAATTTCTGTTGAGATTCATCGCCCGTGCTGAATAGAGTTAGCAGAATCAGGCTCCGTCCAGCCACATCCGGGGCGCCTCGTAGCGCCCGTGGCAAAGCGAGCCGCGGGCACGATTGTGTTCGATTCGATCTTGGGGGGAGACAAGTCAATATGAATCCTTTTCGCTTCGGGCGATTATCTCGCACCATCACATCCGCCCTTTGCGTGGCGTTGGTATTCAATCTTGTCGTATTGACGCCAGGTTGCGGCACGAGACTCAACTGGCAGGGTCCCACGACCGGCAAAGTCAGCATCCCGCTGACGCCCGACCATCCGATTTCGAAAGCACTCAGCGGCACCGCCTTTGAGGGCGCGGAGTCGCTCGAGGCCGACATGGACGCGGGAGTCTTTAGACTTGTCTTTCTCGATGATGCTCGAACGATCACCGGCCGATTCGTACGCAGCGGTGACTCATGGGAGATGACTGAATTCAGCTTCGGCACATCCGCGGGCGCCGCGAAAATGTCGCTCGACGCCGCGTCTCGCCAGGTCACGATGATCGAGACGACTCAGGGCGACATTTGGACGCCGAGCAAGGTCAGTGATGCACCTTCCCGGGCGGTTTCAGGTGACCGCATCGAGGGCTATGTCCAGAGCAATACAGAATTGATGCCGCAGACCAACGGCACCGGCAAGGGCAATTCGTCGTTGCTCTTCGCCGCGCCGTTCTTCTTCTTTGTCATGTTCATCTGGTCGCTTTGCGCGGTTCACGTCGTGCTTTGCCCGGGATTCCTGCCGATCTTCCTCGTCATTGGCGCCATCCTCGGTGGCCTGCCTCCGCCGAATGCAGGCGAGCAGCAGATCCCACAGAACCAGGCGCCCGATGCACGCGACGATACATTCACCACGCCTCACAACGCCACGATCAACGCGAGTGTCCTGACGGATAACGGGGCCGGCGCCGATAGCGATCCGGACGGCGATCCTCTAACGGTCTCGCTTGTCACCAGTGTCGCAAACGGAACGCTCAGCCTCCAACCGACCGGTCTATTCACCTATACGCCCAACACCGGCTATGTCGGTGCGGACACATTCGTCTATCGCCTCGAAGACGGCCAGGGCGGAACGGATAACGCAACGGTGACCATCACGGTTACCAACCGGCCGCCGGATGCGCGCGATGACGCGTTTTCGACGCTGATTGAAAGCCTACTCACCGGCAATCTCTTCGACGACAACGGCATGGGGATCGACAGCGATCCGGATGGCGATGCCATCACTGTGATTGCGGTTGATGGATCGACGGCGAATGTCGGCACGGCATACATGCTGGCCTCCGGCGCGATCCTAACCCGAATATTTCATCAGGTCGGCGTTGAATAGGAATAGAAAAAGCCTCGAAGCCTTGTAGACTGGGGTTTCTTAAGAACATTCCGGTCCATAGGCAGGG
>WBZR01001044.1_pt1 | contig 38046 bp, 28 predicted proteins | sample 5204231 | NCBI WGS metagenome assembly WBZR01 (sample SAMN12412403, study PRJNA552823) | activated sludge metagenome | isolation source: activated sludge from anammox sidestream of wastewater treatment plant... | place: USA: Virginia | collected 2017-08 | reverse complement strand
CTTCTTCGGGGGCGATGCGGGCTGTGCCTGCGCGGCCGGTTCGTCGTCCGCGGCCGGCTTGGATGCGGGCGAGCCGTTGACGAGGAATTTGCCGATCAGGTCTTCCAGCTGCATCGACGACTGGGTCAGCACGAACTCGTCGCCATCCTTGAACATGTCGGGCGAGCCGCCGGGCTGGATGCCAATGTACTGGTCGCCCAGCAAACCGCTGGTGAATATCGCCGCCGAGGAATCGTCGGGGATGTCACGGAAGCGACGGTCGACCGACAGTGTGACCTTGGCGTCGAGCCGCTGCGGATCGACCTCGATCGATTCGACCGAGCCGATGCGCACGCCCGCGATCTTGACCGGCGCGCGCAGCTTGAGCTGGCCCACGTTGGTGAAGCGCGCCTTGAGCAGGTAGCTCGGGCCCTGGCTGAAATTGGCGATCGAGGTGGTTTGCGTGGCCAGATAGGCCAAGGCGGCAAAGCCGAGCAGGATGAACAGGCCCGAGCCGATCTGGTAGGAACGTCGCTGTGCCATGGGCAGGAGCCTCACATGAGGAAAGCAGTCATCACGAAGTCGACCGCGAGCACCACGATCGACGAAAACACCACGGTGCGGGTGGTGGCATAGGCCACGCCCTCGCTGGTCGGTGCGGTGGTGTAGCCCTGGAACACCGCGATCAGCGCGACCACCGCGCCGAACACCACGCTCTTCCACACGCCGTTGACCACGTCCTTCCACACGTCCACGCTCGAGGTCATGTTCGACCAGAACGTGCCGTTGTCCAGCCCCAGCCACGACACGCCGACCAGGTGCGCGCCGAAGATGCCCAGCGCATTGAACACGCAGGCCAGCAGCGGCATTGCCACGACACCCGCGATGAAGCGCGGCGCAGCCACGTAGGCCAATGGGTCCACCGCCATCATCTCCATCGCGGCGAGCTGGTCGGTGGCGCGCATGAGGCCGATTTCGGCCGTGATCGAGGTGCCCGCGCGACCCGCGAACAACAGCGCGGTCACCACCGGACCGAGTTCGCGGTACAGCGACAGCGACACCACGGTGCCGAGCGCCGCGGTACCGCCGAAGATCGACAGCACGTAGTACAGCTGCAGGCCGAGCACCATGCCCACGAACAGGCCGCAGGTCATGATGATGACCAGGCTCATCGCGCCGGTGAACCAGATCTGGCGCACCGTCTCGCGGTAATGGCGCAGGCTCGCCGGCAGCGCGGCGAGGATCTGCAGCAGGAACAGCCCGTGCGCGCCGACCCGCGCCAGCGCGTCGCCGATGCCCGCCCACGGCCGCGGCGTGCTCATCGGGCCACCTGCGCAAAACCGAGATCGGTTGCGTAGTCGCGCGCCGGATACTGGAACGGCACCGGACCGTCGGCCTCGCCGCCGAAGAACTGCCGCGTCCATGGCGAGGGGTCCTCGCGCAGCTGCTGCGGCGGCCCGTGCGCGACGATCTTGCCGCCCGCCAGCAGGTAAACGAGGTCGGCCACGCGCGCCACCGCCGAGAACTCGTGCGCCACCAGCACGCTGGTCACCCCGAGCGTGTCGTTGAGCGTGCGGATCAGGCGCAGCACCTGGTTGAGCGCGATCGGGTCGAGGCCGACGAACGGCTCGTCATACAGGATCAGCATCGGGTCGCGGATGATCGCGCGCGCCAGCGCCACGCGCCGCATCATGCCGCCCGACAGCTCGGCCGGCATCAGGCCGGCGGCGCCGCGCAGGCCCACCGCCTCGAGCTTGGTCAGCACGATGTTGCGCACGATCTCCTCGGGCAGCTTCAGGTGCTGGCGCAGCGGGAAGGCCACGTTCTCGAACACGTCGTAGTCGGTCAGCAGCGCCGAGTTCTGGAACAGGTAGCCGATCCGCTCGCGCAGGTCGAACAGCGCCTGTCGCGACAGTCGCGTCACCTCCGCCCCGTCGATGCGGATCGAACCCGCATCGGCGGCGCGTTGCCCGGTGAGGTGGCGCAGCAGCGTGGTCTTGCCGCAGCCGCTCGGCCCCATCACCGCGGTGACCTTGCCGCGCGGGATGTCCAGTTCGATCCCGTCGAAGATCGTCTTGCGCCCGAGCACGGTGCGCAGCCCGCGCACCTGTACGAGGACGTCGCGGGTCGGTTCGGCGATCGGTTCGGGGCCGGGCATCGGGATACCACGCGGGACGCTGCACGCAACAGCGCGCTACCTTAGCCGATCCACGCCCACGCTGGCCATCGCGCGCCGCGCCTTCACTCGGCCTTGAGCAGATCGGCGAGCAAGGCGCGATGCCGCGCCAACTGCGGTGCGCGGCGCAGCCGCTGGCAGGTCACGATCGCGCGCAGTTCGGCCAGCGCGGTCGCGAAATCGTCATTGACCACCACGTAGTCGAACTCGTCGGCATGCGCCACCTCGCCGCGCGAATCGGCCAGCCGCCGCGCGATCGTGGCGGCACTGTCGGACGCGCGCGTGCGCAGGCGCCGCTCCAGTTCGGCCCGCGACGGCGGCAGGATGAACACGCTCACGCAGCCCGGGTGCGATGCGCGCACCTGGCGCGCGCCCTGCCAGTCGATCTCCAGCAGCACATCGCGACCCTGCGCCAGCAGCGGCTCCACCACCGCGCGCGAGGTGCCATACAGGTTGCCGAACACCTCGGCATGTTCGAGGAAGTGGCCGTCGGCGACCATGCGCTCGAACACGCCGCGGTTGACGAAGTGGTAGTGCTCGCCATCGTGGTCGTGCGGCCGCGGCGCACGCGTGGTGTGCGAAATCGACAGCGAGATGCCCGGCTCGCGTTCGAGCAGGGCGTTGACCAGGCTCGACTTGCCCGCGCCCGACGGCGCCGCCACGATGTAGAGGGTTCCGCTCACGCCAGCCCGACCCGGCCAAAGGGGCGAGGATGAAAGCAGCCGGCCGCGCCCGCGTCAACCGCGGCGCGGCGGCGTGGTCAGCGCGCGCTGAACCGGTACTCGTGCTGGGCGTCGCGCAGCACCAGCTCGTGCCGTCCATCGCGGGTATCGACCACGAACTCGAAGCCATCCACGCCGGGCGAGATCGTCACGAACGACAGGCTGCCGTCATCATTGCGGCGCGAGGCGACCTCGCTGCGCCAACCGCCAAAATCAAACCAGGTGGCAGCGCCTTGGCGCTGCACGGCGAGTGCGCCCAGTGCATCGTTGCGCCAGTGCGCCGCGAGCCCCGCCGACGCGGCCGCGTCGGCCGGCACCTGCAGGCGCTTGCGCTCGGCCTGCAGCGCATCGCGCTGCGCGGCCACCGCGGAGGCCAGCGTCGCTTCGGCCTGCGGCTGGCCGTCGTACAACAGCTCGAGCAGGCGGCGCTGGAACGGGCCGCGCAGTGCCACGCCCGGGTCCGAGTTGGTCAGGATCACCGCGCCCACGTTGGCTTCGGGCAGCCACAGCATGTCGGAATGGAAGCCGACCAGGTCGCCGCCATGGTGCACCACGGGTACGCCCCAGGTGCGGTCGACGATGAGGCCCATGCCGTACACCGCATCCTTGCCCATCGCGACTTGCGCCTGGCGCCGCTCCAGCAGCGGCGCCGCGGCGATGTAGCGCGATCCGTCCGCGAGCCGGCCCTGCGCGAGTTCCATCTGCACGTAGCGCAGCATGTCGTTGACGTTGCTCCATGCCGCCCCAGCCGGTCGCGCCGCGATGACCGAGCGATTGAGGTCCATGCTCGCCAGTTCGGTGTGGCCGTCGACATCCAGCCCGTGTGGCAAGGCATGGTTGCCGCGCAGCGCACGCGCATAGTCGAACGTGGTCGCATGCATCCCCAGCGGATCGAACACCTGCGACTGCATCGCCGTGTCGTAGGCCGCACCCGGTTCGAGCCCGGGATACAGCACATGGCCGCCCGCGTAGCCCGCGGCCGCGGCCATCAGGTTGGAGTACTGGAACAACGCGCCGAACGCACTGGTCGGCTGCATCGTGGCCAGCGTCGCGAGCACGCTGTCGGCGGTGGCAGCCTCGCTGTCGAAGATCCATTCCAGGTCCTGGCGCGGCATGCCGGTACAGGCGCAGATCAGGTGCCGCACCAGCACCTGACGCGTGGTGTCGGCATCGCCGAGGCGGAACTGCGGCAGGATGCGCGTGACCGGCGTATCCCAGTCGAAGCGGCCCTGCTCCACGAGCCTGGCCAGCATGAGCGTGGTGAGCGCCTTGGTGTTCGAGGCAACCATGAACAGCGTGTCGGCATCGACCGGCGCCGACTGGCCCAGCGCGCGCACGCCAAAGCCACCCGCGAACACCACCTTGCCGTTCTGCACGATGCCGATCGCGACGCCGGGCACCTCCAGCGCACGGCGCCCGTCCTCGACGAAGCGCGTGAGCTGGGCCAGGCGCGCCGCATCGAGCGTGTGCGCAGGCTTGCCCGCGAACGACTCGCGACTGTAGCCCTTGGGCAGCAGGCGATCGAGCGCAAGTTTGACCTGCGCACCGCGTTTTTCGCCCGTGGCCCCGCTCATCTCGTAGATCACCACGGTCCAGCCCGACTGCGCGCGCTGCGCGAGCGCAGCCACGTTGCGCTGCTCGTTGGCCGAGGTCTCGTAGGTGTACATGCGCCGCACCTGCCAGCCATCCTTCGGCGGCAGGTCGCTGGCCAACTTGAGCGGCCAGCGCCTGGATCCGGGATAGGCCGCCCATGCCGCCGCCACCGCGGCATCGGCATCGGCGCCCTCGACATCGATGAAAGCGAGGCGCGAGTCGCCTTCGGGCGCAGTCAGCAGCACCACCGGCGCCGCGCGCAGCAGGCTCCAGCCCTGCGGCGCGATGAAGGCATTGCCGGTCGTGGTGAGCTCGGGCGTATCGGCCGCCAGTACCCGGGCCTGGGCGGGTGCGGCAGCCGCGTCCGCAGTCGTGGCCGCGTCGCGACGTACGCCAGTGCCGTGGCAAGCTGCCAGCGCAAGCAGCAGCAGCGCGATCCATCCCCGGTGCAAGGCTTTCATGAACAGGTCTCGATGGGCGCCGTCGGCGCGGCGGCAGCGTGTTGCCGTTGGCGTCATTCCAGGTTCTGCACCTGCTCGCGCATCTGCTCGATCAGCACCTTGAGTTCGACCGCGGCCTTGGTGGTGCGCGGATCGGCAGCCTTGGAGCCGAGCGTGTTGGCCTCGCGGTTGAACTCCTGCATGAGGAAGTCGAGGCGGCGGCCGACCGCCTCGCGCAGCAGCAGCACGCGGCGCGCTTCGGCCACGTGCGCGCCGAGCCGGTCCAGTTCCTCGTCGACGTCGATGCGCTGCAGTTGCAGCACCACTTCCTGTTCGAGCCGGCCCGGCTCCAGTGGCTGCTTGAGCTCGGCCAGCCGTGTCTCAAAACGCGCGCGCAACGCCGCGCGCACCTCGGGCAGGTGCGCACGCACCTCGCCGACCAGCCCTTCGATGGTGTCGAGCCGCTCGCGCAGGAAGCCACCCAGCCGCGCGCCTTCGCGCTCGCGCGTGGCGAGCATGTCGTCCAGTGCGCGATCGACCAGCTTGAGCGCGGCCGCGCGCAGCGCGTCCAGGTCGCTGTCGCCGTCGAGCAGTACGCCGGGCCAGTTCATGAGCGAGACGAAATCGACGTTGAGCTGCGGGAACTTGGCCGCGAGCGTCTGCGCGGTGTCGGCCAGGCGCGCGACATAGGCCTCGTCGATCGCGATCGCCGCGGCCTCGCCCTGCGCGGGCCGGAAGCGCAGGCCGAGATCGACCTTGCCGCGCGCGAGCCTGGCCGCCACGCGCTCGCGGATCTGCGCTTCGAGCACGCGCAGTTCGTCGGGCAGGCGCAGCCCCAACTCGAGGTAGCGATGGTTGACCGAGCGCATCTCGATCGACAGGGTGCCATGCGCGGTGTCACTGTCGGCGCTGGCAAAGGCGGTCATGCTACGCAGCATCGGCGCGGCCTTGGCAGGGAAAGCGCAATGGTAAACTGCGCGGCTCATTTGCCAAACCCGCATGCCGATGACTTCTTCCAAGCCCTTCGCACGGCCCTCGGGGCGCGCCGCCGATGCGTTGCGCAGCGTCACGATCGAACGCGGCCACACGCGCCATGCCGAAGGCTCGGTGCTGATCCGCTGCGGCGACACGCGCGTGCTGTGCACCGCCAGCGTCGAGGACAAGGTACCGCCGTTCCTGCGCGGCAAGGGCGAGGGTTGGGTCACGGCCGAATACGGCATGCTGCCGCGCGCGACCGGCCAGCGCACCCAGCGCGAGGCCGCACGCGGTGGCCAGGGCGGGCGCACGATGGAGATCCAGCGCCTGATCGGCCGCGCGCTGCGCGCCTGCGTGGACCGCCAGGCGCTGGGCGAGCGCACCATCACGCTCGACTGCGACGTGCTGCAGGCCGATGGCGGCACCCGCACCGCCGCGATCACCGGCGCCTACGTGGCCCTCGTCGATGCGGTCAACTGGATCAAGGCCCGCCACGCGCTCAAGCGGGAGCCGGTTTTCGGCGCGGTGGCGGCGGTGTCGGTGGGCATCTACCAGGGCGTTCCGGTGCTCGACCTCGACTATGCCGAAGACTCGGCCTGCGACACCGACATGAACGTGGTGATGAACGACGGCGGCGGTTTCATCGAACTGCAGGGCACGGCCGAAGGCCATGCACTGCGCCGCGAGGAGCTCGACGCCTTGCTCGCGCTCGCGGGCAAGGGCATCACCGAACTGTGCGCGCTGCAACGCGCGGCGCTGGCGCAGTGAGCGACCGCCTGGCGCGCGCACGCTTCGCCCGTCCATGTGCCGTGCCGCACCCGGCGGCCCGCGTCGCGGCGATCGATCCATGAAGCTCGTGCTCGCCAGCGGCAACCGCGGCAAGCTCGCCGAGATGGGCGAGATCCTGGCCGGCAGCGGCATCGAGCTCGTCGCGCAGCACGAACTGGGCATTGCCGAGGTCGCCGAGACCGCCACCACCTTCGTCGAGAACGCCTTGCTCAAGGCGCGCCACGCGGCCCGGGCGAGCGGCCTGCCCGCGCTGGCCGACGACTCGGGCCTGTGCGTGGATGCACTGGGTGGTGCACCCGGCCTGCACTCGGCCCGTTACGCGGGCGGCCATGGCGACGCTCAGGCCAACATCGCCAAGCTGCTCGATGCGCTGCGCGCGGTGCCCGAGGCCGCGCGCGGCGCGCATTTCCACTGCAGCATCGTGCTGCTGCGCAGCGCCGCCGACCCCGCGCCGCTGCTGGCCGAAGGCCGCTGGCACGGCCGCATCCTGCACGCGCCGCGCGGCGCGCACGGCTTCGGCTATGACCCGGTGTTCCTCGATCCCGCGCTCGGCCTGAGCGCGGCCGAACTCGAACCGCTGCACAAGCACCGCATCAGCCACCGCGGCCAGGCGCTGGCGCGTTTGCGCGAACTGCTCGCGCAATCCGCGTGAGGCAGGTCCGCGCATGCCGCTCGTACCATCGCCGCTGTCGTTGTACATCCACATTCCCTGGTGCGTGAGGAAGTGCCCGTACTGCGATTTCAATTCGCACGTGCAGCACGGTGCACTGCCGGTGGATGCCTACATCGACGCCCTGCTGGCCGACCTCGACCGCGACCTGCGCGAGCACGCCGGGGCGATCGGTGCACGCGCGCTGCACAGCGTGTTCTTCGGCGGCGGCACGCCGAGCCTGTTCATGCCCGCGGCCATCGCGCGCATCCTCGATGGCGTGGCCGCACGCATCGAGCTGCCGTCCACGGCCGAAATCACGCTCGAAACCAACCCGGGCACGGTGGAGCATGGCCGCTTCGACGACTACCGCGCCGCGGGCGTCAACCGCATCAGCCTCGGCGTGCAGAGTTTCGATGACGCGGCCCTGCGCCGGCTCGGCCGCATCCACGGCGCGGACGAGGCCCGGCGCGCCGCCAGGGCCGCGCAGGACGCGGGACTGGCCAACCTCAACCTCGACCTCATGTACGCGCTGCCGCAGCAGACGCTCGCGGGTGCGTTGGCCGACATCGAGCAGGCGATCGCGCTCGAACCCGCCCACATCTCGCACTACCAGCTCACGCTGGAGCCCAACACGCTGTTTGCGCTGCGGCCACCGCCATTGCCGGACGAGGACAGCGCCTGGGACATGCAGGAGTCCTGTCAGGCCGCGCTCGCGGCGGCCGGCTATGCGCAGTACGAGGTGTCGGCCTACGCACGCGCCACGTCACGGCGCTGCGCGCACAACCTCAACTACTGGCGCTTCGGCGACTATCTGGGCATCGGCGCGGGTGCCCACGGCAAGCTCGGCAGCGGCGTGGCGCCGCACATCGTGCGCACCAGCAAGTACAAGATGCCGCGCAGCTACCTCGACCATGCCGCGCGCGGCGAGGCGCTGGGCACCCGCACGGAAGTCGCCGCGTCCGAGCTGCCCTTCGAGTTCATGCTCAACGCGCTGCGCCTCAACGCGGGCGTGGAGCGTACGCTGTTTGGCGAGCGCACCGGACTGGACGAGGCGGTGATCGCGGCGCCGCTGGCACGCGCGCGCGCGCGCGGCTGGCTCGACGAGGGCCCCGCGCGCATCGCCGCGAGCGAGACCGGGCGCCGCTTCCTCAACGACGTGATCGGGCTGTTTCTGCCGGCGGCCTGAGCGGTCGTGGTGCGCGCGCTCAGGCGAGCAGGAACATCGCCTTGGCCAGAAACACGATGCCGACCATGAGTGCGAGCACGATGCGATGGGTGTGGCGGAACCGGCAGGGGTCCATGCGCCCGCGCAGCGCCGCCCACATCGTACTCATGAATACGCCGAGCACACCCAGCGCAAGCAGCACCTTGATCCCGAGCATGACGCCGAAGCGCGAGCCCAGGCAGGATCCGTGCGCGCACTTGACCTCGAACATGACCGCGCCGCTGATGTAGAGCAAGGCCACCGCCACCGGCATGATGCGCCGCGCACGCCGCACCACGAGTTCCTCGATGCGCTGCATCTGGTCCATGCCCAGGTGTGCATGGAGCGATTCCAGGATCAGCACCTCGAACGCCACCGCACCCGCGAACACGATCGCACACGCCAGGTGCACGAGCTGGATCCAGCCATACCACTCGACCATCACGCTTCCTCCACTGCCGGCGCACCGCGCGGCGATGCAGCCGCGGGCCCAACAAGAATGATCCGCAATCGCAACTGAGGCCTTGACGCACATCAACCTGCCGTCCGCAGTGCCGCTGGCGATCGCGCGCGTGCGGGCACGCACGGCGCGCGCGAAGCTCGCACGTGAACTTTGGTGTCGTCCCGGCCTTGATCGCGTTGCGTTGCAGCACCTCTTGGCGTGGACACCCAATCAGCGCTGCGCCACGCGCGGCGGCGCAAGGATCGCGGGCGCGCCCACCGATGCCTCGTGCACCACGCGCCGGATGCCGCATCGCGGGTGCGCAGGCACCGGCGGCGGCCGCTGCGGTTGCCGCCGGCCCCCTGTTCCCGCGCCGGAGCACATGCAAGAATGCGTCGTTCACGCCCACCGCTGCGCGAGGACGCGGTGGCGCAAGGGAATTGGGGACGGCCATGAACGGTTCGGTCAAGATCGGTGAAAAACCCGGCGGTGCAGCTTCGACCCTGAGCAGCCGCCGCGACCTGCCGGTGCGCGTGCGCACGCTGTGCGAGGGACTGCTCAAGCGCGCGCGGGAAACCTTCGCACCCACGCTCGAACAGACCCTGGGCGAGATCGAAACCACGCTGTTCCAGATGGCCGAGCGTGCCGGCAACAGTGCCGAGCAGCAGCGCCATTTCGAGGCCCTGCGCAGCTTCAAGCAGAGCCGCAGTCTGATCGCGCCGCGCTTCCTGCGCAGCATCGAAGGCACGCTCGCCGCGATCCGGCGCGATGATGCGCCGTTGCAGCCGGCCACCAGCAGCAGCTCACGTCGCGCTGCGCTCGAACTGGTCGATGCGGCGGTACTCGAAGAGGACCTCGCCCTGCGCGAGGTGGCCGCGCGCGCCGAAATGCGCACGAGCCAGCCGCTGCACGCGTTCTCGCATCGGTTCGCGGTGATCGCGGCGATTTCGCCCGATCACGAACCGATGCCGCTGGGTCCGGCGGCGCTGGCCGAGGCGATTCGCAGTGCGTTGGGCGGCATCGATCTCGCGCTGGAATATCGCGTGCTGGTGTATCGACAGTTCGACCGCCTCGCACTGGCCGAACTCGCGCGCTTCTACGAAGACCTCAACCAGTGGCTGTGCAGCGAGCGCATCCTGCCCAACCTCAAGCTCGGGTTCCGCGCGCCGGGCAGTGGCGCGGGCGAGGCCGAATCGGCTGCGACACCGGCCAAGCCGGACAAGCCCGCCGAAGACCAAGGCCCCGCACAGGGACCGCCCGCCGAAGCCGGCGCGCCGCCGCCGGGCATCGCGGCGCGGGCGCGCGCGGCGGCAGCCGCGGGCGCACCAGGGGCATCGGGCACACCGGGCGCACCGGGCGCGGCGCATGCAGCGGCGGAAACGCCTCAGTTCTCGACGCTGCGCAACCTGCTCGCGGCACGCCGACGCGCCCAGGGACCGACCGCGTCCGCGCCGTCCGCGCGGCTGCCGTCGATCCCGCGCGACGACCTGCAGCAGGTGCTGGCGAGCATGCAGCGCGACGCGGTGTCGAGCCCGGGCAAGCGCTACGACAGCGAGCGCTTCCGCAACACGCTCGCGGTCAAGCTGCGCAGTGCGGGCGAGCGCGGCAGCGCGGTCGGCCTGACCGGCGAGGACCAGGACACGGTCGAACTCATCAACATGCTGTTCGACTACGTCACGCGCAACATCCGCGAGGACAGCCTCGCGCGTCCGCTGGTCGGGCAACTGCACGTTCCGGTGCTGCGCGCGGCGCTCACCGACAAGACCTTCTTCACGCGCCGCGACCATCCCGCGCGCGAGCTCATCAATACCATCGCCGAAACCAGCGAACGCTGGCTCGACGACGCCGAGGCCGACCCCGAGCTCGCGGAAAAGATGCGCATGGTGGTCGACCAGGTGTGCTCCTCGTTCAACGGCGACCCTGCCGTGTTCGAGGGCATGGCGCACGACCTGGACCAGCACCTCAAGCTGCTGATGCGGCGTGCCGACGCGGCCGAGCGACGCCACGTGGAGGCGGCCAAGGGTCGCGACCGGCTCGCGCTCGCGCGCGAGACCGCGCGCGCCGCGATCGCAGGCCTGCTCAAGAACCGCTCGCCGTCGCCGCGCCTGCGCACCCTGCTCGAGGAAACCTGGACCGACGCGCTGGCGTTGAGCGCGCTGCGCGGCGGTGCCAGCAGCGCGGAGTTCATGCAATGCCTGGACGTGGCGGCCGAACTGGTCGCGCGTGGCATGCGTCCGCTCGGCGGCAGTCCCGAGGACGTCAAGCTGCGGCGCGATGCGGCCACGCACCTGACCGCGGTGGGCCTGCACGAAGACGAGATCAACGGCCTGCTCGACAACCTGTTCGCCGAAGCGCCCACCGATGCGGCGCTGGCCCAGCTCGAGCGCATCGACCAGGCCCTGCGCGACAAGCCGCGCCTGGGTGGCGAGACCGCCAAGCGCCCGGAGAAGCCGGCAACACCGCTCAACGCGGCCGAGCAGAAGATGCTCGACCAGATCATGCGCACCGCCTTCGGCACCTGGTTCGAGTTCACCAAGAACGCGCAAGGCGAAACCGTGCGGCGCAAACTGGCCTGGTTCTCGCCGATGACCGGCAATTGCCTGTTCGTGAACCAGCGCGGCGCACGCATCGAGGATCTCACGCTCGAACTGCTCGCACGCGAGATGGCCTGTGGCCGCGCGCGCGTGGCTCCGGTCGAACGCAGCCGCTTCGTCGACCGCGCCTGGAAGGCGATCGTCGACCTGCTGCGCCCGCGCGGCAACGCCTTGCCGATCGGCGAGGTGACGGCATGAGCACGCACCAGAAATTCCGCGCCGCGCGCAAGCGCCCCGACCAGTCGATCGCGATCGTCGACCAGATGACCGGCGAGCGCATCGGCCACCTCGGCAACCTGTCGCTGACCGGCATGATGGTGGTGTGCGAACGCCCGGTGGTCGAGGATGCGCTGTACCAGTTGTCGTTCGGACTGGGCGATGGCGTGGGCACGCGCAACGTCGAGGTCGGCGCACACCAGCAGTGGTCGGCTCCCGGCACCGTGCATGGCCAGCAGTGGGTCGGCTTCCACTTCATCGACATCTCCGAGCCCGACGAGGCCGCGCTGCAGCACTGGCTGGAAACGGCCGAAGACGCCGATTGATTCCTCGCGCCCCCGCGCAGCCGGCGATCGCGTCGCCCGCGATACGCGGCGCTGGCGGGTGGGCCCGGTAGGTCGCTGCGCGCTAGCGCGCGCGCGCGCCCGCCTCACGCGGCGCGGTCGCATAGGCGCGCAGGAACATGTCCACGCTCGCGTGCAGGTGTCGCTCGATCTCGGCGGGGTCCGACACCATCGTGCAGCCGCACAGCATGCGCGCGTGCGGCTCGCCCTTGAGCAGGCTGAAGAACTGCGAGGCCGCGCACGGCACGTCGTCGATGTCGAGCTTGCCCGCGGCGACCTCACGCTGCAGGAAGTGCTGGAAACCCGCTTGCAGGCGCTGCGGCCCGGCCTCCCAGAACAGCTGCGCAAGCTTGGCCGACAGCGCCGAGCCCGAGGTGAGCAGGCGATGCAGCGCGATCGACTCGGGCGCGGTCACCAGGGCGAAGAACGCACGCGCGATCGCCACCAGCTGGCGCCGCAGCGGTCCCTGCAGGTCGACGTCGAACAGGGCCTCGGGCATCTGTTCCTCGCAGCGTTCGCGGATCGCCGCGGTAAACAGCGTCTCCTTGTCGCGGAAGTGACTGTAGACCGTGAGCTTGGACACTCCGGCCTCGGCCGCGATCGAATCCATGCTGGTGCCTTCGAAACCATGGTCGAGGAACAGGCGCTTGGCGGCGGCAAGGATCGCGGCGCGCTTTTCCAGGTCCTTGGGGCGGCCCGGACCGCATGAGCGCGTGCTGGGTGGGGTGGCGGCGGCTGGTTTCATGGGTGACGAACGACACTGGCTCCGGTGGACGCATGTGGATACTATACCGGCTGGTTTTTTAATGACCATGCCAGCGGTGGACCGGTGGCTGGTCGTGATTGTGGGACCTGGCCCGCTTGCGCGCGTTGTCGCGGGTCAAGAGCCGGGTCCGCTGGTTCAAGCCTCTCGCCGCACCGTCCCGGGTCACCTCCCTCCCCGCGACCGGGCCGGTGCGGTCGGGAGCGCCTCGTGCGGACGATTCCGGGCGCCGGACCACGCAGGCCGGTGATTGGCACGCTGCTTGCTCGATCACTCCAGCGCAACCCGACCGCTAAAGGCGGGCGACCGCGACGGCAAACCGCGGCACGGCATGCGGCGTTGCGACGTACACTGCCGATACCGTCCGCGGTGTCCGCGGGCGGACGCCTGCGGACGGTTTGCGCAGGTCATCCGGCCGACCGCGGCGGCGCGATGACTTCCGGCACTTCGAGCCATGCCGGGCGTAGCCAAGGATGGGTTTGCCGGCACCGCGACATGTCCCTATCCTTGCCAGTTCTTTTGTCCCAGCCTCCAGGAAACGCGCCCATGTCGATCCATACCGAACTGGCCCGGCACAACATGGTGGAAAACCAGATCCGGCCATGGGAGGTGCTCGACACGCGCGTGCTCGACACCCTGCGCGAAGTGCGCCGCGAGGCATTCGTGCCCGAGCACCTGCGCCATCTGGCCTTCGCCGACCTCGCCCTGCCGCTCGGCCATGGCGAGGTCATGTTCAAGCCGGTGATCGAAGGCCGCATCCTGCAGGCGCTCGCGCTGGGCGGCGATGAGCGCGTGCTCGAAATCGGCACCGGCAGCGGTTTCCTCACCGCCTGCATGGCGCGCCTGGCGGCTTCGGTCACCAGCGTCGAGCGCCACGCCGACCTGGCCAACGCCGCGCGCACGCGCCTGGCGCACGCCCACGCCGGCAATGTGCGCGTGGAGACCGGCGATGCGCTGGGCGAGGCACGCACCAGCGAGACCTTCGACGTGGTCGTGCTCGGCGGTGGCGCATACGTGGTGCCCGAGCAGCTGCGCGCCTGCGTGCGCCCGGGCGGCCGCCTGTTCGCATTCGTGGGTGAGTCACCCGTGCTGCAGGCCGTGCTCGCCACCCGCGAGGGGCCCGCGCAGTGGTCGCAGCAAAGCCTGTTCGAAACCGATGTTCCCTATTTGCACAATGCCGAGCCGCCGCGCCGCTTCAGCCTGTGACCTGCGCCGATTGCGCCGCCCTGTTCGCGAGGAACCCCCGATGATCCGTATCCGCCTCCTGTCCATCGCCCTGCTCGCCGGCTGCACCGGCGTTGCCCACGGCGAAGACCTGCTGCAGATCTACCAGCTCGCGCGCAACAGCGATCCGACGCTGGCGGGCGCGCAGGCCAACAAGCTCGCCACCGACGAGTCGGTCACCCAGGCGCGCGCGCAATTGCTGCCGCAGATCGGCATCAACCTCAACTTCTCGCGCGCCCGTTCGGGCGATGATGGCGACCTCGAGGTGCTGGTGGATCCGCTCGATCCGGCGCAGGGCTACGTGACGGTCGACGGCGTGAGGCGCACGGTCAATACGCGCAGCACCAGTGCGACGCTCAACCAGAGCATCCTCGACATCAGCAAGTGGACCGCGCTCAAGGCGAGCCGCTACAGCGCCCAGGCTGGCGCAGCCAGCTACGACGCCGCCCAGCAGCAACTACTGATCAGCACCGCGCAGGCCTACTTCAACGTGCTCACCGCGCTCGACGCACTCAAGTTCGCCGACGCCAACGAGAAGGCGCTGGCGCGCCAGCTCGAACAGGCACAGCAGCGCTTCGACGTGGGCCTGGCCGCGATCACCGACGTCAACGACGCCAAGGCCCAGCACGACCAGGCGGTGGCGACCGTGATCAACAACCGCAACGCGGTGGACACCGCGCGCGAAGCGGTGCGCCAGCTCACCAACCAGGAGCCGGGCGAGTTCAAGCACCTGCGCGAGGACATCCCGCTCACGCATCCGACACCGGACGATCCGGCGGCCTGGGTCGAGGTCGCGCTCAAGCAGAACCCGTCGTTGCAGGCGGCCTCGCTCAACGTCGACGTCGCCAACGCCAACATCGCCAGCGCGCGCGCGGGCCACCTGCCCACGCTCGATGGCTCGCTCACCTATGGTCGCACCTCCAGCTGGAACGACGTGCGCTATGGCGGCCTGCCCTCGTCGCATGGTTATGCGGGCGAGCCGCGCTGGGGCAGCACGGTGATGCTCAGCCTCAACGTGCCGATCTTCAGTGGCGGCTACACCCAGTCGCGCGTGCGCCAGTCGATCCACCAGCGCGACTACGCCCAGGACCAGTTCGAACTGGGCCGGCGCCAGATCGAGGCCGCCACCCGCAACAACTTCCGCTCGGTCATCGCCGGCGCGAGTGCGGTCGAGGCCACGCGTGCGGCGGTGGTGTCGGCGCAGAGTTCGGTCGAGGCCACCCAGGCCGGCTACGAGGTCGGCACGCGCACCATCGTCGACGTGCTCATCAGCCAGCAAACGCTGCTGCAGGCGCAAAGCCAGTATTCGGCCGCACGCCACGCCTTCGTGATGAACGGCCTGTTGCTCAAGCAGGCCGCGGGCGTGATCGAGGTCAAGGACCTGGAAGCGATCAACGCGCTGCTCGAATGAGCCACGCGGTTCAGCCGGGCGGCGCCAGCATCACCTGCTGCACCAGCGCCATCGTGCGCGCGACCGCGCCGCGTTCGCGCTCGATGACCGCGTAGGCGGCCTCGCCCATGCGCTTGCGTTCGGCATCGCGCGAGAGCAGACCGAGTACCGCGGCGCCCAAGTCGTCACCGTCCTCGACGCGCAGCACCGCGCCCGCATCCACCAGGTTCTGCGTGACCTCGGCAAAGTTGAAGGTCTGCGGCCCGACGATGACCGGCCGCGCCAGCGCGGCCGGTTCCAGCAGGTTGTGGCCGCCCACGGGCACGAGGCTGCCGCCCACGAAGGCGACGTCGGCCGCGGCATAGAAATCGAGCAGCTCGCCCATCGAGTCCGCCACGAAGCACTGGCAGGCCGGATCGGCAGTGCCGTCCTCGCTGCGGCTGCGCGTGCTGAAGCCGCAGGCATGGCAGGCGGCCACCACGGGCTTGAAGCGCTCGGGATGGCGCGGCGCGATCACGAGCAGCGCGTCGGGAAAGCGCCGCAACACCTCCGCGTGCGCCTTGAGCACGGCCATTTCCTCGCCTTCGTGCGTGCTCGCCGCGATCCACACCGGCCGCGTGGCGCCCGCCGACTCGCGGAACAGCCGGCCGCGCTCGTGCACCGCCGGCGCCACCACCATGTCGAACTTGAGGTTGCCGACCGTGGCCACGCGCTCGGGCACGGCCCCGAGCGCGAGCAGGCGGTCGTAGTCGGCGCTCGACTGCGCCGCGACCATGCTCACGCAGCGGATCGCACGCCGCGCCAGCGGCTGGATCGGCCAGTAGCCGCGCAGGGACTTTTCCGACAGGCGCGCATTGGCCACCACGATCGGGATGCCACGCCTCTGGCAGGTCATGAACAGGTTGGGCCAGATCTCGGTCTCCATGATCACCGCCAGGCGCGGGCGCACGCGGTCGAGGAACCGCCGCACCGCGCTGGTGAGGTCATAGGGCAGGTACACATGGAACACGCGCTCGCCAAACAGGCGCTGCACGCGTTCGGAGCCGGTCGGCGTCACCGTGGTGATGACGAAGCGCGAATCGGCGTAGCGCTGCATCAGCGCCTCGATCAGCGGCACCGCCGCATTGACCTCGCCCAGCGACACCGCGTGCACCCAGATGCTGGCGTCGATGTGCGGATCGGGGAAGAATCCGAAGCGCTCGCGCCAGCGCGCCAGGTAGCCGTGGTACTTGATGCCGCGCGCCGTGAGCCGATACAGCACGAACGGCGTCAGGAGGTACAGCGCAAGGGCGTAGAAGAAACGCTGGAACACGGTGCGGCGCGCGATGGAAGGTGGCGCAGTATAGCGGCCGCCCAGGTTCGGCCGCAGGCAGTCCACGGCAGCCTTCGTACACGGCGGCGGGGCGGGGCGCCGCGCAGCGTGACCCGGTCCACACAATCGTGGCGCTCACGCATAATCGGCCGATGGCGCAATCCCCACCGCCCTTCCGCCTCGCGCTGCTGTCGCCGCTGCATTGGCCGGCCTGGCTCGGGCTCGGCCTGATCTGGCTGGCCGCGCGCCTGCCGCGGCGCGGGCTCATGGCCGGCGCGCGCGCGCTGGGCGGGCTCATCGCGCGCCTGCCCGGACAACGCCGGCGCGTGGCCGCCACCAACCTCGCGCTGTGCTTTCCCGAACTCGACGCGGCCGCGCGCAGCCGCCTGCTCGCGGACAACCTGCGCGACGCCGGCTGCATGCTGGCCGAGTTCGCGCTCGCCTGGCTCGGCAGCGACGCCGCGATCGCGCGCATCCCGGTGGACATCGATGGGCTCGAACACCTGCAGGCGGCGCGCGCGGGCGGACGCGGCGTGCTGCTGGTGGGCGCGCATTTCTCGCACCTGGAGCTGTGCGCACGGCTGGTGTCGCGACGCATTCCGATCGCGGGCATGTACCGCGAACACGCCGATGCCGCATTCGAGTGGGCGATCAAGCGCGCGCGTCTGCGCTATGCCGAGGCGATGTTCAGCAAGGACGAGTTGCGCGCCTCGATCCGCCACCTCAAGCAAGGTGGCATCCTGTGGTATGCGCCCGACCAGGACATGCGCGGCAAGGAGGTGGTGTTCGCGCCGTTCTTCGGCGTGCCGGCCGCGACCATCACCGCCACCCACCACCTGGCGCGGCTGTCGGGAGCCGCGGTGATCGCGTTCTTCCACCAGCGCACGGCGCACGGCTATGCGATCCGCCTGGCACCGGCACTGGCCGATTTCCCCAGCGCCGACGTGGTCGCCGACACCACCCGCATCAACGCCTGCATCGAGGCGATGGTGCGTGCGGCGCCGAGCCAGTACCTGTGGCTGCACAAGCGCTTCAAGACCCGGCCACCCACGGCGGCGCCAGTGTACGATTGAGGCGCGCACGGCCGCATGGAGGCCGCAGCGACCACCTTGGGGAGCGCGCGGATGCAATTCCTGATCGTGATCGGCGCCTGCATCGCGGGCCTGCTCATCAGTATCGGTGGGGACGACACCGATCTCGCACTGGGCTTCTGCACCGGATTGGCGCTCGGAATCGCATTCGTGCGCCTCAATGCGCAGGCGGCGCGCATCGCGGCGCTGCAACGCGAGCTGGCCACGCTGCGCAGTGCGTCGATCGCGCCCGCCCGCGACGCGCATGCGGCAGCGGCAGCGCCCGGCGACCCCGGCGCGCCGATGCCGCCGATACCCGCCGCTGCGCCGCCGTCCGTGGGCGAGGCCGCAGCCACGCCGCCGCCGGGCGCCCCGGCCGCCCCTGCCGTGGCCATGCCAGCCACACCCCCGCCCCCGCCGCCAGCAGCCGCAGTGCCGCCGACACCCGCCGCGGCCGCGCCTGCGCGCACGGTGCGCAAGACCGAGCCGGACTGGTTCGACCGGGCCGGCGGCATGGTCCGGCGCTGGTTCAGCCAGGGCAACGTGCCGGTCAAGATCGGCATGCTGGTGCTGTTCGCCGGCGTTGCCGCGCTGCTCAAGTACGCGGCCGACGAGGGCTGGCTGAGCGTGCCGATCGAACTGCGCCTGAGCGGGATCGCGGCGGCGGCGATCGCCGCGCTGGCCCTGGGCTGGCGCGAGCGCAGCCGCCGGCGCGCGTTCGCGCTGTCGCTGCAGGGTGGCGCGATCGGCATCCTGTTGCTCACGGTATTCGCGGCGCTGCGCCTGTATCACCTGCTGCCCACCGGCGCCGCCTTTGCGCTGCTGGTCGTGCTGGTCGCCGGGGCCGGCCTGCTCGCGGTGCTGCAGGATGCCCTCGCGCTGGCCCTGCTCGGACTCGTCGCGGGCTTTGCCGCGCCCATCCTCATCGCCACCGGCGGCGGCGACCATGTCGCACTGTTCGGCTACTACCTCGTGCTCAACCTGGCGATCCTCGCGATCGCATGGCGCAAGTCCTGGCGTGTGCTCAACCTGCTCGGCTTCCTGTTCACCTTCGCCATCGGCACCGCCTGGGGCGTGCTGCGCTACGAGCGCGCGCTGCTGTCGAGCACCGAACCGTTCCTGCTCGCCTACTTCGCGATCTACCTCGCGGTGCCGATCCTGTTCGCGGGCCGGCGCCGCGCCGGCCAGCGCGACCTCGTCGATGGCACGCTGGTCTTCGGCAACCCGCTGTTCGCGTTTGCACTGCAGGCGGCGCTGCTCGAAGGCGAGCGCATGCCGCTGGCCCTGATTGCGCTGGGTGCGGCGGCGCTGTACCTGCTGCTGGCGTGGTGGCAGCGGCCGCGCCAGCGCCTGCTCGGCGACTCCTTCGCCGTGCTCGCGGTCGGCTTTGCCACACTCGCGGTGCCGCTGGCGCTGAGCGCGCGCGCCACCGCGAGCACGTTCGCGCTCGAAGGCGCGGCCCTGATCTGGCTCGGCCTGCGCCAACAGCGCTGGTTGCCGCAGATCGCGGGCTGGACCCTGCAGGCGCTGGCCGCGCTCGCGCTGGTGTTCGCCGCCCTGTTCCGGCCCGACAGCGCCACGATTGCGCTCGCCAATCCCAGTTGCATCAGCATCCTGCTGCTCGCGCTCGCCGGCTGCGCCAGCGCGTGGCTTTACCACCGCGCCGCTCGCCACGTGCCCGCGCTGCTGTTCTACCTGTGGGGCCTGCTGTGGTGGTGCCTGGGCATGCTGCGCGAGATCGAACGCTTCGTGCCCGGACGTGAACAACCGGCCGCGACACTGGGCTGGCTCGCGCTCAGCCTCATGCTCGCGGCGCTCGCCACGCGCGCCACGCGCGCACGGGCCTGCGCGGTCACAGTCGCGGGCGCGACGATCGTCGCGGTCGGCGTCGCCGCGTGGATGGCGTTCGGCGACATCCAGCCGCTGGCAGGCTGGTCGCTCGGCGCGGTGCTCGCGTTCGCGGTGGCCGGCGTGCATGCGCTTGCCAGCCTCGGCCAGCGCGGTGGGCGCAGCGTGGCGGTCGCGCACTCGGCCTGGGTGTGGGGCTGGATCGTGCTGCTCGCCGCCGCCATCGGGCAGCTGATCCACCAGGACACGCTGGGCAGCGGTTGGCGCAATGCGCTGCTGGCCGTGCCGCTGTTGCTGGCGTGGGCGCTCGCGCTGTTGCGTCCGCAGTGGATCGCCGTGCCGCTGCGCGAGCAGTTCGGCCGCTGGCGCGGCGTGCTGTTGCTGCAACTGGGCCTGGTCGCGGCATGGCTGTTCTGTGTACTGCTGTGGCGCCCGGGCGACAGCACGCCCCTGCCCTGGCTGCCCGTGCTCAATCCGGTCGAACTGCTGCAGCTGGGCGTGCTCGTGCTCGCCGCGCGCTGGCTCGCCGACACCCCGGCCGGTCGGCCGCTGCGCGCGCCGCTGCTGGCCGGTGCCGGGTTCGTGTTCGTGACCGCGGCCACCTTGCGCGCCACCCACCAGCTGGGTGGCGTGCCGTGGAACGATGGGCTGTGGTCGTCGAACCTGGCGCAGATGGCACTCACGCTGGTGTGGAGCGCGCTCGGCGTGATCGGCTGGATCATGGGTTCGCGACGCGCGCAGCGCGCGCTGTGGCTGGCCGGCGCGATCCTCATGGCGGTGGTGCTGGCCAAGCTGCTGCTGATCGACCGCAGCCGGCTGGGCAACCTGTTCGGCATCGCCTCGTTCATCGCCTACGGCCTGCTGTGCACCGTGGTCGGTTACTTCGCGCCGGCACCGCCGCGCGGCAATCCAGCGGAGAAGTCTGCATGAAGGTCTGGCTCACGATGCTGCTCGGCGCGGGTCTCGCGTTGCCGGCCCATGCGGCGCGCACGCCGCGTGACTACGCCTGGCTGTATCCGCTGGAGCTGCCTGCCGCGGCCACCGACAATGCCTGGCGTGTCGAGCTCACGCCCGCCGTGTACGCGCACGTGCACGACCCCACGCTGCGCGACATCGCGGTGTTCAATGGCGACGGGCAACTGGTGCCGTTCGCGCGCGAAAGCCCCGAGCCGGCACTGACTCCGCGCGAAATCGTCACCACGGTGCCGGTGCTCGTGCTGCCCGCGAGCGAACCCGCCGGCACGGGAACCGACCTGCACCTGCTGATCGAACGCGATGGCGAGGGCCGCCTGCGCCGCCTCGAAACCAGCGAGCGGGCCGCGCCGGCAGCGAGCGCCGAGGCGCGCGACTGGGTGCTCGATGCGAGCCGCGTCCATGGCTCGCTGGAAAGCATCACGCTCACCTGGGCCGCGCCTGCCGGCGATCTGGTGGCACGCTTTTCGATCAGCGCGAGCGACGACCTGCAGGCGTGGCGGCCGGTCGGCGGCGGCAGCGTGTTCGCGCTGCAGCAAGGCCAGGCGCGCCTGGACCGGCGCGAACTCGGTCTCGGCACACTGCGCGCGCGCTATCTGCTGCTGCAGCGGGTCGACACGGGCGCGCCGCTGCAGGGTCTGCAGGCGCGCATCCGCTACAGCGTGCGCGCGCCCGGCGTCGCGGCACTGGAGTGGGTGGACGCACAGGCGGTGGCGCCATCCGGCGCCGCTGCGCCTCGCGGCGACAGCGCGGACGGCAGCACCTTCGACTACGCCTTGCCGGCAGCGCTGCCAATCGAGCAGGTGCGCATCGAACTGGCCGGTGACAACAGCGTGGCCGCGATCGACATCCTGGCGCTGGACAAGGCCGGCGCCGCGCCCACACCGCTGGCCCAGACCACCGCGTTCGGGCTCACCGTCGAGGGCGAGACACTGCGCAACGATGCGACGGCGGTGAACCCCGCGGCGCGTGTGGGCCGCCTGCGCGTGCATGCGCGCACGCCACTGGCGGCCGCGCCGCGCGTGCAGGTCGGATTCCGCCCCGACCGTTTCGTGTTCCTCGCCGAAGGCAAGCCGCCCTACTCGCTGGTGGTCGGCAGCGCGAGCGCACGCCTGCCCGACTATCCGGTCGACGCCGCGCTCGCACGCCTGCGCGCGCGGCTGGGACCGCAGTGGCAAGCGCCGCTCGCGCACATCGGCACGGGTGTGCCCAGCGGTGGCGACAGCGTGCTCAAGGCACCGCCGGTGCCGATTTCGTGGCAGCGCGCTCTGCTGTGGCTCACACTGGTGGGCGGCGCGGTGCTCGTGGCCGGGCTGGCACTGGGCATGCTGCGCGGCGAGCGCAAGTAACGCCTGTGCGGCGCGGGCCGTCGCGGTCCCGGCGTCAGCGCGCGGCGTCGGCGGTGGCCGCGCGCGGCTCGGCCAGTGCGGCGCAGTACAGCGCCAGCAGCCACCAGAACAGCAACCCCCACCACGCCGAGTAGAACGCGAGGTGGGTGTTGAGCGGAAAACACATCGCGAGCAGGGCCAGCCCGGGCGCGCGCGCGCGTTCGCGCGCGGCGACACTGGCACGGCGCCAGGCGCGCAGTGCGAGCCAGCAACCGGTGAGCCAGCCGGCCAGGCCCACCAATCCGGTTTCGCTGAGCACCTCGAGCACGATCTGGTGCGCATGCGCCGCGCCGGTGCCGCTGGCCGGGTCGACGAAGCCGTCGTCGGGTGCGGCATGGCGTGGATAGGCATAGCGGAATCCGCGCACGCCCACGCCGGTGAGCGGCTGCGCCTGGATCATCGCCAGCGCGGTACGCCAGATGCGCAGCCGGCCCGCGCCGGCGGCGTCCACCGCCTGCTCGGTGCCCTGCAGCACCAGCAGGCTGCGCTCGATGCGTGCATCCAGCCGCATCGAGCCGTGCCATGCCAAGCCGATCAACGCCGCCAATGCCAGCGCCAGCAGCGCCAGCGTCGCGACGAAGCCACGCAGGCTGCGGCGCTGCTGCCACAGCAGCACCACGAGCACGAGTGCGTACGCCAGCCACGCCGCGCGTGAGCCGGCCAGCAGGATCGGCAACGCGAGCACGGAGATCGCGAGGGCAAGGCCACGCCCGCCCCACAGCCGCCGCGCGGCCAGCAACACGAACGGCGCGAGCACCGCCAGCGTCGGCCCGAGCTTGAGGTTGCCCGCACCGAAGATGCCGGATATGCGCTCCTGTTCGGCCGCGCCGCCCAGGCTCCAGCCCGTGGACGCCTGTAGCCAGGCATCCACCGCCCACAACGTGACGATTGCGCCGCCGGCCAGGAGCAGGCGCGGCCACGCCGCGGGCGCACGCACGGCCCAGCCCACGAACAGCGCAAACGGCAGCAGGCGCAGGCTGCCGGCCACGGTCGACCAGGTCTTGCCCGGCGCCACCGCGTCGATCGTCGACAACAACGCGGGCAGCCAGTAGCACGCAAACAGCGCCAGCACGAGCCAGGTCGCACGATCGCGCAGGTCGATGCGCCGGCGCAGCAACAGCACGAGCGCGAGCGCGGCCATCGCCACCACGGGCGCCTCGGCCGCGCGCCCGACCGGCAACAGCAGCAGCGGCGCAAGCACGAGCAGCAACGGCCAGGCGTGGCGCAGGCGGGCGATCAGGACAGGCAAGGTGGAACCGACGGCGGCGGACCCGGCCATTGTATGCATGCGCCGCGCGTGGCAGCGCGTTCAGGCGGCCAGTTCGGCGTACACCGCGAGCGTGGCCGCCTGCATGTCGGCCAGGCGGTAGCGCTTGAGCGGTGCGATCGGCGGTGCCGCGCGCAGCAGCGCCGCGGCACGCTCGGTCAGCCGCTCGCGATCGCCCAGCGCGACGCGCCCGGCCGGATACAGGTCGGTGAGCAGTTCGCCGACACCGCCGTGGTCGTAGCCGAGCACGGGCCGGCACAACGCGATCGCCTCGATCACGGTGCGGCCGAAGGACTCGGGCTTGGTCGACAGTTGCAGGACCAGGCTCGATGCGGCGTACACGTCGCGGGTGTCGTCGCGCTGCGCGCTCAGCGCGACCCAGTCGGCCACCGCGAGCTGGCGCGCGAGCTGTTCGAGCTCGGCCACGTAGCCCTCGCGCCCGGACTGACGCACGCCCAGCAGCAGCAGCCGCACCGGGATGTCGCGGGCCTTGAGGTCGGCCACGAGACGGATCGCATCGGCGTGGCCCTTGAGCCGGGTGCCACGCCCGGGCAGGGTCAGCAGTGGCGCGCCGGCCAGCTGCGGAAACTCGGCGAAGAACCACTCGCGCCAGTAGTCGTCGGGCTGCCAGCCATAGGGATACTGCTCGGGATCGATGCCGCGCGGAATCACCACCAGGCGCGCCGGGTCGGTGCCGTGGTAGTGGCGCAGCAGATGGTCACGCACGGTGTTGGAGACGCAGATCACGCGTTCGCCACGCGCCATCACCGAGCTGTACCAGCCCGGCGAGTTGAGCCCATGCGCGGTGGTCATGAAACGGGTGGACGACTGGCCACGCAGCGCCAGCCGCGCCAGCCAGGCAGGCATGCGCGAGCGCGCATGCACGATGTCGGGCTTGAGGTCGTGCAGCAGCGCGCGCAGCCGCGGCACCTGCGCGAGCGTGCGCGGCGACTTGGCCGCGACCGGCATCACCACGTGCTCACTGCCGGCGCGCGTGAGCGCGGCCACCATGCGGCCACCGGTCGACACCACGATCGAGCGGTGGCCGGCCGCGACCAGCGCCTGACCGATCTCCAGCGTCGAGCGCTCGGCGCCACCCGCCTCCAGCGCGGGCACCAGCTGGACTACGGTCAGACGGCGCCCACTCATGCCCACTCGGTCAGCGGCAGCGTGCTGGGCCGGTAGTCGGCCAGTTCGTACTCGGCGCTGCAGTAGGGGCAGCGGCTGCGACCGCCATCGGCCGCGACCGGCAGGAACACGCGCGGGTGCGAGTTCCACAGCGACATGCCCGGCATCGGGCAGCTGAGCGTGAGGTCGCCCGACGCGACCCGGTAGTGCCGCTGCGCATTGGCGGGGAGGGTCTGGTCCTGGGCCGGGTTCGGGCGCATCACACTCTCCAACGGAAAAAAGCCAAGTCTAACAGCCGCGACCTGGGCCCAGACCCGCGCCGCGGCGCTGGCGGCGGTGGTGACGAGCGGCCGCCATTGGGAGATGGCAAGCACATTGCGTGCCAGCGCCCCCCTGCCGCACGACTGTGATCCGGTGCACGGCGGGCACGTGATGCACTGCGGGCACGGGCGCCCGGGCAAGCGGCCTACAATGCGCGGCTGAACCGCCATGCCAGCCATCCGGGAGGAACACCGTGGACTTCAACAAGCTCATCGCACGCGTCAAGGCCATCCTGCTCACGCCCAAGGCCGAATGGCCGATCATCGCCGGCGAGCCGGCCACGGTCGCCGACCTGTACAAGAACTACATCGTGGTCCTGGCCGCACTGCCGGCGCTCGCAGGTTTCATCAAGGGCAGCGTGTTGGGCTACGGCATTCCGGGCGTCGCCCATTTCCGCACCCCGATCGGTATGGGACTGACGGCCGCGGTGGTCGGCTACCTGCTCAGCCTGGCGGTGACCTACGTGATGGCGCTGATCATCGATGCGCTGGCGCCCAACTTCGGCGCGCAGAAGAACCCGGTACAGGCCCTCAAGGCCGCGGCCTACGCATGGACAGCGAGCTGGGTGGCGGGCATCGGCGTGCTGGTGCCGTTCCTCGGCTGGCTGGTTGCGCTGGCCGGCCTCGCCTACGCGATCTACCTGCTGTACCTGGGCCTGCCCCACACCATGCAGTGCCCGCCGGAAAAGGCCGGCGGCTACACCGCGGTGAGCGTGGTCATCGGCATCGTGCTCAGCTGGCTTGCCGCACTCGTCGTGGGCGGCATCGTCGGTACCGGGGCGGTCATGAGCGGCGCGATGACCGGCGCGTTCAGCGGCTCGGGCAACGAGATCACGCTCGACAAGGACAGCGCGCTGGGCAAGCTCGACGCCTGGAGCAAGAAGGTGGAATCGGCCAGCAAGCAGCTCGAAGCCGCGCAGAAATCGGGTGATGCCGATGCGCAGGAAAAGGCGCTCGGCGCGATGATGGGAGCGGCACTCAGCGGTGGCGACCAGGTCGAGTCGCTGGCGCCCGACCAGCTCAAGCCGTTCATGCCCGAAACCCTGGCCGGGCTGCGGCGCACCCACCTGTCGGCACAGCGCAGCGGTGCGATGGGCCTGCAGGTGTCAACCGCCGAGGCGACCTATGCCGACGACGCGGGGCACGAGCTGCAACTGGAGGTGAGCGACACCGGCTCGGCCAAGGGCCTCATGGCAATGGCGAGCTGGGCCACCTTGCAGAACGAGACGGAGTCCGACCACGGCTTCGAGAAGACCTACAAGCAGGATGGCCGCATGGTCCACGAGCAGTGGGACAACCAGAGCCGGTCGGGTGAATACTCGATCGTGCTCGGCAACCGCTTCACGGTGAAGGTGTCGGGCGGCGCCGACAGCATCGACCAGCTCAAGGCCGCGGTCGCGGGCCTGGACCTGGCCGGACTCGAGGCGCTCAAGGACCACGGCGTCAAGAAGGGCTGATCCCGCTGCCGCGCGATGGGCGGGCCATCGCGCGGCACGCGCGCCACAGGGTGCCTTACTTGGCCGCGTCGGCGGCAATCGTCTCGGTGGTGATGCGCAGCGCGATCTCGTCACTGATGTTGGGCACGTAGGCGCCCACGCCGAACTCCGAACGCTTGAGCGTGGCGGTGGCGTCGAAGCCCGCAGCCGGCTTCTTGCGCATCGGGTGCTCGCCAAGCTTGTTGATCGTCACATCGAGCACGACCGGCTTGGTCACGCCATGCAGGGTCAGGTCGCCCGTGACCTTGAGGTGCTTGCTGTCCTTGCCCGCCTCGACCTTGGTGCTCTTGAAGGTCGCCTGCGGGTACTTGGCCACGTCGAAGAAATCTTCCTTCTGCAGGTGCTCGTCCAGTGCCGGCACGTTGGTGTTGAGGCTGGCCATGTCGATCGTGACCTCGACCTTGGACCGGGTCGGCGCCGCGGCATCGAACTCGAGCGTGCCCTGGATCTTGCCGAACTGGCCGCTCGGGTGCGAGAAGCCGAAATGGGTCCAGCTGTACACGACCTGGGTGTGGGCGGGATCGAGCGTATAGGTGGCCGCGAACACGGGCGCGGCGGCGAGCGCGAGCGCGCTGGCGAGGGCAAGGCGTCGAAGCATCGAGTCTCTCCTGGGCTGGGGGCTGGGGCAAATGCGAATGCGAACAATGCGGCAGCACGCGGCCAATCTCAAGCCGCGCCCCGGCAATGCAGTGTTGCCGATCCGGCAACGATCGCCGCAGCGGCACGCAACTGCATTAGGCTGCGCGGATGACCGCACCCCTGCCACCCGACTGCTGGGCCATCAGTGACGGCGCCGCCGGCAATGAGCGCCAGGCGCTGGCGCTGGCGCTGGCGCTCGGGCTCGCGCCGCGCGTGATCCGCCTGCATGTGCGCCAGCCGTGGCAGGCCCTCGCGCCACACCTGCTGACCGGGGCGTCCTGGGCGCTGCGCGAGGCCGATGGCAGCCCGCTGCAGCCACCCTGGCCGGGACTGGCGATCGGCTGTGGCCGCCGCGCGGCGCTGGCCACGCGCGCATTGCGGCGCTGGAGCAGGGGCCGGTGCTATGGCGTGCAGATCCTGGATCCGCGCATCGACGCGCGCGCGTTCGACCTCGTGATCGCGCCTGCCCACGACCGGCTCGCCGGCGGCAACGTGATCGCGAGCATCGGCGCGCTCAACCCCGTGGATGGCGAATGGCTCGCCGCCGGCCGCCTGCGCTTTGCCGCCCTGGCGGCCTTGCCGGGACCGCGCACCACGGTGCTGATCGGCGCCAGCACGCGCGCGCAGCGCCTGGATGGTGCCTATTTCGACGCGCTGCTGGAACGCCTGCAGGCCCACCACGCCAACCACGGCGGCAGCTTCCTCGTGAGCCTGTCGCGGCGCACGCCCACGGAACTCGCAGCGCAACTGCGCCAACGCTTCTCCAGCCTGCCCGGCACGTTCTGGGGCGGCCCTGCCGATGGCGACAATCCTTACGCGGGACTGCTCGGCTGGGCCGACCGTATCGTGGTCACGCCCGACTCGGTCAACATGATCAGCGAGGCCTGTGCCACCGGCAAGCCGGTGTACACGTTCGCGCCGCGCGCGATCGGCGGCAAGCTCGCGCAATTCCACGCGGCCCTGCTCGCCAGCGGCCACTTGCGCGAGCTGGGCGACACGCGCGCGCGGCCGCTGCCGCCGGCGCTGGCCGAGACCGGCGAGATCGCCGCACTGGTGCGCGAGCGCTGGCTGCGCGAGCGCCTCGCCTGAGCGCCCGTCGCACATGCACGCCTGCCGGCTGCACCGGCACCGCAGCTACTGCTGCGCACGATGCGCCTTGCCGCCGGTGCCGTGCCTGCACAACGCCTGCGATGCCGGACGCTTGCCCGCGCAAGCATTGGCGATCAGGCCGGCGACGAAATCACGAACGGACTGCGGCACGCTGTTGAGCCCGGCCATGCGCGTGCGCGCACGCTCGAGCAGCACCGCCGCATCGGTCTGACGACCTTGCCGCATGCGCACGGCAGCGAGCACCGCCAGCGCGTTGACCTCGTGGAAGTGACTCTGCTTGGGATACATCCGCTCGGCCATCGCGACCGCATCCTGGGCCGAGCGCTCGGCCAGTTCGAGCTGCCCGGAATCCAGGGCCATCCGCGCCAGATTGGTGGTGGGCACCAGCACCATCACATGATCACCGTGGGCAGCGCGCTGCTGCATCGCCACCGCGCGCTGCTGCAACTCGATGGCGCGCGGCAGGTCGTCACGCAACGCGGCCACGCGTGCCCGGTTGTTGAGGATCACCGCCAGGTGCGGACTGCCCTCGGGATAGGCCCGTTCCAGGATCGGCTGCGCCATGCCATACAACTGATCGGCGCGGGCGAGGTCGCCAAGCCCGCGGTAGGCCTGCGCCAGGCTCGCCAGCGTGCGCGCACGGTCCTCCAGGCTGTCCTTGCTGTCGCTGCTGCGGTCGAGGTCGACCGCCTGCTGCAGGTACTGCAGCGCGTGAGCGTAGTCCTCGTACACGAGGTACATCACGCCCAGGTCGTTGAGGACGTCCACATGCAGCGTCGAGCCAGTCTTGCCACTGCGCTCGATCCGCCGCAGCGCCTCCTCGAACAGGGCCTTGGCCTCATCGCCGCGATCCTGCTCCTTGCGCACGTTGGCCAACGCCGAGATCGCAGTGATGACACGCGCGTCATCCGCGCCGAACAGGCGCTCGCCGTCCGCGCGCGCGCGCTCGAGTTGCGCCTGCGCGGCATCGAGCTGGTAGCGCCCATACAGGCTCTGGCCCAGTGCGTTGCGCAGCTCCACGGTCAGGTCGGGGCGCCCGGCGAAATGCGCATCGATCTTACCCAGCGCAGCATCGACCGCCGCAGCGAGCGTGGGCTCGCCACCGCTGTCGTACGGGTTGGAGAAGTTGATGAGATCGAGCAGGAACGCGTTGACGCGCAGCGTATCGGCCGCTGCCTGGCGCGCGTGGCGCGCCTGCAGCAGCGCCGCCACGCTCGCACCGAGAATTGCCGCGAACGCGATTGCCGCCGCCGCGGTACCCAATCGATGGCGCCGCACGAAGCGCGCCGCGCGGTAGCCGACCGAATCGGGATGGGCCTGTACCGGCCGGCCCTGCAGGTAGCGCCGCAGGTCCTCGCCGAGCATGCTGGCCGATTCGTAGCGCCGCGCCGGGTCCTTGTGCAGCGCCTTGGCCACGATGCGTTCGAGATCGCCACGGATGCCGGCCATGCGCGCACGCCGCTCGGCATCGGGCAGGGTCGCGCTGCCCAGCGCGCGGCGCAGCGTCGGCGGCTGCGTGTCACAGACCACGCGCTCGCTCTGCGCCGGACTGAGGCCATCCAGCGAATAGGGACGCCTGCCGCTGATCAGTTCGTACAGCACCACGCCCAGCGAGTACACGTCCGAGGCGGTGGTGAGCGGCTCGTGCCGCACCTGTTCGGGGCTCGCGTAGGCCGGCGTCATCGCGCCAGCCACGGTGGGCTGGTCGATGCCGCGCGTGCTCAGGTCCAGCGTGCGCGCGATGCCGAAATCCAGCAGCCGCGGCTGGCCGTCGCTGCCGACGAGGATGTTGCCGGGCTTGAGATCTCGATGCACGATCAGGTGGCGGTGCGCCGCCTGCACGCCATCGCAGACCTTGCAGAACAGCGCCAGCCGCGCCACCACGTCGAGCTTGCGCTCGTCGCACCAGCGCGTGAGCGAAACGCCATCGACGTATTCCATGACCAGGTACGGCACGCCGTCGGCGGTGCTGCCGCCATCGAGGATGCGCGCCACGTTGGGATGCTCGACGCGCGCGAGCAGGCGCCGCTCATTGTCGAAGCGCGCTGCGAAGTCGCGCTGCTCGTCCTCGCTTGCCCACGGTGCCACGCGCATGAGCTTGATCGCGACCTGCTGCTCGTAGGCGCCATCGGCGCGCTCGCCCAGGTACACCACGCCCATGCCACCCGCATCGAGTTCGCGCACGATGCGCCAGGCGCCCACTCGCGTCTGCGCCAACGCGGCCCCGCCATCGTGCCGGCGCGTGGCGGCCGGTTCGACCGGCCTCTCCGGGACGCCCTCCACCGCAGCCTCGCCCGCAAGCAGCGTGCGCACGCGCGTGCGTACCTCCGGGGTCGCATCCTGCCGTTCCAGCCACGCGGCACGCGCGGCCGGCGCCTGCTCCAGCGCCGCCTCCAGCAGGCGCGATACCTGTGCGTCCGGGTCTGTGTTCAAGCGCATCACCTCGACCGGCGCTGCAGTGTCACCACGACGTGCCGCGCGGCGGACAGTGTAGTCACGCCGGCTCGCCATTGGCCATGCCCTGCGGCGGCGGCCGCATGCGACATTGCCGCACCACGGACATGACCAGGGAGGCGATTGCTCCCGCGATCGCGCGATGGCGACACGACTGGGCGCCTCATGCGCGAGATTCTCGTTGGCCGCGCACGCGCGCGTGGTCGCCGCAAGCGCGGCGGTGGTAAGCGGACGACGCCGAGAGGGTCCGAACGGCCGGTGCGCGATGTCGATCCGGACCTGCCCGACCTCGAACGCACTCGACCGGCTGGAACGCGCCGATGCGCCCAAGGCATGCATGACCGAACTGAACCGCTGCGGTGGCCGCGGACCGCCGGGAGCGCACAGCGCACCGCGCAGTCACCCGCCACGGTCAGGCGCCACTGGCAAGCCGCCGGGCCGCGGTGATGGATGCACAACCCAACCCTGATCCGAGAACCACCGATGACCTCGGTTGCACCACGGGCGGGGACACAATCCAGTCCCCGGGCACACCGTTGATCGAGCGATGTCCGCGATCAAGGCGGCCGGGGACGATGTGTCCGTCTACCCGGCGGGCATGCGCAGTGATGGGTGTCCCCGCCGTGCGAGCCGGAAGCCTGGTTCAGGGCCCGCCGCGCACCAGGCGAACATTCGCGGGATAAGTGCGGGGCAGCGTGTTGGCCAATCCGTCAACGAAAAAAACGTACCAAGCCGAATTCGATTCGATGTGTGGCGAACTCGACCAGACCTCCGTTCCCCCGCCATCCGTGGTCGGAAACACCTCCAGATTGATGGTCGGCCTGTCGCGACAGGTTTCCACCGTGCTGTACAGTTCCTTGATGTTGGGCAGGCGCCAGTCGGCGTGACCGGCGTAGGTCGACCCTTCGGCCAGTGCCAGCGCCGCCAGCCAGGCATTGTTGCTGGCCGTGCCAATGCAGGCATTGATGCTCCCGTCCCAAGTCTGGCCTTCCAAGCAACGCTTCCACATCAGGCCGGTCTGCTTGTCGGTGGCGGTACCGTCGTCATGCAGGACGTAGGAACTGGTGGGATGCACCGGCTCGCCCACCGTGCAGCCGTTGCCTGCCATGGCCGTGGTCGTGGCCACGCACGCTGCGAGCGCAAACCCCGCCAGCAGGTCTTTCATTACATGACTCCCGGAAGCAAAGGTTCGCACGGCCGGTCGAGAGCCCCGGAAGGTCGCTCGCACGGGCAGTCTGAGTTCACTGTCCATCTCGCACCAGGCGGACGGCGAGGGCATCGCCACTACGACTGAGGCTGCGGATCTGGCCATCTCCCAGCAAGATGGCATAGGCGTTGGAGCCATACTTGCCATAGGGCGTGGCGGTCCAGAAGAAATGGTAATCGGCGGGAGAGCTCGGGAAATAGGCCACATCGATCCGAGCGGCCGAACCGTAGTCGGTGATGCCCTGCAGTTCCACCACGCTCGGCATGCGCCAGTCGTGGAATCCGCACAAACCGGCGACATTGACGTCCTGCGCGAACTTTTCCGTGTCGCAGCGGCCGGCCGTAAAGCATGTGCCACCACTGTCCCCACCGGGCGCGCCGCCGGGCGCGGAACTGTCATACCACGTGTAGGTCCATTGGCCGCTGTGCAGGTCGGCGCCACTGGTCTTCAGTTCCCACAGCAGGCCGGTGTAGTTGTCCAGCGTGCACGCCCAATCGTCCGGGCCGGTACCCTGCACCGGATTGGCCGGACAGGTGCCTTCGCCGGCCTTCTCGCCACTGTTGCACACCCGGGTGAAATCGAAGCCGCCATTGCCGCCACCGATCTTCGGCAATTGGCCTGCGGCGGCCAGGGCATCGCGTCCATGGTCGCAGTCCTGCCCGGCCGGATCGGCGGGATTGCAGATCGCGCCATAGCCACCGCCGGCGTCGGCGCTGCCGACGATGCCGGTGTCATTGAGCTTGACGACTTTCGGAGGGTCGAACCCGTCCTGGAAGATGATGTCGTCGGCCAGGGCGGTTGACGATGCCACGACCGCCACGCCCAGCGATAGCGCCATCGCCACGTGCCGTGAGCTTCGCAACGGCGTCCGAAACGCGCTCCCGGAAAGTGCCATCATCGCTACGTGTCTGCGCCAATCGGGAGTCCCGAGTTGATCAAACCAGAACGGCGAAGTCAAACGCATCATTCCAGGAAGGGCTGAACACGCCACGGCACAGCACTCGTCATTCCGGCACCTGATGGACTTGGAAGTGGCCGCGAGGACGGGCGCGGCCCAAGGGGAGAAGAACCCGGCCGGCCCCTGCCGATACACCGGCGCGTGTGCAAACCGCGTCACACACGATGCGTGACGCCGTTGGCAATCGCGCCGCCCCTGGCAGGGTTCACGAGTGCCACGCGGCGGAGTATCGTCACGCGGCTCCCTCACCACCGTTGATGCGGGCGCAACGAACGCAGCAGCGTGCCTGAGGGTTCGTGCCTGCCCGGCGCGAGCCATCATGCAAGCCTGCTGCGACCACCCTGCATGGCCTGCTCGCACCGGCCGCCGCAGGGTGGTGGAGCAGGTGATCGCATGCGGGGACTGCGCAGGAGAGGCGCAAGTCGCTCGATGAGACATGCGATCGGGAATGCACCCTCCACTTCCAACCATGACGGGGACGACGATGCTCAGACTTCGACCATTGCTTGCCGCCTTGATGCTCGCCTCGGGCATCGCGGTCGCGGCGACCGACACCACCACACCCCTGGCGCTGCGCACGCAGTTGCGACCGATCGATACGGTGGCCACCGCGCGACTGGATGCACTCGATCTTGCCACGCTGGCCGAACAGGATGCCTTGCGTGAGGCCAGTGGCCAACCGATGCGCTTTGCGATCGCGCGCGACAGCGCGGTCACTGCACGCAGCGGCGGCAGCTGGGAACACCACGGCGACCGTGACGTGTGGCGCTACCGCGTGCAGGCCAAGGACGCCGCCTCAATCAACTTCGGCTTCACCCACTTCGCGCTGCCTCCGAGCGCACGGCTGTTCATCTACGCCACCGACAACCCGGCCGACCTGGCCGGTCCATACAGTGCGGCCACCCACAACGCCCTGGGGCAGCTGTGGACGCCGATCATCGCCAGCGCCGACGTCACGATCGAGCTGGATGTCGCCAGCAGCGAACGCGCCCAGGTCGAACTCGTGCTCGGCAAGATCAACCAGGGCTACCGTGGCTTCGGCACGCACAGCAAGGGCTACGCGCAACCGGCACTGGCCGTGCACGGCGAAGGCAAGTCCGCGTGCTCGCCCGACGCGGTGATGTCGGGCACGTGCAACATGGACGTGGCCTGCATGGACAGCGCCGACCCGTGGAACAATCCGCGCCGCTCGGTCGGCGCCTACACGATGAGCGGCACCGACACCTGCACCGGCTCGCTGGTCAACAACACCAACGGCGACCGCAGCATGCTGTTCATCACTGCCAGCCACTGCAATGTGGTCAGCAATCCGGCCGGAATCGTGGTGTACTGGAACTACGAGTCACCCACCTGCCGCACCCCCGGCACCGCAGCCAACGGCAACGTGCTGCCGCGACCATCAAGCACCAGCAGCGGCTCCACCTTCCTGGCGCGCACGCGCAATCCGTTCTCCGGAAGCGACTGCACCAACGGCGCGGTGTGCTCGGACGTCACGCTCGTGCGCCTCAACGGCACGCCAGACTCGGCCTGGAACCTGTACTGGGCCGGCTGGGACCGCGGCACCACCGCTGCCACCTGCGTGCCCGGCCCCAACCCCAACTCCAACGTCGGTGAGTGCGCGTCGATCCACCACCCGGGCGTGGACGAGAAGCGCATCACGTTCGTGCAACAAGACTTCGTGCTCGGTGGCATCAGCAACGGCACCAACACCCATTGGCATGCCTATTGGGATCCGAACCCGCCGATCCTGCCCAACATCCCCTCGCCGCAGCCGCCGACGCTGCCGGCCGCCGTGACCGAGCCGGGTTCGTCGGGCTCGCCGCTGTACAACGCCAGCCAACACTTCGTCGGTGTGCTCAGCGGTGGTCCTTCCTCGTGCGGCGCCACGGGTGAAAGCCTGTCCGATTACTACGGCCAGCTTGCGGTCGCGTGGGAAGGCGAAGGCACGTCCGCCACGCGCATGAAGGACTGGCTGGATCCGACCAACACCGGTGCCACCGTGCTCGAGGGCATCGGCATGTCGCCATTCACGTTCACGCTCACCCCGACCTCCCTGTCGGTGTGCCAGAGCAGCAACAGCGCGAGCGTGAACCTTGCCGCCACCTACGACCCGGGCTTTGCCGGCACCGTGACGCTGTCGGCCAGTGGCAATCCGCCATCGAGCACCGCGAACTTCGTGCCGGCCGCGCTCACTCCGCCAGCCGCCTCGGCGGTGCTGAACTTCGGCAACCTCGGCGCGGCCACGCCGGGCAGCTACACCGTCACCGTGACCGGAACCAGCGGTGCCGACAGCGTCAGCAAGACCCTGCCCTTCACGCTGTCCGAGCCACTTGCCGGCAGCATGACGCTGGTCGCCCCGGCCGACGGCGCCGCCAACGTCGGCACCAACCCGACGCTGACCTGGAACGCGCTGGCCGGCGCCGACAGCTACACGGTCGACGTCGCCACCGATGCCGCATTCACCAACATCGTGAGCACGCAGTCGGGCATCACCGGCACGAGCTACGTCGCCAGTGGCCTCAGTCCGACCACGACCTACTACTGGCGCGTCAAGCCGACCAACGGTTGTGGCGACGGCACGGTCTCGGGCACGTTCCATTTCACCACCGCCAACATCATCTGCCGCAGCGTCAACCAGGCGATCCCCGACAACACACCCGCGGGCATCAGCGACAGCTTCACGCTGACCGACACCTCGGTGCTCAGCGGCCTGACCGTGTCGGTCAAGGCCAGCCACACCTGGGTCGGCGACCTCAAGTTCACCCTGAGCAAGGACTCGACCAGTTCGGCACTGATCGACCGGCCCGGCGTGCCCGCCACGACCTTCGGGTGCAGCGGCAATGACATCGATGTGATCCTCGACGACGCGGCCGCGATTCCGGTGGAGACCACCTGCGGTGCGTCCGCACCCGCGATCAGCGGCACGCTCTCGCCGAACGCACCGGGCCTGGCGCCGTTCACCGGCCTGTCGCTCGCGGGCACCTGGACGATGAACGTGTCGGACAACGCCGGCGGCGATACCGGCACGTTCACCGAGTGGTGCCTGATTCCGCAGTCCGCGCCGAGCGACATCATCTTCCAGGATGGCTTCGAGATGCCGTAAGCCCGGACCGGATCACTTGCACACAGGGGCCGCACTGCGGCCCCTTTTTTTGCTCAGGCCATGGCCGGCGACAGCGGCAGCTCCATGCGCGCGGCGAGCGCGCGCACCACCGCGGCGGCCGCTTCGATGTCCGCATCGCGCATGACGATGCGCGCCTGCGCGTCGAGCGTGCAGCCGATCGCGCGCGCAAGCAGACGCATGTGGGCCTGCGCGAGCGCCCCGGCATCCTCGCTCGTGAGCACACCGACCTCGCCCAGCAGCGCGATGAGCCGCGCGCTGTTGCCGGTATCGGCCAGCAGCGCGTGCGTGGGCGCATGGATGAGCACGAGCGCCTGCAACAGGAACTCGATGTCGACCAGGCCACCCGCTCCCTGCTTGAGATCGAACTGCCGCTCATCGGAACGATCGCGCTCGCCGCGCCAGCGCGCGCGCATCGCGGCCACCTCGCTGCGCACGCGCGCGGCCTCACGCGGCAGCGCCAGCAACTCGTCGCGCAACTGGGCAAAACGCCGCGACAGCGCCACATCACCGGCCACCGCGCGCGCACGCACCAGCGCCTGCAATTCCCAGGTCCACGCGCGTTCGCGCTGGTAGGCCTCGAACGCGGCCAGGCTGAGCACGAGCATGCCCTTGCTGCCATCGGGGCGCAGGCGCACGTCGACCTCGTACAGGCGTCCCGCGCGCGTGAGCACGCCCAGCAGGTGCACGACGCGCTGGGCCAGGCGCGCGTACCAGCGCGGCGCATCCAGCGGCCGCGCCCCGTCGGATTCACCCTGCGCGAGCTCGCCGTCGTACAGGAACACCAGGTCGAGATCGGAGCCGAAGCCGAGCTCGCCGCCACCGAAGCTGCCGTAGGCGATGATCGCCAGCCCGCTGCCCTTGCCCGCTTGCGTGGGCAGGCGGCCGTGGATGGCCTGCAGGTCGCGCTCGGCGATGCGCAGCACGGCCGCGAGCACCACCGCCGCCACGTCCGCGAGCGCACGCGCGGTGGCCACCGCATCCAGCTGCGCGCCGAGGAAGGCCAGGCCGAGACGGAACAGCGCCGACTGGCGCACTTCCTGGATCAGCTCGATCTCGGCCTCGCTGTCGGCCTGGCCGAGCGCGGCCAGGCGCCGCGCCAGTTCGTCCTCCAGCGCCTCGCGCCGGGTCCAGTCCGGGTCGATGCGGTCGTCGAACAGGTCATCCAGCAGCAAGGGGTGGGCGATCACGCGCTCGGCCAGGAACGCGCTGGCCGCGAACACCGTGCTCACGCGTCGCAGCGCGGCCGGTTGCTCGTCCAGCAACGCCAGGTACACCGAGCGGCGTGCCACCGCCTGCACCAGGCGCAGCAGGCGCAGCAGGCAGGGCACCGCGGCGCCCTGCGCCGCGGCCGCAGCCAGCAGCGCCGGCATCACCCGTTCGAGCCGTTCGCGCGAACGCGTGGACATGTTGCGGTAGGTGACGCTGCCAAGCAGCGCCTGCAGTTCGCCGGCCACCTCGGCCGCGGGCACGAACCCCGCCGCGGCCAGCACCGCGGGATCGACCTCGTCGGCATCGCGCAGGTCGTGCCACAACTGCGCCCACTGGGCGTGGGTGCGCCGCGCGTCGCTGCGTGCCTCGACCGCCATCAACGCTGCGAACTGCTCGGCGACCACCGCGCGCTGCCGCTCCAGCGCCGCATCCAGCGCAGCCGCGTCGGGATGGCCCAGCGCGACCGCGATGCGCGCGCGCGAGAACGCATCGTCGGGCAATGCATGGCACTGCTGGTCATCGAACATCTGCACGCGGTTCTCGACCCGACGCAGCAACAGGTAGGCTTCGCGCAGTGCCCGTGCGCGCTCGATCGGCATGAGGCCGCGCTGGCTGCATGCGGCCAGCGCGGGCAGCAGGCCGCGCACGCGCAGCGTCGGCTCGCGGCCACCGCGTATGAGCTGCGCGAGCTGCACGATGAACTCGATCTCGCGGATGCCGCCGGGGCCGAGCTTGAGGTTGGCGGCCAGGTCCTTGCGCGCGACTTCCGCATCGATCAGCGCCTTCATCTCGCGCAGGCCCGCGAACGCGCCGTAGTCGAGGTAGCGCCGGTACACGAACGGCCGCAGCAGCGCCAGCAGGCGTGCGCCCGCGGCGCGGTCGCCCGCAACCACGCCGGCCTTGATCCAGGCGTAACGTTCCCAGTCGCGCCCCTCGCGCTGGTAGTACTGCTCCATCGCCGCGAACGACAGCGCCAGCCGGCCGGCATTGCCGAACGGCCGCAAGCGCAGGTCGACCCGGTACACGTAGCCGTCGGCATCA
>WBZR01001041.1_pt1 | contig 38129 bp, 34 predicted proteins | sample 5204231 | NCBI WGS metagenome assembly WBZR01 (sample SAMN12412403, study PRJNA552823) | activated sludge metagenome | isolation source: activated sludge from anammox sidestream of wastewater treatment plant... | place: USA: Virginia | collected 2017-08 | reverse complement strand
GATCGCTATCCCGGGGGCGAATTGGCTTCGACCGGGCAAGTTGAGGAGATGTGTGGCGTGCCGAGGTTGTCAGGCGGCCTCGTTAAACACCTGGCGAAAATTTTACGTGCCAACCCTCAGTTGAGCATGGCAGCCTAAAACGGCTACCCGTCAATCCGCCAACGCCTGCTAGGCGGGGCGACGGTAATCAGCAGGCTGGCCGGTTCGTGCTGCTCGGCCGCTAACCGGCGAGACACAGTCGAGCTGGATGCTTCGGAAGCCTGTCGATTGGCGTCCAGGGCATCGACAACAAACAATCGACTACGCACGTAGAGGCCGTTTCCAAAGTGCTTCGGGACGTGGGTTCGATTCCCACCGCCTCCAGTTGAATTGAATTGTGCAACCAATCTGCACCGTTCCAACCAACTGTAATCCCACAAATACTTAGCCCCCGGTCAATGACCGGGGGTACCTCTTCGCCGTAGCGCCCTTGAAGAGCTTTCGACGACTGTGCATCCGCTGGGAGAATCCGACTCAATTGGGCACTGGGTTTCTTCACTTAAATGGGGAGGAAAAGGGGACATTCTACTTTTCTCTTCAGAATGCTTCTTGGCTACGAAAAGTAGAATGTCCCCTTTTTACCTTAGTGAACTGAATTGTCTATCGTGAAGTTGCCCTCCTTCCCCCAGGCCCCAACAAAGTGCTCAGGACGACGCATGCCAACAAAAGTCCAAACGATGACGGTTCCGGTATCGTACTGAGCTGAAATGCGAAGCTCCCTTCGGTGCCGTACCAATTCGGAACAATAGGATTATTGAACGCGCGGCCATTGATTAGACCTGTCCCATGTTCCCAACGAAACAGGCTCGCTTGGTCACCAAACTGAACGACCTCCAACCAATAGGGAAGCCCCGAGATCAATGTGAAGGGCACCGCGAGGTCGGCCTCGAATCGGTATTCATCCGGGGCAGTCGGCGTGAGGATTCTTCGACCGGTTGCTGTCCGCGACGGATTAAGAAAGGATTCCTCGAATAGAATGTCCGAGCTGTCCGGGAGACCATCGCCGGCTCGCGCAGAATAAAGTCGGATGCGCATTGTCTCCGGGCCAGTTGGTGGATCATCCGCTCCGGGGCTCGGATCGGAGTCTCCGCCATAGAATCCCCACCAGGTGATATGGCGAATCAGCGCGGACTCACTCAACAAGATATTGTCAGCCTCAAGTTGCCAGTAGGGCAACCCATTTCCTGAGATGTAATCCGTGTCAGCTGCGGGGCCGCCTGACCGATTAGGTAGTTGTTCAAAGATAACCCCCCCGCGTGGGATGCCCATCAGGCCCGGGTCGATGTCTAGCACCGGACCGGCTAGCGCTGTTTGACCGGCGAAGACAATCAGAACGACAGAGGACACAAGACCAGCCTGCTTCAACATGCGGATATCCTCCCCGATTCGCTCGCCGCACTCCCACTTCGCCTCGCACAATGGGCCGGCCGGCAAGACGCCCCCATCAGGATTATACCGCTCGCAACTTCCATACCGCCCGCCCGATACCGTTGGTTTCCAAGGAGATTTGCCATTCCACGCAGCACCCCAAGCCCACGGATCCCAATCCGTGGGCATACCCACCGCCTGCACCGCCTACGGACAACTCGCCGACCGGATCATCGCCTGGAAATAGGCGTCCACGTCGTCCACCGTCACCCGGTTGTCCCCCGAAAAATCCCCGCAGTAGGCTTGAAACACATTGTCCGTTTCGCCGTACAACGCGCTCGAAAACCCCCCGCTGTCCCCCGAGGTCACGCGACCGTCCCCGGTGAAATCGCACTTCAACCGAATCTCAATCACCGAGCCCACCGCAGCGTTGCTGCTCGCGCTGCCGCTCCTGACCAAGCGCTCCCCCAGCCTGCGTTAGTCGCCGCAACGCTGTTTCATCTTGTTCGAAAGCCTCTGCACCGATCGAACCCCCGGCCCGAAGGGCCAAAATTCAGTAGGCAGGGGCATCGCCCCTGTACCAAAGCATCCTCAGAATCCATCTTGACCCCAACGGGGTCGCATTCCCACGCGCGCGATCACCATTCCCCGCGCGCACGCGGAGCAAGAATGCACAAATGGAGATCAATCCAACCATTGCCCCGCGAGGTAGCGCATCGTGCACAACCAAAACACTCAAACCCCTCGGCCGCGCTGTGTCACCTTCCCGGCACACTTTTCAAAGACTTACAAACGAACTTCCCTGAAACTTTCCGCGCCCATTCGGGCATACACCCGTCGCGTTTCACCATGCGCGTTTTCACCAAAAACCACCCAAAACCCGAACTGCCCCAACACATGCCCGCCGCGCGACTTACAAGCGTCCGCCCAAACTTTTTTCGCCTATTGTCACCTTGCAAATCATCGAATCGCCGCGCCCCATTCAGAGCCCCGACTGTCAGGGAGGGGTCACGTATCGATTGCCCCCGCGCGACCCCGCCGCCGCGCACAATTTCGACGTTTCGACTTTTCGATTTTTCGACGTTTCCGCCAAAAACCACCCAAAACCCGAACCGCCCCAACACATGCCCGCCACAAGAGTTGCAAACAAAAAAAATCGCGTGTGTCACCATATGTCACCTTGGGTTTACGCGCTTTTTTGCACGAAATCTCAGATCAGAGCAGAGGATGATCGCCGCGAATTGGATTGATTTCGACGTTTCGACGTTTATGCATCGCCTTCAACATTACAGCACTTGCGCGCGTGCCGGCGATCCTGCCTTCACCCTCGACACCTTGCATCCACCTCGGCCCCTCCGCGCCTCAAGTCCCGGCTCTCCTCCATTTCGACGTTTCGACTTTTCGACGTTTCCACCCAAAAACCACCCAAAACCCGAACCGCCCCAACACATGCCCGCCACAAGAGTTGCAAACGAAAAAAAACGCGTGTGTCACCTTATGTCACCTTGCAATTCCCTCCCCCCAGGCCCACGAAGCGAAACCAAGTGGCATACCCAAAGTCCGAATTCGCATTTCCGACCAAGTCCCCATCAGCCGCCGAACCCACGCCGGCGACACCTCGAACGACTTCGCCGCCTGCGTGGTCCCATGCCCGGCATCGCACGCCGCCAGCACCCGTTTTCGCAAATCCATCGAACAGGCTTCCATGCCAAAGTTCTCCCTCGACAGCCAGCCTAAACCCTGGTGCACAATGGCGCGAGAGGGACGCGCAATCTGCTCGAGCCCTTGCGTTGGATAGTTACTTCCGAGTGTTTCTAAGAAAGCCGCAGGATGCCGCGGCAAAACCCAGGGCCAACTCACCCTGCCCAGATGTTGATTACGACAGGTTGACTGGCATCACCACATACAAAAACACCGGACCGCTGCGGATCACGCCGGGCCGCGAAGGCTCCTTCAACTCAAAACTCACGGTTTCTCCACAGACTTTCAACGCATCCACAAGGAACTCAGGATTGAACCCGATATCCAGAGCCGGGCCGCCATACTCAATCCCCGAGAGCTTCACCGTCGCCTCGCCCTGTTCCTGGGCCCGGCCGGAAAGCACCAGCCCCTCGCTGCTCACATGGATGCGGATTCCCTTCGATTCAACCCCCGAAAGCAGGGAAGCCCGCTTCACGGCACTCATGAATTCATCGGTCTTAAGCGAGATTTTCTTGTCGTTATCGCGGGGAACCACGTCCTCGTATTTCGGGAAGTGACCCTCAACCAGCACGCTGCTGATCGTCGCCCGATCGCTGCGGAGAATGATCTGATTCGTCGAAAGCTTGACCTGGATAACCTCGTCAGCCGCAAAATGCAGCTTCGAGAGGAGATTCAGCGCCTTGGCCGGCACAATCGCACTGACCTCTTCGCCGACGGACTTCTCCAGCGAGACGCTCGACATCGCCAGGCGCCGCCCGTCGGTGGCGATCAGTTGCAGGGTCTTGCCCTTCTTCTGCCAGAGAACGCCGTTGATCGCGTAGCGCGTGTTCTCCCGCGCCGCGGCGAAGAGCGTCTGGCCGACCGCCTCGCGCAGCACGCCGACCTTCACGCTGAAATCCGCGTCCCCCTCCATGTCCGGTACCGGCGGAAACTCGCGTGCATTCTGCCCGATCACCTGAAAATGACTGTCCGCGCCGCGAATATGAAGAATGTCGTCCTTGGTCTCAAAGGCCAGCGTCTCATCGGCCGACTCGCGCACGATAGCCAGCAGGCGCTCGCAATTGACAAGCGACTCACCGGTCTTGGTGACATCGATCTGCCGAACGTGTTGTCGAAGGCCGACCTCCTGATCGTAAGCCGTGACCGTCAGGGCATCCTTCGCGGCGGTCAGGCGGACACACTGGAGAATCGGCTTCGGCGTTCGTGCCGCGGCGACCGAGGAGGTCGCGGACAGTGCTTCAAGCAGTGCAACGCGATCACAAATACACTTCATGGCTTGCTTCCGGCGAACCGTCCGATCGAATCGCGACGGTTCTATTACTTACTTAGAAACAATAAATGTATACCGCAGTAATCAACCGTATTCCCTGTCAAAAACGAGCGCATCCGCCGTCTCGCTACTTAGGCTTTGATGAACACGGATGATACAGCCGATCACCCCAATCGTCTATCTGCACAAGCTGTTTAATGCCCTGTCAATCCGCCAGACTTTGCGCCACTTGGAAACACCCTCCGCCCGATTTGAAGAGCCTTCCGCCGCAACGCGGTCGGTGAGAGCAGCTTATCCACGCGTTGTCACAGATCGGCTCGCGGAAGGTTGCTCGGAGAACCCGCCCTTAAGCAGCGTCTCCTCAACCTCGCTGATCCGCCTGTTGAATTCAGGCTCCTCCTCGCAGCGCCGCGTGATCAACTTGTTGGCGTGCAGGACCGTGGTGTGATCCCTCCCACCAAAGAACCCACCAATCTCCTCAAGGCTGTGATTCGTCAGCCGCCGACCAAGGTACATGCAAACCTGTCGCGGCAGCGCGATTGACCGGCTCCGACGCCGCCCCTGTAGGTCCGACAATTTCACATCGAATCGCTCAGTCACCAGGGCCATGATGTCCTGTATGCGAACCCGCCGGGGACGCCGTTCGTCGTCGTCGCCCAGTACGGCACGCGAAAGCTCAAGGTCGATCACCCGTGATTCCGTGAGCGCTCGACTCTGAAGATTGATCAATGCGCCCTCGATCTCCCGCGGGTTTGTCTTGATCGACGACGCCAGGTGGGCCACAACATCGTCCGGAAGGTCCACCCCCCGCATCCGCATCTTCTTGCGAATGATCGCCTCACGCGTCTCCATGCACGGCGGATCAATCCGGGCAACCAGCCCCCACTTGAACCGACTGACCAACCGCTCTTCGAGCTGCGGAATCTCCGAAGGCGGAGAGTCCGCCGAGAGCACGATCTGCTTCTGAAGTTGATAAAGCGTGTTAAACGTGTGGAAAAACTCTTCCTGCGTCCGATCGCGACCGGCAAGAAACTGGATATCGTCGATCATCAGCACATCGGCGTGGCGATACCGATAGCGGAAACTGTTGAGAGCCCCCCGCTCAACCGCGTCTATAAAGTGATTGACGAAAGTCTCACAGGACATATAGACCACCTGCGTCCCCGGCGCAAGGTCGAGAACTCGGTGACAGATCGCCTGAATCAAGTGAGTCTTGCCGAGGCCGGCTGCCCCATGAAGAAAAAGCGGATTGTAAGTCGTGCCCGGCGATTGGCTGACGGACAGACAACTCGCATGTGCCATCCGGTTGCACGGGCCGACCACGTAATTGTCAAAAATGTTGTCCGCGCTAAGCCGCAGGCCCAGATCGCCGGCGGCAGTGTATTGATCCTGAGCCCCTGGCCGAAGCAGCCCGGCCGATTCCAGGGTCTCCCCGTTGCCCGCCTCAAACTCGACCGAAACCAGCCTACCGGTCGCCGCCTGCGAGGCCTCGATAAACGGCCGGACACAATGTTCGATGAGATAGCTGAGTTGCGCAGCGTTCGCCGCGATGATTTTCAGGACGCCGCCGTGGAGGGTGCCGGGAGAAAGCTGACTGAACCATCCCCTCGCAATCGCAGCATGATGAGTCCGCACGTGGCCTAGGATGTCGGCCCAAACCACCTCGCTAAGCTCGTCCATTAGACTGATTCTCGCACAAATAGGCCGAGCGACCGGGGATCGGTCGATTTGGAACAATCGTACACCTAACTCGTTTCCCTGAAGTTACTTATGGATAGGAACCTATCCAGCCTCCGTGCGCCCGAATCATAACATCTTCACCGATTCTGAACAACGAGAAATGCGGCCGATATTGTTGCCGAAGCCATCAGGATCGCAAGCTCATATTCGTGTGTAGGATACGCGCACGGGCCATCACCGATCACATACCATTCGCGTCGGAACTTCGCATTTCGGCATGACAAAAAGCCCCCTCAGATTAGCGAGCCTTGCGGAATGATCCCCGCAGGCTCCGGGAGGCCCATCGACCGCTGCTTGCAGGGCGGTCGATCTTAGTTAAAATGCACGGTTCGGCTTGTATGGGCATTTGCAACGAAACGACCTCGGACACCCGAAACCCGCGCGCGACACTCATGCAGTCACCGTCCGCGCTTTTCATGTCAAGAATCAGCCCTTGGAGAGAAATCACTCGATGATTGAAACCAATATGGACCTCGGCACACTACTGAAACTCCCGGAACTCGACGCCGCCGGCTACACGGCCCTCAAAGAGGCCGCCTTCGGTTCGCCCGACGATGTCGATCGATTTGCCGGAATGCTCAGTGGCCTCCTGCGCGCCGCAGAAGCCGGCGGAGAGAATTCCGCGGCCAACGCCCTCAAGGCGGGCCTCTGCCTGCTGCTCGTCGGAGATACCGCCGTCGCCGCGGACTGGCTTGAGAAGGCCAAGCCCTCGGCCCTTCGCAGCTACCACCTCGGCGTCGCCCATCGCGACCTTCGCCGCTTTTCAACGGCCGCGGAGCACTTCACCGCGGCCGCGAACCAGGGATGGGACAAGCTCGAGTGCGATTGCGCCCGTGCGGAGTGCCTCCTCCTCGCCGGCGACGTAGCCGGCGCCACCGCCATCCTCGACGCCAACAAGTCGCACGGCACAGCTTCGGCCGACTGGAATTATCTCAAGGGCCGCATCCGTCAGGAACAAGGCGAGCTCATCGGGGCCATCGAATCGTACGAAGCCGCTCTCGCCATCAACTGCGACCACGCTCATGCGATGTTCCGCCTCGCTTACCTGCTCGACTTGCATGGAAGCGATCAGAACGCCAGAGAACTCTACTTCCGCTGCAGCGAGCTCCCCTTCGTCTATAGCCATGCCCTCATTAATCTCGCCGTGATCCTCGAAGACGAATGCAAATACGACAAGGCCGCCGACTGCCTGCGACGCGTCCTCGCCGTCAACCCCAACAATGCCCGGGCACAACTCTATTACAAGGACGTCCTCGCCTCGCGCAACATGTACATTGACGAGCACCAGCTCAAGGTTCAGGAAAAGCGCGATGCCGTTCTGGATATTCCGGTCAGCGACTTCGAGCTCTCGGTCCGCAGCCGAAACTGCCTCAAAAAGATGAACATCAACACCCTCGGAGACCTGCTGCGCACCTCCGAAGCCGACCTTCTCTCGTATAAGAACTTCGGCGAGACCTCTCTTCGAGAAATCAAGGCCATGCTCGCCCAAAAGGGCCTCAGCCTCGGCCAAAACGCCGACCAGAAACCCGGCGCCGCCCCGGCAATGCCCGCCGCCGATCCAACGATGTTCCCCGATGCAAACCCCGAAGTGCTCTCCCGCTCCGTCAACACCCTTGAGCTTTCCGTGCGCTCGCGAAAATGTCTCCAGCGCCTCGGGATCAACACCATCGGCGAACTCGCTTCCCGGTCCGAGCAGGAACTTCTCGAGTCCAGAAACTTCGGCCAGACCTCGCTCAAGGAGCTTCACAATAGGCTTACGGAAATGGGCCTCGGCTTCCGCCCCGATTCCTGATGAATGACCGATCCCCGTTCACGGCCGTCGCGAATAGTCGACCCTATCATCCGGTCGAGCACGCGGCCTTCAGTGAGTCGCTTTTCTGGAACAAGTCGCCCCCGATAAGGAGCCACTCACTTGTTACCTCCTTCCGGTTCACGACGCAGATTTGGGCGAGTTGCCCGCGTGATTAAGGGCGCCGGCCCCGCAGCCACCCTGGGCATCTTCCTCGCCTCGTTCACACTGCTCTTCGTCGGCTGTCTGAGTTTGACCGAGTCGCCGTTCTGGCACAGCCCCGCTCGGGAAGAAAAGCCGATCGAACCGGTCGTCATGGACCGTCTCATCCGCGTCCGCCTTTTTGGCCGAAAGCCCCACCCCTCCAAAAAAATGTCGGTCACCGCCCCGTTTACCGTGATCGAAACCTCGACCGGCAATCCCGTCGCCGAGGCCATGCAACCCATCAACGGCGCGACGATTCGACCCGCCGCGGGAACCGGCCTCGAACTGGGCGATCGCCGCTTTGCCTCCGACGACATCCTCATCACCCCCTCGCGCGACGCCGCCCTCGTCATCGACGATAAAACCTACCGCGGTGCGCTCCGCGTTCAGCGGTCCGGCGCCGGCCTCACATTTACCAACCATGTGGATATCGAGTCGTATCTCCGCGGCGTGCTGCGCGGCGAATTGCCGCGATACTTCCACATCGAGTCCTTCAAGGCCCAGTGCGTCGCCGCCAGAACCTACGCCCTCTACACCAAGCGATTCAAGCCCGCAGGTTCCACCTTTGATGTCTACGATGACGAAGGCAGCCAGGTCTATAGCGGCGTCTCGGTGGAGGACGCCACGTCCGCGCGCGCCGTGGACGAAACGCGCGGCGAGGTCTGTTCATATGACAACGCCGGAAAACAGGACATCTTCTGCACCTACTACTCATCCTGCTGTGGCGGCCTTTCACAACACGTGAACAACGTGAAGCCCAGAGACCCAAACGTCCCCCCACTGGCCGGCGGCGTCGTCTGTCGCGACTGCTTCGTCGCCCCGCGCTATCGCTGGGATCCCGTCACGATCAGCCGCGCAGAGCTCACCCGCAAGATCGTCGCACGATACCCCACCCTCAAACGACTCGGCATGATCGTCGATGTAAAATCCCACAAGATGAACGACGCCGGCCGACACATCACCATCGACCTGGTCGGATCGGGCGGAGATCAGGAAACACTCATCGCCGAGGATTTCCGCCTTTCCATCGGCGGCCGACTTCTCAAATCGACCAACTTCAAAATCGAGAAAACCAAGGACGGCTTCCGATTCACCGATGGCAAGGGTTTCGGCCACGGCATGGGCCTCTGCCAGTACGGCATGGAAACCAAAGCCCGCCAGGGAATGGGCTACCGGCAAATCCTCGCGACCTACTACCCCCACTCCACGATCCAGAAAATCTACGATTAATACCGCTGACACTGAGCATGCGATGCCGGTAATCGCATGCCGCAGCCGGCGCCCGCCGTCTTCCCGCCCCCATTGCCCCCAAGACTCACAACGATAAACTGTTGCTCGGCTCATCGCCCCCGGGAGCGTCTGGATGATGCGCATTTCATTTTCGACTGAATCTCGGCGCCGCTCTGTCCGCGGCAGACTGCGCGGCATCGCAATCGCCGCGACTCTCGCCGCCCTGCCCGGCTGCGTCGAGCGTACCATCTCCATCAACACCGAGCCGCAGGGGGCCACCGTCATCCTCAACGACCAGGAAGTCGGCAAATCCCCCGTCAAAGTGCCTTTCACGTGGTACGGCGACTACGACATCATCCTCCGTAAAGAGGGCTACGAAACCTTGAAAACCAACAAGCGACTGCGTGCCCCCTGGTACCAAACCCCCGGCATCGACATCATCTCCGAAGCCCTCGTACCTTTCACGATTCACGACGATCGCGAACTCGATGTCTTTGTAATGAATCCTCGACAACCCATTGATAAAGGTGCTTTGCTTCAGTCAGCGGCCGAACTGCGACAGCGCGCCACCGGCTCATCGGCCGAGTAACCGGGCATTCCAGTCGGCGTGCCCCTCCGGTTTGCGACGCATTCTGCCGCCATCATTGCCCAAGGAGGAACAACCAAGTGAACAGAACGCTCCCGGCCATCCTCTTCCTCATCACATTCTTGATTTCCGCCCTCCCAGGCCGGAGTCTCGCCGTCAGTGGAACGCCCACATGGTTTGAGTCGCGCGTCGGCACCGCCCCGGTCGGCTCATTCGTCTCGTCGCCGTCGCTCGCCTTCGATCATTACGGCACGCCTTCGGTATCCTGGTCACAAGTCGCCGACGGCAGCGGAACTAACATCGTCCGCCATTCGCAGTTTGCCGGCCTCGGCCTTTGGACCAGCCGCGACGTGGCGTCCGGCACGGATATCGCCCTTGTAACCAGCCTGGCATTCGATCGTGCCGAACGACCGACCATTGCCTGGATCAACAACAACGGCAATCTCGCCGCCAGCTTCAATGGCGGCGCTGCCCAGGCCTTTGGCGTCAATGCCGCCGTCGTGACACCCGCACTCTCCATTTCCTACGACCTCGCTGGAAACCTCCGCGGCGCCTACGCGAAAACCACGCCCGGCAATTTCTTCGACATCAGCTACACCGGCGGCACATTCTCCACCCTGGACATGACCACAATCTCCGGCGTCTCGTCGATCATTGATGCCGCCTTGATCGCTGATGGCAGAGGCCTCCGGCAGGTCGCCGCCCGCGCAAATCTCTCCAGCGGCGGCCAGGCAATCATGATCGCTTCGGAGCCCTCAATCCCCGGCCCTTGGGCATCCGGCCAGCTCATCGCGGCCGACAGCGTACTCGGCGTCGATATCAAGATGGACCCCGCCGACGGTCGCGCGGCCCTCGTCTACACCACCTTCAATAACACATCGCAGACCTCCAAACTCCTCTATTCAAAGTTCAACGGCTTCGGCATGGTCACCACCGAAATCTTCTCCTCAACATCTCAGCGCTTCGAAGACGTTTCGCTCTCATTCGACCTCTCCGACGGCCAGCCGGCCATCGCCTACGAGCGCCGCGTCAATATGTCCGGCGCCCAGGAGCTGCACTTCGCCTATCGCACTCCCGCGCTCTCGTGGCAAACCAGCCTGGTCGACGCGATGGTCGCCCTCGACGCTCCCGGCGGAAGGCCGCGACGCCCTTCACTTGCATTCGATGACTATGGAACAAGCTGGCCCGCCATCGCCTATATCGACGCCGACGGCGGCCTCAATGTCGCGTTCGATCCGCCCGCGCCGGAACCGCAGACGATCCTCCTTCTCGCCCTGGCGGCCTCCTTCCTTCCGCGCCGACGCATCACTCATTGGTCGTAGTTCGTGATAAGGCGGCGTCAGTTCGCCGTCGCCGGGCCGGCGAGCAATGGTTTGCAAGATTCCGGCCCCGCGCTTCGCGTCAGCCATCCGGTGTTGCGGAGCGAAATGAACGCGTACGGTATGATCCACCACAAACAGCTTACCCACACAAGCTCGTACACGATCAGCCAGACCCAATCCGTGTCGCGCTCGTTGAGGTAATAAATCACCGCCACACTCAATGAGTACACCATCACCGCAAGAAACTGATTCAACGCATAGCCGTCTCTCGTCACAAGCAGCATGATGCTGCCCACGGCAAAGATCGGCGGCAATACGAGCGAAAGCGTCGCCAGTAACATGTTCAGGCGAAACGTATTGACAAATGCCCCGCGGAACCGCCGAAAGAGAAAACCAAACAGCACGACCGTCTCGCGAATGTTGCTCCGCGCCCATCGCAGAAACATCCGGCACATCCCCGCAAACGTCTCCGGCATCTTGCTGAATACCTTCGAGTTTCCCTGGTACGCCGTCAGCCAACCCTCGCGCAGGAAAAGATTCGTCATCGCCCGGTCCTCGCCCGTCGTACAGGCCTGACCGAGAAACCGCTGATTCACCCACTCATCCGCGACCTCGCGGACAAAAGCCGCGCGGTAAAACGACAGCGCGCCGGGCGTGCAAAACACCCCGCGAAACTCGTTCTGATACGCCCGGACGAACTTGAACGACAAGCTGAAGCTGCACTTGAGAAACCGCGTAATCAGGCTCGTCCGCGGGTTCAGTACCTCGACGCAGCCCGCGACACAGCCCACGCGCCGGTCTCGAACCAGCGCCGAAACGCCGTTGCAAATCGCATCGGGATGCAAAAGACTGTCTGAATCCACCGTCACGAACACCTCGGACCGCCCCCGCGAAAAGCCCAGGTGCAGCGCGTGTCGCTTGCCCTTGTTGGTGACGTGCCGCAGAGTCGTCACCTTGATTCGGCCGCCCACCGCCCGCGCACCGCGCAGGATGTGCAACCATGAATCGTCCGTGCTGCCGTCGTCGACGACCACAAGCTCCAGTCGCCCGGCAGGGTACCGACTCGCCACCACCGACCGAATCGCCTCCGCAACCAGCGCCCCCTCATTAAACACCGGCATGACCACCGTCACGCTCGGCAGAGCCTCATCCGCAACAGCCGCCATCGGCCGATACCGTCGCCACATCCAAAGCCGCCAAATGAGCACGGCATACATGAACGAACCATAAACAAGTGTCGCACTCCACGCCGCGCTTCCAAAGGTGCTCGACGATCGACCGATCCGCCCCCATGAAATCCCCGTCCGCGCAATGACCATCGCGCTGACCACGCCCAAGCACACCAGCACCACGGCCTTTATCGCGTTCTCGCGCGCCGTCCCGGCCGCCTGCGCTTCAAGCAGCAGCGGCGATGGCTCCGCCGCGCCGCGCCCCTCAGCCGAGCCCGCGCCGCAAACCCGATCCCGCTCCCCGGGCCCGGAACAATCGAGGCGACCAAGCGTTTCCTGGATGAGCGTCATGAATCGGTTTCCACGGGAATCGTAGCCGCCAACCGACGGCGGGCTCGCGGAGGACCCCTCCTCCGTCGAAACAGAGCGATGCCCCCGCCAGGCCCAATCCACACTGATGAATCCCATGTATGCCATCGGTTGGTTTAGACCTGCCATTCGTATGAAGGTTAGCTTAGAACTAACAGGCACTTATTGCATCAGCGACGCGCAGATTATGAACCCCACGGCCCCCAATCAGCACCATTCCCGGCCGCAGACAATTGCCCCGCAAGCCCCGCTGTGATACTTCTTCTCCAGTTCCGAATCCGGGGCATTGCGCCATGAACCACATCGCCAAGCCGGGCAAGGCGCACGACTTCTCCAGCCACGACCTCCATCGCGCCCGGCTTGCCTCAATTCTCATCTGCAGTGCGTGCGTCGTTCTTCTGGGGGCAATGCCTCTCCGCGTGCCGCTCCACAGTCCCGGTGCCCACAAAACCCTCGTCGCAAAGGGCATTGACCCCAACACAGCACATTGGTTCGAGCTATCCCAGCTTCCTGGCATCGGCGAATCACTGGCCCGTCGAATCATCGAGTTCCGAGTCCACGGAGAATCCAACCCGACCATCTCAGGCCCCATCTTCCGCTCGGCCGCCGACCTGGACCCGATTTCCGGCATGGGAGAAAAGACCATCCGCCGTCTTCAACCCTTCCTGAGGCTCCCAGACGCCGGAAATTAGCCTGCCGTTGACAGCCGGAGACGCTGGGGATAGTTTGGCCAGCCGTCCCGATAAGCAAGCGCTCATTTGCAGAGAAGCACGCCTCATGTCCATTAAGGATTGGTCAGACGAGATTATCCTTGCCGAATTGCAGGACGACCCCCTGTTTTCCGACGACCTAAATGCTCTTCAGGAGGCCGTCGAAAAGCGACCCAAGGCCCATGTCGTCCTCGACTTCCGGGGCGTCAATTTTCTTAACTCCTCGAATATCGCCAAGCTCTTAAAGCTCCGAAAGTCCATGAATTCACATAAGGCCGAACTTCGCCTCTGCGGGATAAACACCGGCGCCTGGGGCGTCCTTCTGGTCACCGGCTTGGACAAGATTTTCGAGTTCTGCGACGACGTCCCCAGCGGTCTGGCCAGCATCCAGATCCAGGGCTGATTTCGCGCCCGCCTCCGCTCTTCCGCCCAACTACTCAAAGCCACGCGCAGCATTCGCTCACGGCCTCAAGAATCGATCCAATTCATCCCGATATCCTTACGTTGCACCGCACCAGTGTTCGGGGGCCAAAGCATGTGCCGGCGCCCGCCGCAACGCCGGATGAAATCGCTGTTCTTGGGCGAATTGGTTCGGAACTCCTTGCGATTTCGCTGCGTATCCGAGTAGGATGCGACGAATCGAGGGGGCGGCGGCGGGGATGGGCGTCCCTGGCATGCGGCGGCGCAGCCCTTTTTCGCTCCCGTCTCGGAGCGCAAAGGAAATTCACATTGATTCGCCGCTGCAAAGCCCCGGGCGGTCTCACATGGAGGTGGGCCAGCATGTCAAGCGTTGTAGGCCCCTCACGGATGTCCCTGGATACTTCTACCCTCTCCGGCTCTCGTCAGCTTCGTAACGCTCAGCACCAGCACTGGTCCGGCCCCTACGCCGGAAAACGCGTCCACCTCATCGGCATCGGCGGCTCCGGCATGTCCGGCCTCGCCGGCGTCCTGCTCAGGTGCGGCGCCGTGCTCAGCGGCTCGGATCGCCAGGGATTTAAGGCCCAGGGCCGTCTCGAAGAACTCGGCGCTGCCATCGCCGTCGGCCACGCACCCATCAACGTCCCCTCCGACTGCAACATCGTCGTCGCCTCCGCCGCCGTCAAACGCGACAACCCCGAATACGCCGAAGCCGTCCGCCGCGGCCTGCAGATAATGACCTACGCCCAGATGCTCGGTCAGGTCATGAAGCTACGCACCGGCATCGCCGTTTCCGGCACCCACGGCAAGAGCACCACCACCGCACTCGTCGCCTTCATCCTCCGCCACGCCAAGGCCGATCCGACCTTCGTCGTCGGCGCAGACGTCCCCCAGCTCGACGGCTCCTCCGCCGTCGGCGACGGCGCACACTTCGTCGCCGAGGCATGTGAATACGACCGGTCATTCCTCAATCTGTTCCCGCGCTACGCTGCGATTCTGAACATCGAGGAAGACCACCTCGACTACTTCCACGACATTCACGACATCATCACCGCCTTTCGCGGATTGGCCGAGCTCGTGCCCGGCGGCGGCGCCGTCATCGCCAACGGCGAAGACGTAAATGTCACAGCCGCCCTCAAAGGCATCGCCGCCCCCGTTGAGACTTTTGGAACTTCCAATGGGCTCACCTGGCGCGCCGTCGACATCCGTTCCATCGAGGGCTGCTATCAGTTCACGATCCTCAAGGATGGTCGCCCTTTTACCGCCGTGTCCCTGGATCATCTCCCCGGCCGCCACCAGATCTCCAATGCCCTCGCCGCGACCGCCCTCGCCCATCACGCCGGCGTCACCCCGGGTGTCATCGCATCGGCACTCTCGAAGTTCGCCGGCGCGGCCCGGCGGCTCTACAAACGCGGCGAAGCCGGCGGAATCCTCATCCTCGACGACTACGGCCACCACCCCACCGAGGTCCAGGTCACCCTCCGCGCCGTCCGCGAGCACTACCCCAACCGAAAGCTCTGGGTCATCTTCCAACCGCACCAGCACTCCAGAACCCGCTTCCTCCTCGACGACTTTGCCCGAAGCTTCGGCCAGGCCGACCACCTCCTCGTCCCCGACATCTACTTTGTCCGGGACAGCGAGGCCGAGCAGAACGCCATCTCCAGCCGCCACCTCGTCGAACGTGTCTGCGCCAACAACTGTGACGCCAAGTACCTTCCCGGCCACGAAGAAATCGTCGAATATGTCGCGACCCACGCCCGATCGGGCGACGTCGTCATGACCATGGGCGCCGGAGACGTATGGAAAATCGCCGATGAACTTGTTCGACGACTTACCTGAGAGCGTATGCCGGCGGAATGTCCCGCTCGCCCCGCTCACCTGGTTTCACCTCGGCGGACCCGCCGAGTACCTGATCTCTCCGCAATCTGAAAGCCAGCTCGCCGCCGTCATCCGAAGGTGCCGCGATTCCGGCACACCCGTCCGGCTCCTCGGCCTCGGCGCGAACATTATTGTTCCCGATGAAGGCGTCACCGGCGTCGTCATTCGCCTCGACGCCGGCGAATTCGTTGACACGCGCGTCGAAGGCTCGCGCGTCTTCGCCGGCGGCGGCGTAGACATGACCAAGCTCATCCGCAAGACCGTCCGCCTCGGCCTCGCTGGCCTCGAGAATCTCGCCGGAATCCCCGGCACCGTCGGCGGCGGCATCGCCATGAATTGCGGCGGCCGCTACGGCGAAATCGGCGCCGTCGTCCAGCGTGTCCGCGTCGCAGGCCCCGACGGAAAGCTCTACGACCGCGATCACGACGACCTCGAGTTCGGCTATCGCCACTGCTCCCTCGGCGCCGACTGCGTCACCAGCGCCGTCTTCGAGCTCCACGAAGTCGATCCCGCCGATCTCGAGCTGCGCTTCCGCGAAATCTGGATGTACAAGCAAAACACCCAGCCCCCCCTCGGCGCCCAGAGCGTCGGTTGCATCTTCAGAAACCCCAACGGCCGGTCCGCCGGTGAAATCATCGACCGCGCCGGCCTCAAGGGCATGCGCCTCGGCAGCGCCTATGTCTCCGATCGTCATGCCAACTTCGTGCTCGCCGACCCCGGCGGCCGAGCCTCCGATGTCATCAATCTGATCCGCCTCGTCGGGCAGCGCGTCGAGGATCAGTGCGGCATCCGATTGGAGCCGGAAGTCAAAATCTGGTAATTCCGCGCCGCCCGCGGCGCGTTGATCGCCATCGACCGGAGGTCGATGGTGTATATTTGAAATGAAGGGAGTCCCAACGTGGCCGCAACCAGCATTCGATTCGACGCCGGCAGGATACTTCGAGCCGCCACCAACCAGAAGCTCGCCGTCACCGTCCTCGCCGGAGGCCCCAGCGGTGAACGCGACGTCAGCCTCACCAGCGGCCGCACCGTCACCGCCGCCCTGGAGCAGATGGGTCACAGTGTCTATCTCGAAGACATTGCCCCCGAAAACCTCGGCGCCCTCGCCCGTACCGTCGATTGCGTCTTCATCGCCCTGCACGGCCGCTTCGGCGAGGACGGCGATGTCCAGGAAATCCTCGAGCGCCGCAACATCGCCTTCACCGGCTCCGGCAGCGACGCCTGCGCCCTGGCGATGAATAAGTATCTATCCAAAAAGAAGTTCGCCGAGTTGGGCCTGCCGACGCCGCGATACGACATCGCCACCCGCGACACCGTCCGCGAGGCCATGGCCGCGTGGAGCCTGCCCGTCGTGGTGAAGCCCGTCAAAGAGGGCAGCAGCCTCCATTGCCACATCGTCCGAGATTTCGAGCAGTTCCGCCCGGCCATCGACGACGTCCTCGCCGCCTATGGCGACGGCATGGTGGAGGAGTACATCCCCGGCAAGGAGATCACCATCGGCATCCTCGGCGATCAGGCCCTCCCCCCGATCGAGATCCGCACCCGCCGGGACTTCTACAACTACGACGCCAAATATGTCGATGAAGATACGGAGTACGTCTTCGACATCGACCTGCCCAGTGACCTCCTGGAGCGGATGGAGCAACTCAGCCTTGAGGCCCACGTCGGCCTGGGCTGCCGGGATTTCTCCCGGGTCGATTGGCGCGTGGACACTGACCGCATGGAGCCCTACATCCTTGAGGTCAACGTCGTCCCCGGCATGACCAGCCATTCCCTCCTGCCGAAGGCCGCGGCAAGGGCGGGGGTTCCGATGCCGCAGATGTGCCAGTTTTTGATCGATTCGGCGATCCGGCGGAAGTTCGCCAGATAGGCCGATCGGCTCGCTCGCTTTTTACGGGGCACGGTTCCATTGGGCAGATCGTCCAAAAAATCCAAAAGCGCTCCTAATCCCGTCCTCGCCTCATTGGCGGAGCGATGGGAGCGCGTCCATTCCGCGCTCGCCGCCTGGCCCGCCAAAAGGTGGATCAAGCTCGTCCTCATCCTGCTCATTCCCCTGGCCGTCGGCTGGTCGCTCTCCCGGCTGGAGAATCGCGTCCATGCCTTCGCCGCTTACGACCGTCCGCTGAGTCTCAAGTGGGTCGAGCTGCCGCCGTGGCTGCGCCTGCCGGAAAACCGCCACGTCCTCGACAGTCTCGCCCGCACCCTCGATCTGCAATCCACCGATCGCATGCTCGACCGCTCCCTCGCCGAGCGCCTCGGCGCCGCCCTCGCCGATCCCGGCATCGGCTGGGTCAAGTCGGTCGATCGCGTCCGCATCGATCCCTCCGGCGAGGTGACAATCAAGTGTCACTTCCGCATGCCCGCCGCTTGGGTCCAGCATCGCAAGGTCGGCTACCTCGTCGACGCCGAAGGCGTCCGCCTGCCGGGCAGATACGACATCTCCGACTGCCGCTCGACGGCCATGCTGGTGATCGAAGGCGTCACCGGCTCGCCGCCGGAAATCGGCGCCCCCTGGCCCGGCGACGATCTGGCCGGCGCCCTCAATCTCGTCTCCCTGCTCGACGGCAGGCCGTTCCGCCATCAGATCACCAGTGTCCACGTCGGCAACTATCGCGGCCGGCGCGATCGCAGCCGCCCGCACATCGAGCTCGCCACCGACCTGCCCGGCAGCCGCATCTGGTGGGGCCGCCCGCCGGGCGAAGACGTCGGCACCGAAATCTCCGCCGATCAGAAGCTCATCCTGCTCGAGACCCTCTATCGCCAGTCGGGCCGCATCGACATGAACCGCTCCTACGTCGACATCATGACCTGGCCCGACCGCGTGGCCATGCCCAAGGTCATGCAGGCCCCCGCCCAAAGCCGCCTCCTCCGCGGCTGATCCGCCGCGATCGATCTTCGTTTGACATGCGTATCCGCGAGCCCCACCCCTCCCGGGTAGCGCGGGCATCCTGCCCGCGAAACCGTAGCGCCACCCCTTGTGGGTGGCGCGGCGCGAGCAAAAACACAAGGTGACATAAGGTGACACAAGCCTTCGCGAAACGAGCGCAACTCGTGCGGCAGTCGCGTGTTGGGGCGATGCGCGAAAAAGGTGAAAAACAGGCCAAGGGGCCCGGGGTAAACGCAAAGACCGCGGCACTGATTGAGCCGGCGATTGGCCTTGATTGTGATCGGGCATCCGGATTCTCTGGTACCGCTTGCGGACGCGCGCGGCCCCAATCGCGGAGCACTCCAAGCGCACAAAAACCCAGGTGACAATAGGCGAAAAAAATTTGGGCGAACGCTTGCAACTCGCGCGGCACGCATGTGTTGGGGCGCTTCGCGAAAAAGGTGAAAAACAGGGCGGGGAGGCCCAAAGTCACTTGGGCCAGAACTCTGATTGTGAATGTTCATCGCGCAAAATCTCGCGGGGCGTGAGCGGATTGATCTTCATTTATGCATTCTTGCTCCGCGTGCGCGCCAAATACGAACAAGAATTAGGGAGTACCGGCGGTTATTTGCTCGTTGATGCCCAGCTATGCATACTATGTGCGTCTGCCTAGGAGGAACCTAAGGGCAGTAGACCGCGCAGCCACGATTGGTTCGCGGATCGTTCCCTAGTCTGCTTTTGATCACTGCTTCGACACTTCGGCTGCGCGAGTAGCACGATGAACGCACGGCCCGCAAACGACGGCAAACCCTGGACGCGCGAACAGTTGATTCTCGCATTCGAGTTGTATTGTCGTGTGCCGTTTGGACGAATCACCACCCGCAATCCGCTCATTTGTGAGCTCGCCGCCCTCCTTGATCGCACACCAGCCTCCGTAACACGTAAGCTGGGAAACTTTGGTGCCTTTGACCCCGAGCTTGCGGCCCGAAAAGTGACCGGGCTTACCCATGGAAGTAAGCTCGATCGGGCCATCTGGGACGAGTTTCATAGCGATTGGGGTAAATTGGTCGTCAACGCCCACAAGCTTCGTCGCGAACGCGAACCGGTCAAGCGAAAGGTTGAAGAGTTGACCTTGCCAAGTGGCATGTCGGAAAGACTCGTCACCGCCAAACAGCGATTGCACCAGGCGTTCTTCCGCGAGGCCGTCATCAGTAGCTACAACAATCGATGCTGCGTCACCGGACTTCCGCTCGTAGAGTGTCTGATTGCAGGGCACATTGTTCCTTGGAGCGTGGACGAGCGGCGCCGCGCCGATCCAACCAACGGCGTTTGCATGTCGGCGACATTTGACCGCCTGTTTGACTCTGGGCTGCTGACTATCAATGACGACCTCACGCTTCGCGTAAGCAAGCGAGTCCGCGCCCTGAAGGACCTGTCAGCCAAAGAAATGGTGATCGCCCGGCACGGGCAGAAAATAATCCCACCATCCCGGTTCTATCCTGATCCCGATTGCCTGCGTTGGCACCGCGAAAACGTGTTTGATGCCGCTTAGTTCTCAATATCCCCACAAGGAGGAAGTATGGAATCGCTCTCAACCGCCGAACATGTCGAGCATCTTACTGGCGAGTATCGCGAGTTGGTTTCCGAGCTCGGCGATGCCCAGCGGAAATCGAAGCTTCGCGAGCTTCTTGTTCTCCGCTCAGACTGGACCAAAGAGGGCGCAGCTACCATTGTTCGACTCTCCCGGCGTTATGGCACTTTTGTTTTAGCCAACGCTCTTGCGCTTGCCGAAGCTCTGGACATCGAAGATGGGGATTGTGGCATCTAATTGCCGGGCCTACTCCTTGCGAGTCTCGTTAAGGGATTTGAGCCCCGAATGGGGCGTCGGATTGTAGCCACGGGTGGAGCATTGCTAAGGCGTCAGCCGATGCGATGCGCAACCCGTGGATAGGGATTGTTATTCATGATGAGCCCCGAAGGGGCGTTGGAGCGATTAAGTGTGGGGCAGGTGTCATAAACTCGGCACGAACGCACAAGTCCCCAGGAACGTCATACCAGACATCATGTGACGTGAGCAATAAATCAATCCGAACGTCATCTATGCGCCCGCTGATGAAATGCGCGATCGAAGTCCTCCTCCGCCCCTGGCCGGGGCGGGGCGCGCTGCGCGACCCTAACCACGGGTTGCGCTCAGCGGGCTTCGCCCACTCTCGCTCCACCCGTGGCTACATTCCGTCGCCCCTTGTCGGGGCTGAAGAAGGTGCTCGCAATGTCTCGCGCGCCTTCATAGCGTACACCATGGTTCGGGGCCGCGCATGCGCTGCGCGCCCCGAACCCCGCTACAAAACTTGAATTAACCGCCTGTTCCTCGCGTCACCTTCAAAAACGCGCCCCCAGCGCCTCAAGAGGCGCCCCCCGCGCGCCGTCCTCGCCCCCTTCAGCCACTCTCAGCAAAAAAAAGAAGGCCCGCGGACACGCATCCGCAGGCCTTCAAAAAATTCCCGGAAAGGGCGAGCCTGCTTCTTCCGGGCTTCTTGTCTCTCGCGCAGCCGCTCGTCAAAGCGCCGCGGCACTGCTCACTCCGCCAGCGCCTTCGCCGCGTTCGCCTCAATTGTCGCCTGCAGCTTGTCCGCCGTGGCGGCGTCGAGCCCGTAGGTCGAGAACCACACCCAGACCATCTCGCTCCCGCCGCAGTTCTCCATGTCGCAGCGGAAGTACGCGTTGTTCAGGTTTTTCACCGTCGCCGCGAAGGAGCGCGGCCGCATGTTGATATCAACGACGCCCTCGATGTGCTGATTCATCCCGACCAGCTCAAGCCGATACGCATCGCCTTCCTTGAGCCCTTCAATGCTCCCGCGAATGACCCGGCCCTCCGGACCGATGACGCGCGCGATCGCCTCCGCAGGGCTCAGCGAGGTCGGCTTGTTCACCCAGATGGCCCGCCGATCCTTGCCCGCGTGGTGCTCGAGGTAGTGCCGCAGGCCGCGCAGCTCAAAGGCCCAGCCGCGCGTCACGCCGTCATACTCGCCGTCCCACTTCGCGCCGACGCCGAAGCCCGAGTGCACGAGCCGCAGCGACGTCTTGCCGCCGCGCCCCTCGAGGAAGTAATCGACCGCCAGCGGCCGCGGGTCGCCGTCGGGAGCCGCGGTGAACGGCCAGCCGGTTCGCAGATGTTGGCCCGGCTCCCAGATCTCAATCGTGGACTCGCCCTCAAACGGCTGCCCCCACGAGACCCACATCGATCCGCCCTTGCCCGGCTTCACTTTCGCGTGAAGCGGAAACCATCGCGTCAACTCGTTTGCGTCCGTCAGTGCCTTCCACACGGCATCGACCGGCGCATGGATCTCCAGTTCCGTCTCGACCGTTCGCGTTTGCTTGACGCCCATGTTCGTCTCTCCGATTGGCCGTTCCCGGCTTCCCGCGGCCGGGCCCTTTCCCGGCGACTGCGCCGCCGCGATCACGCCAATGACCAGCGCCGGTGCGATTCCCAATTTCAACCGAATCATCTCAAAACCTCTCCGGCTCGCCGCAAAACCACTACTCATTCCAATCGCCGACAGGCGCTCGCGCGCTTACGCGCCCGAAGTCGCCGGCGGCGCAAACAATTCAGCAAACAGCCCGTCGAGCCGTTCCTGCAAGCCCGACACGTGCTCCTCGGGCAGTCCGTATATCGAGATCCACAAATTGACATCGCGCCGACAGAACAGGGCATTGTCGTCGATGTGAAGCCGCAGCCATGCATCGTTCCAGTTGGTCACGGTCGCGCTGAAGTCGATGGGCGGAGAAAACGAATCGACAATCCCCTCGAATCGGTCGCCGCTCGCCGTGGTCACTGCATAGCGCTCGTGGGCCGCGCGCGGCGCCGGATGCTCCACCACCACGAGCCCCCGCGGCCCCATGATACTGTTCCACGCATCGGCGACCGACATGTGCGGGATCGCCGCGCGGCAGACGACGCAGCGGCGCGGCGTCCCCCGATGCCTCTCCAGATAAAATTTGAGACCGCCGAGTTGAAAGTTCCACCCGCTGGACGTGCCGTCATAGTGCCCATCCCACGACGCCTCGCTCGAAAACCCCGAGTGCACCAGCCGCAGCACCGTCTCGTCCGACCGGTCCTCGAGGTGATAGTCGAGCGCCACCTGGAACGGCACTTCAAAAGGCATGCCCGGCTCGCCCGGCTTGGCGGCAGGCGCCGGCTCCATGTAGATCAGGCGCAGTCGCTTGTTCGGCTCCCACACGGCGATCGGCGTGTTGAACTGAAACTCGTTCTTCCACGACATCCAAACGGCCCCGCCTTCGCCCGGCGTGACTTTCGCCTCGAGCGGGAACCACCGCGTAAGCTCCTCCGCGTCGGTCAGCGCCTTCCAGACGACATCGACCGGCGCGAGGATGCAAATCTCCTTCTCAATCGATCGGGGGCCTTTTGATTCACTCACGATTCTTACTCCATATTGACGGAAGCATCAGCGGCGTCGCCCGCGTCGTCTTCCTGTTTCGTGATGGCGGGATACGCCCCCAGAAAAAATCGAAACAACCGCCCGTCCGGCGCATCGTCATGATGGTACTTGGCAACGAGCTGGGCGACGGAGTTCGCCAGTTCCTCGGAGAATGCATTGCGATCCGCGGCGCTGGCGAATCGCACGTCGGCCTGAAGATTGAGCGTGGCGAGTCGCTTCCCCGCTCGGGCAGCGCGCCGTTGCAATACGGCCATATCGCGAATCGTTCGCGCCGCGACAGCCACCATGTACGAAGCGGAAATGCGATCAGGAATCCGGCTCGGGTCGCTTGCCAAATCGCCAAGCGCCTCGGGACTGATGAGATAAGACCGCGCCGTCGCCTTCACCAGCCGCTCGACGCAATTGCCACGCTTGCGCTCGCCGGTGTACTGAACATAGCCCGCCTTCTCCAGCTCGCGAAGGTGATAGTTGAGCTTCTGCCGCGGGAGATTCATCTCCCGTGCCAGCGAGCTCGCGGACTTTTCACCGTCGAGCCGCCCCAGCAGCTTGAGGCGAATGGGGTGCAAAAGCGCCGCCGCCTGCTCGACCCCCTGAACCAGTTGAAGTGCCGCCTCAGCCATCCGAAGACTCCGAAAGACGCCCGCATAGGCGTTTCCAAGAAGATACTACGGAAAAATCTTATTGTCAAGACATAATTTATATTCAGTCAACCGGCAGTAGGGCGCCAACGGACGTAAACGCCGAAATTGCAATGCCCTATGGAATTAGAGATCGGGCGACGGCGCCGTTCAACTAACCGGCGTGCCCTGCACCGAGAGGCTGGTCGGAACCCACTTCCTCTGGAACATGCGAAACGCCTGGCGGATCCGCGTGGTGCGCAGGCTCTCGTCGATGTGCAGGCCGAAGCGCTCCTCGTCGCGCGGCGACTGAATCTTCGCCATGCGCTTCCAGCCCACGTTCATGCCGTGGATGAATGCGGCCGTCGTCAGGCTCCGCGTCCGCCACAGCGTGCGAAGCGTTCGTTTCCACACCCAGCTCTCACGGGCCGCAAGGTGTCGCAGTTCGAAGATCGCTTCGTCCAGCTTTTCCGCGGTCATGTTTCGCGGGTTGTAAACCGTCTCCACGAAGGTGTAGCGCTCCCAGTCCTGCGGATAATTCGTGGCGAAGATGCGGCCCTCTTCCACGTAACGGTCGTACATCTTGGTGCCCGGCAGCGGCGTGAGGTTGGTGATCTGGATCGTGTCGATGCCGACCTGCACGGCCTGCAGGGCGGTCGCCGCGACAGTGTTCTCGTCATCCGCATCGGCCCCGATGATGAAGCCGCCGAAGACGGAGATTCCCTCGCGCTGAAATCCGCGAACAAGCGTCTGGTATCGCTCGAGGTTCTTCCGATTGACGCCCTTGTGGAAGTCCTTGAGGTTTTCGCTGTTGAACGTCTCAAATCCGACGAGCATTCCGACGCAGCCCGCCTCGTTCGAAAGCGCCAACCCTTCAGGATCGTCACCCATGTTGATGGTCGTCTGGCTGAACCACAGTCGCGGCGCGAAACCCAATAGCCGCCGAACCGCGGGGGCCCGCTTAAGGGCGGCGGCGACACGGCTTCGACGATGGCCTTCCGCGATGATCTTGCGAAGGAGTTCCTTCGCCCAGATGGCGTGTTTCTCGCCGACCCCGAAGAAATTGTCATCGACCACGAACATGAACGGCTTGGTGGTCTTGAACCACTCGTCGATCACGTCCTCCATTCTTCGGCGGCGAATCGGCGCGCCGTTGAACTTCGTCACGCTGCAATACTCACACCCCACCGGACAGCCGCGCGACGTCTGAATCGCGGAGACATCGTACTCGCCGTTAAGGGGCTGGAGATCCTGCCGCGCCCGGCCAAAGCCCGTCGTCTCCAGGTCCGGCAGCGTGCCGTGGTAAAACTTCTGCAGATTGCCCGCGGCGGCGTCGGCGAGAATCTTCCCGAAAATCTCGTCGCATTCGCCGATCGCTACCGAGTCGAAGAACCGGATCGCTTCCTCGGGCATGGCCGAGGCGTGCGGCCCGCCGATGATGCAGGTGATGCCCTCCCGGTGACACTGTTCGGCAATCTCGTAGGCCCGCGTCGCGCCGCTGGTATAGGAGGTCACGCCGACAAGGTCGTAGTTCCCGCGGCGCACGCGCTCGTCGGTACACTCGGTGCCGAACAACTCGTCAATCAGATCGACGCTGTGCTCCGCGGGCACCAGTTGTGCGAGCACCTGAAGCGCAAGCTGGGGAATCTTACTGCCGATGGTGTGATAACCCTGAGTGCGCCTGGCAATGGGATTGATCAGGACGATTCGCATGGGAAATCTCGTGTGGAAACTGGTTCGATGACCCGGAGAGTGTAATCGCCCCACTCAAATCAGGATAGAGCGGCTATAATGTTCATTGTAGGTCCATCGAGCGCCCGCCCCGGCATGATTCCCACCCCCGAGCACGGCTGCTTTTCGATTGGGTACGATCGTCGATGAGGTCCAGGGTACCGTGGGGATTCGAAAGCGGATTGGCATGATTCAGGACGAAAAAGACCGATTAATCGCCTTTTTTGATGTCGAAAGCAACTGGTGCCGGGGCATGGATGCGGTGGATGCCGACGGCAACGCGGTACATTACGACGACGATGCCGCCGTCTCCTGGGACATCGTCGGCGGCCTTTGCCACCTGTTCGGCTGGAAACGGGCCTGCAAACTCTTTGAACCCATGAGCAGACATTTCGCGAAACGGCGCCACCTTGCGACGGCATTTCAACCCAATACCGAGATGGTGGCGATGTCGGCGCTGTTTGATTTCAACGATGATGATGGGACAACGCACGAATTATTCATGGATCGACTGAGGGGCCTGCCGGTCTGGCACGGCCGAAGCGCGCCGGCGCAGATCGTCGATTCCGACTCAAAAACGACGTATTAGCGGCGATTCGCTCCGTGCCGCCATGGGGCCGCGCCTTTTTGTTGGACTTCTCGCCGAATTCACACTACACTTTGCTCTGGTTGGTTCGACGACCGAGCTTTCAGGCAATGTGTCAAGTCTGACGACTTCTCGCTTCCTGCATTCTTCTCTCTCTCGCGCCTTTCCTCTTTGGTCCGGAATGTAGGACTCTTTCAATATCAATCCTGAAAGCAAAACGAACGGATTGATCGGCCCAATCAAAAAAAGGAAACGAAATGGGCAAGAAATTGTATGTTGGAAACCTCGGCTTCGACGTGAACGACTCTGATCTTCAGCAGTTGTTCTCCGCACACGGCTCGATCGTCAGTGCGCAGGTCATCATCGATCGCGACACAAACCGCAGCAAGGGCTTCGGTTTCGTCGAGATGAGCTCGGAAGGCGAGGCCAAGGCGGCCGTCGCTGCCCTGGATGGCAAAGACCACGCCGGTCGCGCCCTCAAGGTCAATGAGGCCAAGCCCAAGGAAAACCGAACTGGCGGCGGCGGCGGCGGTCGTCGCGATCGCTACTAACCACACGCAACACCGTTCATCGCGAAGAGGCCGGCGCCAGTCGTTGGCCTTTTCCCTTTTTTACCCCGCCACCCCGATTCTTCGAATCCGAGGGAGCCCGGCAGCCCTCCTTATCGGGCGAAAGCGGGGCTCCGAGGCAATCCCACAAGCCCGCTGAACTCCGCCAATGCCCCGGCCGTATGACAAGGTGTGGAGTGAGGGCCCTTCGCGTCCCGGTCGCCATCGTCATATAATATGGAAGCTTGGCCCCGTCCGGCGGCTGACCGATGAAAACGAAAGTCAGCCGCGGGGACGAGGGGCCCTAACCCGTCTTCACCTCGCCGGCGGCAATTCAGGAGATAGCCCGAATGTGCGGAATCGTTGGTTATACCGGCTTCAGGCAGGCGCAGCCCATCCTTCTCGAAGGGCTCAAGCGCCTGGAATACCGCGGCTACGACTCCTCCGGCATCGCCATCCAATCCAACGGCCACCTCAATGTGCGCAAGAAAGCGGGCCGAATCTCCGTCCTCGAATCGACCCTCAGCGCCGATGGCATGCCGGGCACCTGCGGCATCAGCCATACGCGATGGGCGACCCACGGCGCGCCCAACGATCTGAACGCCCACCCCCATGTCGACGCCAGCGGACGCATCGCCCTCATCCACAACGGCATCATCGAAAACTACCAAGCCCTCCGCACCTACCTCGAACACCGCGGCGTCGAGTTCAAAAGCGAAACCGACACCGAAGTCCTGGCCCAGCTCATCGGGCATTTCTACACCGACGACATTGAGTCGGCGGTCCGCGCCGCATTGCGCGACGTCCGCGGCACCTACGGCCTCGCCGTCCTCTGTTCCGAGGAGCCCGGCAAGATCGTCGCCGCCCGCAAGGGAAGCCCGCTCATCCTCGGCATCGGCGACGGCGAGTACGTCGTCGCCTCCGACGCCGCCGCCATCGTGCAGCACATGACCCAGGTCATCTATCTCTCCGACGGCGAGATGGCCGTCGTCTGGGATGACGGCTTCCGCACGACGACCCTCGACGCCCTGCCCGTCACCAAGGAAGTGACGGAGCTGGAGCTCTCCCTCGAAGACATCGAGCTCGGCGGCCACGAGCACTTCATGCTCAAGGAGATCATGGAGCAGCCCGAGTGCCTCTCCGACGGCATGCGCGGCCGCGTCAACGTCGCCGACGGCCGCATCCATCTCGGCGGGCTCGCCAACCAGACCCGCGAACTCGTGCAGACCAAGCGCCTCATCCTCACCGCCTGCGGCACGGCCTGGCATGCCGGTCTGGTCGGTGAATACCTCTTCGAGCAGCTTGCCCGCATCCCGACCGAAGTCGAATACGCCTCCGAATTCCGCTATCGCAACCCGACGATTGAGCCCGGCACGGTCGTCGTCGCGATCAGCCAGTCCGGCGAGACCGCCGACACCCTGTCCGCCCTGCGCGAGGCTCGCGAAAAAGGCGCGCTGGCCCTCGGCGTCGTCAATGCCGTGGGGTCCACGATCGCCCGCGAGAGCGACGCCGGCGTCTATCTTCACGTCGGCCCCGAAATCGGCGTCGCCAGCACGAAGGCCTACCTGGGCCAGGTGCTGGTCCTCACCATGATGGCCCTCTACATGGGCCGGCGCAAGCACCTGTCGCAATCCGAGCTGCTGTACTACCTGAAGGCCCTGGAGGCGATCCCCGAGAAGATCCGCAGCATCACCGCCCAGAGCCAGGAAATCCGCCGCGTCGCCGAGAGATATAAGGATGCCGAGAACTGGCTCTACCTGGGCCGGGGCTACAACTATCCCACCGCACTCGAAGGCGCCCTGAAGCTCAAGGAAATCTCCTACATCCACGCAGAGGGAATGCCCGCCGCCGAGATCAAGCACGGCCCCATCGCCCTCATCACCAAGGATATGCCCGTCGTCTTCATCGCCACGAAGAACAGCCAGTACGAAAAGATCATCAGCAACATCGAAGAGGTTCGCGCCCGTAGCGGCCGGGTCATCGCCGTCGCCACCGAAGGCGACACCGAGATCGCCCGTCTCGCCGAGCACGTCTTCTACGTGCCAGACGTCCCCGAACCGCTCCAGCCGCTGGTGACGATCGTCCCGCTCCAGCTCCTCGCCTACCACGCCGCCGTCCTCCGCGGCTGCGACGTGGACAAGCCCCGCAACCTGGCAAAGAGCGTCACGGTGGAGTAGGCCCGCCCGCGGCCCGTCCCGAAGCCCCCAATCGAGCTCGCGGCAACTGTCAAAGAGGACGAGTTGCTCCTACTCTTAATCCTAATCCTGCTCCCGCTCCTCGCCCGGTAGGGCGCACGATGGTAGCCAGTGGCTTCTAGCCACTGGTTAGCGAGCCCAACCACCAAACCCTTCCATTATTCCCGCGCCGCCCAGAGGGCGGACGATGCTCGCGGCGTTCGCTATCTACCGCGCGCACATGGAGCAAGAATCTCCTATGCAATGCTCACGCACACCGCCAACTTGCGCCCAGTTGTCTTGTCAGACATCGATACGGTCCCACCGCGCCGCGCCAGCCTGACATTCATTTCACTGTGTCACCTTCCCGGCACATTTTTCAAAGACTTACAAACGAACTCCCCCGAAATTTTCCGTGCCCATTCGGGCATACACCAGTCGTGTTTCACCTTGCCCGTTTTCACCAAAAACCGCCCAAAAGTCGCACTGCCCCAACTCGTGCCCGCCACAAGTGTTGGCACAATTTCCAAGGGCCTTGTGTCACCTTATGTCACCTTCGGTTTTGCAGCCCTTGCGCGCGGAATTCCAAGTCGGAGGAGGGGATGATCACAGCGAAATGTATGAATTTTGACGTTTTGACTTTTCGGCGTTTTGACGTTTATGCGTCGCCTTATGTCACCTTCGCAAAGCGCTCGCCGGGACCTGTTTTACTTGTTTGGCCCCGCGCCCTCGCAAGGGTTACAATCCCGCGCCATGAACTGTCCCAAGTGCCATTTCACCATCGAGGCCGACAGCCGGTTCTGCAAATATTGCGGCGCGTCTCTCGCCGCCGGGGCCGTCGCCGCGCCGGCCGCCCCGATGACGCCCTCAAACAGAGGATCGGCAGGCCCCTCCAGCACGCCGGCGACCGGGTCCGATCCGCTCACCGCCGCCGCGAAGGATGCCAAGTCCGGCGACCTGCACCGCGACCCGGCGATGGAAAAAGACGTATGGCAGGGCCGGCCCTCGTGGCGGGCATACTACGGCACCTGGTTTCTCTGGTTGGTGGCGGTCATTGTCTTTCTGGTTCTTGTGCATCGTTCAACGCTGCCCTCGGAGTCGCCCTGGAATTTGCGAAGCACCGCGTGGCTCATCGCCTTCGCGTCAGGCGTGGCCCTCTTCGTGCGACAGTTTCTCGTCATCTACGGCCAGCACTATCGGCTGACCACGCAGCGCCTGTTCATGAACCGGGGAATCCTCTCCCGCGTCACCGATCAATTGGAACTCGTCCGCGTGGAAGACGTTCGGCTTCGGCAGGGCGTCATCGACCGGCTGGTCAACACGGGCCGCGTGGAGATCGTCAGCAGCGACCAGACCGATCAGGACCTGACCCTCGAGTCCATCGCGGAACCGGCGCAGGTCGCCGAACACGTCCGCCGAAACGTCCGCGGCGCCCGCGGCAAGGGCTCGCTGTTTGTCGAGAATGTCTGACCAGTCATGATGGGCCGGCGCATGTAAGCTTGCCCGCTGGTTTCCTCCATGGATACCGAACGACGAATACAAACCATCTGCCTGCTCCTGCTCACGGCGTTCGCCGTGGGGGCGGCGCTCTATTTTCTGAGCCCGGTGCTGATCCCGTTTGTGCTCGCGGTCTTCCTGGTGTATTGCCTGACGCCGATCATCGATCTTCAGATGAAGTACTTTCGCATCGGCCGCACGGCGGCGCTGATCACCACGGTCCTGCTGGGGTCGGCGGTGGTCATTCTGCTCTGGGGCGTGGTGTGGGCCAGTGTCAGCGAGATGTCTCAGCACGCCGGCGAGTACGAAGGAGAGCTCGCCCATTTGCTCGACGATATCGCAGCCCGGCTGCCGGTGGAGCAAATGGGCATCGAGCCGGAGAAGCTCAAGTCGATCGTGACGGTCTCGCGCGAGTCGGTGCAGAAGCTGGCCGGCTCGCTGATTGGCTCGATCATGACCGTCTTTTCCAACGGCATGCTGGTGCTCATCTTCATGCTCTTCATGATGGCCGGCAAACGCACGCCGCCCCAGAGCGGGAGCATCCTCGAACAGCTCGAGACACAGATCAAAAGCTATCTCGTCACCAAGGTGCTGGTCTCCGGTGCGACGGGCATCCTGGTCGGCCTCGTCCTGAAGGTGATCGGCGTGCGATTCGCCCTGGCGTTCGGCGTTCTGACGTTTCTGTTGAACTTCATTCCAAACATCGGCTCGGTGATCGCGACGCTCCTGCCGCTGCCGGTCGTCGTGTTGAACCCGGAGCTGGGAACGTTCGCGAAGATTTTCGCGATCGTGATTCCCGGCGGCATTCAGATCGTCATCGGCAATGTGGTCGAGCCGCGGATGATGGGCAGGTCGCTCAACCTGCACCCGGTGGTGGTGCTGCTGGGCCTGATCTTCTTCGGCATGATCTGGGGGATCATCGGCATGTTCCTGGCAACGCCGATCGTCGCCCTGGTGAAGATCATCCTCGAGCGCATCGAACTGACGAAACCGCTCAGCAAGCTGCTCTCCAGCGGCCCGGACTGATCGTCTCGCCCTGGAATGCCGCTGTAAGTAAACTGCGTCGCCGAGAGGAGGCGGCATGTATCCGGTTCTCCTGATAGCGATGGTCTCCGGCGCGGCGGCGGGCTCCGCATTGGCGGGGGAGCTCTTTGCCCTGCGTCCGGGGCAGGTGCATTACTTGGTCGACGTCAACGGCGACGGGGACTATTTCGACTTCAACGAGTCGCGATTGTTCGCGGATGGTTTACCTGTGACGGCCGCGGCGATCTCGTCAACGGCGGAATCAGTCTTTGTCCTGGACCCAACCTCGCGTACGATCATTCGCCTGCGCGACGAGAATGGGGATTTTGACGCCCTCGATTTTGGGGAAATCCTTGCCTTCGCCGAACTGCCCGCCGGTCCGGCCGGTCCGACCGCCATCGTTTCGGCGGGCGATGACGCACTGTTCGTCGCGGACTCGTGCTGCGGGTGCGTATACGCCGTGCGCGACCTCAATCATGACGGGGACGCGCTGGATGCGCTTGAAGTGATGATTGTCGCAAACGGGTTGACCTCGCCGCAGTCGATCGCGTTGCGGCCGGACGGCGCGATGCTCGTTGCTCAGCAGTCTTTGCAGGTGCCGGTGCGGATTCTCGAAGACCGTAACGCCGATGGCGATTTTCTCGACTTTGCCGAGAACATCAGCTACGCGGAAAACTTCGCCGCGGGCACGGCTATCTGTGCCGAGTCCACGGCGAGGTCGCTTCTGCTGCGGCCCGGTGACGGAACGCTTCAACTGCTGGACGATTTGACCGGCGACAATGACGCGCTGGATTTCGCGGAGGTCAGGCTTTACGCCGAAGGGCTGTCGTCGGCGAGCGCGCTGGCGGCGACGCCTGACGGGGCTTTCGTTGCCCGAACGGGCGCGGCGGGAGGAATCTGGCGGGTGCGCGATCTGAACGCCGACGGGGACGCGCTCGATTTCGGCGAGGTCTTGATGGTCGCCTCCAGTCTCACCGACATTCGTGGGCTCGCCTTGAGATCGGCGACGGTCCCGTGCATGAAGGGCGACGTTGACGCAAATGGCGTCGTCAACATCGCGGACATTTCGCCAATGGTGAATGTGCTGCTGGGAATCGTCGTTCCCGCCGACCCCTGTCCATTGGATGTCAACGACGACGGGCTGCTCGATGGGCGCGACGTGCAGGCGTTTGTCGTTGAGCTGATGGGCGGTTGAAATCGGAGCCTTCTTCATCAGGCGACAGGAGGCCCCCGGCGAATCCCGTTCGAGGGCTCCGGGGCATGACGATGACACCGGTGGCATTTTGGCAAAAGCCTGTCGCTTTTTCCGCGAAAGTTTCTGTTAACCTAGCGAAGAAGGGGCGGGAGATTTTGCGGCGGCCATGAAGTAACTACAATTCCCGACCGGAGTACCGAACATGCCCAAGGCTGTTGGGAATCTTGAAACGCGACGACGATGCGGGAGCGGCGACTGCCAAAACCCGCTGAACGTCCCATTGCATATTATTAAGAACCACGATGTGGCCATGGTGAAGTGCGACAGGTGCAGCCACGAGCATGCGCTGCGGAATGTCCGCGACATGAGTGTGGGCAATGCTGTTTCGCAGTGCGTCTGGTGCGGGGGCAGGGAGTTCTTCATTCGCAAAGACTTCCCGCAGAAGGTCGGCCTGGGGCTGGTTATCGTCTTCGGAATCGTGGCGTCCGTGTTCTACTACTATGAGAATGTCATCGCGACGTTTGCCACGCTGGGCTCGCTGGTGGCGGTCGACGCGGTCATCTACCTGTTCGTCGGCCGGGCGACGGTCTGCTACAAGTGCCGGGCCGAATACCGCGGCGTGGGCTATAATGCCGATCACCGGGGATTTGATCTGGCGACGTCAGAAAAATATTCGCATTCCTGATTCGGCGCCATGTCCCTGGTGGGCGCCGGTCTGTATGAGTTCATGCGATAGATGGGAGTCGACCATGGGCGAAACCGTTCTACATGGCAAGGACGTGGACCTGAAGCGCATCGCCGCGGCGGTCCGCGAGATACTGCTGGCGATCGGCGAGAATCCGGATCGCGAAGGATTGAAACAGACGCCCAATCGCGTGGCGCGGATGTATGCCGAGATGTTCGCCGGCCTGCGGCAGGACCCGCGCGATCATCTCAAGACATTCTTCCACGAGCGCTACGACGAAATGGTGGTCCTTCGCGATGTCACCTTTCATTCGATGTGCGAACATCACCTGCTGCCTTTCGAAGGAAAGTGTCACATCGCCTATCTGCCGAACGGCAAGGTGATCGGCCTGTCCAAGCTGGCGCGGATCGTGGACGCCTTCGCTCACCGGCCACAGGTGCAGGAACGCCTCACCACGCAGATCGCCGATATTCTGCTCAACGAACTCGACGCCAAAGGGGTCGCGGTGGTGATGGAGGCGGTGCACAGTTGCATGACCTGTCGCGGCGTGAAGAAGGCGGGCAGTGTGATGGTGACGTCCGCCGTGCGCGGCGAATGCTGTCACAACGCATCGACGCGCGCCGAGATCATGAGCCTGCTGCACAAGTAACGCGTGCGGCGCTGCGAACTCGACTGGGCGACCCATCGAGATTAGCCTTGGGGGCTTGATCAACCCGGCAATGCCGTTGTCATCTTACTGGTCCGCGTCAACCCCCCGATGGACAACCAGACAGACTGGAAGCCGCTGTATCCCTTCGAGAGTCGATCCTTCGATCGCAGCGGCCTTCGCTATCATTACGTGGATGAGGGCTCCGGACCGCCGGTGGTGATGGTCCACGGAAACCCGACGTGGTCGTTTTATTATCGCGAGCTGATCAAGTCGTTGCGGACGACGCATCGCTGTATTGCCCCCGATCACATTGGCTGCGGGCTTTCTGATAAACCGGACGACGCCCGATACCGGTATACGCTGGATGAGCGGGTCGCCGATCTGGGGGCATTGCTCGCGCATCTGGGGATCGAGCGCGACGTCACACTGATAGTCCACGACTGGGGTGGTATGATTGGGCTCTCATGGGCCCTGCTGCGGCCGGAGCGCATCGCGCGGCTGGTCATCTTGAACACAGGCGCATTCCTGCTTCCCGCCAGGAAGCGGCTTCCCCGGCGACTCAAGCTGCTACGGAAGAAGAGCCGTCTCGCCGAACTCGCGGTCCTCAGGTTCAACGCGTTCGCCGGCAGTGCGACATGGATGGCCACGCGGAAGGGGCTCTCGCCGCAGGTGAGTGCCGGGCTTGTCGCACCCTATGACACGCCCGAGCATCGCATTGCCACGCTGCGCTTCGTGCAGGACATTCCGCTGCGGCCGCGCGACGCCGCCTATGCGACAGCCAAGGCGACCGATGATAATCTCGGCAAGCTGGCGGGCCTGCCGACTTTGATTTGCTGGGGCGAGCACGATTTTGTCTTCGACCGGCATTTTCTCGCGGAGTGGAAGCGACGATTTCCCAACGCGGAGGCACACTCTTTCGCCGATGCCGGGCACTACGTCCTTGAAGATGTCGGCGATCAGGTGATCCCGCTGGTTCAGGACTTTGTGCGCCGCCACTCGGTGCGCACCGAGCCGGGTCCATCTGCGCCTGCCTCCGGCGGCATTCTCAATGTCGCGGCCCACCTGCACGAGGCGGCCAAGGCCCATCCCGATCAGCGGGCGATCGTCTGGACGCGCAAACAGCACGCCGACGGCCAGGCCGAGTACGCGCACGTCACGTTTCGCGAATTGGACGAGGAGTCGGACCGCTATGCCCACGGCCTGTGTCGCGCGGGCGTGACGCGGGGGATGCGCGTCATTGTCATGGTTCGCCCGGGCGTTGAGTTTTTCACACTGACGTTCGCGCTGTACAAGATCGGCGCCGTGCCGGTCCTGATTGATCCGGGCATGGGTAAGCGGCGCATGGTCGAGTGCCTGCGAGCCGTGGATGCCCAGGCGTTTATCGGCATTCCGCTCGCCCACTTGCTGCGGCTGTCGCATCGCGAGGCGTTTAAGACGTGCCATATTCGTGTCACTGTCGGCCGGCGATGGGGCTGGGGCGGTTTGTCGCTTGATGAGCTTCGCGCCGATCCGTGGCGGCCGTTCCCGATCGCAACGACGCAGCCGGACGATCCCGCGGCGATCATTTTCACGACCGGCTCCACGGGGCCGCCCAAGGGCGTTCTCTTCCAGCATCGGGTATTCGACGCACAGGCTCGAATCCTGCGCGATTACTTCAAGATCCAGCCGGGCGAGATCGATCTGCCGACGTTTCCGCTTTTTGCGTTGTTCGATCCGGCGCTAGGGATGACGGCGGTCATCCCGGATATGGACCCGACGCGGCCGGCGTGGGTCGATCCGGAGAAGATTGCCCGGGCGATTCGCGATCAGAAGGTGACGCACATGTTCGGCTCGCCGGCGCTTCTGGACAGGGTGGGGCGATACGGCGAAGCGCAGTCGCTCAAGCTTCCGACGATTCGGCGGGTCATCTCGGCGGGCGCGCCGGTGCCGCCTGCGACGCTGGAGCGGTTTGCGAAGTTGCTCGACTCGGACGCGCGCATTCACACACCCTACGGCGCGACGGAGGCGCTGCCGGTTGCGGCGATTGATCATGTGGAGATTCTGAGCGCCACTGCCGCGCGGACGGCGCGCGGCGAGGGGACCTGCGTGGGCAGGCCGATGCCGGATGCCGATGTGCAGATCATTCGCATCGACGATGGACCGATTGAAAAAATCGACGATGCGCAGACTGCTTCGCCCGGCGAGATTGGGGAGATCATCGTGAGGGGCCCGATGGTGACGCGGCGCTATTGCACCGACGAGCGGGCCAACCGGCTGGCGAAGATCGTGGACGGTAACTCGATTTGGCATCGCATGGGCGATGTGGGTCGTTTCGACAAGCAGGGCCGGCTCTGGTTCTGTGGGCGCAAGGCGCACCGCGTCGTGACGACTGCCGGGACGTTGTTTACCGATCCATGCGAGGCGATTTTCAATCAACACCCGCGAGTCTTTCGCTCGGCGCTGGTCGGCGTCGGAGAGCGACCCCATCAGCGGCCGGTGATTTGCATTGAACTGCATGCCGATGATTCGCAGGCCGATCTCGACAAGTTGACCGCGGAGCTGGTCGCCGCGGCGGCCGCCCACGAACATACCCGGCCGATCGAGACGGTGCTGTATCACGCGCAGTTTCCGGTGGACATCCGGCACAACGCGAAGATATTCCGAGAGCAATTGGCCGAATGGGCCGCGGGGCAGATTTCATGAGCCGGTGCTGTCTGGTCACGGGCGGGGGCGGCTTTCTCGGTCGGCGCATCGTCGAGATGCTGCTGGATCGCGGAGAGAGTGTTCGCATCCTCGCCCGCGGGGATTATCCGGAGCTGGCGGCGCTCGGTGTGGACTGCCGGCGCGGCGACATCACCGATGCCGATCTTGTCTCGAAGGCGTGCCGGGGATGTGATGTTGTCTTCCACGTCGCAGCGAAGGCGGGCGTCTGGGGGCGCTACGAGGAATACCACCTGCCGAATGTGGTCGGGACGCAGAATGTCATCGACGCGTGCCGGTCGTCCGGGGTGGGGCGGCTGGTTCATACGAGTTCCCCGAGTGTCGTCTTTTCCGGTGAAAACATGGAGGGTGTGGATGAATCGGTGCCGTATTCGCGGCACTACTCGGTCCCGTATCCGCGGACGAAGGCCGTCGCCGAGCAGCTTGTCCTTGCCGCCAATGATGACTTCTTGGCGACGACCGCCCTACGGCCTCATCTCATCTGGGGGCCGCGCGACAATCATCTCGTGCCGCGCATCGTCGCCCGGGCGTCATCTCTGCGGCGCATCGGCGGACTGAACAAGAAGGTCGATTGCGTTTACATCGATAACGCAGCATCGGCGCACATACTGGCGGCGGATCGGCTGGAGCCCGGCTCGCCGGTGGCGGGGAAGGCCTACTTCATCAGCCAGGGCGAGCCCCGGGGTATCTGGGATTTGGTCAACGGTATCCTTGCGGCCGCCGGCAAGCCGCCGGTTGAGAAGACGATTCCGATCTGGGCGGCCATGTCGATTGCGGCGGTGATGGAGGGAGTGTTCGGCGTGCTCGGCATGCGGCGCGAGCCGCGGCTGACTCGATTCGTCGTTCATGAACTGACGACGGCACACTGGTTTGATATTTCGGCGGCCGGCCGGGACTTCGGGTATCGGCCGGAGGTTTCCATCGACGAGGGCCTGAAGCGGCTCGCCGAATGGTTCCGGCTCGGCTCAAACTAAGCTTATGGCCTTTCGAGGGTTAAGGGGCCGATAATTTCCATCGCCGGGGCGATTTTTCTCACCTTACCGACCGAGTCTGACCGAAAATGCAGGTATGAGCCCGATAGGGCGGCAATTTGGTTTTCGGACGTCCTGTTCGCCTGCTTTTCGAGTGACGGCGGTCGATGCGGCCGTTATGATTTTGCGATTGCCGGGACGGGCCGGCCATAGTCAAACGTTTCACTTAATTGGCAATCGCCTATTGGCGATATCCGTACCTCAGCGCTGCTGGGTCGATTGTAGGATTGGGTATGAACACGCCAGACGAGAAACTCAATACACTGACCGGCCGAATGGACGAGCTTAAGCGAGAGATCTCAGACATCTCCAAGGCCCGACCAGGCTCGGACAACTCCGCTCTGGAAGACCTCGAGGGCATCCTTCTTCGCGAGCTTCACAGCATCGAAGGGCAGATTCGCCAGATTCAGTCCTACATCGACAAATGCCACAGCGGCGCCTCGCGGGACGACTAGAGCAGATTGCGCGTCCCTCTAGCGCCATAGTGCACTAGAGGTTAGGCTGGTTGCCGAAGGAGTACTTTGGCATGGAAGCCTATTCGATGGATCTGCGAAAACGGGTGCTGGCGGCGTGCGATG